>ERZ825896.702-NODE-702-length-41387-cov-4.259291_pt1 | contig 41387 bp, 45 predicted proteins | sample MGYA00519858_ERZ825896 | MGnify/ENA primary metagenome ERZ825896 (study PRJEB31778, sample SAMEA3449214) | human gut metagenome | biome: human gut; feature: human-associated habitat; material: faeces | place: United Kingdom | collected 2010/2012 ... | reverse complement strand
TGACGTTCTTCCCGGAAATTGCGCTTCATGTAACACGCCCGATCCGCTGGGATTCCGACCATGTGGTGGCGTTTGACGACGAGACCCGCGCGATTATGGAAGAGCTTGTGCGCATGAATGCACTGGATCGCGTGTACATCGCGACCGACTATTTCGATGCGTCGATCAACCGGATTGTGGCCTGGGTGGTAGGTGCGCGCAACACCCGCAAGGCCCTGCTCGCGGCGCTGCTGCAGCCGGTGGATAAGATGAAGGCGATGGAAGCTGCCGGGGATCTGAGCTCCCGTCTGGCGTATACGCAGGAATTCCGCGCCGCCCCGTTCAGCTTGGTCTGGGATTACTATTGTGCGCGTGAGAACGCGGGCGCGGGCCTCAGCTGGCTGGATGACGTCAAAAAATACGAGGCAGATGTTCTGCTGAAGCGGTAAAACGCTCCGGAACCTTTATTACATATATAAAGGAGTGGTTGCTTGTGGCTTCCAAACGTGTGCTGGCTTTTGACTTCGGTGCCTCCAGCGGACGGGCCATTCTGGCGACGTATGCCGACGGAAAAATCGCCATGCAGGAAATCCACCGGTTTTCCAACGATCCGGTGAACCTGTGCGGCACGCTGTACTGGGATGTGCAGCGTCTGTTCTTTGAAATCAAGCAGGGGATCACCAAGGCGGTGCACCAGGGCGGCTTCGATGCGATCGGCATCGACACCTGGGGGGTGGATTTCGGTCTGTTGGATGCACACGGCCAGCTGGTGGCGAATCCGGTGCACTATCGTGACGAGCGCACGGTGGGCATGATGGAAAAAGCGTATGAAAAGGTGCCGCAGCAGGAGCTGTATGGCCGCACCGGCATCCAGCTGATGCGGCTGAATACAGTGTTCCAGCTGGTCAGCCTTGCCGAAAACCGTCCCGACCTGCTGGAGCGGGCGGAGACGATGCTGCTGATGCCCGACTTGCTGGCGTATTTCCTCACTGGCGCGAAATACGCGGAATACAGCGAGGTGTCCACCACCCAGATGCTCGACCCGAAAACCGGCGACTGGGCGTATGACCTGCTGGAGCGGCTGGGGATCCCCACCCGCCTCCTGCCAAAGATCATCGATGCGGGTACGCCGTACGGGACGCTGCGTGCGGATATCTGCGACGAACTCGGCTGCCCGGCGGTTCCGGTGATTGCGGTGTGCACCCATGATACCGGTTCGGCGGTGGCGGCAGTGCCGTCCCAGAAGGACGACTTTATCTACATATCCTGCGGCACCTGGTCGCTGTTCGGCACCGAGCTGAAGGCGCCGATCATCAACGAAACCTCCCGCCGCTTCAATCTCACCAATGAAGGCGGCTACGGCCGCACTGCCCGGATGCTCAAAAACATCATGGGGCTGTGGCTGATCCAGGAATCGCGTCGGCAGTGGATTCGGGAAGGTTTCGACGTATCGTATGCCGGCCTCGAACGTGAGGCGCTGGAAATCGAGCCGTTCCGCTGTTTCATCGATCCGGACGACCCGTCCTTTGAAATGCCGGGCAATCAGCCGCGCCGCGTGCAGGAATACTGCCGCAGAACCGGACAGACTGTGCCGGAAACCCGCGGCGAGATTATGCGCTGCATCTATGAGAGTTTGGCGATGAAATACCGCTATTCTTTTGAGGCGATCCGTCAGGTCACCGGAAAAACGTATGCGTCCATTCATATGATCGGCGGCGGCACCAAGGATCGGCTGCTCTGCCAGATGACGGCCGACGCGTGCAATTGCTTAGTGAAGGCCGGTCCGATCGAGGCGACTGCCATGGGCAATATCGCGGTGCAGCTCATCGCGCTTGGTGAAATCAAGGATCTCAAGGAGGCACGGCGGATTGTGGAAGCGTCGGAGACGCTTAAACAGTATACGCCCGAGGCACCGCAGGCATATGCGGAGGCCTATCAGCGCTTCCTGAAGGCGATCGGTCTGGAGGCGTAAACAATGAAAATACTGGTGATCAATTCCGGCAGCTCGTCGCTGAAGTATCAGGTGTTCGACATGGATACCGGCAAGGTGCTGGCCAAGGGACTGTGCGAGCGCATCGGCGCCGGCGGTGCCGTCACGCATAAACGGCCGGGTGCGCTGCCGTACAAGGCAGAGATGGAGCTGAAAAACCATGATGATGCGCTGGAGCTGGTGCTCGGCCTGCTGACCGATCCGGTCCACGGCGTGCTCAGCTCGGTCGATGAAATCGACGCGATCGGCAACCGGGTAGCGCACGGTGGGGAGAAATACACCACCTCCGCACGGGTGGACGACGAAATGGTCGATTACCTGTACAGCATTGTGCCGCTCAACCCGCTGCATGGCCCGCCGGCCATCAAGGGTATCGAGGCCTGCCGCCGCCGTATGCCGAACACGCCGCAGGTGGCGGTGTTCGATACCTCCTTCTACGCGGATATGAAGGATTTCCGGTATATCTATCCGCTGCCGTATGAGCTGTATGCGGAAAAGAAGATCCGGCGCTACGGCTTCCACGGCACCTCGCACCGCTATGTGTCGGCGAAGGCGGCTGAATTGCTGGGCCGGCCGATTGAAGAGCTGAAAATTGTTACCTGCCATCTCGGCAATGGCTCCTCGGTGACGGCAGTCGACCGCGGCACCGCGATTGATACCTCGATGGGCTTTACGCCGCAGGAAGGGCTGCTTATGGGTACCCGCAGCGGCAGCATTGATCCGACCATCATCCCGTATCTGATGAAAACTGAGCATATGTCCGCGCAGGACGTCGAGGACCTGCTCAATAAGCGGTCCGGCTTCCTGGGGGTGAGCGGCCTGTCGAACGATTCCCGCAATATCTGCGACGCCGCCGCCGAGGGCAACCCCCGCGCGCAGCTTGCGCTGAACATCCTCTATAACGAGATCAAGAAATATATCGGCAGCTATGTGGCGGAGATGAATGGCATCGACGCGCTGGTATTTACCGCGGGCATCGGGGAAAACGACCACGAGCTGCGGCAGAACGTCTGCCGGGATATGGATTTCTTCGGCATCGCGATCGACGAAGAGAAAAACGCCTCCCTGCCGCGGGGCAGCGAAGCGGATATCAGCGCACCGGGTGCCCGCGTGCATACGATGGTGATTCCCACCGATGAGGAATACATGATCGCGCAGGATACGGCCCGGCTGGCCGGCGCCTGAAAACCCGTCTGAACATGCCGCCGGCCGCCCCGAACGGGCGGTGCTCCGGCAGGGAAGATAAATCAACCGAAATAAAGGAAAAGGAGAAATGCACCATGATGTCCCCTTATGAGATCAAAAAGGAAATCTGCGAAATCGGCCGCCGCATTTACAATAACGGCTTTGTCGCAGCTAACGACGGCAACATCTCGGTCAAGGTCAACGACAACGAATTTTACTGCACGCCGACCGGCGTGTCCAAGGGCTTTATGACCCCGGACATGATCATCCGCATCGATGGCACCGGAAAGAAGATCGAGGGCAAGCTCAATCCGTCCTCCGAAATCAAGATGCACCTGCGGGTGTATCGTGAGCGCCCGGATGTCAACGCGGTGGTTCATGCGCATCCGCCGACTGCGACTGCGTTCACCGTGGCTGGTCTGCCGATGGATAAATACATCCTGCCGGAAGCGGTTCTGGTGCTCGGCGACGTGCCGACCTGCGATTACGGCACCCCGTCCACCGAAGAAATTCCGGACTCCCTGATGCCGTTCATCCAGAACCATGACGCCTTCCTGCTGAAGAACCACGGCGCTCTGACCGTCGGCAACACGCTGACCAAGGCGTTCTTCGTCATGGAAGAGGTGGAATTCAATGCGAAGATCAGCGCGATTGCGTATCAGCTTGGCGGTATTGAAGAGATTCCGTGCGACGACCTGATCAAGCTGATGGAGCTGCGCAAGAAGTTCCAGATGCCGGGCCGTCATCCGGGCTGCAAAAAGTGCCCGAACCTCGGCACCGAGAACTGCAAGTGCAAAGATAATCTGCCGAGCAGCTGCAGTTCCGCGCAGACGGCGGCGCAGCCTGCCGCTGCCAACAGCGATCTGGTTGCGGAAGTGACCAAGAAGGTGCTGGCCGCGCTCGGCAAGTAAGACCGAACGGGAGAACAACGGAGGTGTCCGGCATGAGTGATTATATCGCCAGACTGGTGGCCCAGCTGGCCGGACAGCTTCGGGAGCAGGAAGCTGTGCCGTGCGACCGCAGCACACTGCTGCGGCAGGCGGACAAGGCGGAGCAGGCGGGAAATCCCCGTCTGGCCGCCAAGCTGCGTGAGGCGGCGCAGCTGGCTGAATAAATAACGCAGAACAGGATCGGGGAGGTGGAGTGATGAAGCTGTATACGGGAACGGGCGATACCGGGCGCGCGAGTACGCGCACGCGGATGAATATTCCGAAAAGCAGCCCGGTGTTCGAGCTTCTCGGTACGTTGGATGAATTCACCTCCACACTGGGCATAGCCCGGCAGAAAACGCCGGCCGCCTTGGCAGAAATCCTGGCCCATGTGCAGGAAAATGCCGATGCGCTCAGCAAAGAGCTTGCCGGCGGTGAACGCTTCGCTACCAAAGAACAGGTGATGAAGCTGGAGCAGGCGATCGATTCGCTGGCCAGTTCGCTGCCGGAGGGAGCATCTGCACAGGCGGGGGCGTCCGAGGGCGGCGCGGCGCTGGAGCTGGCGCGCGCGGTAGCCCGTAAGGCAGAGCGCCGCGCGGTCGCGATGGCGCAAACCGGCGGGGTCCCCCGGGAAGTGCTGGCCTGGCTCAACCGGCTGTCGGCGCTGTTGGCGGCGCTGGCGCGGGTGTGTGACCTCGGACAGCCGGCTACGACAAAAACACCGGCCGCCATACAGGCGACCCGTCCCGCCGGTGAAGGCTTCTGTGAGCAGGCGCTGGTCCTGTGCCGTGCGGTGCAGGCGCATGCCAGACAGCAGGGGCTGCGGGTGGTGACGGCGGTGTGCGACGCGGGCGGCAATCCGGTGGTTCTGCTGCGGGACGATGATGCTTATATCGCGAGCGTGGATATCGCGGCGAATAAAGCGTTCACCAGTGTTTCCCTGAAGATGACAACCGCGGAACTTGGCCGGTTGGCACAGCCGGGCGCGCCGCTCTACGGCGTGCAGCATACGAATGCCGGCCGGATCGTGATTTTCGGCGGCGGCGTGCCGCTTGTGCGGGACGGCGCCATCATCGGCGGCTTTGGTGTCAGCGGCGGCAGCGCTGAGCAGGACACCGCCCTCGCTGATTATGCACTGGACTTTTTCGGAAAGGAGATGCTATAATTGGCTTTGAACGTAACCGAAGCACAGATTAACGAGATCGTGCAGCAGGTTGTCCGCCGGATGCAGACCGATGCGCCGGCGCAGTCCGCGCCCGCGTGGGACGCGACGCAGTACCACGGCCGCCGCTTTGTCGGGATCTACAGCGACATGAACGAAGCGATCGAAGCGGCGTCGCGGGGCTATAAGGCCATACGGGATATGAGCGTGGAAGAGCGGGAAAAGATCATCACCGCCATCCGCGGCCTGATCCGTAAAGAAGCGCGGATCATGGCGGAAATCGGCGTGGCCGAAACCGGCATGGGCCGTGTGGAGCATAAGGAAGCCAAACATTTGCTGGTGGCGGACAAGACGCCGGGAACGGAGGATATCACCTCCCATGCCAAGACCGGCGATAACGGCTTGACTCTCATCGAAATGGCACCGTTCGGCGTGGTGGGGGCGATTACCCCAAGCACCAACCCGAGCGAAACGGTGCTGTGCAACTCGATCGGCATGATCGCGGCGGGCAACGGCGTGGTGTTTAACCCGCATCCGCACGCGATTGCGACCTCCAACTATGCGGTGGACCTAGTCAACCGCGCCTGCCATGCGGCGGGCGGTCCGGAGGTGCTGGTCTGCTCGATGGATAAACCCACGATGGAATCGGCAGCGATTATGCAGTCCCATCCGCTTATCCGTCTGCTGGTATGCACCGGCGGCCCCGGCGTGGTGCGTGCGGTGCTGTCTTCCGGCAAAAAGGCAATCGGCGCCGGTGCCGGCAATCCGCCGGTCATCGTTGACGATACCGCCGACATCCGCAAGGCGGGCAAGGATATCATTGACGGCTGCACGTTCGACAATAACCTGCCCTGCATCGCGGAAAAGGAGGTCTTCGCGTTTGATAATATCGCGGATGACCTGATCCGGTATATGCAGCAGAACGGCGCCTACCTGATCAATGCCCAGCAGGCTGATGAACTGGCGGCGGTTGTCCTCGTCGAGCAGCAGGATAAGAAAACCGGCAAGATGCGCAAGGTGATCAACCGGAAGTGCGTTGGCCGCGATGCGGATATTCTGCTGGATAAGATCGGTGTGAAGGTGGGCAAGGACGTGCGCTGCATCATCTGTGAAGCGCCGTTTGACCACCCGTTTGTGCAGACCGAGCTGATGATGCCGATCCTGCCGATCGTGCGGGTAAAGAACATCGACGAAGCGATTGACCTTGCGGTCAAGGCGGAGCATGGCAACCGCCATACGGCGCACATGCACTCGAAGAATATCGACCACCTGACCCGGTTCGCCAAGGCGGTGGAGACCACCATTTTTGTCAAGAATGCACCGTCCTATGCGGGCATCGGCTTCGGCGGAGAGGGGCATACGACCTTCACCATCGCCGGCCCGACAGGTGAGGGAATCACCTCGGCTAAAAGCTTTACCCGGCAGCGCCGCTGCGTGATGGCGGACAGCTTCCGGATTATCTGATCAACAGTGAGGTGTAAAAACAATGGAACTGAACTCTTCTCAGGTGGAGAACATTGTACGCAAAGTTCTCTCCGAAATGAACGGCAGCCATGAATGCAGCTGCGGCGGCAACTGCGCGCATAAGAACGCGGATGTGCCGAAGACCGCCAAGGTGGCGATGCTGACCGATAAGCGCAAGATCGAAGTTAAGGAATTTCCGGTTCCGGCGGTTGGCGACAACGATATCCTGGTGAAGGTCGAGGGCTGCGGCGTCTGCGGCACCGACGTGCACGAGTGGAAGGGCGATCCGTTCGGCCTGATTCCGGTTGTGCTCGGTCATGAGGGTACCGGTGAAGTGATCGCGCTGGGCAAGAATGTCCACTGCGACACGGCGGGCAAACCGCTGAAGGTCGGCGATAAGATCGTCACCTCGGTTATCAGCTGCGGTGAGTGCGGCATCTGCCGTCTGCATCCCGGCAACACCAACCTGTGCGACAATCAGGGTGTATTCGGCCTGATCGGCCACAACGAAAAGAACCCGCTCAACGGCTGGTTTTCGACCCACCTGCTCATCAGTGCGAAGGGCGCGACCTACTTCCAGGTTAACGACCTGAACCTGAAAGAGCGTATGCTGCTCGAGCTTGCGACGGTGTGCGTGCATGCGCTGAACCGCGGCCAGGGTACCGGGCTGATCAACTTCGGCAGCAAGGTTCTTGTGCAGGGCTGCGGCCCGGTGGGTCTGATGATGGTCGCGGTGCTGCGCGCGGCGGGCATCAACCACATCATTGCAGTGGACGGCTCCGAGAAGCGGTTGGAAATGGCGCAGAAGCTCGGCGTGAAGACGGTCATCAACTTCCGCGAGGCGGATACGCTGGAGAAGCGTGTTGCGCTGGTCAAGGATGTAACCAACGATATGGGGGTCGACTTCGCGTTCCAGTGCACCGGGGCACCGCCGGCAGCTGCGGATATTTACAGCTACATCCGCCGCGGCGGCGGGCTGTGCGAGATGGGCTTCTTTGTCAATAACGGCGAATGCTCCATCAACCCGCATTTTGCGCTGTGCAACAAGGAAATTAATCTGGTCGGTTCGTGGGATTACAGTGCTGAGGATTATCCGACCACGATGGCGTTCCTGCGTCAGGCGCGCGAGATGAAGATCCCGATTGAGGAGCTGGTCACCCACACCTTCCCGCTCGATAAGCTCAACGAGGCGATGGAAGTCAACATTGCACAGCAGGGCATCAAGGTGTGCTATATCGCGGAGTAAGCGGCCGCAGATAGCCCCGGAAAGGCGGGATAATTATGGCACTTGGACTCATAGAGGTGTTCGGGTTTACCACTGCGGTGGTGGTGGCCGACGCGGTGGCAAAGGCCGCCGATGTGACCATCGTGGCGCTGGATAAGAATAAGCCGGCCGCCGGCGACGCCGCTGAGGTGCCGCTGATGATTACGGTGAAGTTTGAAGGCGATGTGTCCGCAGTGGAAGCGGCGATGAAGGCCGGTGTGGAGGAAGCGAAAAAGCGGGATCTGTTCTCGGTTGCGCATCTGATCTCCCGGCAGGAGGCCGACACCGAAAAGATGGCGCGGATCAACGCGCTGGGCCGGGATAAGCTCAATCAGAGCTATCTCGAAGAGTACTGATTCTGTTGCCGGCAGGCAAACGCCTGTTGTCATAGATGAACACAAACCAATTTTTATACGATTGTGAGGAGAAGTACAATGATGGAAGCTCTGGGAATGGTGGAAACCCGTGGTCTGGTGGCGGCGATCGAAGCGGCCGATGCGATGGTGAAGGCGGCGAACGTGACGCTGATCGGTTCGGAAAAGATCGGATCCGGACTCGTGAGCATCATGGTGCGCGGCGATGTCGGCGCGGTGAAGGCGGCTGTGGAAGCCGGCGGCGCTGCGGCGTCCCGTCTGGGCGAAGTGATCGCGACCCACGTCATCCCGCGTCCGCACGGCGATGTCGAAAAGCTGCTGCCTGTCCTGAAGTAATCCGCGTACGAATCTGAAGGAAAGGCAGGTAACGGCAGATGGAAAAAGCCATTGCTCTGCTGGAAGTACAAGCCATGGTGGCTGCGATAGCAGGACTGGACGCCATGCTCAAGGCGGCGGACGTGCGGCTGATCCATGTGGAGAAGCGGCTGGGCGGCCGGCTGGTCACGATTGTGGTGGACGGAACGATATCCGATGTTACTGCCGCGGCACAGGCGGGCAAAGCCGCGGCCGCTCAGGTGGGCAAGGTGAAGCTGTGTGAGGTGATCGCCCGCCCGCATCCGCAGATCACCAAATTCCTGTATACCGATTGAAGTGAAACAGGAAAGGAATGAGTCTTAACATGGCGGAGGAAACCAAGAAGCCGGCGGCGCCGGCACAGACGAAAAAAACGCCGGCGAAAAAGCCGGCAGCCGCTGCGGCGAAGCCCGCCGCGCCGGTGACTACAACGAAAAAGGAGAGTCGGACAATGGATATGGAAGCTTTGGGCATGGTGGAAACCCGCGGCCTGGTGGCGGCGATTGAAGCGGCTGATGCGATGGTGAAGGCGGCGAACGTGACGCTGATCGGTTCGGAAAAGATCGGATCCGGACTCGTGAGCATCATGGTGCGCGGCGATGTCGGCGCGGTGAAGGCGGCTGTGGAAGCCGGCGGCGCTGCGGCGTCCCGTCTGGGCGAAGTGATCGCGACCCACGTCATCCCGCGTCCGCACGGCGATGTCGAAAAGCTGCTGCCTGTCCTGAAGTAATTTCGGATCCGGCTGTATGGCTGCACGGAATCCCGGCGCGCCTGCGGGCGCGCCGGGGGCGCGTGCGCCTGTGAGGAAGTCCCGTCCGTTTTAACCCGGTTTGCGCAGGAAAAGGCGCCTGAATTTGCCAGTTCACAGGAAAACCTGTTTCGTGCATAGAGAATCCGGCCGCCTCATGCATGCGGCGGTCAAAAAATAGCGGGTGATGCCGACCGGCGTCACCGAAAGGAAGGATACCCATCATGAATGTGGATACCAAAGCTGTGGCGGATCTGGTCTGCCGCGTGTTGTCCGGCATGACCGAAACGGCGCAGGAGAAGACGGTGCCGGTCGGGGTCTCCAACCGGCATATTCATCTGACCAGGGAGCACCTGGACATCCTTTTCGGCAAGGGGTATGAGCTGACGCCGCTCAAGGACCTGTCCCAGCCGGGGCAGTATGCCTGTAAGGAGCTGCTGACCATTGTCGGCCCGTCGCTGCGGCCGATCGAAAACGTGCGTGTGCTCGGCCCGCTGCGTAAGCAGTCGCAGGTGGAGATATCCCGCACCGATTCCTTTGTCCTGAAAGTGAAACCGCCGGTGCGTGAATCCGGCAAACTGGACGGTTCGGCCGGCATCACCATCATCGGTCCCAAAGGGGTGGTATCCCTCGCGGAGGGCTGCATCATCGCCAACCGGCATATCCACATGAGTGTGGAGGAAGGGGCTGCTTTCGGCCTGAAGGACGGCGATTACGTGACGGTGGAAGCGGACGGCGAGCGCCGCACCCGTTTTTACGACGTGCAGGTGCGGGTGAATGAGGCGTTCCGGCTGGAGATGCATATCGATACCGATGACGCGAATGCGGCCGGTATCGGCAACGGGGCAAAGGTGCGCATCGTCGAAGCGTAAACTAAGGGGAGTCCTGCCGGAGGCGGGAAGTAAGGAGTGTCATATATGCGCATGGGCAGAGTGGTGGGCAATATCGTGTCCACACGGAAAAACAGCAACATCGTGGGTTCTTCCATCCTGGAAGTGCGCCTGGTCGAGAACGGGAAGGAAACCGACAAGTATATGATTGCTATCGATAGCATGGGTGCCGGCATCGGGGAATACGTGCTGATCACCACCGGCAGCAGCGCGCGTCTGGCGCTGCCGAATACCTCGGCGCCAGTGGATGCAGTCATTGTCGGTATTGTGGACTGACGCATAAGAAAAAACTTCATCGGCCGGCAGCCGATGGAGGGGAAAGGCATGGTTTTGCGAAATGACGATCCAGGAAATAAAGGATATTCTGGCGGCGGCCGGCACAGTCGGCGCCGGCGGCGCGGGATTCCCGTCGGGCTTCAAGCTGGCGGAGGGCGCGGATACGCTGATCATCAACGCCGCGGAGTGTGAGCCGCTGCTGTATACCGACTATGTGCTGATGAAACGGCATATGGATCGGGTCACCGGCGGCGCGGAGCTGATGATGGAAGCGGCCGGCATCAAGCGCGGGTATCTCGGCGTGAAGAAGCATACGGCTGAACGGCTGGGCCTTGTGCACGATCAGTCGATTTCGGAGCATATCCGGGTGTATGCGCTGCCGGACGTTTACCCGATGGGCGATGAGATCATCCTGATTTATGAGGTGTTGCGCCGGGTGGTGCAGCCGGGTTCGCTGCCGCTGTCGGCCGGGGTGCTGGTGTTCAATGTGGAAACGCTGTGCAACGTGTATAAGGCGGTACATGATGGGGTGCCGGTAACCGAAAAGTGGGTGACCCTGGGCGGAAAGATCGCCCATCCGGTGGTGGTTAAGGTGCCGGTCGGCACCAAGGTCAGCACCCTGCTTGAAAAGCACCATATCACTGTGCCGGAGGACTGTGTGCTGCTCGACGGCGGTCCGGCGATGGGACCGGTGATCGACCCGAATAAAGCGGTGATCACCAAGACCACGAAGGGACTGCTGGTGCTGCCCAAAGAGATTCCGGCGGTCGTCAGTAAGCTCAGTCCCATGCGGGTACAGCTCAACCGGGCGACCTCCGCCTGCTGCCAGTGCACGCTGTGCACCGAAATGTGCCCGCGCGCGCTCATCGGCTACCCGCTCAAGCCGCATAAGACAGTGCGCAGCGTATCGGCTTATGTGACCGAGGATCCGAGCGACTACCTGACTGCGGCACTGTGCTGCAGCTGCGGTGTGTGCGAGCTGATGGCCTGCTGCCAGGGGATTAGTCCGCGCCGGGTGTATCAGGAAATCAAGGCAGAGATGGCGAAAAACGGCCTGCGCTATCAGTATAAGGGGCAGAACCCGATCGATCCGGAGCGGGATAACCGCATGGTCCCGGTGGAACGGTTCAAACAGCGCATCGGCGTTGCGCCGTTTGATACGGTGGCGGAATTCGAGCATTCGGATGGCTGGAAACCGGATACCATCGTGCTGCCGCTTAAGCAGCATGTCGGCGCGCCGGCAACCCCGCTGGTGACGGCCGGCGATACTGTGGCGGCCGGCCAGATGGTGGCAGGTGCCGCGAAAGGTATTTCGGCGTCGATCCATTCGTCCATTTCGGGCCGGGTGGTATCGGTGGATAATAACGCAATTGTGATCAGCCGGTCCTGAGCCGGATAACGACGGAAAGGCGTGACAACTATGATTTATGCAGTCGGCGTGGTGGAGCTCAAAAGTATTGCCAAGGGCGTCGAGGCCTGTGACCGTGCGCTGAAGGCGGCGAATATCCGGCTGGTGTCGGCACATGCGGCCTGCCCGGGCAAATATGAGATTGTGCTCACCGGCGAGCTGGCGGATGTCCAGACCGCGGTGGATATGACCCGTGAGCAGTATTCGCAGTATATTGTGGATGCGGTGATGATGGGACGGATCGACGAAACGGTGATCCGTGCGCTGCTCGGCGCGCAGAATACAGTGCAGCGGGAATCGCTCGGCATCATCGAGACGTTCTCGGCGGCGAGCGCGATCAAGGCGGCGGATACCGCGGTCAAGACGTCCAAAGTGGAGATTCTGGACCTGCGCGTGTCGCGCGGCATGGGCGGTAAGGGCGTCGTCATGCTCACCGGCGACGTCAGCGACGTGTCTGCGGCGGTGGAAGCCGGCGCGCAGTACGCCAAGGATCAGGGGCTGTTCACCGGTTCTTCGGTGATCGCCGCGCCGCATGGCGAGCTGTGGGAATACCTGTAAAGACACGGAAAGTCATTCGCCTGCCGGACCGGTCGGTCCGGCAGGCGTTTTGTGTCTTCATGGCTTCTTAAGATTTTATCCCTTTCATTTTGCGACTTGCGTGGTACAATAACAGCATAGTAGCCGTTATTCGGCCGTTTGTGGTATACTGTATGACGGCGTATAGCAGAATTCCCGGCCCCGCGGGGGATCCGGAAGATAGGAGAGTCGGACGACATGGCGCAGACAATTTTGGTATGCGACGACGATAAGGAGATCGCGGGTGCAATCGATATTTACCTCACGGCGGAGGGCTACACCGTGCTGCAGGCGCATGACGGGCAGCAGGCGCTGGATATGCTGGAGAAGCACGAGGAGATTCAGCTGATTTTGATGGATATCATGATGCCGCGTCTGGACGGGATGCATGCGACGATCAAGATCCGTCAGACGCGCAATCTGCCGATCATCATCCTGTCGGCGAAAAGCGAGGATAACGATAAGATTCTGGGCCTGAATATCGGCGCCGACGATTACATCACCAAGCCGTTCAACCCGATGGAACTGATCGCACGGGTAAAATCGCAGCTGCGGCGGTATACGAATTTCGGTGCCGGGGAGGCGCCGACGGACACACAGAAGCTGGTCAACGGCGGGCTGGAGCTGGATGATGCGGCCAAGCAGGTGACGGTGGACGGCCGGGATGTGGCGCTGACGCCGGTGGAGTATAAGATCCTGAAATTCCTGCTGGAGAACCGGGGCCGCGTGTTTTCCAGCGCGCAGATTTACGAAAACGCCTGGAGCGAGCCGTCCTACGGTGCGGATAATATTGTGGCGGTGCATATCCGGCATATCCGGGAAAAGATTGAGATCAATCCGAAGGATCCGCGGTATATTAAGGTGATCTGGGGACACGGGTATAAAATGGAGAAGCTGTAAGGGCAGAAAGGAAGAGGCCGCATGAAACTGCGGGAGAATACCTTTGTCAAGATGCTGGCAAGCCTGCTGCTGACGGTGGCGCTGTTTTTGACCTTTACGGGGGTTTTGGCGGGCGTTTACATGCTCTCGAAGGAGGCCTATACGGAGGATTACACCGACACCGAAGACTGTGCGAGACAGTTGCATCAGAACGCCCGTCAGGTGCTGGACAGCAATTTCCGACTGCAGTTTGCCGGGAGCAACTTTGTCTATCAGGTGATCGATGAGAATGACCACGAGGTACAGCGCAATTTCAGCGTGGACGAGACGTTGGAAGGGCTGAGTACGCAGGTGTATTCCGAGGACTTCTATGTGATCACTTCGACCGACAGTGAAGGAAACGAATACCAGTACACATCCTATTACGAACCGTCGAGTTTTTCCGGAAAAGTTTTGGAAAGCCGCTATACCATCCTGTACGGCCTGCGCAGCGGTCTGCCGTATGACGATATCTATGCCGAGCGGGCGGCACAGCAGCGGTTTATGTATAAATGGCTGACGCCAATACTGATGCTGACCGGTATGGTGCTGCTGGTGGCGGTATTCCTTGCGAGCTTCTGTATCGCGGCAGCCGGCCATAAGGCAGGACGGGAAGGAATCGTCCTCAACGGCTTTGATAAGATCTGGCTGGAGGTGCTGCTCGCAGCGGTGTGCCTGGCCGGGATATTTGTGGTGACTGGCTTCGGCGCCGTCCTGATTGTCGCGCTGGCGACCCCGCTGCTGCTGAGTATCGTGCTGGTACCGACGATGCTTTCGATTGTCCGCCGGGTTAAGGCGCATATGCTGTGGAAAAGCACGCTGCTCTATCAGCTGTGGAGGGTGCTGCGCCTGCTGATCCGGCATATCCATATCACCGTGCGCGTGGTGGGGCTGATGGCATTGTATGCGCTGGTGCAGATTTTTGTGGCAGTCAGCCTGGCACACGGCGGTGTGCTGGCGGCATGGATCTGGATATTCCTCAATGTCCCGATTGTTGTGCTGGCGGTGCTGATCATCTCCCAGTACGAGACCATCCGCAAAGCGACGGCGCGTATGGCGGAAGGGGAGCTGGGGCAGGTAGTGGATGAGAATAAGGTGCCGTTTTTCGTGGGGATCGCGCGCAATCTCAACCGCAGCGGGAACGCGATACAGATTGCGGTGGATGAGGCGACCAGAAGCGAGCGGATGAAAACCGAGCTCATCACCAATGTGTCGCACGATATCAAGACCCCGCTGACCTCCATCATCAGCTATGTCGGCCTGCTCAAGGCGATGCCGATTGAGAACGAGCGGGAGCGGGAATATATCGACATCCTCGACCGGAAATCCAGGCGGCTCGGCCAGCTGATGAATGACCTGGTGGAGGCATCGAAAGTGACCGCCGGCGCGGTTTCGGTGAATATTGAGCCGATCAACCTCGGTGAGCTGGTGCGGCAGGCCAGTGCGGAATTTGAGGCGCGCATGGAGGAAAACGATATCCAGCTGATGTGCCACCTGCCGGAGGAACCCATTATGGTGCAGGCGGACGGGCGGCATATGTGGCGGGTGCTCGACAACCTGTTTGGCAATGCGGTCAAATACGCAATGCCGGGCACGCGGGTGTACGTGGATCTGACGGTGGTGAACGCAAATGAAGCGGTGCTGCTGGTCAAAAACATTTCGCGGGAGCCGCTGAATATTGCGCCGAATGAACTGATGGAACGTTTTGTCCGCGGCGATACGTCGCGGAATACCGAAGGCAGCGGGCTGGGGCTCTCGATTGCACGCTCCCTGATGGAGCTGCAGCATGGCACGATGGATATCCGTATTGACGGGGATTTGTTCAAGGTGATTTTGGGCCTCCGGCTGGCGGAGGATGTGCCGTCCGCGCCGAAAGTGAGCATGAAGCCGGTTGAGCCCAGGCAGGCGGAATAAGCAGTTGCGCTGATTCGGGATACGGCAAAGGATTGTATTTTGCCGTATTCCCATTGCATCCGCGGCCAAAATACAGTACAATAATAGCGGAAAGCCGGCCGGAGAAGTTTTTCCGGCCGGCTTTGCGGATGCTGCGGCTGCGTTTTTCCGAAGAAAGGAAGTCTAACGGATATGGATAATCCTTCGGTGATGGTGACCTATCTCAGCCCGATTCTCGGCCTGCTGCTGGAGGCGGTGCTCTGCTTTGCCGGTTACCGGCTGCAGCGTATCGGCATCGCCTTAATCGGCTTCCTGCTCGGTGCCGGTATCGGCATGTCGATTGCGGGAGATCGGGAAGGGCTGGCATGGCTGGCCATTGTGCTGGCGCTGGCGGGCGGAATATTATTTTCCGTCCTGGCTTATCGGATGTATCTGGCGGGGATTTTCCTGCTCAGCGGGATTCTGGCATTTACGATTGCCCAGGCGCCGCTGCTTTTGCTGCATCTGCCCGGCTGGGCGAATATAGCGGGCGGCGCGGTTATCGGCATTGTGGTGGGCATTCTGGCAGTCAAATTTACCCGGCCGGTGCTGATCCTTACCACCGCGCTGCAGGGAAGCTTTGGGGTTGTCCGGCATGGACTGACGCTGCTGGGGGAGAATCCGGATCAGCCGGGCGGCTGGATGCTGTATGCGTCTATCGCGGCAGCTGTTGTGCTGGCGGTGCTTGGTATTTGTGTGCAGCGGCGTACGTCGCCGGAGAAATAAAAGAGCGGATAAGTTGGGGTGCGGATGATGGAGTTTTGGACGGTGGCACAGCAGGTGCTGGTGCTGTTTCTTCTGGTAGCGGTCGGCTATGCCGGCGGGAAGGCCAAATGGTTCGGACATGAGGCGGTTCGGGGCTGTACCGAGCTTGTGCTGCTGGTTGCGACGCCATGCGTCATCATCCAGTCGTTTCAGAAGCCGTTTGACCGGTCGATGCTCGCGGGACTGGGTGCGGCTGCGCTGATTGCGCTTGGGGTGCACGCAGCTGCGATTGGACTGACACATCTGGTTTTCCGGGATAAGGATGAGGCGCGTCGCCGGGTGCTGCGTTTCGGCACGGTGTTTTCCAACGCCGGGTATATGTCCCTGCCGCTGCAGCAGGCGCTGCTTGGCGAGGAAGGCGTATTTTACGGCGCGGCCTATGTGGCGGTGTTCAACCTGATCGTGTGGAGCTGCGGTGTGCTGGAGATGAGCGGGGACCGTAAAAATCTGTCGGTGAAAAAGCTGGTGCTTAACCCGGGGATGATCGGCCTGGCCTTCGGGCTGCCGATCTTTCTTTTTTCGATCCCGCTTCCGGAGGTGATCGCGGCGCCGGTCAGTCATCTGGCGGCGCTCAATACCCCGCTGCCGATGATTATCGTGGGGGTATACCTTGCCGATACAAAACTGATGTCGATCTGGAAGGATGCCCGCTGTTATCTGGCGGCGGGCCTGCGGCTGCTGGTGATTCCGCTGGCGACGCTGGTCGTACTGCTGCTGTGCGGGGTAAGGGGTACGCTGCTGACCGCCTGCGTGATCGCGGCAAGCGCTCCCTGTGCGGCGGCGACCACGATGTTTGCCACCCGATATCAGCAGGATACCGCCCTGTCGGTGAATCTGGTTTCCATGACCACCCTGTTGTCGGTGGTGACGATGCCGCTGGTGGTGGGGCTGAGTCAGGCACTCGGCGGATAAATTACCACATAGAAAAACGGCCCGTCGGGCCGTGTTGGGATAAAGGGAAATGGTCAAAAACAATACATAGTTTACCCCGCCTTTTTCATAAGGCGGTGGAGAGCCGGAGCGCTGCCCCGGCTGATCCCAGTTTATTTTTTGGGCTTGCGGTCATTGGGGGAGGCCTGATCGTCGCCCTTGCGGCGCAGCACCAGATCCCCGACCAGCCCGCCGATAATGCCGGCGGCGAAAAGCACCGGTGCCGTTTCCAGCGCTGCATCGCGGTAAGCGAGGGTACGCAGATAATCCGGCGTGTATGGCGCCAGCCAGTGCGCTGCCGCAGCAAAAAGCACCAACAGCAACGCCAGTTGAAAGGCGGCACGGAACGCCAGATGGGCAAACGGATGCATCCGCCGGTAGCTATCCCGGAGCTTATGTAGCCAGGTCATCGAAATCGCTGTCCTTTCCTATCGTTTGGCTGAACGTATGGATAAAAACGATCGCCTGCATAAACAGTGTACCATGTGTGCATATCTAGCTCAAGACAAACCATTTTCCAAAAAAGGAGAAAATAGCCACGGAAGGGAGATCATCATGATACGTATCGGAGCCTCAACCGCAAACCTCTATCCGCTGGAAACCGAGCGGGCGCTTGACTGCCTGCTGGAACTCGGTTTCCGTGAGCTTGAGGTGTTTCTGAATACCGAATCGGAAGCGGAAGAAACGTTCATCCGCCGGCTGCGTGCGCGGGCGGATGAGGCCGGTGCCGTCATCCGCTCGGTGCATCCGTACCTTTCCGGGACAGAACCGTATCTGCTGTTTTCCGCTTATCACCGCCGGTATGAGGATGGTCTGAAGAATTACCGCCGGCTTTTCCGTGCCGCGCAGCTGCTTGGCGCCTCGTATGTGGTGATGCATGGCGATAAGCGCGAAGGCGTGCTTCCGGTCGAAGAGTCCATCGCCTGTTTCGAGGGGGTATATGATCTGGGCCGCACCTATGGGGTAACCCTCCTGCAGGAAAACGTGGTTCGCTTTCGAGCCGGCGACCCGGCGTATGTGGCGGCCATGCGCCGTCAGCTGGGCGATAAGGCGGGTTTTGTGTTTGACATCAAACAATGCCTGCGCAGCGGTCACACGCCCGATGCGATGCTCGATGCAATGGGGGATGCGCTCGTGCATGTGCATATCAGTGATCATGACACGACGCATGACTGCCTGATGCCGGGAGCCGGAACGATGGATTACGGCCCATTGTTTGCCCGCCTGCTGCACCAGCAGTTCAGCGGCAGCGTAATGCTCGAGCTGTATCGTTCGAACTACGAAGCGGAGACGGAGCTGATATCCGGCCGCAAATACCTGGAAACTGTATTGCACGATGAAGAAATTCGTTTTAGGGATGGCCATACTTGATATAGCGGTTGGGAAGGGGAAAACAACTATATTTAGGGGAATTGAGCAAATCTACTTGACTTTTGATTCTTTGTGGGTATAATTGTGATGGTAATTCACGATTTGTAACAGAAGGAGAGTAGAAAGGTCATGAATCAGCAATCCCTGGAAGGAACCACGATCACCAGTTGTCAGATTGTGAAAATCTATCGGCACCTTTGCTCCCAGCTTTCTCCGAAACCGCGCTTTGGTCTTCAGTTGACATTTTCAGACGACACCAGCTCATGCTATCCGGACCTGATGATCCGGAAATCGTGGGTAAAGCGTTTGAGCAAGCGCCTGGAAGGGCGCGCAGTAGATCCGGATACCGTACAGGATATTATCGATGATTATCTCGGCGAAGTGTATGGACCGCAGTGGAAAAAGCGGCGCAGCCTGCGGCGGTTTCTGCCGGACAGTTTTAAAAAATAAGCTTGGACTTTGGAAAGGTTTTGTGCTATACTGTTCGTATAAAGCAAAAAATTTCCAGGGGTGATGGAAATGAAATGCCCGTTTTGTGGTTATGCGGAAAGTAAAGTGATGGATTCCCGTCCTACGGATGAGGGGAGCCGGATTCGGCGTCGCAGGGAATGCCTGCAATGCGGCAAACGCTTTACGACCTATGAAATCATCGAAAGTCTGCCGATCATCGTTGTCAAGCGGGATAAATCACGGGAGGCGTTTGATCGGGATAAGCTGCTTACCGGCATGCTGCGGGCGTGCCAGAAGCGGCCGGTATCCATTGAGACGCTCGAAAAGGTGATCGATGATATAGAAGCGCAGATCCAGAATTCGCTTGAGCGGGAAGTGACGTCGCGCCGGATAGGCGAATACGCGATGGAGAAGCTCAAGGATATCGACGAGGTGGCATATGTCCGCTTTGCGTCGGTCTATCGGGAGTTCAAGGACATCAACAGTTTTCATGAAGAAATCAGCCGGCTGATGTCCGGCGAAAGAGGCGAATAAAGCGGGCGGGCAGACCTTTTGGTCTGCCCGCTTTTTTGGTGTATATGCTGCGCAGCCTGCCGGCAAAGCGCCGAAAAAAACCGGGCCGGGGAGTATAACCCCGGCCCGGCGTGGGTGTACGGTTATGCCTGCGGTTTGCCGTCCGCAGCCGCATCGGCTATGCTGTCGCTTTCCTCGGGCTTGATTTCCTTGCCGAGGAAGGTGGGGATTTCCAGCCCGGCCATCTTGAAGGTCTCGCTGAGCGGCGGGATGGACTTCATCATGCCGGAAAGGAAATTCGCTGTTGTTGGGGAGCCGTCCTGCCCGTTCATGCTGTCCCACACGGTAATCTTGTCGATGTTGAGGTTCTTGATCGCATCGACCTGGATGCGGGTGAGCTCCTCGATCTTGTCGGAGATCATCAGCTGCACGGCCGAAGTGGGATCGCCGCCAGCCGCTTTGACGACCTCGGCAAAACCGGAGGCCTGCTTGGAGAGGATCTCCTGAATACCGCGGGCCTGCGCTTCCATCTTCGCAAAGATAGCGTCCGCTTCACCCTTGGCCAGCCGGCGCTTCTGCTCGGCTTCGGCTTCGGCCTCGAGGACCATGCGCTCCTTGTCGATGCGGGCCTTGACGATGATATCGGCTTCCTGTGTCGCCTGTTCGCGGGCAGCACGGGCCTTTTCGGCCATCTCCTGCGCGGCGTAGGCTTCTTCCTTCGCCTTGGCCTCGGCCAGCTTTTCGGCCGTTACAGCGCGGCGCTGAGCGTCGGCTTCCTGCTCGCGGCGGGTGGCGTCGGATTTGGCAATGTCCGCTTTGGAGGTGTTTTCACCATTGACGGCGGCCGCATTGGCAGCAGCAACCGAAATACGCTGGTCGCGCACGGCGTTGGCCTCACCGATGGAACCTTCGCGGTTGCGCTCGGCCACCTGAATGCGGGCCTCGTTGATCGCCTTGGCAGCGGCCTCCTTACCGAGCGCCTCGATATAGCCGGATTCGTCGGAAATATCGGTGACGTTGACGTTGATCAGCCGCAGGCCGATCTTGCGCAGCTCGCTTTCCACGCACGCGGAAACTGCCTCGAGAAATTTGTCACGGTCGGTGTTGATTTCTTCGATCTGCATCGTCGCAATGATCAGACGCATCTGGCCGAAAATGATGTCCTTGGCCAGTTCCTGAATCTCCTGCGCCTTGAGGCCGAGCAGACGCTCAGCGGCGTTCTGCATGGTGCCGGGCTCGGTGGAGATGCCCACCGTGAAGCGGGCGGGGACGTCGATACGGATGTTCTGCCGCGAAAGAGCACTTTTCAGATCGACGCTCAGCGACATCGGGGTCAGGTCGAGATATTCGTAATCCTGCACCACCGGCATGATGAACGCCGCGCCGCCGTGGATGCACTTGGCCGAGCGCGCGGTGCCGTCCTTGTTCTGACCGACCTTACCGTAGATGACCATCACCTTGTCGGAGGGACAGCGGCGGAACCGGGACACGATCACCAGAATCATGCTGAATACCAGCAGGACGACCACCACGACGGTGATCAGGACGCTGGTGGGGATAGACGCGGCGGCAAGAATGGGCATTGGCATAGCACAAAACACTCCTTTACTTAATGTACTTAAGACAAGCAGGCACGAACACGACACGATTTCGGCGGTGGAAGAAAAGCGAGGCGTCGTTTCCTTCCTTTGGCATGCGGCAGCATGCCGCGGTCAGGCGCCTTGCCCTGCCTTCTTTCCGCTCTCCGAAATTTTTCGACCTCCTCTTGCGCAGAATGTTGTCCGACAGGGCTGAGGACGAAAACGCAGACGAGCGACATCCTGCAACAGAGAAGGCGGGCCGGGTTTGCGCCGGCTTATCTTTACTTTTTACGGGCGGAAGCCGCTTGTGCCAAAACTACTGCAGTGGGGTGACGATCAGCGTACCGTTTTCGAGCACGTCGGTCACCTTGACCGGTACGCCGGTCTTCAGGGCGCCGGACGGGCACATGGCGTCCAGCTCGGAAAAGCGTTCCTGCAGGATCAGGGTCACCTTGCCCTTGCCGCCCTCCGGAATCGGGATATACACCTCACCGGTTACCCCGATGGCGTTGCGTATGTCCAGATTGCCGCTCTGCTGCATTTTGGTGGCTGCCCGCAGCAGAACCGCCACAAGAAGCATAGCGGCCAGACCGCAGAGGATGGCGATGAAGATGGTCAGCGGCATGCTGACCCCGAGGTCGGTGAGGGCCACGCCGACCCAGCCGCACACGGCGAGGAACGCGACGATGCCGCGCACCGTCAGGATACGCAGGCCGGCCTCGTGGTTTGCACCATCACCGGCCGCATCGTGGTCGCCGATATCGTGATCCACGTCGTGATCGATGTCGGTTTCGCTGTCATGGCCCATCCCGAACAGCAGCAGAATGGTCTGCAAAATCAGGATGAGCGTGGCCGGGATAGCGATGATGTAAAACACCTGTTGAATGGCCTGCAGGGATTCCCACCAAGCAATCATAACGGAAAACCTCCTTTTTTTCATGCGGAAACCCTTTCCGCATGCGTTCACCACCCGACGGCGCGGGGAACCGCCGCCGTATGATGAGGGCCTGCCGCATGCCGGCGAAAGATGTTTATGCCTGCTTTCGGGCGATCATGCCATGCCGGTGTCTGTCAGATGGCTGAACAGCGCGTCGGCCTGCTGCATCAGGCGGGACGCCGCGATGTTGAGCACCATAATGCGCATGGCATTTTCCAAACGTTCCTTCGCATCGGCCACGGGCCCCTCATAGCCCTCAAGTTGCGCACCGATGAGGGTTATGATGGACTCGTGCGTGATAATGCTGTCCTGCGGTTCAAGACGGGTCAGTACGCTGCACAGCAGGCTGTACAGCTGCGTTTCGGGGATGATGTCGTCAGTGCGGTCATCCACGCTGCCGTTGACGTACCGCAGCAGCGCCGCAATGCTTTCGAGCTTCATGGCCGGCCGCAGCAGGTTGATCAGCAGGATGCGCGCCACATGCAGCTCGCCGTAGCGCTTGCCGACCGGGTTAGATACCCAGCCGCGCTTCACCCAGTTCTGGATGGTAGCGGCGCCGAGTCCGGTCAGCTCGGTGACCTGGGAGAGCAGCAGCCCGCCGGGGGAAACCGCGAAAATTGGATCCAGCACGGTGAACAGCGCATCCTGCTGCCCTTCCGGCAGCGGGAGCGTGGTTCCCGGCAGATTACCGGTCATAGGCAGCCTCCTTTACGGTTTTTGGAACTTTTTTCAAGTTCGTGATCAGTATATCACAAGTTCATATGAACCTCAATTGCGTTCAGCTGACAAACCGGGCGGTTTGGGAGCGAATATTGCTGAATACCTCATTCAATCTCGTTTAATCACAAAAAATCATCGATTTTCTCGTGATTTCAGAAAAATAAATATTTCGCACTTTACTTTGCTAACAGGATAGTGTACAATACTAAGCGGAAAATCTCTTACCAAAGAGAAAATTGACGAAGTGAGGAGTATTATAGGGTATGAAACGGATTTTGGCTTTAGCTGCCGCGGCGCTGATGGCGCTGACGCTGTTTGCGGGCTGCAGCAAGAACGAAGAAGGCGCCGGCAGCGGGGACGGCTCCGCTGTGGAAATGAATTCTCTGGAGAAGGTCAAAAAGGCCGGAAAACTGATTCTCGGTCTGGACGACCTGCAATGCAGCGATAAATGCAAAGGAGCTTCCCAGAAAAGTCGGCATACGCCCGCCGGTGCAAAGATGAAAGATGATGGTGCCAAGCCCCGCCGCAAACAGCGCCACGCCAACGTCCAGCCCGGTCAGCAGCGGAACCAGAATGGTCGCACAGGACATCGCGAAAGCGTGCTGAAGGCCCAGGAGCATCATTTTTCCGGCGCCTACTCTGGGATATTCCTTGGAACCCGGAAAAATTACCTGGTTGATTTTTGAAAAAACGTTCATGTTCTTCCTCCCTCTGCCATTTTTAAACCCTATCGTTAAAAATTTACCCTGTTTTGCCAGCATTGTCAAGACAAAATCCGTCGGTTTCCACGAAAAAATAAAGTATTTCGCCGCTATGAATCTTGTGTAAATTAAGCCTGTTCTTTTTTCGGGGATTATGCTATGATAGAAGTGAATTTTCTTGTACACTTTCCAGCATCAAGCCAAAATTCCCGGGAGGATATCATGATCCATGACGCCTTTTCCGCCGGAGTCGAGCCGGGCGGCCTGTATTCCGGCGATGAAATTAAAGTATTGATTTGTTATCTGCTCATGCACGTCAGCGAGCCGCTTACACGCGATATCGTATCCGATGTGGTGGTGGGCGGCGGCATGGCGAACTATTTTGAAACCGGCGCCGGTCTGGAAGAACTGATTGACCTGCATAATATTGAAGAAGCGGAAGATGGCACGCTGCGCCTGACCGCGATCGGCCAGCAGGCGGCAGAAGCCCTCACGGCACGCATTCCCCTTTCCCTGCGTGAGCGTTCGGTGTCCAGCGCCCAGCGCCTTCTGGCCCGCCGCCGGCGCGAGCGGGAAAACCCGGTCACCATTGAACGCCATGAGGAAGGCTGCATGGTTACCTGCACGATCAATGATGCGGGCATGCCGCTGATGACCTTGCAGCTTTGGGTGGCGGACAACACGCAGGCCAAGCTGGTCAAAGAGCGGTTTATTGACGATCCTTCGGCTTTGTATAAAATGGTTCTGGATCATCTCACCGCCGCCGAAGAGGAAAACACTTAACGGCAAAACCCCTGCCGCAGCTGCGGCAGGGGTTTTGTGTACGCAGGGAAGTTTTTACAGCTGAGCCGCCATGTTGGTGAATTTCTGTTTGGCGCTCTGCACCTTCTGTTCCTCCGCCATCGGGGTGGGATACCAGCCTCTTTTCTGCATCTCCATAAACAGGTCAGCCTGGATGCAGTGCTCATCATGAAGGATATTGAGCATCTCATCGCGTATCGCGGTTGTCGCGCATTCGTTGCTGAACGTGTTGTAAATGCCGGTAATCTCCTTTTGTGAGGTCAGGCAGTCCAACATCATTTCCTGATCCTTCATCGGTATATTCACATTTTGCTCCATCGTTTTTGCCCCTTTCTCTTCCGGCCGGCAAAAGGACAAGCCTTCTGCGCGCAGCGCAGGATTTTTTTAATTCAGAAAGCCCATCAGCTTGTTGAAGTGATTCTGGTGCCGTCCGGCAATCTGTTCACACTGCGTTTTGATCTGCGGATCGGTCGCAAGCGTCGCGTAGGATTTATACTTTTTCACCAGTAACTGCTCGGCGTTCAGCTGGTCTTCCAGAGCGCTGAGCTCTTTTGCGGTAAGCGTCGCCATAAAACATCCTCCCCTGTACAATAAAAATGCGCGGGATTCTTCCCGCGCATTTAGTCTTTCCCGAAAAGGAATAACTATTCCCAAAAACAAACGATAGCCGGCCACACGTTTGCACGTCCGCCCCAACACGGCACGGTTTTTCCTGCCAAAACCACGCCGTACCGGAATCATGTCGGAAAACAATTCACTTCCGGGAAACAATAATTGCCTGCCGGACCGCGGTCTGAACTGGGAAATCTATGCCGCCATTTTTAAAAGCGGTTTGTACGGCCTTTCCGTCCACCGTCACGCAAACCGCGCCGGAAAGATAGGGCAGCTCCAGCCGCTGTACAGCCAGCTGCCCTTCCTCAATTTGAATCACCGTTTTCTCCTGTGTAATTGACACACTGCCCCAGGCGCTGTCCACACTCCATAAGCAGCGGAAGGGTTCGTCGCCGGAATACAGCGGGGAAAACCCGATCATACCGTGCGGAAGATCGAACCGGAATCCACTGTACAGAAGCAGCAGCGAATAACTGGCCATCGAACGGGCATAGTTGCTGCCGCATTCCACTTCATTCCACGGATTGCGCTTTTTGCCGTCGTATCGTCCGCGTACCGCACGCACCAGCCGCAGCCCTTCCTCCTGCATGCCTTCGCTGATCATCAGCGCCGCCAGCTGGTATTCAAAGCCGGTCATGCACTCCTGACAGTACGGCACCGGCACAGCCGGCTTTTTCACCTTATCCGGATAGTCGCAGATCACCGCTCCGGCTTCATCTCCCGTGCAGAATACACGGCAGGGATTGAAAAAGTCCCGCATGCAGGATTTATAATTATAATGATACAGGCTCTCCAATGCCTTTTTCCGCTTGTCTTCATCAAAAATGTCGTCAAGTCCGATAATGTGGGCGTGCCACTGTGCTGTCATCTGGTCAATGCTGCAGCCATGATCGATCTGGTATTTCATCTCGCCGCTTTCCTCGTTCCAGTAAGCGTTTACCGCATCCTGCCCATAGCGCTCCAGTATGGCTTTATCCCTAAGATCGACCTTCTGCTCAAAATATTTCCCATTGAAAAGTATTTCATTGCAGAAACGGCGGCCGTTTGCATACAGCCCGCGGTATTCCGCCGCAGCATCCGCTTCGCCGAGATAATCCGCCATTTCCGCCGCCGCATTCAGTGCCCCGAGATAAAAGCCCTCCAGCCAGGAGTTTGGCCCAAACAGCTCCATGTCCAATGTGTGATGCTGCCGGCCATCGATCACGCCATCCTTATCTGCATCCCAACGGTACGGATTCTGCGGATGCCAGGCATATTCCAGCGACTGCTTCACCCGCGGCCAGATCGACCTGAGCCAATCGTCATCACCGCACAGCTTCCAGTCGCGGTATACGCGCATGATTTCTCCCATCTGGCCGTCAACACAGGGATGAAACGGCAACGGCTCCTTTCCCAGAGGAAGCAAAATCCGAAAAGACATCCGTCCGTTTTCCAAAAAGTCATACCGATAGCTTGCTGTATGCATCGAACGCTCCAGCCGGGGGAATAAAAAAGGCATGGCATAGGCGTAATTCCAGACATGGGTGCAGCTGCCCTCACAGCTGCCGCAATGCTCCGAAACGCCTTCAAAACCGTACAGCGTGCCATCCTCCAGACGCCAGACCGTCGGTGATTTGAGAACCGCCAAGTTGGCAGAAGCCGCGTCCAGTACCTCCGGCGGCAGCGTGGAGGAAAACAGCGTATCCGTAAAACGCCGTGTACGCCCGTACAGGCTATCCCACTGCCGGAGTCCCTGTACCGCCACCTCTGCCGAAGACGCATATTGTCCGGCATAATAGTTCTTCCAGCTTCCGCCGAGCGTTTGATCGGGTGCAGGGGCATAAATCGGTGCCCAGTCATACAGATTATTGGGGAAATACCAAGCGATAATAAACCGGACCGTCCGTTTTTCTCCCGATCCCGCGATAACTGCAGCCGTCAGGGTCGCCATATCCCGGTTGCCGGGCTGCTCGTATTTTCGCTCCGGCATGGGCACGGTGTCGGTAAATTCCTTCCAGAAAATGGTCGGCCCATCAAACCAGGCACCGCGGAACCAATATTCCTGAAGGCGCACCTCGTCGCCGTCAGTGGCTGCCGTGATGCTGCCGTAACGCGGTTCCTCTTTGTCCAGAACATTCTGTTCCAGCGTTATATACGAAACACCATCCGACTGCCTGCCATTATTGATCGCCCCCTGCGAAAAACAATTGCCCGCCGACAGAGCTACCGTATAGGTGACCGGCGCCGCGGTCGGGTTTTCCAGTTCTATCTCAAAAAATGCCGCCGGCATACCGGAGGCATCCGCATCCAAAGGAATAAACGGATTAAAAGCGGTCATTGTTACGCTGCCGGGAAAATGGGGATCGGAAAAGACCAGCTCTGCAATCGGAAAGGTCCCCTTAAAACGGCAGTCTGAAAAATGCGGGAATCCCGCCATTGTTCCAAAATCCGCACCAAAACCATAGCCCGGGCACTGCCAATGACCGGCCCCGCCGCCATACTGTCCGGCCAGATCCTTTTTCAAATCTCCCGTCAGTACCCGCGCATCCAGCAGCCGGCCATCCTGTTCCGCTTTAACAGCGAAATGGCTCATGCCATTAAGTGAACCCTTATTCGGACGATTATAGATTTCCCAGTCTATCAATCTGCCGTTGCCGCCCAGACCAATGCAGCCGGTTCCAATACCGCCCAGCGGAAAGGATATTTCCCGGGCCTGCTCACCTGCATAAATAAAATCCGGTTTTTCTGCACACATATCCTGTTACCACCCAATCGCTATATTCTGCATGGATGAAACAAGTATAACAGGAAAAAGGCAGCAGAGCTAGGCAGATTTATGCTGTATTACCTGCACATCTTGCTAAAATTCACGCGCAGCGGCTGCGGCGTACCACTTCCAGATCCACCACGCGGCGGCATACGGCAGACACGGACTGCGTATTCTGCGGATCACGCATCGTCTGCTGCATAGCGGCCATCTGCGCCGCACGCTCAGCTGCGGCCTTTTTCTGTGCGCTGCGCGCTGCACGCCGTGCGGCAACCGTATCCTTGTGCATAGCTCCGGCACAGCACAGCAGCACCGTCAGCCGCAGAATCACCAGCATTATAGCGATCACTGGATACGTCCCGAATGGAACAGTTCCGGCGCACAGCATATCCACAGCGCAAAAACCAAGCGGCACCAGCGCAACGCGGCGTGTCTGCGCAAAATGTGCCTTATTGATCATATACAAAAAGGTGGCTCCCATCATAAGAATACTAATCAGGCTCTCCCACATATCCATCACCCTATCGTTAACATTCGGCAGCAGAACCGCCGTTCACCTGCGCGGTCAAAGCAGAACGCTTGTTCCGAACAAATGTTTACAACGTCATTATATCATCGCTTTTGGAAAATGCAAGAGGTTTGCCGAAAAAATGTTCGATATTTTTTAAGCCCTTCTGTTTTGCAGGCAAACAGAAGGGCTTTGTGTCAGGATATTTTCAGCTGCAGCCGGAATTTGTCCGAAATCATGGCAATAAATTCGGAGTTTGTCGGTTTGCCGCGGCCATTATGGATGGTATAACCGAAATACGAATTCAAAACATCCACATCCCCGCGGTCCCATGCAACTTCGATCGCATGGCGGATCGCGCGCTCGACACGGGACGAGGTGGTATTGTGCTTTTTAGCAACGGCCGGATACAGTCTTTTGGTTACAGCATTGATAATATCGTCGTCATCGATCGCCATAAGAATGGCGTCGCGCAGATATTGATACCCCTTAATATGGGCAGGCACACCGATTTGATGGATAATTTCCGTCACTTTGATTTCCAGCGAACTGCCGGCCGTGCTGACCTGTGCCGGAGCAGAACGCTTCACCGGCTCTGAAGAGGTCTTGCCGCAGATGGCAAGAATCCGTTCCGACATGGCTTCCGCATCGAAAGGCTTGAGAAAATAGTAATCGGCTCCCGCCAGCAGCACTTCCCTCTCCAGATTCGGATTGTCATAGCCGGACATGACCATCGTGCGCGGTGCCGGAGATAAACGCATAGCTTTGATTCCTTTAATTACGCCAATCGCATCGACATGCGGCATAAAGAAATCCATTATTACAACATCGGGATGGGATTTTGAAACCTCGTCCAAAACCCGCTGTCCGTCTTTTTCTACCATTTGTGTCTCGATGCCATACATATGCATCACCGAAGAACACGGAACGCCAAAACTTTCGCTGTTATCCGCCAGCATAACCTTGATTTTCTTCTCCATTTTTCCCAAACCTCTCTTTTGCTATTTTTTGGCAGTTCCAAGATTACCATATAATGGAATAAAATTCAATACCTTGGCAATAGTTTTTTTGGAATTTGGGAGAAAATATTTTCAGGCGGAAGAAAAACAGCGAATTGCGAAATTCATACGATAAATTTCGTGCCGTTTCGCAGAGAAATCGGCCTCTTTTGTAAAATCATAAGATTTACGCAGCGTTTTCCTGTTTGACAGTCTCACAGGTTTTCAGCATGTTTTCCGCAAAAATCGCAAACCCTTTTGTGGGATCATTTACAAACACATGCGTAACCGCACCGATAAGCTTTCCATCCTGCAGAATCGGTGATCCGCTCATACCCTGTACGATCCCGCCGGCCTGTTCCAGCAAATCGGGATCGGTTATTTCAATGACCATATTGCGTGTCGGCGAGCTGTCATTGTACCTCACCTGATCAATCCGGATATCATAGAGCTTCGGGGTTACGCCATCCAGCGTTGTCAGCACTTGAGCGTCGCCGGTTTTCACCTGCTGCTTCATCGCCACCGGCACCGGATCACCATTTACCGGAATCTGGCTGAGGGTTCCGTATATGCCGGTTTCTCCGTTGACCGTCAGCCTGCCGAGCGTGCCGCTTTCAAATCCTCCCCGCAGTTCACCGGGTTCCCCGCTTTGTCCGCGCACAATGCTGTAAATGCGTGCCGGAACAATCTCTCCTGCCGCCAGCGGCAGTGTTTCACCGGTATCCACATCACAGACCGCATGTCCGAGTCCGGCAAAAACATTGTATCCGGGCCGATAAAAGGTGAGAGTACCGATGCCGGCAGAACTGTCGCGCACCCACAGACCGGCCTTCCATCGATTTTCATTGACTGACTTGGCCGGTGTAAACTGAACATCAAAGGCAATATTGTCCCGTCGGATATGAAAGGTCATGGCTTTTCCTTCGGACACTTCGACCAGCTTAGCCACCTGATCGGTGCTCGTCACCGTAGTACCGTCGATACTGACGATCACATCCCCGGTTTTTATTCCCGCGGACTTCGCTGGATTGAAGGCACCTGCTGCGGTATCCACATCGCACATGCCCACAACGAGAACACCATCGGTAAACATTTTGATACCAAATGGCGTACCGCAGGGGATAACCATTTCCTGTTCCACCACGCGAACCGTCACCTGCTTGACTGGGAACAGACCGAAAAGCTTGAGATTTGCCGTATAGGTACTGCCGGCATTGAGTGCCGCCACCTCAAGCGATTCCCCGTTGCTGCCCATCGTTTCCTGTACCGAAACCGCCCCATCCAGATGCAGAGAAGAGCCTTCCACCACGCTGAACTGTTCCGGCATCTGGCCCGACAGCACCGTAACCGCGGTCATCAGCAGGCCGCAGACAGCGGTCAGCGCTGCGCTCAGGCTTTTTATCATTTTTTTCATATTTTCATCCCTTTCGCCAGAAAAGAACATTCCTCCGCTTAATCGGAGGATGCTATTACTCTTTCCCCGGCGGCACAAACTATTTACCCAGTATTTTTTTCGGCGTATTACTTTTTGGCTGCGCTGGAAAGCGGCTCCTTACCTGTTTTTTTAAGAAAACCCTTGTCCTGAAAACAAAAATATGGTAATCTGATTGCACATCCGCCGCGGCCAACGCGCCGGAAGTCTACTGACGAAAGGGTTCGTTATCCAATTATGGGCGTTGTGAAAGGCATGCTGGAAGTCACCCTGTCGCTGAATAAATCGACATGTTATTTTATGAAAACCGGAAAATGCTCGCTGAACGTCGTCGCTGACTATGCTGTATCCGGCTTTACCAAAACCGCGCCGAACGACCTGCTGTACTGCCCGCGGCTTTACCGCGCGATGCGCAGCGGCGAGAGGATGAAGCCAATCCTGATCATCCCCTGCGAATGCGGGCACGCCGAGGTGGTGTCTGGAAATCAGCGGGCCTGCATCGCCGGGCAGAAAGGGTTGGAGCTGGCCATGGAAGCCGCGGATCCGGATGTTTCCAAGGAATCATGCTGCGTATGCGGCGGACAGATTACTTTTGAAAAAAACAGCGGCGGCAACCGCATTGTCGCGGTGAAAGCCGTCATCCAGAAGGAAAAAGATGAATAAATCTCCCCCGCGTACCGGATGTGCGCGGGGCTTTTTTGATCTTGCCGGTTTCCGAGCCTTGTTCAGGATTGCCATCTATTGCCCCGAAACGGCATTTTTTCTCGTATAAGCTTCGGCTGGAAAACCGGTAAGGAATGGTATAAAATAAAGAAAACAGCTTCAAAAAACAAGCGGGAACGGGATGAACGATGAACAAGCAGGGAGACGATCGTCTTTTTCTGGAGTGTGAGCGGTGGCGCGTTTTCGCGGTGCTGATGGTCGCGGCCGGATTTCTGGGGGCCTTCACCTACACGCTGCGCGGCGGCGTATTCTGTAATGCGCAGACCGGTAACTTTCTGCTCATGGCGATTGAGCTGGCCGACGGCAACTTACGGCGCGCCGCCTATTACCTCATCCCCATCGCCGCCTATTTCCTCGGCGCGGTGGTTTCCGAGTTGATGCCGATCGGGCTGCACCGTGTCGGCCGCATCCGCTGGGATACGCTGCTCGTGGGCATCGAAGCGGCGGTGCTGGCGCTGCTCGGCCTTCTGCCGGAGAGCGCGCCCTATCCCCTTTCCCAGGTGACCATCACCTTTTTGTGCTCCATGCAGTACAACACCTTCCGGCAGGCCAGAGGGGTGCCGATGGCCACCACCTTCTGTACCAACAACCTGCGGCAGGCCGCCATCCATCTTGTGCGCTGGCTGCGCAAAAAGGACGACGACAGCCGTTTCCGGCATTTCAGCTATCTGGGCATCCTGCTGATGTTCGTTCTGGGTGCAGCGGCCGGCACGGTGCTGTGCCGTTTGTTCGCAGGCCGTGCCGTTTGGGGCGCTGCTCTTCTTCTCCTGCTGCTGTTTGCCGACCTGCTGCACGCCGATCTGGTCCGGGAAAAACACCTGATCGACCGCAAGCCGCGCGGGCATTGATCGTGTCCCGCCCCCTTTATCTCCTTTTAAGAAAGCGCCTCCAAACCTAAGCCAGTCAAGTTTCCGCATGTGCGGCACCGTGCTCTTTTTTCCGTTTCAGGCATAATCAGCTGGCTGTCCTGACTATGCTTTAAGAGAACGGGAACGAACCGGTGCCGTTTTTCGAAGCGGCACCTGCGCGTGTTTGCTCCTGTCCGGAAAAAGCAAGGAGGCGCCCGCCATGTATTGCTGTCTGCGCATAAAAAAGACGGTCTGTCTGGTGCTGGCTTTCGTTGTGCTGCTCCTGCTGCCGGCGGCAGCACTGATGCGTTCGGCTGCCGCCGCATCCGAGCCTGCCGATACGGTCAGCCTGCCGATCATCATGTATCACAGCCTGCTGAAGGATCCTGCGCGTCAGGGAAAATACATCGTATCCCCCGACGATTTTGAAAGCGACCTGCGCTATTTGCAGGAAAACGGCTACACCACAGTAGTGATGCAGGATGTGATCGATTATGTCATAGATGGCAGACCGCTGCCCGAAAAGCCGATCGTTCTCACCTTCGATGATGGTCATTACAACAATTATGTTTACGCCTTTCCGCTTCTGAAAGCTTACGACAGCCGCATCGTGATTTCTCCGGTGGGCGCTTATACCGATCAATACAGCGAAACCGGCGAACGCAACGCGAATTACAGCTATCTGGTATGGGAGGATCTGCGCACAATGCAGGAATCCGGTTACGTCGAACTGCAGAACCACACCTATGCGATGCACAACAGCAAGGGCGGGCGCAAAGGCGCTGCGCGGCAGCGCGGCGAATCCCTTGAACAATACCGTCAGGCGCTGTCTGCAGATCTGACCCGTATGCAGGAACAGATGGCCGCCCACACCGGGTTTACACCGACCACCTTCACCTACCCCTTCGGCGCCGTCAGCCCGGAATCGGTGCCGATTCTCCGCGAACTGGGTTTTACCGCCACGCTGACCTGCGAGTACCACGTCAACCAGCTGACCCATGATCCCGACTGCCTGTACGGGCTGGGCCGCTACCTGCGGCCCGCCGGTGTCGACTCCGCCGCCTTCTTCTCCGCTATTCTCAGCTAATGCCTTGGTAGCGGCTGCATGCAGTAAAGCCCATAAAACACGGCGCCGCAGCCGATCGGCTGCGGCGCCGTGCTTTTTTCCGACTCATCGAATCTCAGCCGTATACTCACCCTATAAACGCCCTGGCAGGCATCTGCCCGCCCGCGCCTGTGTCCGTTTCGGCGAAGCACTGCGTATTTTCTCATGCATCGGCCGGTCGCCGTATGGGCATGCCTGGCAGACTGCCGCGCCTTTTTCCACACATAAGCCGGTAAGTACCGGCAACACTATCTTATGCAGTCCTGTCCGGCGAAGTCCGTCATTTTACTGGAATTTTTCCCGTTCTTTTCCTTACGGCGATTGACAAACGCGCGGCAAACTGCCATACTGAAAAAAAGAAAACGAAATGAGGGGTTAAGCATGGCGCAGCCTGCCGCGCGCGAACCCGGGCGCTCACGCATCCGTTTCACCAAACCCGAAAAAAGCTGGATCCTGTACGACTGGGCCAACTCGGTTTATGCCACCAATATGATGGCCGCTATCTTCCCGATTTATTACGCCTCGGTCGCCGGCGATGCCGGGGACAAATGGTGGGGCATCGGCGTTTCCGCCGCCTCCCTGCTCATCGCAGTGATGGCGCCGGTGCTCGGCGCCATCGGCGATTTCCGCGGCATGAAAAAGCGCATGCTGACCGCATTTCTGATTATCGGCGTCGCCTTCACCGCGCTGACTGCCTTCGTCGGCAGCTGGCAGTGGATGCTCATCGGCTATGTCCTCTCCCACATCGGGTATTCCGGCGCCAACGTCTTTTACGATTCCTTTTTGACCGATGTGACCGAGGGCGAACGGATGGACAAGGTTTCCGCCTGGGGCTATGCAATGGGCTATCTGGGCGGCAGCACCATCCCGTTTGTTATCTCCATCGTCTTCCTGCTGGCTACCGGTTTCAGTGTGACAGCAGTGAAGTTTTCCATTCTCATCACCTGCGTATGGTGGGCGGTTTTTTCCATCCCACTGCTTAAAAACGTCCATCAGGAGCACTACGTGGATACGCCGCCCCGCCAACTGGTTTCCTCTGCGATGCGTAATCTTGCCGGCACCATGAAGGCGATTCTGCACAACCGCGGCGTACTGGTGTTCCTGCTGGCCTATTTCTTCTACATCGACGGCGTGAACACGGTGATTTCTCTGGCGACCAACTACGGCGCCACCCTCGGGCTCGGTTCCACCGGCATGATTCTCGCACTGCTGGTTACCCAGATTGTCGCGGTGCCCTGCTCCATCCTCTTCGGCCGCCTCGCCAAACGGCTCGGCTCGGTCAACATCATCATCGGCGCCATCGCCGTCTATTTCGTCATCTGCAGCGTCGGCTTTTTCATGGGACAGAATGTGGAGCCCTATCAGCTGGATTACACCCGCATGGTGGATGACGCTTCCACAGGCTATGCCGAGCAGTTCACCGGGGCCGACCGGAAAACAATGGAGCAGATTCTCGCCGACCTCCGGGAGGACGGCAAGGATGCGCTGGCGGCGGACGACCGGCAGGCAGCTTTTTACGCTGAGGAGGCGGACGGGAGTCTGTCGGGCGTGCTGGGCGGTATACTCGGCCGTTTACAGGACGAGGAGAACACCCGGTACGTCTTCAGCGGTACCATCGCGCGCGAAAAGGCGCTGTCGCTGGTCGGGCAGCTGCGTGAGCCGCTGGCCGCTTTTGCTGCCGACGGCGGCAAACAGGCCGACTATCAGGATGCACTGGCCTTCTCGTCGCTGCTTTTCTGGCTGATGGCGGTACTGGTGGGCACAGTGCAGGGCGGTATTCAGGCGCTGTCCCGCTCCTATTTCGGGCAGCTGGTCCCGCCGAACCGTTCCAACGAGTATTTCGGCTTCTTCGATATTTTCGGCAAGTTCGCGGCGGTGATCGGGCCGCTGCTGTATTCGCTGTTTTACATGCTGACCGGCCGCGCTTCCATCGGCATCATCAGCCTGATGATCCTGTTCGCGCTCGGGGGCATCATTCTGGTGGCCGGACGACGGCATCTGCGCTCGGCGGCGCTGACCCATTCGGCGGATTAAAAAAGCGGCTTGAACGCATGCGTTCAAGCCGCTTTTTAATTCCGTATCATGCGTTATCCGCAGGGAATACGATCCCCGCCTGCCGGCGGATATTGTCGAGCACGGCCATACTGCTGCGCGACCAGGTCGTATAGGGCTCACACGATGCGGCGGCTTCGATCAGCCCGGCAAACCGCTGCGCTTCGTACACCATATTATTCTCCGCCGTCGGCACATCGATAACCTCCGGTATGCCGACGCGCGGACAAAAGGTCAGCCGGCGGATATCCTGGATGCGGTCGATCCGCAGGCAGCCGTTTTCTCCGCAGATTTCGCTTTCCCCCGCGTCATCGTTGATCTTGGAATACCGCAGCAGAACCTGCTTATCGGTATACGAGGCAAGAGCGCTGCCCGCACCGTCCACCCCGTTTTCCAGAAAAACCGCATCCGCCTTTACCTGCGCGGGCAGGCCGAACAGTGCCGCCATCGGGTAAACGCAGTATACCCCGATATCCATCAGCGCGCCGTTCGACAGCTCCGGCCGGAACGCGTTTTCAATGACGCCGCGTTTAAAGTTGTCGTAGCGCGAGGAATACTGACAGAACACAAACGACGCCTGCCGTATCGCGCCGAGACGCGGCAGCAGTTCCTGCAGGCGGGCAAATCCCGGCGCAAAAACCGAGCGCATCGCTTCAAGCAGCACGGCACCGCCCTCCTGCGCCGCCGTCTCCATCGCGTCCCATTCCCGTCGGTTGGACGCCGCGGGCTTTTCGCACAGCACATGTTTGCCCGCACGCAGCAGCCGCACCGCCTGCTCACTGTGGAAGGCGTTCGGGCTGGCGATATACACCGCATCCACCCGCTCATCCTCCGCCAGGGCATCCAGGCTGTTAAAGGCAAGCCGGGCGCCGTATTCGGCACCGAAGGCCTTTGCCCGCTCGAGCGAACGCGAATACGCCCCCGCAAACTGCAGCCGCGGCACCTCGGCGGCAACTGTCAGGAAATTCCGCGTAATCGTACTTGTTCCGATCACTGCAAAACGTATCACGATCATTCTCCCTGTTTCCCGCCGCGGGTACGGCGCCAGTAGCTGCCCATGCTGACCCCCGGTTTTCCGGTGATATCCTCTCCTACGCAGTCCGGCGCAGTAAACGCCTCGGCTTCGGCAATCGACGGGAACTCCACCTCGGCATACAGAAACGAGGTCGCTTCCCCTTCATCCACCAGGCTGCATTCGAGTTTTTTGCCGTCCGGCAGGGCGTACACACGGTAGTCCTTCCGGATCAGCGGGCCTTTGACAAGGGAACGCAGCTGTTCAAACTGCTCCGCTGTCAGCGGCATCTCGATCTCCTCCCGGGCGAGTTTTCCCTCCCCCTTAAAGCACAGCTCATAGGTGGTGCCCTCTGCGGTGCGTTTACTGCGGATGCGCACGGTCGGGCGGGTGCACAGATAGCCCTGCTCCACCGCCGCGCGGGTGAGCTCCGGCAGGTTTTCCGGGAACTTGTCCAGTTTATATTTGCGTTCTATTTCCAGCGGCATCGATGATTTCCTCCCACATCAACGGCATTCCCGCGCTTATTTCAGCGCTTCATAAGCATCCCGCACCGTACGCACACCGATGATCTCGGCGCCGTCCGGGCGCACCGACAGATTTTTCAGGTTAGGTTTGGGCAGGATGATCCGGGTGAAGCCAAGGCGCGCCGCCTCGCTGATGCGCGCCTCTGCCTGCGATACCGAACGAATCTCCCCGGCCAGCCCGATTTCCCCGAACGCCACCACCCCTTCCGGCACCGGCGTATCCTTCAGGCTGGACACCAGCGCGAGCGCCACCGGCAGATCCGAGGCCGGCTCATCCAGCCGCAGGCCGCCGACGACGTTGACGTAGGCGTCAAGGTTGGCGAAAAAGTAGCCCTCCCGCTTTTCCAGCACCGCCAGCAGCAGCGACAGCCGGTTATAGTCAAAGCCCGTGGTCATCCGGCGCGGATTACCGAAGCCGGTGGGCGACACCAGCCCCTGCACCTCCGCGAGCAGCGGACGGGAGCCCTCCATCGCGCAGGCCACACAGGTGCCGCTGACGTTGACCGGGCGGCCGCTGAGCAGCATCATGGAGGGATTCTCCACCTCATACAGCCCGCGGTCGCGCATCTCAAACACGCCGATCTCATTCGTCGAGCCGTAGCGGTTTTTCACACAGCGCAGCATGCGGTAGCTGGTATGCCGGTCGCCTTCAAAATACAGCACGCAGTCCACGATGTGCTCCATCACCTTCGGGCCCGCGATGGCGCCGTCCTTATTCACGTGGCCGACGATAAAGGTCGGCGTATCGATTGCCTTGGTCGCCCGCATGATCGCCGCGGTGCACTCCCGCACCTGAGTGACGCTGCCGGGTGAGGAGGCCACCTCCGCGAGATTCATCGTCTGGATGGAGTCAATGATCAGGATATCCGGCTTTTCCGCGTACAGGTTCGCAATCACCGAGGCCACGTCGGTCTCGCACAGCACATACAGGTTATCGCTCTGCACGCCCAGACGCGCCGCGCGCAGCTTGATCTGCCGCTCGGATTCCTCACCGGACACATACAGGATCTTCAGCTTCCGGCCCAGATGCTCGCAGATTTGCAGCAGCAGGGTCGATTTGCCGATGCCTGGGTCTCCGCCGATAAGCATCAGCCCGCCCCGCACAATTCCGCCGCCGAGCACACGGTCGAGTTCCGCCATACCGGTCTTATAGCGCTCTTCGCCCTGCGGGTCAATATCCGCAATGCGCCGCGCACGCCCGCTGCCCGGCGTCCCGCCCGGCCCCCCCGCCGGCGCCGGCTTGGCCGGGGCGCGCAGTTCCTCCTCCATCGTGTTCCACTCCCCGCAGGACGGGCAGCGGCCATACCATTTCGGCGACTCGCAGCCGCAGGCCGAACACACGAACACCGTTTTATTTTTGGCAGCCATAGCGTTTTCCTTCCTTTATCGTTTCCCTTCCGGGTCTCTTTACTCCCGCGAAATAACCGGCGTTATTCCAGACCGTAATCCAGCAGTCCAGCGGCAATCGCCAGCGCCATCTGCCGCTGGTAATCGGCCGTTTTCAGCTTTTCCCGCTCCGCTTCGTTCGACAGGAACCCGCATTCCACCAGCACCGCCGGTTTGGAGGTCTGATGCAGCAGGTAAATATCCTTGGTACCCTTTTTCAGCTCCCGCTTATTCTCCGGCTGGAGAAGCGATACCACCCGGCCGCGCACGCTTTCCGCGATCGCCTGACTCTCCGGCCGGTTGGCCGAATAAAACACCTGCGTGCCGGAATACTGCGAGGCGGTAAACTTATTTTCATGGATGCTCACCGCATAATCCGCCTCTTCAAACCGCTTGAGCCGGTTTTTCATGTCGCTGACCTTCTGCTGCCGCAGCGTGGTCACCTCCGGATCATGGATGGACACATCGCTGTCCCGCGTCAGGCGCACATCACAGCCGAACAGGCGGAGCATATCGGCCAGCGGCAGCGCTATCGCCAGATTGATATCCTTCTCCTGCGTGCCGTCCGCACCGACCGCGCCGCCGTCCGCGCCGCCATGACCGGGATCCACCACCACGACCGGCCCGCTGCGTTCGCCCGGCACATGCGCCGGGGCAACCTGCTCCACCGCCAGCACCACCACAAATACAAACGCCACCAGCAGCGACGGCACGGCCATCCGCTTCCAGAACCTTTTGTCTTTCATCCACACCACCCCGTTCATCCTATGTTTTCCGGCGTGGGTTTATGTTCAGTATACCATCCTTTCCCCGCCCGTACAACCACAAAAAGCCCGCCGCAGATTCTTCCGCGGCGGGTGTCGGTCAATTTTCCTGATTGAAGCGGGCCAGAAACGCTTTGGTACGTTCGTTTTCCGGATGGTCGATAACCTGATTCGGATCGCCTTCCTCCACAATGACGCCGCCGTCCATGAAGATCACCCGGTCGGATACCCCGCGGGCAAATGCCATCTCATGGGTGACGATCACCATCGTCATATGCTCTTCCGCCAGCGAGCGGATGACCTTGAGGATTTCGCCGGTCAGCTCCGGGTCGAGCGCGGAGGTCGGTTCGTCAAAAAACAGGATATCCGGCTGCATTGCGAGCGCACGGGCGATCGCCACCCGCTGCTGCTGCCCGCCGGACAGTTCGCACGGATACGCGTCCGCCTTATTCTCCAGCCCGACTTTTTTCAGCAGTGCACGGGCGTTTTCCTCCGCCTCCTGCCGCGGCTTCTTTTCCACCCGCACCGGCGCCTCGGTCAGGTTGCGCAGCACCGAATAGTGCGGGAACAGGTTGAAATTCTGAAACACCAGGCCGAATCGGCGGCGTATCTGCTGCAAAACCGCTCCGGAGCTGTACACCGCGCGGCCGTTCTCCCCTGTCTTCGCCATCGTCAGGTCGCCGTAGGCAATCTCGCCCGCATCCATCTTTTCCAGCAGCGTACAGCAGCGCAGCAGCGTCGATTTACCCGAACCGGACGGTCCAATCACCGAGAGCACCTCACCGGCATGGATATCGAAGGAAATGCCCTTGAGCACTTCATTGCTGCCGAACGACTTGGTCAGGTCTTTTACCGTGAGTATCGCCATCAGGGCACCTCCTTACTGATAATAGCTGAGCTTTTTCTCCGCGATGCTGAAGCCCTTGGATACCACCGCGTTCATCACCAGATAGAAAATACCGGCGATGATAATCGGCAGGATGGACATCTCCCGCACCAAAATCTTTTCCGCAATGGAGGTGATCTCCACCACCGCGATCACCTTGGCCAGCGACGTATCCTTGACAAGGGTCATGAACTCATTGCTCATAGGCGGCAGCACCCGCTTGATCACCTGCGGCAGGATGATGCGGAAGAACGTCTGGAGCCGCGAGAAGCCGAGCACATTCGCCGCCTCCCACTGGCCGTGCGGCACCCCTTCGATGCCGCCGCGGTAGATTTCCGCGAAATATGCTGCATAGTTGAGTGAAAAGGCCAGGATCGCGGTCTGCATCCGGGAAAAACCGATCACGCTGCCGAGTTTCAGCCCGAACCAGAAAAAGATCAGCTGCAGCATCAGCGGCGTGCCGCGCATCACCAGCAGATACAGCCTCGTCAGCCACTGCACCGGCCAGAAGCGGGACATTCGCCCGAACGCAAGCACAAGGCCGAGCGGCAGCGCAAACAGCAACGTGAAGCCGAACAGCTGCACCGTTTCCAGCGTATGTTCCAGTATCTGCATAAAGGTGCTGCCGATCGTCTCCGGACTCATCCCGAAGGTCTGCGTTATCCATTCCGCCATACCGCGTTCCCCTTTCTTTCGCCAAGGCGTATAAACGGCAATAGAGGCCGGCTTGCGCCGGTCTCTATCCCTCGTATTCCGTTGCGGCTCTTACTTATTGTCCGGCACCTTGCTGATGTCCTCACCGAACCACTTGGCCGTAATTTCCGCCAGCTTGCCGTCCGCCTTCATTTCACCGAGAATCTTCTGCACCTCGTCGCGCAGCTCCTGGTCGCCCTTGCGGAAGCCGATGGCGTATTCTTCCTCCGACAGCACTTCGTCGAGAATCTTATACGCGTCGCCGCCGTCCTTCGCCAGGTAATATTTCGCCACGACCTCATCCATGATGACCGCATCGCCGGTACCGTTTTTCAGCTCCATCATCGCCTGCACGTTATCCGGCACTTCAAGAGCCTCGCCGCCCTTGAGTGTTCCCTTGACTTCCGGATGGCTGTCGAGCGCGCCTACTGCGGTGGAACCCTTCTGCAGGATCGCTTCCTTGCCGGCGAGATCCGCCAGCGTATTGATGCCGGAATCCTTCAGCACCACGACCACCTGACGATTATTCAGGTACGGCTCGCTCAGATTCAGCTTTTGCCGACGCTCGTCATCGATGCTCATGCCGTTCCAGATGCAGTCGATGTTGCCGTCGTTGAGCTCGGTTTCCTTATAGTCCCAGTTGATCGGCTGCACCACCAGCTCGACCCCCATGCGGCTGGCCACTTCCTTGGCCAGGTCGATGTCATAACCGACGATCTCGTCGCTGTCATCGCGGTAGCCCATCGGCGGGAAGGAATCGTCCAGACCGAGACGCAAAAGTCAAGAGTAAAAGCAGAAAAAACTAAAATATTTTTCAGAAGGCTTCAAGCGGCTTCGGCGACGTATCTTTCAAAGAGCGATCCGGACGTTTCAAAGCC
>ERZ825896.693-NODE-693-length-41558-cov-18.080211_pt1 | contig 41558 bp, 41 predicted proteins | sample MGYA00519858_ERZ825896 | MGnify/ENA primary metagenome ERZ825896 (study PRJEB31778, sample SAMEA3449214) | human gut metagenome | biome: human gut; feature: human-associated habitat; material: faeces | place: United Kingdom | collected 2010/2012 ... | reverse complement strand
TGGGGGGAAGGCGGGGGCGAGTGCCGGGCCGCAGGCCCGGCGGCGGAGCCGCCGCCGCGGACAAAGTCCGCGGAAGCCGCCCGGAGGGCGGCTGGGCCTGCGGCCCGGAATTTGCCCACTGCTGGGGCCTGCCGAGGAATAAAGGAAAAATAGACTATCCAAGGAGGAAAAGGATATGAATAAAGCAAAACGCCGGGCGGTGATCGCCGGGAACTGGAAAATGAATAAAAACCGTGCCGAGGCGAAGGCGCTCATCACCGAGCTGCTGCCGCTGGTGAAGGAGGCAGGCTGTGAGGTTGTCATCTGCACGCCGTATACCAACCTGGAGACCGCGCTGGCCCTGACCGAGGGCAGCAATGTGAAGGTGGGCGCCGAGAACTGCCATTGGGCGGAAAGCGGAGCCTTCACCGGGGAGATCTCCGCACCGATGCTGAAGGAGCTGGGGGTGCAGTATGTCATCATCGGACACAGCGAGCGCCGGCAGTACTTTGGCGAGACCGATGAGACGGTGGCCAAGCGGGTGCGCGCGGCGCTGGAAAGCGGCCTGGAGGTTATTCTGTGCGTAGGCGAGACGCTGGAGCAGCGGGAAGCGGATATCACCGGGGAGACCATTGCCATTCAGGTGAAGAAGGCGCTGGCCGGTGTGACTGCCGAGGAGCTGCGGCACATCATTATCGCGTATGAGCCGGTATGGGCCATCGGCACCGGCAAGACGGCGACCGACGAGCAGGCCAATGAGGTCAACCATATGATCCGTGAGCTGCTGGGCAAGCTGTACGGAGAGGACGCGGCGGAGGCCACGACCATCCAGTACGGCGGCAGCATGAACGCCAAGAACGCGGCGGGCCTTCTGGCCCAGCCGGATATCGACGGCGGGCTCATTGGCGGCGCTTCGCTGAAGGCGCCGGATTTTGCGGCGATAGTGGAAGCCGCGAGCAAATAAAAAGGGGGGAAGCTGCGATGAAAAAGCCACTGGCACTTATTATCATGGATGGCTTTGGGCTGCGGAAAGAGACCGAGGGCAACGCCATTGCCGCCGCGAAGCATCCCAACCTGGATCGCCTGTGGGCCACCTGCCCCCATACCCAAATCGGAGCTTCCGGGCTGGATGTGGGCCTGCCGGACGGCCAGATGGGCAATAGTGAGGTGGGACACACCAACATGGGCGCGGGGCGCATCGTTTACCAGGAGCTGACCCGCATTACCAAGTCCATTGAGGAGGGGGAGTACCTGACCAACCCCGCGCTGGTGCACGCCATGGAAAACGCCAAAAAGCCGGGGGCCGCGCTGCATCTGATGGGACTGCTTTCCGACGGCGGGGTGCACAGCCACAACCGGCACCTCTATGGCCTGATAGAGATGGCCAAGAAGAGCGGTGTGGAAAAGGTGTTTATCCACTGCTTCATGGACGGGCGTGATGTACCGCCGACCTCCGGGGCGGAGTACATTGATGAGCTGCAGCAGGAGCTGGATAAGATCGGCGTGGGCAAGATAGCCACCGTAAGCGGCCGCTACTATGCCATGGACCGGGACAACCGCTGGGAGCGGGTAGTGAAAGCCTATGACGCCATGGTGAACGGCGAGGGCGTAAAGGCACCCGACCCGGTGGCGATGATGCGGGAAAACTATAAAAACGGTGTGACCGATGAATTTACCGTGCCGGCGGTGGTGACGGAAAACGCGGCCATCCGAAGCGGGGACAGCGTGATCTTCTTCAACTTCCGCCCCGACCGGGCACGTGAGCTGACCCGCGCGCTGGTGGACCCCGATTTTGCCGGGTTCCGGCGCAAAAAGGGCTTCTTCCCGTTGGTGTATATCTGCATGACCCAGTACGATGCCACCATGCCCAATGTGGAGGTGGCCTATAAGCCTGAGGATCTGACCAATACCTTTGGCGAGTATATCAGCAAGCAGGGACTGACCCAGCTGCGCATTGCCGAGACCGAGAAATATGCCCATGTCACCTTCTTCTTTAATGGCGGCGTGGAGGCCCCCTATCCCGGTGAGGACCGGGTGCTGGTCCCCAGCCCCAAGGTGGCGACCTACGACATGCAGCCTGAGATGAGCGCTTATCTGGTGACCGACGAGGTGGTGAAGCGCATCCGCAGCGGCAAGTACGATGTCATCATCCTGAACTACGCCAACTGCGATATGGTGGGCCATACCGGTGTCTTTGAGGCTGCGGTGAAGGCGGTGGAGACGGTGGATGCCTGCCTGGGCCGGATGCTGGCGGCCATTGAGGAGATGGGCGGCCGGGCCTTTGTGACGGCGGACCACGGCAACGCCGACAGGATGACCGACGAGGAAGGCAAGCCCTTTACGGCGCACACCACCAATCCGGTGCCGTTTATCGCGGTGGGCTTCCCCGAGGGGACAAAGCTGATGCCTGAGGGCGGCCGGCTGGCGGATATTGCCCCGACCATGCTGGCGGCGCTGGGCTTGCCCCAGCCCGCGGAGATGACCGGACGCTCGATGCTGGAATAAGTGATAGAATGAAAAGCTCCCCCATTCTGCCAGGCGCAGGGTGGGGGAGCTTTTTGGGCGGGGGCGCAGGGATCCGGGAGGGAGAGGGAGGGCCGCAGGCCCGGCGGCGCGCAGCGCCGCCGAAACGGACCGGAGGTCCGTTTGCCCGCCCGGAAGGGCGGGCGGCCTGCGGCCTGATCCTGCCTTCCGCACGGACTGCGAATAAAAGCGGAAAATCCGTCCATACTCCGGATAACGAACTGACCCGGAAAGGACGGAAAACCAATGACAAAAAAGTGGGACAGAGTGCTGATTTTCGGATTGCTGCTGGCGGTGATCCTCAGCATGACGGCGGGCTTTGATAATGAATGTGAGACGGTGCGGGAGAATGTACTGCGGCTGCACATCCTGGCCAACAGCGACAGCGAGGAGGACCAGGCGCTGAAGCTGCGGGTGCGGGATGCCATCCTGCGGGAAACGGCGGCGGATTTTGCGGAAAGCGGGAGCCAAACGGAAACGATGGCGCGGGCGGAAGAGCTGCTGCCCAAAATGAAAGCGGTGGCGGAGGAGACTCTGGCGCAGGCCGGCAGTACCGACGCTGTACGGGTGGCGCTGGTGAATATGTATTTTGAAACCAGGGAGTATGATGGCGCCATTCTGCCGGCGGGGTACTATGACGCGGTGCGCATTGAGCTGGGAGCGGCAGAGGGCCATAACTGGTGGTGTGTGCTGTTCCCGCAGCTGTGCATTGGCACGGCGGCGGAAGGCCCGGAGCTGGAGCGGATAGAAAAGCTGGCGGAAGGTCCGGAATACCGGCTTTCCTTTGCGCTGGTGGAGTGGCTGGAACGCCTGCTGGCGGCAGGGAAGGAAACAGCAATATCATAATTTAACACACAATAGAGCGATGGAACATGAAAAAGGACCCGAAGCGGCAGAGATGTCGGCTTTGGGTCCTTTGCTTTGTATAATGGTTATGTTTTTCTTGCTGCGTGGTTAAAAAGCGCAGCTTTTTAGTCCAAAGTATCACATTAAGTGGTAGTATGATGGTAAGGAGAGGGATGTGTGGAGGGGGAACCACAGCAGCGCCCTCCGCGCGTTTCATTAGGGCACAGACCAACCATTTGCGCAGGCTTATCCCCTACGGAGGGAAAGAAAGTGTGAAAGAAAACCGTCAGGGTTGTCTTTCGCGTTCAATTAGGGCAGGGGGTATTTGAACTGTAATAAAGGAGACGCTCCCCGGCCGACCAACAAAAAAGGACGCCCAAAGATTTTTGCGCAGGCTTATCCCCTACGGAGGGAAAGAAAGTGCGAAAGAAAACCGTCAGGGTTGTCTTTCGCGTTCAATTAGGGCAGGGAGTGTTTAACCTGCAAAAAAGAATGCGTTCCCCGGCCGACCAACAAAAAAGGACGCCTTTTTGGCGTCTTTTTTGTTGGTCGGGATGACAGGATTTGAACCTGCGACCTCTGCGTCCCGAACGCAGCGCTCTACCAAGCTGAGCCACGCATCGATATTTATGAAGCACTTTGTTGTCTCTCAAATCGTGCTTCATTATATTATCACAAGTTTTTCTGTTTGTCCAGAAAAATTTTGTATTTTTTTAATTTTTTTGAAATTTCAAACAAAGCCGCCTAAATTTTGTGATATACTGTGCGTGAACACTGCATACTAACACATTCACAATATAGAAGAAAGGTCTTTCATCATGTATAAAACCGTACTCATTACCGGCGCCTCACGCGGCATCGGGCGGGCGATCGCCTGCGCCTACGCCAGGGAGGGCTGCCGTCTGGTCATCAACTGTTCCCGCTCCGAGAAGGAGCTGCTGGCGCTGGCAGACGAATTAAGGGAAACCTGCCATGTGGACGTACTCACCAGCATCGGCGACGTGTCAGACTATGCCTATATGGAACAGCTTTTTTCCCAAAGCGAAGCCCGCTTCGGCGGCGTTGACATTCTCGTAAACAATGCCGGCATCTCACATATCGGTCTGCTGGAAGATATGACCATCGATGAGTGGAACCGCATCATCGGCGTCAACCTGACCTCCGTCTTTTCCGCGAGCAAGCTTGCCCTGCCGCATATGATCCGCCAGAAATCCGGGAAAATCTTAAACATCTCCTCGATCTGGGGAAATGTCGGTGCCTCCTGCGAGGTCGCATACTCCGCCTGCAAGGGCGGCATCAATTCCTTCACCCGCGCCCTCGCCAAGGAACTCGCTCCGAGTAACATCCAGGTCAACGCAATCGCCTGCGGCGTGATCGACACCGAGATGAATGCCTGCTTTTCCTCGGAAGAGCGCACCCAGCTCGCCGAGGAAATCCCCGCCGGGCGCTTCGGCGCGCCGGAGGAAGTGGCATCGCTTGCCGTGCAGATTACCACCGGAAACGACTACCTGACCGGGCAGATCATCGGGGCCGACGGGGGATACCTGTAAAAAATCCCCCCTCTCCATCTATCAATCCAAAACGCAGGCAGCGGGCATTCCCCAAGGGTTTCTGCCCGCTTCACCCGCTTACTCTGCCACCAGTACGATCGCCGTGCGCGGCGGAACCTTCAATGTCTTCTTATAATAAAACTCTGTGTAGGACTCCATATCCTTGCCGTCCTCGTACTCCACGGACGTGTTGACACACACTTTCCACTGAAGCCCGTTCGGCAGTTCCGGAAGCTGCATCACTAACGTCTCCCAGTAAGCATTCATACAATAGAACACAATATCGTCCCGCGTGTCGTGCTCATCTCTTCCCGCATACATAATGCCGATGAGACGGCTGTTGGAATCCGTACCGCCGTTCCACGGGTAACCGTTGTGAATACTGATCTCCGGCAGATTGCATGCCACCGGCTTCGTCTTCTTGCGCAAAATGGCATAGCGCTTCCGGAAACCGATCATATAGCGCACAAAATCATGAATCTCCCGGTATTTTTCCAGTCTCGTCCAGTCCAGCCAGGATATGATATTGTCCTGACAGTAGGCATTGTTGTTGCCAAACTGCGTGTTGCAGAACTCGTCGCCGCCGTAGAACATCGCCGGTCCGCGGCTGCAGAGCAGCGTCGCAAACGCATTTTTCACCATGCGCCGGCGCAGTCCCTCGATCTGCGGATCGTCCGTCTCTCCCTCGGCGCCGCAGTTCCAGCTGTTTCCGTTGTTGTCGCCGTCCGTATTGTTCCAGCCGTTTTTCTCATTGTGCTTTTCATTGTATGAGTAAAGGTCATACAGTGTAAAGCCATCATGACAGGTCATGAAATTGACTGATGCCTTGTGTCCTCTGCTCTCCGGGCTGTAAAGGTCGCGTGAGCCGGTGATACGTGTGATGGCATTTCCCGCCATACCGTCATCGCCCTTTAAAAAGCTTCTCATGTCATCCCTGTATCTGCCGTTCCACTCAGCCCATCTGTTCCATGACGGGAAGCTTCCCACCTGATACAGTCCGCCTGCATCCCAGGCCTCTGCGATGAGCTTCATCTTGCCAAGTACCGGGTCGAATGCCAGCGACTCAAGGATCGGCGGATTGGCCATAGGTGCACCGTTTTGGTCTCTTCCGAGAATGGAAGCCAGGTCAAATCTGAAGCCATCCACTCTGTACTCAATGGCCCAGTGTCTCAGACAGTCTATGATAAAGCTGCGCACAACAGGATGATTACAGTTCATAACGTTTCCACAGCCACTGAAATTGTAGTAGTGTGCATCCGGTGTAAGCATATAGTACACGTTATTGTCTATTCCCTTGAAGGAGAAGCACGGTCCCATCTCATTTCCCTCAGCGGTATGGTTGAACACCACATCAAGAATGACCTCTATGCCATTTTCCTTTAAAGCCTTTATCAGCGATTTCAGCTCGTCTCCCTCGTGGTTGTGCTCCTCGTTGAAGGCATAGCTGGTATTCGGTGCAAAAAATGATACTGTGTTGTAGCCCCAGTAATTGTAAAGCTGCACACCATCGACCACTCTCGCGCTCTCCATCTCATCAAACTCAAAAATCGGCATGAGCTCCACTGCATTTATTCCAAGGTCCTTAAGATACGGAATCTTATCCTTCAAACCGGCAAATGTACCCAGTGCACTGACTCCAGAGGACTTATCCTTTGTATAGCCCCTCACATGTGTCTCATAAATCACAAGGTCCTCAAAGGGTTGCTCAAGCTGCTTTATGTTGCCCCAGTCAAAGTTGCTTTTTACAACTCTGGCTCTGTACTCAAAATCCTTGCCACCCTCCGGCTTTTCTCCCCATTTTCGCTGTCCAGTGACCGCTCTGGAATATGGGTCTAAAATGACATTTTCCTCGTTAAACAAAAGTCCCTTTGCCGGCTCATATGGTCCGTCAAACGAAAATGCATACTCAAATTCATCCGGCTTTATATCAAAAACAAGCATGGAGTAGGTATCTCCTATCCTATATGAATCAGGAAACGGAATCCTCGCATACGGCTTTGGTGCCTGTGGCTTGAACAATAAAAGAGTACACCTCGTTGCCCCATGGGAATTGATAGTAAAGCTCACTCCGTTCGATGCCACGCACGCTCCGTACATTCTGAAAAAGCCCGGACGTATCTTAAATCCCTCTACCACATCAAGCGGCAGCAGGCCTGTATTTACTACATCCTCATGCTTTTCTTCTTTACTGCGCTCTCTCCACATATACATATTGCTCTTTGCTCCCTTACTATATTTGTATGATGGTACATGCCTTTTGTTGCATGACTGCTTTTTATCTTAATTCGTAAAAAAATGATATTGTAACTATTCAGCCCTTCTTTTTCTCAGTGGTTCTGAATAGTTACCTACTGTTAATTTACATGCAGCTTTCCAAGCCCATCAATTTCTATTTTACTATAATTTTGTGAATATGTGTTCATTAAATTGCATATCTCCTGAGCTTTTTCGCCCGAAGCCACTGTCGGCCTGAAATCATTGTATGAGCTTACGCTGCTTAAGGTGCATGGAATAATCTGAGCATCTATGCCCGGCTGCAATTCACCATTTATCAGAGTAAATGCCTGCTGATAAATCGCCGTGTTCTTGTCTGCCGGATTTTTATTGCCTCCGAAGCAGAAATTTCCAAGACTGTAGCATATCATTTTGCCGTTATAGACCTCCATCCCCTGCAGTACATGAGGGTGGTTTCCGACTACCAGGTCTGCTCCCCAGTCGATGATACGATGTGCTGCCGCCTGCTGATAGTCATTAGGGTAATGGTCACCCTCTATGCCCCAGTGACAGCATACGATAACTATCGCCGCTCCCTGTTCACGAAGCTGCGCTATACCGTTTTGGATATATGCCTCTCGGTCACCGTTTTGTGACAAAAGGCTGACCGACACTATTCCAATCCTTGTCCCATCAGCCGTCTCGTAAATACCGGTATGATCATTGAAGCCATACACTATCCCGGCATTGTCGAGCACATTTCTCGTATCGTCAAGTCCCTGCTGTCCATAGTCGTATGTGTGATTGTTTCCAAGACTGCAGGCCTCGATGGAGCTGCCCGTCATAATTCCGATGTAGCTAGGCTTTCCCTTAAGGTTCCAGCGCTTTTCTACACGCTCCGTCGCATCCGATAGCACACACTCCAGATTGATGAGTGTCATATCGTCAGCCTCAAAAATATCTCTCACACCACCGAAAAAGTAGTCCTGTCCCTTTGAGTCATAATAAGAATTAAAGCTTCCGTCATAGCTTTGCTCCTGATTGTTGCCGAGTGTACAGTCTCCTGTAGCCGTAATCACTATGGTTGACATCTGTGGCTGCTGTGTATCCGCATCTGTTACCTCAGCTTTGGTTGCATCAGACTGTGTACTCTCTGTGCCTTCTGCCGTACTGTCAACAGCATTCTCATCTTCTTTTCCGGTATCCGATGTGTCTTTAACTACATCCACACCATTCCGGTTAGCGGCTTCCTTTATATTATCTCCAATATATTCTTTTCCTATGAGTGCTCCCGCCATAATGATGCATAAAACCAAAAGCACACATAATAGAATTTTTAATCCCTTGTTTTTCATAATTTTTCCTCATATGTAATCTTATACTGTGTTGTATTTGATATGTTATATTATACTTTTATGTTATTATTCCGGCATACCCCGTCATAATAACAGACTTTATTCAAAAAATCATACCCTTAGAATATCAACCGTGTGCGCACTTGCTCCCATCAGGTCTGCTCTCTCACATGTTGAAAGATGATACTGTACAAACATATCAAACTCTTCCTCGTCAAGATCATTCAAAAATGGCCTGATATAATTTGCCGCTCCATCGGCTGCTATTATCTTTTCACGTGTAAGGGCTGCCTGTGCATTTAATGCCTCTATATCTTCCAATCGGACAAAACTGTACAAATCATTAGCTTTTTCTGTACAATGGAAGCTCTCATCGAGCATTCCACCCTCTATGCCCTCTTTTATATGCTTCTCCTTTATGGCATAGGTTATCACGCTGTACTCATTCATAATGTATGCCACAAGTATGTAACCGCCCGGTTTTGTCACCCTTTTTGCCTCATTCAATGCGGCAAGCTTTTCCTCTGCCGACTTCAGATGATACATAGGTCCGAATACGAGTGTGAGGTCAAATTCATCGTTTCCAAACTTTTTAAGCTTTGTGGCATTGCCCTGGTATGCCTTTACTTTATCGCTCTTTTGCTTCAGTCTGCCGAGGTTATGCTTAACTAACTCGAGTGCTGTCACATCATAGCCTTCCTCGGCAAGAGGCACTGAGTATCTGCCCGTTCCCGCACCTACATCCAGGATTTTAATCTGTGAGCGAAGATCAAGCTGCTTCTCATTCATCAGGTTGCCAAGACAATCGTGTATATACTTCATGGAGGTGATAAACTCTACCCTGCCGTGGCGGCTGTTCAGGCGCTTTTCCTCGTTGAATTTGTTATAGTATTCTTCTAATTCTGTCACGTATATTCCTCCCTGTATTATTCCTCGATATGCTCGCGTCCCTGCGCAATGATTGTGCGCACATGTCCGTCTGCAAGCGAATAAAACACTGATTTGCCCTCACGTCTGCTGTTTACGAGCTTGTTGGCCTTTAATATCCTAAGCTGGTGTGATATGGCGGACTGTGTCATGTTGAGCACCTTTGCAAGGTCGCAGACGCATACCTCCGCTTCAAACAACACAAAGAGGATTCTGATTCTGGTGGAGTCGCCAAATACCTTAAAAAGCTCTGCAAGGTCGTAGAGCTCGGTTTCCTCAGGCATTGTATCATTTACTATTTTCAGAAGATCTTCGTGGATTTCGTTGCAGTCGCAGCATTCTATCTGTTCATTTATGTTTTCGCTCATGGTGGTGTCCTTTCTGCGTTATATTTGCGTTATATTTACTTTTTGGCTATGGAGCGGGTGCTCCGCATAAATTGCATGTGCCTTCGCTCAGTATTTCGATATTAAGACTCTGTAGGAATTATGATTTCAGGTTTTGGCTATAGGACGCAACCGGCTTTTAGCGCCGTCCGTGGCGCTAACGCCTTGTCCGTGCGTCCATGCACGGACATTGCTGTGTTGTGACATAATTCCAACAGACTCTAAATATCTCCATATTCGCGATGTCACATGCAATTTCTGCAAGCACCCTTTGGTTTTGGCTCATTGAAGGGTATGGACGCGTCGTATTGGCAGGAGCGTAACTGCTCAGTGCCTTCGCAGTTACGGGGCTGGTCCGGATGCGTGTGGGGGCACTGCAGGAATTTACTTAGCTTTTGTTTATTAGCTATTGCCGTTTAATTGTCTTTTGTTACTGTCACACTTTCGTGTGAACAGTAACTTCTTTTATTATACGCGAAAGACAGAGTGCACCTCTTGGGTGCATTCTGTCCGGTATTTTTTATATAGTAGTTTTATGGCATTTTGATATCTGCATTTTGATATCTGCATTTTGATATCTGCATTTTGATATCTGCTCTTTGAGCTCTACCTTTTTAGAGCTTGTGTACGAATAATGCGCGGATTGCATTTAACACTGCTATCACCATTACTCCTACGTCTGCAAATATTGCGAGCCACATATTGGCTATTCCGACTGCTCCGAGCACTAGACAGATCAGCTTGATGCCTATTGCGAAGTATGTGTTTTCATATACTATTCGCAGGCATTTGCGCGATATTTTTATTGCTTTTGCTATCTTTAGCGGATCATCATCCATGAGGACGATATCTGCGGCTTCGATTGCTGCATCTGAGCCCATGGCGCCCATTGCAATTCCGATATCTGCTCTTGAGAGCACCGGTGCATCGTTGATTCCGTCTCCGACGAAGGCGAGCTTTTCTTTGCTGCCCTTTCTTGCGAGCAGTTCCTCCACCTTTGCCACCTTATCCCCCGGTAATAGCTCACTGTATACTTCATCAATTCCCAGCTCTGCCGCTACTGAGTCGGCTACTGTCCTCGAATCGCCTGTAAGCATTATTGTACCTTTTATTCCGGCTTTTTTCAATGCCTTTATTGCTGCCGCTGAGGTTGGTTTTATCTTATCTGAAATAAGGATATAGCCCTCATATCTGCCGTCTATTGCGATATGGACTATGGTGCCGACCTTGTCAGTTTCACTGTAGCTTAAGCCCAGCTTTTTCATAAGCTTGTAGTTTCCTGCCGCTACAGATACGCCATCTACCTTTGCGGTGATTCCGTGGCCGCTGATTTCCTCAACGTCTGTCACGCGGGTTCTGTCGATTCCCTTTCCATATGCCTTCTGTAAGCTCCTGCTGATTGGATGCGATGAGCTGCTCTCTGCAAGTGCTGCGTACTCGAGCACCTTTTCTCTATCGAGCGTATTGTCGTAGACTCCTGCCACCTCGAAAACGCCCTCTGTCATGGTGCCGGTCTTGTCAAATACAACGTATCTGGTCTGTGATAAGGTCTCAAGATAGTTTGAGCCCTTTACAAGAACACCCTCGCGGCTGGCGCCTCCGATTCCTGCAAAAAAGCTGAGCGGAATACTGATGACCAGCGCGCACGGACAGCTTATTACGAGGAATGTAAGTGCCCTGTATATCCATATGCCCCACTGTGGTGCGGCTGACATGAAAAGTATTCTGACAATCGGCGGCAGTATCGCAAGTGCAAGTGCACTGTAGCAGACTGCCGGAGTATAATATTTGGCAAATTTTGATATGAAGTTTTCTGATTTTGATTTCTTTGAGCTTGAATTTTCAACGAGGTCAAGTATCTTTGAAACCGTTGATTCGCCAAACTCTTTGGTCGTTTTAATCTTTAAAACACCGGACATATTGATGCATCCGCTGATTATCTCATCACCGCATTTTGCATCCCTCGGCACGCTCTCACCTGTAAGCGCGCTGGTGTTTAATGTAGATGAACCCTCAACTATCACACCGTCGATAGGAACCTTTTCTCCGGGCTGTACCACGATTACTGAGCCGATAGCGACCTCATCAGGATCAACCTGGGTGAGCTTTCCGTCCACCTCAATATTGGCATAGTCGGGTCTGATGTCCATGAGCTCACTGATATTCTTACGGCTCTTTCCGACTGCATAGCTCTGAAACAGCTCTCCTATCTGGTAGAAAAGCATAACGGCTATAGCCTCTGTATAGTCACCATTCTCATAGAGCGCAACCGCTATCGCACCCACAGTGGCAACCGCCATCAGGAAATTTTCATCAAATACCTGCTTGTTTTTGATTCCCTTAAATGCTTTTTTCAGGATATCGTATCCTATAACCAGATAAGGGACCATGTAAAGCAGGAACCTGATAATTCCCTTAACCGGTATGAAATGTAATATAATCATGAGTACCGCTGCGATTATGATACGCGCAAGTACTTTTTTCTGCTTTTTATTCATACGCCATAGCTCCATTCATTATAATCTCTTGATAATCGCCCTTACTATAGCGCAGGCATTGAAATAATAACATTTGTCATTCCTGCGCCCGGCAATTTATAAGAAAATCTCGCAGTCGTCCTCTACCTTTTTACAGTTCTTAAGAACCTCCTGCATAACCGCCTTTGCATCCTGTCCCTCTTCAAACTCAACGCTCATCTTGAGTGTCATGAAATTGACTGTAGCATCCTTTACACCTGCTGTATTCTTTGCGGCATCCTCCATCTTGTTGGCGCAGTTAGCGCAGTCTACATCGATTTTGTAAGTCTTCTTCATAGTGGTGTTCTCCTTATTTTCATGAATTATTTGTTTTACTGTACGTTTTTATTGAACATATGAACGATTGTTCATATGTTAATTTTATTATAGCACCTTTTGCACTGTTGTCAATACACAATGTGCATCTACACAAAATTTATTCACATACCCTAATCACATAATTAATCTCATAGTTTATGATTCAGGCTTCATCTGTGATATTTTCTTTCCAGCTGCTTCCCTCTTCTATCCCATTTGCCGTAAGCCATTCATCCTCAACCTCTACATTACGCTGTCCGCCGTTTTCGTCCTCGAGATAAACCACGCATTTTGCTTTTGCGCCGTCTGCTCTCTCCTCACAGCCAAAATCAGCCTCATATATGTGTGTTACCGTATACATCTGCACTCTACCTTCTTTCATATGATTTTGCATGACATAAATATATAGAAACTTCCCACATGTACAGGTGGATGTGTCCACTCTAAATATCATGTGGGAAGCTGTTTATCGACTATATTTATGATTAAAGGGGCAAAAAGTATTTTGCCCCTCATTTATGATTAATCAGATTACTACATGCTACGCATTCCCGTAATCTGACTACACCTCGAAATCCGCTAATTTCCTGCGTCCCCGCAGCAAATTGCTACTTTCTCGGTGTAGTGCGGGTCACTAAGGTATACATCGAATTGCATGCAAGCATGCATCGATGATACCTTTTGACCCTTTAATCATAATGCTGCTTTAATAGCTGCAAGCAGCTCATCATATGTCTCATATGCAGGAAGCTCAGGGTAATCCTTCTTGATGGCATCTGTGCTTCTGAAAAGGAAACCTGCCTTGCTGGCCTGTATCATGCCTAAATCGTTGTGGCTGTCACCGCTTGCGATGGTATCGTATCCGATAGACTGCAGTGCCTTTACAGTTGTAAGCTTTGACTGCTCACATCTCATTCTAAAGCCTGTAATCTCGCCATCTTCAGCAACCTCAAGCTCGTTACAAAAGATTGTCGGCCAGCCGAGCTTCTTCATGAGCGGGCCTGCAAACTGTGAAAATGTATCACTGATGATGATTACCTGTGTGATTGAACGAAGCTCATCCAAGAATTCCTTTGCGCCAGGCATTGGATCTATCTTTGCGATTGTCTCCTGGATTTCTTTTAATCCGAGTCCATGCTCCTTTAAAATATTTATTCTATAGTTCATGAGCTTATCATAATCAGGCTCATCTCTTGTTGTCTTCTCAAGCTCAGGAATGCCTGTCTCCTTTGCAAATGCAATCCAGATTTCAGGTACCAATACTCCCTCAAGGTCTAAGCATACAATATTCATTTTGATTCCTCCGTGTGTTTTATTCTGTGGATTTCGATGAAGCTCAATATACTTGTCAGGTAACTATTTAAGCAGCCTTGAACAGTTACCTGATATTTAGTTCACCGATTTAATCCAGTAAAGTATATCATACAAGCCGACGGTCTACAATAGAATTATACGTGATTTTCAAAGGATTTTTCAGTAAATTATTATTACCGTCCATTATGCTCGCTGGCTTTTGCACGCGCACCGGCTTCCGCAGAGAATACGCCCTCATCATCTATGATGTTTCCGCTCTCAACATGCTTTTTCAGGATATTGTTAAACGCATAATCCCAGATTTTCTCTGAGCCAAGTGCTGTGCGCTTATTTCTGCCGAGTATCTGCGACAGCTTTACACTGTGCTCACGCCATGAAAGCCCGCCCGATGCATCGTTTAGGAGCATTGGCTGGATATTGTCCATGGTGCGGGCAAATCTGGCTTCCGGTGTCTGCTGCGCCTCAAATTCCTCCCACAGCTTTAAAAGAGGCTCGCCCTGTTCCTTTGGCAAGAGTCCGTATATACGCTCCGCCGCCTTCTGCTCACGCTCATGCTGTGTGGCCTTACCTGCCTCATCATAGGCATATGTATCTCCTGCGTCAATCTCTACTATGTCGTGTATCAAAAGCATTCCTACTGTCTTTAGCACGTCTATCTTCTCATTTGCATACTCGCTCAAGAGCATGGTCATGATAGCCATATGCCAGGCATGCTCCGCATCATTTTCCTTGCGGCTTGCATCAGCTAAATAAGTCTGGCGGAATATCTCCTTTTCCTTGTCGATTTCTCTGATGAAATCAAGCTGTTTTTCTAATCTTTCTTTTTGCTGCATCATTTTACTGGTTCCTTCTTCCTATCCTATCCGATTTTTAAATATGGTCTCAAGTGTTTAATCAATTCATGTACTTTTGTGCCTGGAGCTGAACTTGCAGGAGTTTTTCCTTCATTCATTGCATCCAAGCGTTCAGCATTTGTTATTGCAAAATCCATGAAAGTTTTTAAACTCATTGCCAATCTCCTCCTGCCAACATATTTGTAAGATATGGATCTGCACCATAACGCCCTTCCAGATATTGTTTATCATAGGCTGCAGTACTATTTACTCGTTCATTGTTTTCTCTTCTGATTTCATATAGGGAATATATTTCACTTTCGTGCCTTTCATTTTCTGCCGCAAACCAAATTTCATCCCGTCTGAAAACTGTATTTTTCATTGTTGTCATATCATGGGAAGTAAAAAGTAACTGCGCTCCCTTTTTGTTTACATTCTTATTCTTAAACAATGAAATTACATAACGAAGCAGCTTAGGATGCAATTTTGCATCCAATTCATCAATAATCACCAGCCGACCTTCTTGCAGTGCTAACAAAATCACAGGTAATGCCGCAATCATTTTCTTTGTTCCATCTGACTCATCATTAAAACTTAATTCATAAATCTTTCCCTCTATCATACGCTGCGTATACAGTTCATGATTTTCTTCATCATACCGATAACCTGATACATCAATATCAACATCATTTAGTGCACGAACAATTCTCTTTCGATATGATTCATCACCAGAAAACATTATTTGTCTGTCTGCAATCGGATTTGCATAGTTTTTGACAATGCATGATTCAAACCACTTCTGAACTTCCACAATTACCGGTATATCATAGTTGATTGCCAGAAAAGATAAATATGGCATCTTGGGGTTTACCGAGCGGTTAATACTCGCTTTATTGATGCTTGCACCCAATGTAATTTCAGCACCTTCCCTATCAAAAACCATACCCGTTCTCTTTCCACCAATGGATTTCCAATACAGAGATTCTTCAACAATGTCATCCCCACATATTGATAAGTTGTACCTGTATTCATTTTTTTCCTGTCGGAAATACACTTCAAATTCTGTCGGCATTTTCCTAGATATTTCATTAAAATAGAATGGTGCCGCACTTATCTTCTGCTGAATAATAATCTTTTCTCTTGCCTTCTCCAATTCATATATTGGCTTAACCACTGTAGAAATCAAACATGAAAGAGCTAGTAACAGATTGGTTTTCCCGCCACCATTCGGACCATATATAACCCCTACGGGAAGAAGTGCATCTGCTTTCTCGCTTTTTAACAACGATTCTGAAAACTCCGGAATAGATGTTGCCTGAAAATCGAATGTTGTTGTTTCTTTATATGATTTAAAGTTTTTAAAAGAAAATTGACACAGCATCCTGATATTCCTCCCTCTGAACTGTCTTATTTGCACTTATTATATAATTAATATATTCGCTTTTCAAGTTTTATACCCATATTTCATAAATTTTATTTTTGAAATATGGGTATAAAAGTCATTTTTCTGATTTTATAATATTATTTTAAGTTTCCTTAGAAAATCTCCTTTACATACATAAAAATACAATGCCTCTACAGCGCATCCTTCATTGCTTTAACATACTCACCGACATACTTTGGTGAAGCCTCACCATACTCATCGATTATCTTTATGATGGCAGAGCCCACAATGGCACCATCCGAGATATCTGCCATCTTCTTTGCCTGCTTGGGTGTTGAAATGCCAAAACCGATAGCACATGGCACATTTGTGTTTTCTCTGATTACCTTGACTATTGAAGCCAGATCTGTCTTAATCTCGCTTCTTGTACCGGTGACTCCGAGGCTTGAAATCACATAAATGAAGCCGGTTGCCTCCTTTGCTATCATCGCAATGCGATCCTTTGATGTAGGTGCGATAAATGAAATAAGGTCCACATAATATTTCTCGCAGAGTGGTAAAAACTCTTCCTTTTCCTCATATGGGATATCCGGCAGAATGAGTCCGTCAATGCCTATTTCCTTACATGTACTGATAAACTTTTCTGCACCGTATGAGTAAACCACATTTGCATATGTCATGAAAACCATAGGGATTGTGACATCTTTTCTCAAATCTCTCACAAGGTCAAAAACCTTGTCTGTTGTAACTCCGGCTGCAAGTGCCTTTATGTTGGCGCCCTGGATTACAGGTCCCTCTGCTGTAGGATCAGAGAATGGAATACCAAGCTCTATAAGGTCTGCTCCGTTTGCAACTGCTTCTCTTACGATTTTTGCGGTTGTCTCTAAATTTGGATCACCACAGGTGATAAATGGTATAAATGCCTTGCCGTTTTCAAACGCACTTCTTATCTTACTCATAAATATTCTCCCCTCTGTATCTTGCTATTGCCGCGCAGTCCTTGTCGCCTCTGCCTGAAACAGTAACAACGATTATCTTGTCCTTGTCCATTGTAGGCGCCAGCTTCATGGCATATGCCACTGCATGTGAGGACTCGATTGCAGGGATGATCCCCTCTTTCTTTGCGAGGTATTCAAAAGCATTTACCGCTTCATCATCTGTTACAGGTACATACTGCGCTCTGCCGATATCGTGCAGATATGCGTGCTCCGGTCCGACTCCCGGATAGTCAAGTCCTGCAGAAATTGAATAAACCGGAGCAATCTGTCCGTATTTATCCTGACAGAAATATGACTTCATGCCGTGGAAAATACCAAGACGGCCTGTATTTACCGTGGCTGCAGTCTCAAAGGTATCTATTCCTCTTCCTGCTGCCTCGCAGCCGATGAGCTCAACTCCCTCATCCTCTATGAAGTTGTAAAAGCTTCCAATGGCATTTGAGCCGCCGCCCACACATGCGATAACCGCATCAGGCAGTCTGTGCTCCTTTTCAAGCATCTGCTCCTTGATTTCCTTTGAGATGACCGCCTGGAAATCTCTTACGATGGTAGGGAACGGATGTGGTCCCATAACCGAGCCCAGGCAGTAATGTGTGTCTGAAATTCTCTTGGTCCACTCTCTCATTGCCTCCGATACGGCATCCTTTAATGTGGCTGTACCTGATGTAACCGGGATAACCTCTGCTCCGAGCAGACGCATGCGGTATACATTGAGCGCCTGACGCTTTGTGTCCTCCTCGCCCATGAATACAACACATTCCATACCCATAAGGGCTGCGGCCGTTGCCGTTGCCACGCCGTGCTGACCGGCTCCGGTCTCAGCTATCAGTCGGGTTTTGCCCATTTTCTTTGCAAGAAGTGCCTGACCTAATACATTATTGATCTTGTGCGCTCCTGTATGGTTTAAATCCTCTCTTTTAAGGTATATTTTTGCTCCACCGAGATCCTTTGTCATCTTTTCTGCGTAGTACAGTCTCGATGGTCTTCCTGCATAATCGTTGAGAAGCTCTGTGAGCTCTCTGTTAAATTCAGGATCGTTTTTGTAATGATTGTATGCTTCTTCTAATTCTTTAACGGCATTCATGAGGGTTTCAGGAATGTACTGTCCTCCGTGAATACCAAATCTTCCGTTTGGATTTGTCATGATGTTTTCCCTTCTGATGTATATTTGTAAATATTTTGTTTTCTGTACTGAATAGTTACAGATATTCTTAAAACCATTAAGATACTTATATATCTCTATTAGCTTAATCGCAATTCATCAAGCTTAGCCTTTTTGTCGTCCGCTCTCATCAGCGTCTCTCCGATAAGCACTGCGTCAGCTCCGATTTCACGTATTGCCCTGATATCATCTGTGCTCTTTACACCACTTTCCGATACAAATATGATGTCATAGGGAATCAGGTCACGAAGCTTTCTGCTGTTAGCTGTATCAACTGTAAAATCCTTCAGATTGCGGTTGTTGACACCTATTATTCTGGCACCGGCTCTTACCGCCATCCCTGCCTCTTTTTCATTGTGTATCTCCACAAGGGCGCTTATGCCAAGGCTGTCGCAGATTTTTATGTATTCACCAAGCTGTTCCTCTGACAGTATAGAGCAGATTAAAAGCACCGCAGCGGCACCGAGTGTCTTTGCCTGATATATCTGATATTCATCAACCGTAAAATCTTTTCGAATGCACGGAATCGAAACCGTTTTTGCAATCTCCTTAAGATACTCATCCGAGCCTAAAAACCACTTTGACTCTGTCAGTACCGAGATGCAATCCGCACCTGCCTTCTCGTATTCCCTTGCAATTTCAAGATATCTGAAATCCGGCTCTATAAGCCCCTTTGACGGCGAAGCCTTCTTGCACTCGCATATGAAGCTCAAGCCATCCTTTTTGAGTGCTTTTTCAAATGCAAAATCACAAAGCTTTTCGTTTTTCGTCTGAATCGCGATATTTTTCATTTCCTCAAGGCTTATTTTTTTCTTGTCCTCTGCCACGCGAAGCCTTGAATATTCTGCTAGCTGGTCTAAAATATTCATCGCTTTTCCTTTCCTGTTTTGTGTGCCTAGCTGTTGCTTACCTCGATGAGCTTATCGAGTGTTTCAAGTGCTTTTCCTGAATCAATGATTTTTGCTGCAAGCTCGATACCCTCTTTCATGCTGTCGGCCTTTCCTCCAATATAAAGTGATGCGCCTGCGTTCATGAGTACTGCATTTCTCTTATGGCCCTTCTGTCCACCTAAGATATCACGTACAATTTTCGCATTTTCCTCAGGTGTACCGCCTTTTAAATCCTCCTTTGTACAGCGCTCAAAGCCGAAATCCTCCGGTGAGATTACTGTGGTTCTGAGCCATCCGTCCTTTATCTCGCATATCTTGGTCGGTGCGCTCATGGAAATCTCATCGAGCTTATCCATGCCATATACTACCATTCCACGCTTTACTCCGAGGCTTACAAGCACCTGTGCAAGCGGCTCTACAAGATACTCATCATACACTCCCAGAAGCTGCATGGCCGGTGAACCCGGATTTGTGAGCGGTCCTAAAATATTGAATACTGTTCTAAAACCAAGCTCTTTTCTGATAGGTCCGACATATTTCATTGATGTGTGATATTTCTGTGCAAAGAAGAAGCACATGCCGACTTTATTTAAAAGCTCTACACATTTCTCAGGGCTCTGGTCTATGTTGACACCGAGCGCCTCAAGACAGTCTGCTGTGCCGCATAATGAAGAGGCTGCCCTGTTTCCGTGCTTTGCCACCTTCATGCCGCCTGCTGCCGCAACAAGTGCAGAGGTTGTTGAAATGTTGAAGCTCTGTGCATTGTCTCCGCCTGTTCCTACGATTTCAAACACATCCATACCTGTTTTCACCTGTACCGCATGCTCTCTCATGGCTGCTGCACAGCCTGCGATTTCGTCTGTTGTCTCAGCCTTTGCGCTCTTTGTGGAAAGAGCTGCAAGAAAAGCTGCATTCTGGGTTGGTGTTGTCTCACCGCCCATGATCTCATTCATCACTGCATATGCCTCGTCATATGTGAGGTCTTCTTTGTTTACGATTTTTACTATGGCTTCTTTGATCATGATTATGTCCTCCTGTATTCCGGTAATATTTCGTTTATAATTTTGTTTATGATTTTGTTCTGCTATTTGTTTTCAATTCAACAACTAATATATAAATTCATTAAACGCTGCAATTTTCAATTAAGCTTTGATAAAATTACTAAGCATCTGCTTTCCGTCCGGTGTCATGATTGACTCCGGGTGAAACTGCACACCGTATATCGGGTATTCCTTGTGCTCAACAGCCATGATCTCACCATCATCTGTAGTGGCTGTAATCTTTAGGCAATCAGGCATCGTGTCCGCATCTGCAGCAAGTGAATGGTAACGTGCTACCTTTGCTTTTTTCGGGCAACCCTTGAATAAAAGGCTTTCTATGTCAAACGATGCATCCGATTGCTTTCCGTGCATGAGCTCCTTTGCATATGTGACTGTCGCACCGTATGCTGCGCATATCGCCTGATGGCCGAGGCACACGCCAAGGATTGGGATTTCCTTTCCAAGCTCCTTTGCCACAGCTATTATCACGCCCGCATCCTCAGGCCTTCCCGGTCCCGGTGATAATATGATGCGGTCAGGCTTTAAAGCCCTAATCTCTTCAACTGTCATCTCATCATTTCTGATTACTCTGATATCAGGCTCTATCTCGCCGATCAGCTGATACAGATTGTAAGAAAAGCTGTCGTAGTTATCAATCAGTAAAATCATTCTTCCACCTCCTGTGAGACTTCCAGTGCCTTAAGAGAAGCCTTTGCCTTGTTTATGCACTCCTGAAATTCCTTCTCAGGATCTGAATCCGCAACGATTCCCGCTCCGCTTCTCACGAAAACCTTGCCGTTTTTCTTGTAGGCAATACGGATTGCAATACATGTGTCCATATTTCCTGTAAAATCTATATATCCAATCGCGCCACCGTAAATGCCTCGCTTGTTGTCCTCAAGCTCTCCGATGAGCTGGCACGCTCTGATTTTTGGCGCTCCTGAAAGTGTTCCTGCCGGGAGCACGGCCTCAATTGCATCGAGTGCGTCATACTCTTCTCTTATCTCTCCACGCACTGTCGAGCCTATATGCATTACATGTGAATATCTCTCTATGGAATGAAGCTTTTCTACCTGTACAGTTCCGAATTTGCTTACCTTTCCGAGGTCATTTCTTCCAAGGTCCACGAGCATGTTGTGCTCTGCGAGCTCTTTTTCGTCCTTAAGCAGCCCTTCCTCAAGCTTTTTGTCCTCCTCTGCTGTGGCACCTCTCGGCCTCGTGCCTGCCAGCGGGAATGTGTGAAGCACTCCATTTTCAAGCTTCACAAGTGTCTCCGGAGATGCTCCCGCAACCTCCACATCGGTTCCCGAAAAATAAAACATGTACGGCGAAGGATTTATCGTTCGAAGCACGCGGTAGGTATCAAAAAGGCTTCCCTCAAACGGTGCGCTCAATCTGTTTGATAAAACTATCTGGAAAATATCCCCCTCTTTGATATGGTGCTTTGCCTTCTCTACCATATCACAATACTGCTCCTTTTCAAAAAGCGGTGTGACCTCACCCAGCAGCTTGCCACCCATATTCTGTTTTTTCTCTCCGTGCATCAGAAGCTCCCTAAGCTGCTTTAGCTCAACAATCGCTTTGTTGTAGCCTGTTTCCGGAGCATCAAGTGACATATTTGCGATTAGTATTATCTTTTGGCACAGATTGTCAAATGCTATTACCTTATCAAAAAGCATCAGATCAACATCCTTGAAATCCTCTGTGTCCCTTGCTTTTCCTCTGATGCTTTTCTCCTTGTAGCCCAGATAATCATACGAAAAATAACCTACAAGGCCACCTGTAAACGAAGGCAGATAATCAAATTTCGGACTCTTGTACTCTGAAAGAATCTGTCTGATGTACTCTGAAGGATTTTCCGTCTCCACCGAAAGCTTTCCAAGCTTCATGTGACCATCTATGCAGTTAATCTCAAGCTTTGGATCATATCCTAAAAATGTATATCTTCCCCAGGCTTCATTGGCTTGTGCTGATTCAAGCAGATAACAATGTGTTGAAACATTCTGCAGAATCCTCATAGCCTCTATAGGTGTGATAAAATCTGATAATATCTCACAGCTTACAGGGAGAATGTCATACTTCCCGGTTTTTGCTATTTCTTTAACTTCGGTCAGTGTAGGTGAAATTTTCATATGCTTGCCTCCAAATTTTGTGTGGTAGTGAATAAATGTCCAATGTTCAACCGTGAACAAATGCCCAACATACAAGCTCGAATTCGCCTTTTCAAGGCTTCTCCGCAGCTTACGCTGCTACAATTCTCGCTTTATGTTGTGCAGTCCAATGTTCGTTCGCAAGCTTGCATGCGAGCATGCAGACTTGCAAACTCCATTGTCCCTCTTTGTTCACTAAAAAACGCCCTTGACAGAATTTTAGTTCTGTCAAGGACGAATAATCTTAACTATCCGCGGTGCCACCTTGAATTCACGATAAAGCTCGTGCGCTTGGCAGGATACCAACATATCCCGGGCAAATGACGTATGCCCACACGTCGCAGAATACTCTGGATATCTGGATGAATGATAAATCCATTTGACTGCGCCCTCAGCGGTCCATTTGACAACTTGTTTCACACCTGATTCTCAGCACCACAGGCTCTCTGTAAGGGCATCATTGCCGTTATCTCCGCTTCAACGGTTTACAATTTATTTAATTGTGCAAACTTTTATACTGTTTGAATTTCTTTAACAATTTAACGCTTTATCTCGCTAAATTTGTTTAAAGTTTATCACTCCTGTTTGTGTTTGTCAACATATTTTTGCCCCGTTTTTTCAATTAAATATTATGATTTTTGCCCCGTTTTTCTAATTATATACATTTAATTATTTTCAAAAAACATATTTAATGGCATTCTGCATAAAACATATTCCCCCATTATTTGATATATTTCGCATTGACATATTTCGTTGCCCTTGCCTGCCCCAATTTCATAACAGAACCTGTTTTTACCATTTTTCCAAGCACTGCTTCTACTGTAGACGGACTCACATCAGGAAGGATATCACAGATTTCGGCTTTTGAGACCGGAAGCATGCTGTTTAAAACTGTTTGCTCAACTCTTTCTGTTTTTTTTAGTTTTTTCCCATTTACAGTAGAAAATCTTTTGTCCAATTCTTTGTAACATTTATAGAGCATAGACAGAAAATTTTTCATATATTCAAAATATGAATTCTCATTTGTATGCCATCCTATAGATGACTCCTGCAATGCCTCGTAGTAAAAATCCTTTGACTCATTGATTTGTTCCTCAAAAGATACATATTTTCCAACATCATATCCACTTTTATAAAGTAAAAACAATGATAATAATCTGGATACTCTGCCATTACCATCCGAAAACGGATGAATACATAAAAAATCCAGTATCACACATGGGATCAGTAACAATTTGTTTATTTTTGGGTTATCCCTTGCATCCATATATGCAAGTACAAGCTGCTGCATTGCTTCACCTGTCTCTGCCGCAGAAACTGGTGTGAAGCGAACTCTACGCCTTCCTCTTTCATCAATCTCCATTATCAGATTGTCTTCCGTTTTGTATTTTCCTGACAGCTCATATCCTGCAAGATTTGTCATAGTTTCATGTATATGCAGAATCATATTTTCACTAAATGACATTTGATCATGCTTAGAATGTATCTCATCCAGTGCATCCCTATACCCTGCGATCTCACGCTCATCATGATTAAGAGGCGCACTGTCACCGTCAACAATCTGCTTTATACGTGCGTCTGTTGTAACAATACCCTCTATCGCATTAGAACCTTTAACAGATTGTACTCTTGCAATCTTTTCCAGCTCAGTATATATACTTTTATTGCTTTCCTTACGCGTATCTGATATAGCATTAAATGCAGTAATTGTTGCTGTAAGATTAACTATCTCAGCCGGTAATAAGCCCTCATCTAAAAAAGAATAGTCAAATATATGCATATTGTCCTCCTGTTATCTGCATATATTTTATCAAAAAATATGCAGATACTCAATCAGTATCTGCACATTTTTTAAGTAATACTATGCATTAAAATCGTAAACCGGTGTGTTTTTGCACATTAATAACATAAAATCGCCTCGCATTATATAAATTCGATTGATAACCTTATTATAGTTGTTATTAGATGTGTAATCACTCAAAAACACCGACTAATCTAAAGTCTTAATTTAGATTAGTCGGCATTCTGGTTTTCTATAAAATATACTCCATCTGGCGTTCCTTTGTCTTAAGCCCCATCTTCTCATAAAATTTCTCAGCAGATGTGTTTCCACTCCATACATTGAGGGTGACCTCGTAGCAGCCGAGATGCTTTGCCTCATTCTTGACATATTCAAAAAGCTGCTCTCCGATATGCGCTCCTCTGGTCTTTGCATCTACACACAGATCATCTATGAAAAGCGATGTAAACGGTACCATATTGTTGGAAAACGGCTGCTGTCTTATCTGACAGAATGCATATCCCATGCATACATCGTCATCATCTGCCGCAACATATATCGGCTTTGTATCGTCCTTTATCATTTCTGCAAGCTCTTCATTTGTATATTTTGTCGTTCCCGGAATAAAAATATCCGGTCTGATATCGGCATGGATCTGAAGCACCTGCTCTAATAATTCAATAAGTCTTGGTATGTCTTTTTCCTGTGCTCTTCTAATATTCATTTTTGAGAATCATCCTTCCTGTTGTCGTTAATGTATAGTTTTTATATTTCAAAATAAATCCAGCATATTATCGAGATAAATGTGCTCTCTGACATGTATCTGATACTGTGGCTTCGTCATATAGTAGAGCAGAAATTCAAGTATCATGGCACTTCCAAGCCCTCTGCCCTCTATTTTAAAATTGCTAAAGCCCATCGGCAGATAAGTGTTCTTTATATCGTCTACTCCTATAAATCCCGGATTTTCCATCGCCTTCGAAAAGAGATATCCCTGCCCCGCATCAGGCGCAGTGCAATAGTGCTCCGAGCAATCCTCGCCCAGATTTTTGCGGCTAACCGTCTCGTAACATTTCTTCCTGTCCATGCAGCCAAACCAGCAGCACTCATTGCACAAAAATTCTACTTTTTCCTTTTGATGCTGTGATAATGCTTTCAGTTTATCAAATGATTTGTTCAACCTGAAATCCGGTACCACATAGCGAAATTCCTCTCTGTTTAGCTCATTTTCAAATTCACAAAAATCCGTCAGAACCTTTGTGGTTGAAGACACAAAATAAAAGTCAGGATAGTTTTCTTTTATGTAATCAAGCAGAATATCTGAGTAGATGATTATGCCGTTTCCAAAGCCCCTGCTTCGCTCATTATCTCTGCCTATATCAAATATCCTGCACAGTTCGTTACATTTTTTGTCAGGAAGATGCTCCTTAGTAAGCAATGAATTACTAAAGGTAAGTCTCGCAGATATCCCATATTCCTGCATCAGCTTAAGCACTTCCTTCGGATCGTGCTCACCAAAACCGACGCGGCCTCCGCCCCATATGCAATCTGCCGGTGCACCGTATATTGAGCCTATGTCGCACCAGTCATAGAAATATTCCCGGTGCTTACGGTACAGTGGGAGAAATTCTTTGTATAATTCATAAAATTCAAACAATCCCGGTAGATGATAATACGCTTTCATTTTGACTCCTTATTTTAATCTGCTGAATCTGTGCTCATTTTAATAATTTTCAATCACATATTCCTCAAAAAGCGGCAGCGTAAAATACACATATCCCCGTATCTCTCCCGATACAATTCCCTTTTTTATAAGGCGCTTACGATACGGATTGAATTCGTTTGTCTCCATCCCAATTGCATCCCTGATTTCTTTTATTTTTCCGCTTTGTACATCTGCAATCCCCTTTGCAACCATGCGATCCTTCTGAGAAAGCTCCGACCAGATTTTGTCATATACAAATTCGCTCAGATACTGTTCATACTCGCCCAAAATGCCATTGTAGTCGCCACCATTGTTCCACGTCAGATATCCTAAAACCTGAAATGCAAAAGGATATCCTTTGGTCAGCCCCGCCATCTGTGCTGCTTTCTCTGGAGATATGTTAAAAATAGTTTTATACTTATTGATTATTGCTGCGTTATTTAATGGTTTGAGCTGGATTTTAGGTGCTCTGTACAAAAATGTAAGGCTCTTCTCATTCTGAAGCTCCTCTATATTTTCATACAATCCTGTTCCTAATAGAAATACAGGCAGCTCCTGTCTTACAAATATCTGAAAGGCTCCTGCAAAAACCTTCATGTACTCACTATTTGTCATCTCATCTATCGTAATAAGCAGTCTCTTACCACTCTTTTTAAGCCTTTCCAAAATCTTTATAATAGCTGTCTCTGCATCTGTAATCGGCTGTGTCCCCTCTATAGATACTCCAAAACCGAAAAATGATAGATCGAGCTTTGCCGATTTTATAAGTCCCGCACATATATTATCACTATTCAATTTTGAAAGCATTGCAGGCAGCAGCTCTGTTGCCGGATTGAGTTCTATAACCACCCAGTCATCATTTTCTCTTAGCCTATGCGAAATTTCTGTCATCATTACTGTTTTTCCTGAACCTCGCACACCGGTAATTATAAACATCTGCTGATTTATTGTATCCGCTGTAAAATTCTCAATTATCTCATTAATCTGTACCGGACGGTCTACCGACTCTAGTGGACTTCTTCCAAATGTAAGCGTGAATGGATTTTGCATATCAGCCTCCCATTTTTACTGTTGTTTACTGTTTTGAATTTGTTTTACTGTCTTTTACTGTTGTTTACTGTTTTGGTTTCATTTTACTGTTGTTTACTGTTTATGTCAAGATTACAGTTAATGATAATTCGTATCATATAAACCATTTATGCTGATTTGCATCGTATAAACCATTTATGCTGATTTGCATTTTTGTAGTAATCGGTTGCCGTTGTAAAATAGTTACTGGTCACACTGTCAGGCGTGAACAGTAACATAAAATAAACCCCGGAGCGTATTGTATGCTTTGATAGCATATCAATATCTCGCTCCGGGGTTTCTATTTACGCCTGATTTAGTTTAAGAAATTCTGTATGATAACTTCCTCTGCCTCTTCCTCTGTAAGTCCGAGTGTACGGAGCTTGAGAAGCTGCTCGTCGTTTATCCTGCCGATTGCTGCCTCATGTATGATAGCCGCATCGATATTTTTTGCCCTGATTTCAGGGATTGAACCGACCTCTGCATGATCCATGATGATAGAATCACACTGGATATGAGCCTGGCATTTGCTGTTGCCGATGGCATTCGGATGGAAGGTCTGGACCGAGTTTCCTTTTCCTACTGATCTGGAAACAATCTGTGCAGAGCTGTCCTCGCCGTTTAACTGTACCTCGATATTTGACTCTGCCTTCTGCTCTCCATCTGTCATGAGACGCTCTGTGACATAGAGCTTTGCGTCCTTTCCAAGCTCCACATTGGTCTCACGGACTGTAGAATCAACACCCTTTATCTGTGCTGTATCAAGAGTGAAAACAGAATTCTCACCCACAAATATATTTGTTACAGGGTTGAGTACTCTCGCACCTGTTCCGTTTCCCTCGCCGTAGTGCTTTTCCTCATATCGTACATTCGCATTTTTACCTACATGAAATGCATGGATTCCGTCATGACGGGTTTCCGAACACCCTTCCCCGTGGATTCCGCATCCTGCGATAATCGTTACATCTGCTCCGTCTTCTATATAGAAATCATTGTATACAATATCCACACCTTCTTCAGTCATTACTACAGGAATGTGAACCTGCTCTTCTTTTGCTTCACCGCTTATATAAATATCGATTCCCTGTCTGTCCTCTTTCGGAACAATCTTAATATGACGGCTGTCCCCATGACAAACCGCCAAACCGTTCAGTCTGAGGTTATATGCCCCTTCCTTTTTAAATCCATAAGAATCGATCACATCAAGCACTTGCTGTGTCACAACAGCGTCTTTGTCATTTCCTTCAAAATCAGCGCTCATAAAGTTCGCCTCCTTTTTGTATTCTGCATCCGCATGATTCCGGTTTCTTCCCGAACAAGATCGGAACGATCTCATCCGCCGTGCCGACCGCTTCTACTTTTCCGTCTCCGATAACCATGATCCTGTCCGCCATGCGTATAATACGCTCTTGATGTGAGATCAAGATCAGACTCTGCTTCTTTTCTTTGTGAATCTGTTCAAACCGCTTGATCAACATCGAAAAACTCCACAGGTCAATCCCTGCTTCCGGTTCATCAAATACACATATCTTATGATCTTTTGCCAGAACTGTCGCAATTTCAATCCTCTTCATCTCTCCGCCCGAAAGCGTCGCGTCAGCTTCTCTGTTAATATATTCTTTCGCGCAAAGACCGACACTGCTTAACAACTCACAGCATGTCGTATCATCTAATTCTCTGCCTGCCGCAAGAGAAAGCAGCCTTTTTACTGTCATCCCCTTAAAGCGCGGCGGCTGCTGAAATGCAAACCCCATTCCTGCCTGCGCTCTCTTATCGATCGTATACGATGTAATATCCTGCCCGTCCAGTATGATCTTACCGCCTGTCGCCTCATTGATCCCCATAAGAAGTTTCGCAAGCGTCGATTTACCTCCCCCGTTAGGACCTGTAATGACAAGCATCTCCCCGTCTTCCACCGTAAAACTTACATCTGTTAATATCTCTGATTGTCTTCCTTCTTCTGTTATATTGTACGATAAATGTTCTGCCTGTAACATTCCGGAAATTCACTTCCTTTTTCTTTTTTATTTCTCTTTTTATTTTTCTTCTTTATTTCTCTTTTTATTTTTTCTTCTGCTCTGCGCAGAAAAAATTATATTTTACGCAGAAAATTGATGAATAGATAAAAGTTTCTCCCTTTTTCGTCATTTTGAAAAATATCCGAACTTTTCTCTATACTTGTCTGCATAAAAACTGCCCCGCCTCCAGATAAAAGTAAATTCTCGCACTATATGAAAATCTTCCAATGGAATTTTGACCAATGCTTCGCTTTCCAACTCTTCCCATATGGCAGTTTCATATAAAAATGTAATACCGCATTTTAATTTTGTCAACTCTTTGATCGTATGCATACTTCCAATCTCTACCGTCTGCCGAAAATTACCGATGCTCAGATTACAGGACTCCAAATACCTCTCCAGCACTTCGCGCGTACCCGATCCGTCCTCTCTGATCAAAATACGTTCTCCGAAAAGATCTTCTATCCGTTTTGGTTTCTTTTTAAACGGATAATCAGGGCTGCACACCGCTATATACGGCTCTTCTGAATATTTCTGAAAATCATATTCATTCTTCTTGAAAAAACCTTCTACCAAAGCAAAGTCGATCTCGCCTTCATCCAGTTTCTTCAAAAGTCCCCGTGTATTTTCTACGATCATATGTATGTGCGCGTTCGGATACATTTCAAGATAATTAAAAATCATTTTCCCGCCCAGCACATCTCCCACTGTCCTCGTTGCTCCGAAACGAAGTTCTTCTGATTCGCCCGCTCTTTTCATCTCATCTTGCATTGCAGTTTCATCATGCATCATCGTCAATGACGCGTTTTTCAAAATCTCTCCCGCTTCGGTCAGCTCCAGCTTTTTCCCCTCATAGCGGAACAGCTTCGTATTATAATGCTTTTCCAGAAAACGGATATGCTGTGATACCGCAGGCTGAGTGATATTCAGTTTTTCCGCTGCCCGTGTGAAATTCATATACCGGCATACCGCCAGAAACGTTTCCATTCTAAAATCAAGCATACTCTTTCCCCGTTATATTTCTCAACAGTTCAGCCATACAGTGTACGTGAAGCAGAAAACATGCCTGCATGTTTTTGCGAGCGGACATCTGTATGCGGTGAGCGCCCGTTTATGAGTAAAACAGTGGCGGCAGCCACGATAAGCACGCAGTGTGGTTTTACGAATGGCGCAGACTGAACTGTTACTTTCTCTTTCCTCATTATATCATTTTTATATTTTACTTTCGTTTATGTATTGGAAGCGATTTCTCACTTCCATAATATTAATTATATTTTTTTTAACTCAGCTTGTTCCACGCTTTGTTTATATTCATTATACTCAGAAACAATTCTTTGAGCCGTAGAGAATGAAACACCGGACAGCTTTTTATAGGTTTCAGAGCCTTCCATACCAAAAAATAAATAGTCGTTCTCTTTTTCATACTGGTTCATTCTATAAAATATACCGGACTTAATTATTGTCGGTTTATTCAGCCTCGGGTCTGATACTCTTCCTGCTGCTAAATATCTAAAATTATTTAGAGATTTCTTACTCGTTGTATTAAACAAATTATCATACGTCCAAGCTTCACGCTTACGCTTATATCTACTCTTTTTATATGGTCGGTATTTTTCTGATTCTTTAATATCCATAATGGACTGATAAGCTTCATTTAACAGTTCTTTTTCATCCTCTGAAATAGTGTATGTTTTGTTGTCAACTGTTATCTGTCCTGATGTAATAATGGTTATGACATCTTTTAAAGTCAATGACATCATTTCTTCATCGGACAAACCGTTCCAAACAAATACAATAAAAGCATTATATTTCTTTTGGTTAAGATACAAGGTATCAAGTTCTTGTTCACTTAATTCGTGTTCTTTAATCGAAGATTCCTCATCTTCTACTTGTAACAAAACTTTTTTTAACTCCGCAAAATTTGAAAATAATGTTTCATTTAGATTATTGTTACATATTTCTGTTGCCAATTCTCGTAATCTGTTCAACTGATAATATATATCTGGAATTGGCTCATTGTGTGTTCTATTTACCCACATTAAATAATCCTCAAATGCACTATACGTTCCGTTTAACGTTGATAGCTTTGCATTTTTTGCATTAATAATATCGGCAATTTGTTCTGCCGACATTTTGAGAACATTCTCTTCTATATTATTAAGTTTTCTTAATCTGATAGAATACATTCTTAAACTTACACTGTTTTCACAATATTCACTATATTCTTTAAAATAAGGTAACATACTCTCACCCTTTCATATTCTCTAAAACAATTTTATCACTTCCTTTTGAATTTGTCAAGGCTTTTTTAGACAAGACAATGTTTATCACTCAGTCCCAAACTTGCAACTATAGCCTTGTCGATACATTTCATCATTCTTTCACCTAATTTACCACTCCAACTGAGAATGCGGGATTTATCAATGGTTCTTACCTGTTCCATCATTGTAATAGTGGACTTCTTTAGTCCTGTTCCTGCTTCGACAAACGGATTAACGTTGACATGAGTAACCATAGGTTTTTTATCCTTGCTTGTCATTATAGCAACGATAAGGCAGGGTGAATGCTGATTGCCTTTTTCATTCTGAATTACAACTGCGGGTCTTACACCACCCTGTTCAGACCCAACAGTATCTCCGAAATCGACCCAAACTATATCACCTCTATGATATTCCATTGTTCTATCATAAGTTCTTGACCATGAGTTTGTTGCTGTCATTTTATTATCTCCTTTCATTTAGTATAGGACTAAATTTTGCTCTACAAGTTTTATTATCTTTATTTTATCATTTACTTATTTCCAAATCAGCCTAAAAGTATTTCTAAATTGTAAACTCTACCATTTCAGAGAAATTAATAAAGAGCAATATACCATCTTCTCTGATCTGACAATAGTCTGTACCCATCAATTCATCGGATATCACATCTCCTTTTAATTCGTATTTTTCATTAACAATATTCCTTAGAATAGGCTTAAACCACTGTATAAAAGCCTTTCCAAGCTCACTATCATATGTATCATCCACCATAGACATAGATTTATCGTTTGTAAATAATGTAAATAATTCAAACGTTACACAATTTTCTTGTGCATAAATCTTTAAATTAGCAGCTTTTATAATATTCAAATCTGGGTGAGTTATTGTAGTTGTTATCTGTTTTATTTTATTAACGTCAAAATAGGAGTTAAACAAAATGCTTCCATTATTAAAGTATTCTGTTAATTGAGATTTTATACCTTCTATACTCATTTTCATCAATCCTTTCACTTCATTTACAAAATTTTCTCTTAAACTGCCACACAATTCCTTTATATACGGATTTACCGTATGGGAACGAAAAAACATTCCCATTGGCGTTTATCCATATTTGATGACTTCCGCTGCCGTTTCGGAGAAATGTGAAGCCATTATCCGTTAGCATTGTAAGAAACTTCCTTATATTCATAGTATTACCCCAGATGCAGAATATCCGTTACTTCATCAAAGGTTATTTTTCTATATGTATTTCCCCTGACATCAATTTCAAAACAAATACAAGGAACTTTTTTAGCATAACAAATCTTAAAAATTATCATTTCAGGGTCTGGTTTTTGACAGGCAGGTTCACCTTCGGATTTATATGCAAAGTTACTTTCATAACAAGCCAAAATTGTCCTGCCATAATTCTTTGCCTTGCTATGTTTATCTATCGAGTCAAGTTCATCATTAAGCCTAATAAGTCTTTCGAGCTTATCTCTCTCACTGAGCAGATACTTTTCGTCTGCTTTTACCTTCCCATCATATCCGAGAAACTGAGCGTATTTGTTGAGTATTTCATCATACATATTCATTTGATTTTCCTCCATTATTTTAATAATTCTGGTGCAATTTTTATACCGCATTGTTCAACCTCTTTTATTTTAAACCTTGCAGTCCTTATTCTTTCTACATCATACGCCGTAAGTGCGTGACCCCAAAATTCTTCAAGTTTTCTATTCAAGACTTTATCGTTTTCAATAACAGTGTATTTATCCCTATATTTTTTATCAAACCTTTTTATCTTTAAATATGGGACATAATAAGTAGTCTTATTTATCCTATCATATCGCAAATAGCAATACAAAGGAGAGGTAAAGATTTTCTTAATTTTGTACATGACTGTACGAATTGCATCGTAAATAAAAAATATTACAAAAGCAAAAATTTGAAACAATAAATTTTCCTCATTCTTCAGCACTATAACATTTATGATGCTGTTTAAAACAGTACCAATAATAATACCTATTACAATTTCCATACATACATCCCTATTCCATTGAAATTGTTGTTTGTGTACGATCTGCAAGGGCATCAATGACGATATTTCCGCAGACAGTAGGAAATATAGCTGTTACTCTCTCACCGTTCTTCGCCTGCTCATAATGTCCGGCTGCATTTTCAGCCCACATTCCAGTTATATGAGCATATAAAGCTGTTGCAACATCTTTTGCAAGTATGGTATTTTCTTTCTGCTTTGTCTTGAGGTCATCGCTGACCTTGTATTTACCTATCTGCAACACCATTATCAATCCTTTCTTATTACTGGAAATTTACCCTGATATCTTATAAATTTGAGAGCCAAATATCTTGTATATCCGTCTATAAGCGTATTATTTTTAGATATCGTTATTGGCTTTGTATCAAGATATTCTGAAATAGTATTAGTTCTCAATGCTTCTTTCATATTCGTAATTGTGTTATGTAACTTTTCTTCTTTTGGTGGACTTTTCTTAAATGAGGACGGAATTATTATTTCAGGAAGAGTTACCCATTCCGTACTATCCGACAATTCAGCATAAAATTTATCTCTGGTGGCAGAATCTACTAAAACCGCATTTATAGTCTTTATGCCATCTCTGATTGCAATAGTATAGTCTTTCCAACCCGTGATAAGATTATAAGTACAGTCCTTATTATCATGTAATATTACCAACAGTTTATTTTTATCTTTACTAAGATTAGGAATCTGAGAGAGGTCGCTATTGTAATGAACTTTCTCAACCATTCTTATCGTTGATACCGGTATCTTTTTTACTTTCCCATTTCTCCGAGCCAACGTCCTAAATTCTTTAACAGTCATTTATATCATTCCTTTCAAATTTTATATCCAGACAGCTTTCCAAATTCTTCCAGTCCAAGATTAAGGTCAAGCCATTTCTGACGAAGTTTCAATGGATTTACCGTCATATAATGATTCATTGTTGTATCAACATCGGCGTGAGCTACAGCCACACAAGCAACCATTACATTCCTATTATCATTCCAATTTCGTGAAATAAACTCACAGAAAGTTTTTCGCATAGCGTGAGAACTATAATGTCCCACTATGTTAAGCTTTTGTGTTATTGTTTTAAGCCATCTGCTCACTGACGATACGGTCATAGGAGCAATTTCTCTTTCATTACCATTTTCATCGTACCTCTCCCCTGTTGTAATTACATCTGTAATTTCTCCGCATTTATCATAGATAAATTTATCGAAATATGCTCTACGGTTTCCATCACCTCTAAAAAGATAATTTTCAGAAGTTAATCCCTTACGATCAATAAGATATTTAAGAGCCGTTTTTACAGCCCTATTAAAATACACAGGTCTCGCTTTGCCTGTTTTTTGTTCAGAAATATACTTGACGTCAAGAATGTTTCCATTTTCATCTGTCACATCTTTCACCTTAAATGAAAGAATATCACCACAGCGATAGCCTGTGTTTATTCCGAAGATGAACATTACCATTTTATGATATGCTCTTTCTTTGAAACACTGACGAATAACAGCACTAATATCATTTTCGCACATAAACGCATCAGCAGAATGATTAGTAGGAGCTTCTACTTCATTCACTATAACCTGTCTCTGCATTATTTTACGCTTATTTTTTCTGACTGACATATCAATAATATTAGCTGTTGTTGAATTATAAGCTATTGCTGCGTTCATAGTGATTATCCTTTCGTTTATAAGTATTATACTCATGTAATCAAACTCCGTATATCGGCTTTATCTTACCACGCTTGGACACCTCATTATACTTGTCTCTAAGAGTTTCCGTCCAGTTAATAGGATAAGACATTTTAAGGTTTTTGGCGGTGTTTGTAAGCATCTGAGGTGTATATTTTGCAAGAGCATTGACAAGTCTTGACGTGACGATATTATTTCCGTAAAGTTTGAGAAACTCTGTTGTTCCAGCGATAATATCACCCTGCAAACTGGATTCTCTTCCGTTATACGCTTCAATAAGACACTTTATGGCAAGAATAGTATCATCAGAATCCTTCTCATAAAGCTTTTTTACTTTATCAACAGCATTAATTCTCATTCCGGTAGTGGTCTTTTTATCATAAAGAAGTCTACCACCAACACGGGAAACTTCTAAAGCAAGTTCACAAGGGAGTTTTCTGCCTGCTTCATAAGACGCAACCATCATTTCGTTAGATGTATGCCGATGTTTCTTTTCATACTGGTTAACATAATAATCAGCTTCATCAGTATAGGTCATTCCCTTATGTACAATACACTGAATATCCACAGGCTTATTTTCGTTAACAGCTTCGAGAATAATGACTGTATGCTGTCCATCAATTACGTAATACTTTCCGTCTCGATAAGAAACGTGAACAGGGTCAACCTTATTAGGATTGAAATCCTTAACACATTCAGCAATAAATTTCATATCAATTTTACGCTGATATGGCTGTTTACTTTTAAGCTGAGATGAGTTGATCGTTCTTGTTGTCCAACTGGGCTGTGCTGAAAATTCCATAATTTTATTCCTCCATTATTATATTAGATTTTTCTATAATTGCTTCCTTTAAGGAAGTTATTGTATTTACCACTGTGCTTAACGTAAGTGTTATATCAGCTATTGCTTCTTTTTTAGTATATTGTTTATCAGAAACTCTATCCACCATTCTGATATAATCTTCAAGAGATTCAATGTAATTTTTAGTTTCTGATTTAAACATACTTGTTATCATTGCAAACGTGAGAGATTCTTCTGAGTCATCCTTCATTCTGTTAGCTCTATCCAGCATAGTATCTGCTGTTTTATTGCCCACGATAATAATATTTCCTTTACGCTTGTAAAGTCCTGTTGACGTTATATCATCATTAAGATAAAGCAATTTATCATCGTCACAACAATAATTCAAGGCAGATGTAACTCTGACTGCTTGAGATGTTGAATTTTCTGCCAAAACTTTATTGACGCACTTATCATTTATTTCACTTTTGATAAGTTTATCGTAACAAGATAGGACACATTTACAATCTCTCGCAGTTCTGTCAGGCTGACCTAAAGCTTTGCTCACTTCCCTGTAGGACGTTTCCATCTTCATCGACTTCGGATTCAATTCCACTTGGCGAGTTGCAAGTTCCACTATATTCTGACACAATTTCAGTGTCAAACACGTCTGAGATAATGTCTGTTTCAGTTCCATTATCTCCATTGTCAGTATTTCCTGCTGCTCCGCTTTCGTAAGTGCCGTTTTCTTCGCCATTTATTTCACCCTCATTCGCATTGTTTTTTACGCACTCATCAAGATATTCGTCCATATAATCATCTATAGCATACTGTCTGTCTTCTACCATTTCAGCAGAATACAGAGAGCTTCCGCTACCATTGGATTCACAGCTTGATGTAAGCAGTTCAAAATTATCACTGCTCCAGAATTTATTGAGAAAGTTTTTGTAATTTTTGTAATCAGTGGCTGTTTTGTTCTTTCTCTTAAACGAATTAAGACTCATTATATAATGTGGAATAGTCACAGAATCTAATCTTGCAGATTCTTCTTCCGACAGATTCATCTTAATTTCCGCAAGTTCCTCTACGAGCATAGATAGATTAGCGATATCCGATGCTTTTACATAATCATCAAAATCATCTACAAACTTAGTCATCGTTGCAGAGCCAAGATTATTATAATTATAAAAAGTCATCATCATGAGAGTTCTTACTATACAACAAAGAATACTATCATTTTTTGCCTTGCAACCATTAACATCTTCCCAAAGTGTGCTATCACAAATTGGTTGCAAAGAACGCATAACGCCTGAACCAAGGGCAAAACGTATTTTCTGATAAGCATTTGGAGACTTTCCATTATTCATACAGAATACAATGTCGTCCAATTCTTCATCAGAAAAGCCCTCGTGCATATATGTGGTAAGGCTATATTTATTAAAAAATGTCTTTATCGCATCGGAGAGCTGAGAATATTTTTTTCCTGCAATGTCAATTTCGACCTTTTGTTCATTGCCATTTTCATTAATGCACCTACACACAACAGGCAATGCTCTTTTATCCAAAGCAAACTTATCGTGATAAAAGTCTACAAGTGTTGTGGTTCTCTGCAATCCATCTACGAGAGATGTGATTGAATAACTTTTACTCTCAGCTCTGCCCTTGGCAAGTGCTATACTTCCGATAGGTCTGTTATGTAAAACAGCTTCAATTAACTTAGACTTCTGCTTTTTAGTCCACTGGTCATCAGTTCTCTGTATAAGTGGATCACGGCAGATTTCGCCGTTGTCAACTTCTTCAACATACATTTTCACTGAATAAGGAATCATCCGCACATCAGATTCTTCTCTCACACGCTCTGCAATGGTATAAGTAGTTCCATTGATTTGAATAGCATTGTAATCTTTTTTCTTTGTTGTCTTTGCCATATGTACATCCTCCTTTGAATTTTTACTTATATGATAACATATTTTCTGAAAGGTGCTTGACAAATCTCAGAATATATGTTATCATATAAGACTAAGGTTTGAATCCTTTATGATTTGACCTTGATATTAGTATATCACTTAATTAAGTGAATTTCAATACGCACATTTCACAAAATTAAGTGAATTTTTATGGTGATTTTTCACTCATTTGAGTGAGGTGTATTAAATGCTTAATTATGATAAACTTTTTAAACTTTTAACAGAACATGGTTATACAGCTACAAAAATTCGAGAAACAGGTCTTATTGGACAAGCAACTTATTATGGATTAAAGAATGGAACAAAAGGTTTAGATGCTAAGACCATAAACAAGTTGTGTGCTTTATTTAATTGCCAGCCCTCGGATTTAATGGAGTATATACCTGATAAATCAAATCTCGACAAAATTAACAAATAATACAATAAAAATAGTGCGGTCTGACAATTTTTTCTATCAAACCGCACTATTTTCTTGCTTTTTCGTAGATAATCTGGTATAATCAAAAGTAATTGGAAGACCCATATACCCCTTTTCCCCGTATTACTTACGGCAGTTTGACTACCTACAGAGGAGGGGATTTGTATAGAGGTTTTGATTGCGTTGCTGTCCATACTCGGCACAATCGTTATTCCAATAACGCTCGTAATTATCGTGAAAATGTGCCTGAATGACAAGAAACATCGTTTCTCCATTTGTCTCGGAAAGAATGGATTCAAGGTCGATATTAGACCGATAGATTAACACCCAGAGCGTTAGTATGGGTGGCTCTCACGTTATGGGTAGTGGGAGCTTTTGCTTTTGATTATGTATCAGATTACCTACTATATCTATTATACTGCAATGCAGATAATAAATCAAGTCGATTTAGTGCGATTTCCTATTATTATGTAAATTATAATATCACATCGTTATCTTCCTTTCTTACTACTTGACTTTTTTATTGAAATATGTTATTATGTAATACTAAGGATTTGCATCTCTGCATCTCTTTGGTATGTATTAAGTATATCATGAAATTCGCATAATGTCAATACGAATTTCGCATATTTTGGGATAAATAATATATAAAGTTATCCATAACAATTTATCCATTTTATACAAGAGGTGTAACACTATGATTAAATGTAATTTAAAAACACTGAGATTTAACCATAATGAATTATCTCAAGAAGAATTATCCAAAAGCATTAAAATTAGAAAACAAACGATTTCTGATATGGAAACTGGCAAATCTAAAACTTATTCTGTTGAAAACTTGAATAAGTTGTGCGATTATTTTAAATGTGATATATCAGACATTCTCAGTTATATCCCTGATATTTCCAAAATAACTTGCACATCTTGTAATAAAAAATTATTTCCTATTGCTATAGTTGCAGCTGGAGCAGGAATATCAACTAATTTTTATTTAAATAATGCTTTTGAAGAAATAGAATTTCCAGACGATGTTATTCCGTCAAACGCTGACTGCGGAATACGTATTAACGGCGATTCAATGTCTCCAGATTATCCACACGGAAGCATCGTTTGGGTAAAACAAACTACTGAGGTCAAATATGGTGATGAAGTTATTGCTGTTTTAAACGGTAGTCCTTATTTCAAAATATATGAACGTGATGGCTTACACTCAATAAATCCAGATTATCCAGTTATTAAAGTTTACGATACCGATAAATTTTCCGTATTTGGAAAAGTTGTTGGCTCATATGATGAAAATTCTGATGAGATCGTTCAGGAAGCTGCAAAGACACCTGACAATACTATTGGAAAGATTACATCAAATGACATTCAGTCTTTAAGTTCTCTTCCTATTTCCAATAATGATTTTTCTAAATAATTATTTCCAAACATATTTCACCCTTAGTTACAAATTCTAACTAAGGGTGATTTTATTTCTCCGTATAAAGATTATGTACGTGCAAGAGACAGAGCCTGTCAATGCCTTATTGATTGCAAAATAAAAACTTTACCTTTAGATTTTATACCCTTATGTACAAATTATAACACTGACATTATAAAAAATTCCAATATTCCAAGTGATAATTTTGCCAAGCTAAAGCCTTTGGAGCTGGGGAAATCTTTTACAACTCTAAACAAATCCAGTAAAAACTATATTATCGTTGATGATTCTGAACCGTTTTATCAACAAAGATTCATTATTGCTCACGAGTTTGGGCATATAATTATTCCAACTTTAGATGAAACTGAGGCAGATTATTTTGGAATAAATATTCTCGCTCCTGCGTGCGTTTTATGGGCTTGCAATATTCATAAAATAGAAGACCTTATAAATATGTGTCATATTCCTGAAAGGGCAGCTAAAATTCGTTCCAGACGGCTTGAATTACTATATCACCGGAATGATTTCTTCACTTCCTCTTATGAACAAACGGTCTTAAACCAATTTTCCGAATTTATAAAAAATAACCGTCACCCTTAATTGAGTGACGGTTTTATTATTGTGAAAAATTATTTTCCAAGAAATTCATTGATAGATTTTTCTATAATATTTCTTCTTGCTTTTATGCTTGTGGGGCTTGTGGTATGTTCTCTGACGAGAGAAGCATATTCTTCGGGCATATTACCAAAGAATTTTCCAGTCCATTTTACAAACTGATCGGGTGTATCGAATTTTTCCAGATAAGGCAGATATCCTATAAGATGAGTAGGCTTGAACATCAGTTTGATGATATCTGAATTTTCCTTCTCTATTGCCATAAGCTTATATGCTTCAAATATAAAATCATATGAAGACTTAAGCTGTTCCCTTTCGTCTGCATCAATGCTCAAAACCTTCATGACCTCATTGACGTGGGCTGGAGTGAGGTTTGGTTCTTCCTCAAAGAGAGCTATCCACGATCTGATTATGATTTCCTGCTGTTTAAGGGCTTTTCTTTCCGTTGAGGTGAGCATTACATTAAACAGCTCGTGGCTGGTAAGCTCCTTGATATCTTCCATTCCCTGCTTATAGGAACGGGCGATATCAAATTTACTCATTGACTTTCCATTGTTGAGTCTGCGGAAAATGAGCGATTCCTGTTCAGGAGTTGCATTTTCCATTATGGAGATATTCAGAGTTGTATCAAGTATCCAGCTTTGGAGTTTGGGAGGAAGCTGTTTAAAACGCTTCCCTTGAAGCTTGACTGGTTCTCCGTTGAGATATATGTCAGGCTCATTTGTCAGTCCCGTGAGGGCAAAATCTCCGTCTATATAATGGATTATAGTTGTTCCTCTTTGCTTTCCGTCAAAGATTTTCAGGAGAGTATTTCCGTTGGGGAGTTCCCTTACACCTGCAATAAATGGAGACTGTGCATCGGTAATCTTCAGTAAGATTGAATGAATATAAAGGGATTTTCGGGTATTGCTCCACACCTCTCCACGCTGCATATCGTCCGTGAAGTCAACCTCAGGAATATCCTCATAATACATATTATAAAGGGATTTAATGCTAATGCCTTTTTGGTACATCTTAAATTTATCCATAAAAATCCTCCTGACAAAATTAAAAATAATGATAATAATGTTCATCATTTCGATGATTTAATAATATCACACTTTTTTATATTTGTCAAGAGGAGAGCTTTATTTTATTATTTACTTATGATTTTATAAAATCCACCTTTCATTAAATTATTCCAGTTCCTCAATCATCTTCTTGACACGCTCAATTTCTTCCGATGAATGAGGTGTTCCACCTGCCACAATTACTATGATAACTTCTCCACATCACCTTTATATTCCGTGAAGAATCCGAGCCGTTTATTAACTTCATCAGTCATAATGATGACAACCATTTTCCGTGCCAACAGCTTTGGAATATTTTTTTCTTCCGCTATTTTATTTGTAAAATAATCAATGATCTGCTTACCAGTAAG
>ERZ825896.690-NODE-690-length-41684-cov-4.859185_pt1 | contig 41684 bp, 48 predicted proteins | sample MGYA00519858_ERZ825896 | MGnify/ENA primary metagenome ERZ825896 (study PRJEB31778, sample SAMEA3449214) | human gut metagenome | biome: human gut; feature: human-associated habitat; material: faeces | place: United Kingdom | collected 2010/2012 ... | reverse complement strand
GACTTCCCCCGCTCCGGGGGAAGATGTCACCGCAGGTGACAAAAGGGGGAATCTGGCATCGCGTAGCGATGACTGAGAGGGTTCTTCCCCCTCAAAAAAGGAACACCGGAACGCCCGCAGGTGTTCCGGTGCCCCGAAGTTTAAATAAGGAAAATCAGATCAGGCTCAGAGCCTCTTCGTCAGCCACCAGAATGAAGTCCGGGTGCAGCTGCAGAATGCTTGCGGGCACCTCCGGGGTGACGGGGCCGAAGAAAGCCTTTTTGACGATCTCGGCCTTGCCTGCGCCGTTGACCACCATCAGCACCTTGCGTGCCTGCATGATGGTGCGGATGCCCATGGTGTAAGCCTGCTTGGGCACCAGATCCTCGTTGCCGTCAAAGAAGCGCTTGTTGGCCTCGATGGTCTCCTGGGCCAAGTCCACGCAGTGGGTGCCCAGATCAAAGGCATCGTGGGGCTCGTTGAAGCCAATGTGACCGTCATGACCGATGCCCAGCAGCTGCAGATCCACGCCGCCCACGCTGCGGATGACCTCATCATAGCGCTTGCACTCGGCTTCGGCGTCCATGTTGGTGCCGTCCGGCAGGTTGATGTGGGCGGGGTCGATGTTCACATGGTCGAACAGGTTGCGGTGCATAAAGCTCCAGTAGCTTTCCGGGTGATCCTTGGGCAGACCGCGGTACTCGTCCAGATTGACGGAGGTGACCTCAGAAAAATCCAGATCTCCCTCGTTGTAGCGCTCCACCAGCTTCTCATAGGTGCCCACGGGGGTGCCGCCGGTAGCCAGACCCAGCACGCAGTCGGGCTTCATGATGACCTGCGCAGAAATGATGTTTGCTGCCTTGCGGGACATATCAGCGTAGTCCTTTGTACGAATGATCTTCACGATAAACGACCTCTCTTCTTCATTTACTCTTTGTGGGCGGCGCACAGCGGCACACACCCGCATCTGGTTCAAGTTTATCACATTTGCCGACGGAAAGCCACAAAACGGCACAATTTTTCCGGTTTTCCGTTTCTTTTGGAAAAAGTGCCTTAAAAACCGGTGGAAGTATCGTTTTTTTGCACAAAAGGTGCGCGCAGGGGGTCAGTCCGCAAAACCGGCCTTTTGCAGGGCGGTGAGCAGCAGCGGGATAAGCACCAGCTGCGCTGCGATGCCCGGCACGGCGGTGAACAGCGCCCCGGACAAAAAGGCGCCGAAGGGGAAGCTGCCGCCGGTCAGCCCCGCCAGCACAAAGCGCACGATGCCCCATACGATGCGCCCGGACACCATGGCGGTCAGCAGTACGGCGTACAGTGCGGGCAGGTTGTGCTTTGCCCTGCGCCACAGCAGCCCGGACACCAGCCCGTAGGTAGCCAGCTCAAAGGCCATGGAGATGGCCACCGGGAACATAGGCGGCATGCCGAACAGCACCGAGCGCAGCAGCGGGGCGGCAAAGCCCACAGCCAGCCCCCACGGGCCGCCCAGCACAAAGCCGCACAGCAGCACCGGGAAGTGCATCGGGCAGAGCATATTGCCCACCTTGGGTACCTGTCCGGTGAGCAGGGGCAGCACAAAGGCCAGCGCTAAAAACAGGGCGGCCGGCACCAGCTGCCGCACAGGCGAAGCGTTTTTGGTTTTCATAAGGATCCCTCCATTTTCAGCCGCAAAATAAAAAAAGGGTCTGCCCCGGCATTCCATGCCAAAGGCAGACCCCTTCGTGGCGTCTGTTTCAAAAAATATTGCTTGCTGGGATAAGCGGCAGGCTGCTGCCCGCCCGTGCCCGGCTTCCTGCCGGAACGATGGTCAAAAGTATAACAAACCATTTTGCCCCTGTCAAGCGGGGCAGGATGTCTGCAAAATAGACAAAAATCGGTCTGTTCGCAAAAAAATTTCCCCGGGGCTGTACATTTTGCTGGAAGAAGCTTGACCTTTTTGCGCAGAATGGATAATATAAAATTGAAAAAAAGCGCGCTGCGGCAATCTTGACGCCGGGGCGCTGACGAGAGGCTTTTTTGAGCGCATGAATTCTGAGGTTCATACGGGAGGACCATCATGACAAATGCTGAAAAACTTACCCTGAAAAAGCACGCCTGCCACATCCGCATGGGCGTGATCGAAGGGACCCACAGTGCAGGCTGTGGTCATCCGGGCGGCAGTCTGAGCATCGCAGACGTGCTGTCTTATCTGTACTTTAAGGAATTGAACATCGACCCTGCCCAGCCCAGGATGGCCGACCGCGACCGTCTGGTGCTGTCCAAGGGTCATGCCGCCCCGGCGCTGTACGCAGCGCTGGCAGAGCGGGGCTTCTTCCCGGTGGAGGAGCTCAAAACCCTGCGTAAGATCGGCAGCCGCCTGCAGGGCCACCCCAACATGAACAGCGTGCCCGGCGTGGATATGTCCACCGGCAGTCTGGGTCAGGGCATCTCCGCCGCCTGCGGCATGGCGCTGGGCGCAAAGCACGCCGGCTCTGCCGTGAACGTTTACGCCATTCTGGGCGACGGCGAGGTGGAAGAGGGCGAATGCTGGGAGGCCTTTATGTTTGCCGCCCACTACGGCCTTTCTAACCTGTGCGTGATGCTGGACCGCAACCATCTGCAGATCGACGGCACCACCGAGACTGTCATGAACAGCGCCCCGCTGGAAGACAAGCTCCGCGCCTTCAACTTCAATGTGGTCACCATCAACGGCCACGACTTCGACCAGATCGAGAGCGCCGTGCAGGCTTTCCACGCCGAGACCGAAAAGCCCACCTGCATCATTCTGGATACCGTCAAGGGCACCGGCGTTTCCTATATGACCAATTCCGTTGCATGGCACGGCAAGGGCCCCAACGATGAAGAGTATCAGGTGGCCATGAACGAGCTGAACGCCGCCTATGCCGCGCTGGAACAGGAGGAGAACTGAGATGGCAGACGTGAAAAAGATCGCGACCCGCGACAGCTACGGCAACACCCTGAAGGAACTGGCCGCGGAAGGCCACGATGATCTGGTGGTGCTGGACGCCGATCTGGCCGCCGCTACCAAGACCGGGATGTTCCAGAAGGCATACCCGGACCGTCACTTTGACTGCGGCATCGCCGAGGGCAACATGGTAGGCGTGGCTGCAGGTCTGGCAGCCATGGGCTATGTGCCTTTTGTTTCCAGCTTTGCCATGTTCGCAGCCGGCCGCGCCTTTGAGCAGGTGCGCAACTCTGTGGGCTACCCCCACCTGAACGTGAAGATCGGCGCCACCCACGGCGGCATCTCCGTGGGCGAGGACGGCGCGTCCCACCAGTGCTGTGAGGACTTCGCCCTGATGCGCACCATCCCCGGCATGGTGGTCATGTCCCCCTCCGACGACGTGGAGGCCCGGGCCATGGTGAAGGCGGCCTATGAGCATGAGGGCCCCGTGTACATGCGCTTCGGCCGCTCCGCCGTGCCGGTGTTCCACGAGGAGGATGGCTTCACCTTCCAGATCGGCAAGGGCGAGGTGCTCATGGACGGCTCCGACGTGGCTATCATCGCCACCGGCCTGCTCTCTTATGAGGCGCTGGAGGCGGGCAAGGCCCTGAAGGAAGCCGGGATCAGCGCCCGAATCATCAACATGGCCACCATCAAGCCTCTGGACAAGGAGGCCGTGCTGAAGGCGGCCGGCGAGACCGGGGCCATCATGACCATCGAGGACCACTCCATCTTCGGCGGACTGGGCTCCGCCGTGGCTGAGGTGGTAGTGGGCAACTGCCCCGTACCCATGGAGATCGTGGGCATCCAGGACCGCTTTTTCTTCGTACCGTGGCCGGTGTGGCGGGACATGAAGGAAGCCTTTGGGCACATGAGCGTTTCGGCGGTGGAGCTGGAAGACTTCCGCGTGCGCTTCACCGGGGCGGTCCTGTTCCTGGACTATGCACACAAGATCGGGGGCCGGTGGATAACCGGGGCCGACTGCGAAATCGAACGATGGAGAAGGAGTAAATAACATGAGCATTTTTGAGATTATCTTTGCGAACTTCTGGACCTGGGCGGGTACGGTCGTCCTGGTGGCGACGCTGCTGGACGGCTTGGCGAACGTGATCGCGGCCATGCGGAAGCCAGAGCGCTCCGTGCGCCGGACCAGCTATTCCGACGGCACCAGCATCGTGCAGATCGACAACGCCACGGCGGCGGATGTGGACCGGGCCGTGCGCGCCATCAACGGAGCGGAGAGCGGGAGGACTGGCCGATGAAGCTGAAAAAGGTCGCGGCGCTGTGCGGCAGCGCAAATGCGTTCTGCCTGTTCGACCGTGTGGACGGCGACGGGGTTGTGACACAGTGGCTTGGGGACGGGTGCTGCGCCTTTCCCCTCCACGGTCTGCCGGTGCTGTCGGAACCGGAGCTTTACCGGATGTTCGACGTGTCAGAGAAGAAGCAGGACAAGATATATTTCAATCACAGCGCGCTGCCGGAGGGCCTGAACGTGGAAGACTGGTGCCGCTCTGAGGTCCGCGCGGAGGATATGGACGTGACGATCTCCTCCGGCGGGAAGGTGCTGATGCCGCTGCGTTTCCCCGGCGGGCTGCTGTTCATCCAGAGCAAATACCTTGGGCCGCTGGAAGACCAGATGGATTTTCTGGAACTCTACGTGCGCCGGTCGGACAGTGGCGGGCGCTATGTGGTGGCAAAGACGGGTATGCTGGTAGCGGGCGTGATCTTTCCGGTGCAGGCCGTGAACGAGGGCTTTTGCGACAAGCTGGAAGAGCTGGCGTCAATGACGCGGCGGGAGCTGGACAAGCATCTGGCCGCGCCGCCGGTGACTGAGGAGGAAGACGAGAACCAGGAAAACGTCTTCGGAGGCGGCGATGGGGAAACGTAAGCGGCCCATGCCGTCCTTCTACGGGAAGAACATCGCCCAGCACGCCCAGCGGCGATTTTTGGCCCGGTGGGAGGCGGAGCACCGGAAGAAAAGCGACCGTATCCTGATCGCGGATGAACTGGATAAAGCGCCGGACCGCACGCAGGAGGCCCGGCGGGAGGAATAAGCAACAGAAACGAGGCTGACAGATGCGCGAAAAAAATGTGAAAGAGATCGTCCGGTATTACTACGAGATACCGGAGATGGTGCGCCTGCTCAAGACGGAGCAGCGGGAGCAGGAGAGCTTGTACGACACGTTGAAGGGAACCGGCGGCGACGGGATGCCCGGAGGCGGAGGCCCTGGGAAGCCGGTGGAGGCCGCCGTGATACGGCTGGACGAGCGAGGCGTGTATGAGCGCCTGCAGGAGATACACGTGCGGCTACTGGTTTTGGAGGGCGACGCCGCTGCCGTGCGGGGCTGTTTGGATGGTCTTTCCGGTAAGTACAAAAGCATCCTTCAACTGCGGCACAAATGTCACCATAGCTGGGCGAATATCTCGGTACGCATGGGAGCGCCGGACAGCACCGTGCGGAGCTGGCACGACAAAGCTGTTTTGTGCCTGGGCGAAGCGCTGGACGAGGTGCCCATGGCGGAGGAGCTTTTGGAGCGTGCTTCACGCGCGCGTACATATTAAGCGCCGAAAAAATCGAGGGCTGGCGGGAGCTGCTTTTTCACCTGACTTTTGGTGAGGGCGGCGGCCCGGCGGCTGTGGGACGAGCTGTTTCAATTTCCTGTGTTTTTCTGTCAGTGAAATCGCGTGCGCAAAGACTGTTTCCGGCGGGAACGAATGGCCCGTGGGAAAACAATTTGCGAATGGCATAAAAAGCACCCCGGCGGGCTGTTGGTCGCAGCCTGTCGGGGTGGCGTTCGTTTTATGGCGGTTTTTGTGATCAAGACCGCCGATTTTGTGATCATGGGCGGCTTATTTGTTATCAGCGGGAGGGTCAAGCGTGAGCGGCTGGCCCTCGCGGGTCATGCGCTCAGTGCAGGCTTGGAGCACATACGCCTGGATGCTCTGCCCGGTGGCCTTGGCGGCGGCGCGGATGGCATAGCCGACGGCCTTTTGTGGGCGAAGGCTGATGTAGTCGCATTTGGCGTTGTAGGCGTCATTGTTGCGGCGCTTGCTTTCACGTATGGGCACGGTCATTCCTCCTTTTCGTGGTAGTCCGTCAGGTCGATCATGTTGATCGTCGGCGGCGGGGGCGTGAGCTTGTAGAAATGGCCGTTTTCGTAGTGCTGGTCGGTCACGCCGTCGTACCAGCAAATATCCCCGTGGAGCGCCTGCGCGGCCTCCATGCGGGTTTGTGCCTGCTGCTCGGTCAGGCCGTCGAAGGTGAGGCGCTGGCCGTCGGCGAACTGGGCCACGAGACGGTAAGCGGGGAAAATGTCGGCGTTTTGGTCCATGGGAGCCTCCTTTGGATTTGGGTGCATTATAACACGCTTGTGTGTATAAGTCTATGGGTTATTTTGCGTTGGAGCGGGCTTTGATGGCATCGCGGACCGCGATCAGCAAGGCTAACTCCTGTCGGTTTTCTGTGCGCTGATGGTTTTGGACATAGTGCTCGGCGGTTTTGCACAGGGCCGCAAGGTTCATGCCTGGGCGGTCCGCTGCTTCCCGCAAGCAGGCCGCCAGGTGAAGAATGTGCTTGCGCTCGATCTCCTGCACGGGTTTGCTTTGATCGCCCGCGATATATGCGCGGGCCTGAGCATCGTTCAGTTTGACTTTCATAAGGTCCCCTTCTCCCCGTATGCCCGATAGGACAGGCGCATTTTGTTATCCGGCGTAGGTCAACTGTTCTTTCAGACGCTCGATCTCGTGCTGCCAGGCCGGGGCCATGGGGCTGTCGGGGAAACGGTCAAGCGCTTCGTAAAGCTCGTCGAGGCGGGTGATGATGGCGTTCTCGCTGGGGATGTTCCATTCCATTTTGTGCTCCTTCTGCCCTCGTGACCTCCGGGGCGGGATTTGGTTTGTTATTCGGTAAGGCCCAGGGCGCGGCGGGCGGCGGCTTCGGCGTTGGGGGTAAGCTGGCGCTGCCATGCGCTGTACCGGGGGGACCAGCGGAAGCCGCTTTGTTTCAGAGCGGCGCGGGTGTCCTCGTCGGGCTTTTCGTCAAAGAGGATTTGGAGCCGGTCCGTTTCCAGGTTGCGGACGATCTCACCGCCGGGGAACTTTGTGCCGTCGGAGGGCTGCTCGGCCTGCTCCGCGCGCTTGTCCAGCTCGTCGAGGCGGGCCTGGACCCGCTTGATCTTGCCGCGAAGGCTGGTCAATTCGTAGTCGGGGACGGGAGACTTGACCCAGGGGCAGCGTTCCTTCGTGTCGGCAAAGCTGGCGGTGAGCTTGGCGGCGGCCTCGGCGCTCATGCCGGGGAAGCCGTCGAAGGATTTGTGCTTGCGGTAGTAGGCGTTCAGGGCCTTGCTTTCGTCGAGCTTGTTTTGGAGCTTTTGGAGCTGGTCGGCGAGCATTTCGCGGGCGTGAGGGTCGGCCAGATCGACCGGGCCGGAGCTGACGGCCTCGATCTTGTTCAAGATGGCCTTGATCTCGTCGTACTCGTTCCAGAGGGTGCCTTCACGGGACATCTGCTTTTCGTGCTTGCGCATATTGTAGCCACTCGCACCGGAAATGAACTGGCTGGGATAGCTGGCCTGGTTGCGGTTGTAGTCGTTGGTCCACTGGGCCAGGCGGCGGGCGTAGCGGTCCAGCAGCGCGTCGAGCTTGTCGTGGTAGAAGGGGCTGACGCGGGCCTTTTTTGCATCCACCAGGGCGGCGGCCTTGTCCACGGCGCGCCGATATTCCGCCGTGGCGCTGCCGGGCTTGTAGTCGCTCATGTGGACGCAGTAGTGAGCGTTGCGGGCCGTCTCCTCGTCGATCTCGTAGTAGCGGGCGGCGGGCGCGGGCGCTTCGGCGGTCTGCGGGCCGATCATGCTTGTTTGTTCGTACATTTTGTGTGTACCTCCGTTTTGTGTTTTGGGGTTTCGCTTATGGGGTCGGGTCGCTTTGTTGTCCGGTGCGGCCCGCGAAGGTGTCCGGCGGCGGGGTCAGATCGTGCCCCATGGGGCGGCGTTGTAGTCGGCGGTGTTGGAAACGAGAAAATGTGTGTAGACGCGGGAGAAGTCGATCAGGGCCAGGAGCAGCGGGTCTTTTCTGGTGGCGTCCTCGCTGGCCTGGTATATCTCGCAGTCGATCAGCTTGGCGAGCTTGTAGTGCCAGGGCAACAGCTTTTCGTGCTGGTCCTCGCGCTCCCGCTCCTGTACCAGCGGCGGAACGCTGGGCATCTCCGGCGGCGTGGTGTCGGCATCGGTTTTGTAGCGCCCGGCATAGGCGCGGCTGTTCAGGTCGTACAGGCGGCGGAAGATCAGGCCGGAGCAGTAGAAGCCGTAGCGGTCGCGGCAGTCGCTCAGGGCCTTGTAAAGGCTGTCGGGAGCGTCGAAGCCGAAGCGATTGAAACCGCTGTTGAGGATGTATTCCAGGGTGTTCGCGGTGGCGGCGTGGGCCTGGTCGGACATGATGAAGCAAGACATTTTGTGTACCTCCGTTTTGTGGTTTTGGTTAGTGGGTGGGGCACTGGAACAGGACGCAAAGATCAGCCTTGCGGGCGATCTCGTTGATGCGCTGGGCGGTCGTGCTGCCGAGGGAAAAGACGGCGATAAAATTCACGTGGCAGTCGTCCGGGGTGAAGATCGGCTTGCACTCGACGCCCAGGGCGCGAAGATGCGTTGTGATGTTGGCGGCCTCCGTGACCTCGTGCAGCGCGTCGGCGTAGCACTCGCGGTAAAGGTCCACGCCGTATTTGTCGCGGATGGCGTCGAGCTGGTCCACGTCGAAAAGCTCGGTGAACGGCTCGTATTTGTGCGGGGTGGACAGGTGCGCGGCGATGATCTCGTTTCTGCAAGACCAGTATCCGGCGGTTTTCATTTTGTGTTCCTCCTGTGTTTTGGTTTTGGTGTTACCCATGAGCGCCCGCCCCGGCGGGGGCGGCTGGACTTGCACCAGCGGCGCGTTATGCGTCGGCCTTGCGGGTGTAGCGGTATTCGTCCTCGGCGTTGAAGGCGTACCATGCGCGGCGCTGCTCACCGTCCATGGGTTCCGGCTTGTCGGTCTCGATGTACTCCGCCGGGCCGAAGATGCTTGCTTCTCGGTCGATGGTGTCATGCTGGGCGATGATCTTGGCGGGCTTGCCGGGTTCCGTGCTGGGGACCTCGATGCGGTGCAGGTAAAGAAGATGATCGAAATACCAGTCGGAAGCAAGGTAGCGTTCTTCGGCGTCGGTCCACTCAATCGCGTTGATGTAGTCGGCCAGACCGCCAGCGGCGGAAATACGGATGGGGGCTTTGTCGTCGTCGTTGATGTCATACAAGATCATATCGACGGAAGGGACGGCTTCGGGGCTGTTGCGGCGGTAGCTAAAGCTGGAAATGCCGCCGGTGTATTTGTATAGCTTTCTGATCATTTCGTGTTCCTCCGTTTTGTGGTTTTTGGTGTTACCCATGAGCGCCCGCCCAGGCGGGGGGCGGCTGGACTTGCACCAGCGGCGGCGGGGTGCCGTCGGCCTTGCGGGTTTTGGGTCAGGCGACGCGGAAATAATAGGCGTTCTTCTTGCCGCTCCACTTGCCGCCTGCGGCCTCAATCTCTTTTTCGTGGGGCTTCGTGTCTCCGGCAAGCCAGACCACCGGCGCGGCGGTCGTTGCGCCCTTGATGGTGGCGGTCAGGCCGTCCACCTCGGCCCAGCGGGCCGCGATGATCTCGGCGGCGGTTTTGGGTTCGGGCTTCTGCTCGGCGGGCTGTTCCGTCTTGGTTTCGTGCAGCTCGGCCAGCTTGTTTTTCAGCTCGTCGATCTCGTTGGCGGCGCGGTACAGATCGCCACGAAGCGCGGCGGCTTCTTCCTGGGCCTGGACCAGCTCGGCGCGGAGCTTGTCGGCCTCGTCGGTTTTGGTGTTGTCCTCGGCGGCCTCGGTGAAAAATGCCTTGATGGCGCGGGCGGCGTTCGGCTCGGCCCTGATGGGCATGACCACGGCGAACGGCTCGTCGTTGATGTAGGCCAGGGCGGCGGAGATCGCGGACGTGGTGCGGAGCTGGGTGGCGGGGTGAAGCGCGTCAATGAACTTTGTGTCATAGATCGCGGCGAAATCGGCGTCGGCGTTGTAGTAGCAGGCGGCGGGGGCCTTCTTCGCCTGGACCGTGAACGGGGCGCGGGCCAGCGGCGCGGCGTCGGCGGTGTCGCGGACGGTATCGGCGAACAGCTTGACCAGATCGAGCTTGTGCGCCTCGTCCTCGTGCTTGCCGTCCTTGTCGAACGTCCACGCGCCCGGCTCGCAGCAGGTCAACGGCTGGACCGTGGCGGCGTACTCCGGCGCGTTCATGGTGCAGAGAAGAAAACCGTTGCAAATGTAGATCGTGCCGTCCTCGGAGACCTGGCACAAGATACGCTCGGAGCCTTTCAGGGCCTTCGCGGTGTTGGTGGTGTAGCGTCCGGTAAACTTTTTCATGGGGTGTTCCTCCTGTTGTGTTGTTTTGGGGTTTGCTGTATGGGGCTGGGTTGCTTTGTGCGGTGCAGCCCTGCTAAAGTGTCCGCTTGTGCTGGGTCAACGCTTGGACTTCTCGACCTGCAAGGCGTGGAAAAGATGGGCCTTCGTCATGTAGAAATGCGGGTCGGTTTCGGGGGCGTCCTTGCCGTCAGCCTCGGCGGCCTCGCGGGCGGCCTTGCCGGGCTTGTCGGTGTACTTCCAAAGCTGGCAGGTCAGCGCGGCGTGCTGGCCCTTCTTCACACTGTACCCCATGCGCTTCCACTCGGCGAAGGTGTGGAACGTGTCAGCGGCCAGCATGGCGGAGAAGATGTTCTCGGCGCTCTCGTCGCTGCCCTCGTCAACGGTGATCGTGACGGCGGCGCGGCGGGCGGCGATCTGCTCGGCGGTGTAGGTGGACTGTACCAGCTCGGCGAGCTGGGCGGGGGTGAAGGTGTTGCGGACGGTCTCGAAGATGATCTCGTTGTTAGTCATGGCGTTTTTCCTTTCCGGCCTGTTCGGCCTGTACACTGTTGCGTGTCGTTTTCTGCTGCAAGCATACACTGTTGCGTGTCGCTTTGTCAAGCACTTTTTTTCGGCGGCTGGGTGTTCCCCCTATGGGGGAAAATTTTTTCAGCGGCCCCGGCGGCGTTGCTTTTTCCGTGCGGGTGTGCTATGCTTTACCCGTGGCCGGGCGGCGGCGAACTCGCCGCCCGTGCCGGATTGTCAAGCGTCGGGGGATGTCGTGCGAGGACTGGCCCCCGGCGCTTTACTTGTTCAGCCGCTCGCGGAGCTTTTCGCGGAACTCCTCGATGGTCTTGCACTCGTCAGCGAGTATCAAGAGCCGGAGCCGTTCGGCCTCCTGGGCCTGCTGTACAAGCAATTCGCCTGTGTTCGGCGTGGTCATGTTCACCTCCCCTTTCTGGTCGCCGTTGTCGGCGGTTCGCTGGGCGGTGGCCGCTGGGCCGTCCGCTTGCCCCGGATGATAGCGGCGATTTTTTGCGCCGTCAATAGGCCGAAATCCCTTCCCACGGCCCCCCTTTAGGGGGCCTGGGAATTATTTTTGCACAAAAATCTGTGGCGATTTTCTGTGCAGATTGCACAGGCTGGGGGACTATAGGGGGCATATTAGCATAGCTTACCAGGAGACGAGACCGGGCGCGGTAAATACCCTCGGCGGCGGGCCGTGGCTATTTTCGGCGGGCCGTCCGGCGATGGCGGAACCGGGGCGCGGCGGCACGATGGGCAGGCCCTCGCCGGAGCCGGGGCCAGCCGTGGCGGCGTGGGCCGTGTGCGCCTGCTGGGGTAGCTGACCGGCGGCGGAGTATACCGGCCCGGCGCAGGCCAGAGCCGCCAGCCGATGAACAGCACCAGCACCAACGCCAGCGAGCCGAACAAACGCGCCCGCCCATGCGCAAGGCAGGCAGCAGGCCGCCAGCACCGCCAGCCAGGCAGAGACCAGGCACCACCAGCCAGCGCCGCCAGCACCAGCAGAGCGCCAGCCAAGCAAACGCGCCCACCCGCGAAGATACCAAACGCGCGCGACTTCTCCTCACCGCCATTGATAGCAATACACCCCCTCCTATACCCTCCCCCAGCCCGGCGGCGGGTCCTCCCGGCGCAGACGAGGACCTTTGCGGGTTCGAGAGCGCAAAAATTGATTAGGTGCGATGCATTTTTTTCATTTCCGGCGGGTCCGGGCGAAAAAATGGAGGGGGGTCAAAAAATATGGAACGCGCACGCGGGCGGGGGCGCGCGAGGGAAAAGGAACGCGGGCGGGCGTGAGATCGGGACGGGTATCATTTTCGCGGCGTCACGAAAATGGTGGAAGGAGCTGGCGCGGCGGAAGCTGCTGGGGCGCACGGATGGACCGCACGCGGGCGGGGGCGTTACGCCGGGGTGGTGATCTGGTACGCGGAGGGGCGTTTTGTTCCGGCGGGTTGGGCTTTTGGTACGCCTGGGAAAAATATTTTTCGGAGTTAGCAACTTTCGCAGGTTTTCCGTGTTACATTGATATTGTGCAGTAATGGCTCATGGAGAAATCCATGGGCCTTTTTCATTGGCGGGGGCCGCTGTGGTCGTGGAAAACCAGGCGGGTTTCGCATCCTTTACCGCTGAAAGGGTCAGGGTTCAAGTCCCCTCTGGCCGCAGGCGGCACCGAATGGAAAACGTCCTGCTGCTGCCGAAGGTCTGCGCTCATGCGCGGAAGTATCCACTGCGCGGCGGAGGTAGGCGGAGCGGGACACGCTGCATACCGGGACGGGAGGAGCTGCGAGGCAGCCCGCCCCGGTCCCGGAACTATTACAGGGACGCGGAGGCGAAAGGATACCGGATAGACAGGGGTGAGAGCAAATGCCGAAGCGGAGTGAGAAACGGGACGCCGCAAAGGCTGAATACCTCGCCCGGAAAGGCCGGGGCGAACTGGTAGACCTCCGGGAACTTGCGGAGGGCCTGGGCGTCAACTATCAGACCTTGCGCAACTGGAAGTCAGCGGATGAATGGGAAAAGGCGGAGCCGAAGAAGAAACGCGGCGGCCAGCCTGGGAACCGGAACAGCGCCGGACATAAAAACGCCGCCGGGAGCCACAAGGGCGCACCGGCGGGCAATCACAACGCAGAGAAGGATGGGGCTTACAGCACCATCTTTTTTGATACGCTGAGCGAAGCCGAGCGGGAGCTGGTGATGAATACGCCGGTGGGGAGCCGGGCGGCGCTGGAACACGAGATGCAGATACTCAAGTTCCGAGAGCACCGGATACTCACCAAGATCATCGAATATGAGCAGGCCCCGGAGGACGAGCTGTATTTGAACAGCGTGCTGGATATGCGCCAGCCTGCGGGCCGGGGCGACAAGAAGATAGACGGTGCCAGACAGCAGATGGGAATGTACAGCAAGGACAGCGCCTTTGCACGGGTGCTGAAATTGCAGGATGCCCTCTACAAGGTGCAGGGCCGCATCGCAAAGATCGCGGACAGCCTGCGGGCTTTGGAGGAGAACGAGAAGCGCCTGGAACTGGAAAAGAAGCGGCTGGAAATCCTGCGTATGCGGGCGACGGGCGTGGTGGAGACACCGGACCCGGAGACCGGCGAGGACGCGGCGGAGCTTTGGCCGGATGGAACGGAGGATGCAGATGGACCCGAAACGGTTTGAAAACACATACACCTATCACGCGCCGAAGGGCGACCAGACGGCGCGCTATGAAAAGCTGAGGGCCAAGGCGCGGGAGCTGGCGGAGCTGATCGAGGCGTGCTGCCCGGACAGCCGGGAAAAGAGCCTGGCGCACACGAAGGTGGAGGAAGCGACTATGTGGGCCAACGCCGCCATCGCAAGAAACGAGTGACGCCATGCGCCTGTACACGAGCAAGGTGATCGCCGACTGGCTGGGCCTGACGGAGCGGCGGGTGCGCCAGCTCCGGGACGAGGGCATCATCGAGGAGCAGGCACCGGGCCTCTATGACCTGCGCGCCACTACGCGGCGGTACATCTCCTACCTGCGGAGCGGGAGCCTTGCCGACGAGCGGGCGGGCCTGACCCGCGCCAAGCGGGAGGCGGCGGAGATGGAAAATGCGCTGCGGCGCGGCGAGCTGCACCGGACGGAGGAGATTGAGAGCGGCATCAAGACGATGCTTTTGAATATTCGCGGGCGTTTCCTCTCCCTGCCTGCGAAGCTGTCCCCGGCTCTGGCGGCCATGGGCGGAGACCAGGCCAGCATCTTCGATGAGCTGAAACACGCCATCGACGAGACGCTTGAGGAACTGCGGGACTTCAACGTGGCCTTTGCACAAGAGGAGGACGGGGATGGAGAAAAAGAAGAATAAGGACCCATGCGCGGGCTGCGTATGGAAACTGTGGACGGGCACGAGCGAGAAGGTGCTGTGCTCCCTCCCTGTATGCAAGCGCGCCGAGTATGAGCGGATGCTGCGGGGCGAGAAGGAGCCGGACCATGAAGAAAAAGCGCCGGACGATTGAGCTTGCCCCGCAGACGGCGGAGATGTTCGCCAGATGTGTGGCGGTGCTGAAACCGCCGCCTGAGCTGACGCTATCCCAGTGGGCGGACACCTACCGGATGCTGAGTGCGGAGAACAGCGCCACGCCGGGCCGGTGGCACACGGACAACGCGCCGTACCAGCGGGAGATCATGGACGCCATCGGCGACCAGCACGTGCGCAAGGTCGTGGTCATGTCCGCCGCACAGATCGGCAAGACGGCCATGCTGATGAATATGCTCGGCTACTATATGCACTACTACCCCGCGCCTGTGCTGGTAATGCAGCCGACCCTCGAAATGGGCCAGACGTTCAGCAAGGACTTCCTGGCTCCCATGATACGGGATACGCCGGTGCTGCGGGTGCTGGTAGACACAAAGAGCCGCTATTCCGGCAACACGATCTTGAAGAAGAACTTTCCGGGCGGCCACGTGACGATCATCGGCGCGAACAGCCCGGCGAGCCTTGCCAGCCGACCGATCAAGGTGCTGCTGTGCGACGAGGTGGACCGCTACCCGGCCAGCGCCGGAACAGAGGGCGACCCGCTGCTCCTGGCGCAGAAGCGCCAAACGACCTTTTGGGACAAGAAGACCGTTATCGTATCGACACCGACCATCAAGGGAAGCAGCCGCATCGAGACGGAGTTCCAGGAGACGACGCGGGAGGAATGGAACGTACCGTGCCCGAAGTGCGGGCATTATCAGCCCCTTCGTTGGGCCAACATCGTATTCGACCGGCACGACCTGAAAAAGGGCGTGCGCCACAAGTGCGAGCGCTGCGGGCGCGAAAGCAGTGAATACGCCTGGAAGGCCCAGGAGATCAAGGGGCATTTCGTGGCGGCAAATCCGGGCGCGGCGGCGCGGGGCTTCCACCTGAACACGCTGGCCTCCACCTTCTGCGGGTGGCAGGAGGTCGTGGAGAAGTTCCTGCTTGCCAAGGAGATGCTGGACCAGGGCGACCCGGAGAAGATGAAAACGTGGGTGAACACAGAGCTGGGCGAGACCTGGGAGGAGCCGGGCGAGCGGCTGGAAGACACCGAACTGGTGAACCGCCGCGAGGCATACGACGCCCAGGTGCCGGAGGATGTGCTGGTGCTGACGGCAGGCGTGGACGTTCAGGACGACCGCTTCGAGGTGGAAGTCGTGGGCTGGGGCGTCGGCAAGGAGAGCTGGGGCATCCGCTACCAGAAGATATACGGCGATATGCTCAAGGAACAGGTGTGGCGCGATCTGGACGCCTTCCTGACAGCGACGTTCAGCAAGAAGGACGGGACGCAGCTTCCCATCCTGTGCACCTGCATCGACAGCGGCGGCCACCACACCGATCAGGTTTACCGCTTCACCAAGGAGCGCTACGAGCGGCGCATCTTTGCCATCAAGGGCAAGGGCGGCCAGGAGGTGCCATATATCCGCAACCCGTCCACGAACAACCGCGTGAAGACACCGCTGTTCGTTTTGGGCGTAGACGCGGGCAAGGCGCTGGTGTATCAGCGCCTCAAGCACGAGCCGCCGGAGCGGAAGGGGCCGAACTACTGCCACTTCCCGCTGAACGAGGAGGCTGGATACGACGAGCAATACTTCCGGGGCCTGACCAGCGAGAAGGCCGTGGTGCGGTTCCGCAAGGGGCGGAGCGTGACGGTGTGGGAGATCAAGGACGCGAGCTACAAGCGAAACGAGCCGCTTGACCTGCGCAACTACGCCACCGCTGCCTTAGAGATCGCAAACCCGGTACTGAAAGGACCGGAGGAGACGGAGACAGAGCGGCGGCAGAGGGCAACCGGAAGACGCCGCCTGAGTGGAGGTATTTAACATGGCAGTTTTCAGCAAGGAGCTGTGCTCCAAGAAACTGAATACATGGCTGGCGGCGGAGGAAGCCGTGGCGACCGGCCAGAGCTATCAGATCGGGACCCGTATGCTGACGAGAGCCGACCTGAAACAAATCCGGGCGCAAATGGAATACTGGGCGGCGAAGCTGGCAGAGGCCGAAGCCGCTGAGACGACCGGCGGCAGAAACCGCCTGTACCATTTCGTACCCCGTGATGTGTGAGGAGGGCGGCCATGGCAAGGAACTTTATTGACCGCTGCTTCGAGGCCGTGGCCCCGGTCCATGCGGTGCGCAGGAGCGCCGCGCGGACGGCGCTGCAATTTCTGAACAGCGGATACGGCAACTACGGCGCGAACCTGACAAAAAAGAGTATGCGCGGATGGGAATACCACGGCGGCAGCTCCAAGGAGGACATCGAAGACAACATCGACGTGCTGCGCCAGAGGAGCCGCGACGCCTACATGGGCGTGCCGGTGGCGGCCTCGGCCCTGAAAACGCTGCGCACGAACGTGGTGGCGGGCGGCCTGATGCCTGCGCCACAGATCGACGGCGCATTTTTGGGCCTGTCGGCGGAGCAGACGGAGGAGCTGCAGGAGAAGATCATCCGGGAGTTCTCCCTGTGGGCGGACACGCCGGAGTGCGACATGGACGGGCTGGGCAATTTCTACAAGCTACAACAGCTCGCCTACCTGGGCTACCTGATGAATGGCGATGCCTTCGCGGCGTTGCCTATGTGCGAGCAGGTCGGCCAGCCCTACGGCCTGCGTGTGCGCGTGATGGAGGCGGACCGTATTTGCAGCCCGGACGGCTACGACCGGCTGGCTCCGTGCACGGTGCGAGGCTATGAGGTCCACAACATCGTACAGGGCGTGGAGACCAATGCGGAGGGCCGCGTGGTGGCCTACTGGGTGTGCAACCGGCATCCCCTTTCCGACACATCCATGCTGGGCAGCGGCCTGGAATGGACGCGCGTGGAGGCACGCGGTGAGCTGACCGGACGGCGGAACATCGTCCATGTGATCACACGGGAGCGAGCGGGCCAGCTACGCGGTGTGCCTGTTCTGGCCCCGGTGCTGGAAGCGCTCAAGCAGTTGGGACGGTACACGGAGGCGGAGATCAACGCGGCGGTCATTTCCGCCATGTTCACGGTGTTCGTGCAGCCCGCCACGGCGACGGATGATCGCCCGTTCGGCGAGATGTTGCCGGAGAATATGCTGATTGACGCAGAGGACCAGGGCAGCGTGGAGCTGGGCAACGGCGCTATCGTGGGATTGAACCCCGGCGAAACCGTATCCTTCGCGGACCCGAAGCACCCAAACGCCGGATACGACAAGTTCACGGAGGCCATGATCAAGCAGATCGGCGCGGCGCTGGAAATCCCGCCGGAGGTCATTTCCAAGCAGTTCTCCACCAGCTACAGCGCGGCGCGCGGTGCCCTGAATGAGTTCTGGCGCTCCTGCGATGTGCAGCGCGACGACTTTGTGGACAGTTTTTGTCAGCCAATCTATGAGGAGTGGCTGGCGGAGGCCGTGGCGCGGAACCGCATCAAGGCTCCGGGCTTCTTCCAGGACCCGGCCATCCGCAAGGCTTACAGCGGGTGCGCGTGGCCCGGCCCGGCCAGAACGAGCCTGAACCCTGTGCAGGAGATCAGCGCGGCGACGAAGCGCGTGGAGGCCGGTTTCTCCACCGCGCAGGAGGAGACCGCGCAAATGACCGGCGGCAATTATAACCGCAACATCCGCCAGAGAGTGGCGGAGGCCAAGAGAAAGCGGGAGGTGGACGAGATCGTGGACCCGTCCAGCGCCGCGAGCGAAGGAGGAAATGGAAATGCCTAAACCGTTTTGGAAGTTTCAGAATGTGGCCGGAGGCAGAGCGGAGCTGCTGCTGTATGGTGACATTTCAGACAGTACGTGGTGGGGCGACGAGGTAACGCCCAAGCAGTTCGCGGAGGACCTGGACAAGCTGGGAGCCGTGAGCGAGATCACGGTGCGCATCAACAGCGGCGGCGGAGACGTTTTTGCCGCGCAGACCATCGGCAATCTGCTCGAACAGCACCCTGCGAACGTGGTGGCCCGCATCGACGGGCTGTGCGCCAGTTCCGCGACCATCGTGGCCTGCCACTGTGACCGCGTTGTGGCGGCCAACGACAGCACCTACATGGTCCACCCGGTCCGGCTGGGCCTGCTGGGCTACTACGACGCCACGACCATGCAGCAGTATTTGAACGCGCTGGACACCATCAAGGAGAACATCATCAGCCTGTACGCGAAGAAGACGGGCCGGGACAAGGAAGAAGTGACCGGCTGGATGGACGCGACGAGCTGGTGGACAGGCCAGGAGGCCAAGGACAACGGCTTTGTGGACGAGCTTGTGGAGGATGTGGAAACGCCGGTGGTGGAAAACCGCGACGGCGTTTTGTTCGTGAACAGCGTGAATATGCACCTGCCTTTCGACAAGGCACCCACCTTCATGCAGAACAGTTTGGCAGCACCCACCGCCGCCGGACGTTTTGTAAATAAACCCGGAGCCATGAAACCGGGAGTACAACACGAGGAGGTACAGAACATGGAAATCAAGACTGCGGACGACCTGCGCCAGGCTTATCCTGCGCTGGTTGACCAAATCGAGCAGGCGGCGGCTGATCGTGCGACCAACGAGGAGCGCGAGCGCATCCGCGACATCGAGGAGATGGCCCTGCCGGGCAGCGAGGAGATCACCGCCGAGGCGAAGTTCACCAAGCCCGTCAGCGCCAGCGACTACGCCAAGGCCGCCATGAAGCGCGCCAAGGAGCAGGGCAACGAGTATCTGAACAACGCGAAGACCGACGCCAAGAACAGCGGAGCGGGCACTGTGGAGAACACGCCCCCTGCCGGTAAGACGGACGAGTTCCTGGACGCCATCAAGAGCGTGGGCCAGAACGCGCAGAAGAAGTAAGGGAGGGCAAAAGCATGAGCATGGATTTGGCAAGAAAGACTTTTTCCTGCGAGCCTGAGTATTTCATCGCAGGCACCAACATCCGCATCGCCACGGCGGTGAAGGAAGCGGGCGCTGACCTGAGCGCCCATACCCCCGTCCTTCTGGCGGAGGGAAAGGTCACTCCCGTGGCTGAGGCTGCGAAGCTGACCGGCCTGTACGGCGTGACCGCCGAAGCCGCCAAGAGCGGCGAGGACGCCATCATCTACCTTTCCGGCGAGTTCTTCGCTGATGCGCTGGTCCTGCCTGCGGGCATGACTGCCGCTGATGTGGAGGTCCCGCTGCGCAACCTCGGCATCTACTTGAAGTAAGGAGGAAACAGAGATATGCCTAACGAAGTGAATATCTATACCCTCCGCTATCTGGCGGAGGTCGTGAGACAGGCACCGCCTATCCACACTTATTTCCGCGACACCTTTTTCACCAACATCAAGACATTCTCCACCGAGCGCGTGGACATTGACCTGGTGAAGGGCGACCGCCGCATGGCCGCCTTCGTACATCCCCGCGTCGGCGGGCAGGTGCTCAAGGCCAACGGCTTTAGCACCGAGAGCTACAAGCCGCCCCTGATCAACCCCTACGACGTGACCACGGCAGACCAGCACATGACCCGCCTGCCCGGCGAGGACCTGTACAGCGGCATGACCCCGGCCCAGCGCGCGGCCCGCAAGCTGATGGACGAGTACAACCGCCTGAACGACGCAACCACGCGCCGCGAGGAGTGGATGTGCGTGCAGGCCATCGTCACCGGCCAAATCCCCATCGTCGGCCCCGGCGTGAACGAGGTGATCGACTTCGGCTTCACCAACAAGATCAAGCTGGACGGCACGAAGCAGTGGGGCAAGACTGCTGCCAAGCCCATCGAGGACCTGGAAGACTGGACCGAGAAGGTGCTGACCGGCGGCTTCACCAACGTGGACCGCGTGATCATGGGCAAGGCTGCTCTGCGCGCCTTCGTCAACGACGAGAAGGTGCAGAAGCTCCTTGACAACCGCCGCATCAACATCGGCGGCTACGACCCCCGCGACCTGCCTAACGGCGTGAAGTATTACGGCCATCTGACCAGCCCGAACATCGACCTGTATACCTACGGCGAGGTGTATCTGGACGACTGGACCGACCCTGAGACCCCGGCTGTGAAGCCTCTGGTCCCGGAGAACGTGGTCATTCTGATCTCCGGCCAGTCGAACTTCATGCTGGCCTACGGTGCGTGCACCTACATTGAGGACGGCACGCAGCAGTGGGTGACGGCGGAGACCAGCCGCCTGCTCCGCAGCTACGTGGAGCATCACCCCGACCGCCGCATGGTGGAGCTGCAGGCCCATCCGCTGCCTATCCCCGACAAGGTGGATAGCTGGCTGGTGGCCGAAGTGTGCTGAGATGGCACTGTTCGAGCTGAAACAGGACTATGGGAATGAGGCGGAGGGGCTGCCCCCTCCGCCTACGTTCAAGGACTGCGCGGCGGCGGACATCGACACCGTGTTCTTCAACGGCAACGAGCACGCCGACCGGCACATCATCGACGGCAAGGACGTTCTTGTGGTGATCGTGGAAGGCGGCACGCGAGAGCATAATTCACACTGGGAGGCGGGAGCCAAGCAGAACTTCGACACCGGACTGTACAAGGCGCACACCATCCTGTACATCCGCACGGAGGACTACGGGCCGAAGCCGAAGGTGGGAAAGCCGCTGGTGATGGACGCCGGGACGGACCATAAGCGCACCTTCGACATTATGAAGTGCGAGGAGGAGTGCGGGGTCTTCCGCATGACGTTACAGAGGACGAGACAATGAGCAACGTGCGATATAACGCGGGGACCATGACCATCGAGGTCGATGGTCTGGACGATGTGAGCGCGGTGCTGGGCGACCTGCGGAAGAAGACCCCGGCGGTGGCGAAGGTCGCCATCAACGCCACGGCCCGGCAGGCCCGCAAGCTGATGATCGCGGAGGCGAAGGCCCGGTACGCGGTGAACAGCGCGGGCAAGCGGCACCTGAGCGACTTGGTGCAACGAAAGAAGGCCAGCAACAGCAGCTTGAGCGCGGAGCTGCGCATCGCAAGCTACCGCAACGACCTGGGCTATTTCCAGACCAGACCGAACCGCCCCTTCATGGGGCATGACGTGGCGCAGGCCCCGGAGTATTTCACGGCCCGCGTGCTGAAAACCTCCCCAATGAAGCCGCTGACCGGCAAGGGCCGGTTAAGCAAGGGCTTCCTGGTGGAGTTCAAGAGCGGGCACGTGGGCATGGTGCAGCGCATCGTGGGCACGGGGCGCTTCCACTACACCGTGCGCAGCGGCGCACCGAGCACCAGCGACAAGATGCAGACCATGGGCAGCCCCAGCGCGGCGGCGATGCACTCGACCATCTGGCCGGAAGTGGAGCCGGAGGTGGAGCTGTTCCTGGCGGCAAAGCTGACCGAGCGGGCCGAGCAGGTCTTAGCACGGGCAAAGAGAAAGGCGTGAGGATATGAAAGAAACGATGAAAGTGGGCATCGGCCAAACGCCGCAGCTCTGCCAGGATGCATTGATCGAGATGCTGCGCGAGCTGTTCGCCGGAAAGAAGTACAACGGCCAGGAGGGGCGGAAGCCGCTTGAAATCTTCAAGCAGGACCTTCCCATCCCGGAGGAGAACGATGTGGACGCCGACACCGACGTGGCGCACGCGCCCTATATCGTGGTACGCATGACCGGCGGAGAGATCGCGGACGATAAAAGCCCGCAGACGGTGGAGTTCAGCCTGATCATCTGCGCCTATGACACCGGCATCGAGCGGGCGGGCTTTCAGGATGTCGCCAACATCAAGGAGGACATCGTGCAGAGAGCGTGCACCGCGCCGTACTTCGGCGGGGCTTTCACCATCCTAAAGCCTATCGCCTGGGCCTTGCAGCAGGACGACACAGCCCCGTATTACTACGGAGCTGTGACCATGAACTGTACAGCTCCGGCCATGACCCAAGACACCGAATTGGAGGGACTGCTATGAGCAAGAAAACAGAACCCCGCGCGGCGGATATGGCCGCGCCTATGAGCGAAGCCGCTGCGGCGGCGGAGGTCAAGACTGCCGTTCCTATGGAGCGGGAAGCAAAGACCGGCCCCGTCGTCTACTGCGGCCCCAGCGTGCGCGGCGTCGCCAGACAGTACACCGTGTACGCGGGCACCATTCCTGCCGCGCTGGCAGACTTCATTCAGGCCCACCCGGCGGCCAAGGGGCTGCTGGTGAGCGTGGGCCGTTTCGCTCAGGTGAGAAGCAACCTGGGCCGGAGCGGGACGGCGGAGGCTATCCTGTTCCAGAAAATCAAATCCGAATTGTAAGAAGGAGGAAAGAACGTATGTATCGACATGGCATTTACGTCAGCGAGCAGGAAACCAGCATGATCGCTCCGCTGAACGGAACAGCCGGTTTGCAGGTCGTGATCGGGACTGCCCCGGTGCACCTGTTGGCGGACCCGGCTGCGGCCATCAATAAGCCTCTGCTGGTATACAGCAAGGCGGAAGCCATCGCTGCCGTTGGGTACAGCGACGACTTTGCGAGCTTCACCCTCTGCGAAGCAATCTCCGCTTCGTTCGCGGTGGTGAACGTGGCCCCCCTGGTGCTGATCAATGTGCTGGACCCGGCCAAGCACTCCGCCGAGATGGAGGAGAAGACCGTGCAGATCAACAGCGGCATGGCCGTTGTGGAGGAGATGGGCGTGCTCCTGAGCACTCTGGTGGTGAAAAACGGCGAGGAGACGCTGACCGCCGAGGAGGATTACACCGCCGTTTATAACGCCGACGGCACCGTGAGCATCGTCCTGATCGAGGGCGGAAAGGCCGACGGCGCGACCAACCTGACCGTTTCCGGCAAGAAGGTGGACGCCAGCAAAGTGACCGCTGCCGACATCGTGGGCGGCGTGGACGCGGCCACCGGCGCGGAGACCGGCCTGGAAGTCGTGCGCCAGGTCTACCCCAAGCTGGGCATGACCCCCGGCATCCTGACAGCTCCCCGTTTCAGCACCAACGCCACTGTGAGCGCGGCCCTGCAGGCGAAGACGAAGGAGATCAACGGCGTATTCAAGTGCGTGTGCATCGCGGACGTGGACAGCGGCGCGGACGGCGCGCGCAAGTACGAGGACGTGAAGGAGCAGAAGGAGCGCCAGGCTTTGACCGACCCGAACGCTTACGGCGTGTGGGGCTACGGCAAGGTGGGCGATGTGATGTACAGCGGCTCCGCCCTGGCCTCTGCCCTGACCGCCTACACCGACGCGGCCAGCGACGACATCCCCAGCAACCCCAGCAATAAGACCATCGCCATCAGCGCTATGTGCCTTGCCGACGGCACCGAGGTCCTGCTGGACCAGGACCAGGCCAACGTAGTCAACAGCTACGGCGTGGCGACCTGGCTGAACATGAACGGCTTCCGCCTGTGGGGCAACCGCACCTGCGCCTACCCCGGCAACACGGACCCGAAGGACAGCTTTTTCTCCTGCCGCCGCTACATGAGCTGGCGCGCCAACAGCTTCATTCTGACGTATTTCCAGAAGGTGGACAGCCCTCTGAACAAGCGCCTGATCGAAGCCATCGTGGACAGTGAGAACGTGCGCGGCAACGGGTATGTCGCCATGGGCGTCGCCGCAAGGGACGAGATCGTGTACAACGAGGACGAGAACCCCGTCACCGACCTGATGAACGGCAAGATCACCTTCCACCAGTACATGACCCCGTACACCCCGGCGGAGGACATCGAGGACATCATCGAGTTCGACCCCGACGCGCTGGTAAGCGCACTGAGCTGATAAGGGAGGTACGAAAACATGAGCATCAGCAACAACTACATCCCTGAGAAGATCAATGACTTCAACACCTATCTGGACGGTAACAAGATGATCGGCGTAGCTGCGTCTGTTACGCTGCCGGAGGTGAAGATGAAGACCAGCACCGTGTCCGGCGCTGGCATCAACGGCGAGATCGACAGCCCCACCATCGGCCAGTTCGAGAGCATGGAGCAGGAGATCGACTTCAATGTGCTGTACAGCAGCGCCATGGATATGCTTTCTCCCCTGTCCGTGGTGAACCTGACGCTGCGCGCCGCCCAGCAGGTCTACGATAAGACCGGCGGCTACGCCTTCAAGGGCCTGCGCGTGGTGGAGATGGGTCGCGTGAAGACCTTCAACCCCGGCAAGGTGGAGAAGGGCGAAGGCATGGAGGCCAAGGTGACGCTTGAGCTGACCTATCTGCTGGTGGAGAACGACGGTTCCCCGCTGCTGGAAGTGGACAAGCTGAACGGCGTCTACAAGGTCAACGGTGTGGATATGCTTGCAGGCATCTCCGAGCTGACCTGATAAGGCCGGAAAGTCAAAAGCGAAACGAGCAGGCTCTACTCTCTGCACCGGCGGAGGGTAGGGCCTGCGCCATATTCAAAAATCGAAAGGAGCAGCACTATGAGCGAAGAAAAGAACATGATGGCGGAGGCCAACGAGGAAACCGCGCAGACCACGCAGAGCGAGCGCGTGATCGACCTGGGCAAGCCCTACAAGTTCGAGGGCACGGAATACACTTCCATCGACCTGAGCGGACTGGATAAGCTGACGGTGAAGGACGCCATCGACGCACAGCGCCAGCTTTTCAACGAGCGGGAGGTGGCCGCCGCTATGCTGTGCGAGACCACGACCGCGTTTGCAAGGGCCATCGCCGCGAAGGCGGCGGAGCTGCCCATCGAGTTTTTCAAGCTGATGCCGCGCGGGGCCAGCCGCAAGGTGGCCGGTGTCGTGCGCAACTACATGAACGTGGATGCCGCGACGGAGAACCACGTGATGCAGCTTGAGGAGCCGTATCACTTCAAGGGCCAGACCTACACGGAGGTGGACCTGAACGGCATCGCGGACCTGAACAGCATGAACGAGAGCGAGGCAGAGAACCGGCTGGCACGCGCTGGCTTTATGGTGACGGAGACCTCCTTCAACTACCTGTTCGCCTGCATCCTTGCGAGCATGGCGACGGGACTGCCGGAGGAGTTCTTCACGGGACTGCCGCTGCGCGAGGTGCTGAAACTGAAAAACGCGGTGAACGACAGCGGTTTTTTCGAGTAAAGGGCGGGGCGAAAGCCTTACGCCAAGCGGCCATCCGCCTGTCAGCGGTCACGAGAACGGGCGTGGACTTCTACCTGAAACTGCCCGTCGAGGAGTTTATCGCGCTGAATAACGAGGTGGCGGAGGAATGGCACAGAACAAAACATTAGAGTTAAGCATCAAGATCGCCGGTAAGGTAGACAAAAGCCTGACGACGGCGATCAACCAGACCAATACCCTGATGGGGAGCCTGACCACCACCATGAGCAAGGTGGGCACGGCGGGGCTTGCGGCCATGGGGGCGCTGGCAACGGCGACCGTAGCCGGACTTGCCAAGTGCACCTCCGAGGCCGCGAAGCTGGAAAACAATATGTCTGCGATGGTGCGCTACGTGGACGGGCTGACGGAAAGCGCCACCACCAGCACCGAGCAGGCACAAAGCAACCTGAAAGCCATGAGGACCTATATCCAGGACCTCAGCACGCAGATACCACGGACCACCGAACAAATCTCCAAGATGTCGGCGGCCCTGGGCCAGTCCGGCATCGGTGCGGACCGGCAAATGAGCACGGGCATCCTGCGTGATACCGCCGTCGCCGCGACCGCTATGGACCTTGAAGACGACACGGCGGGCAGCTACATGGCGAAGTGGGAGGCCGCCTTCAACTTCAACCATGACCAGGTAATGACGCTGATGGACCAGATCAACTACCTGGGCGCGAACAATGCCACGACGGCGGCGGAGATCGCGCAGAGCGTGAACCAGGCCGCGTCTATGGGCCAGATCGCGGGCGTGGACCCGTCGGCTACGGCGGCCATCGCCACGGCCATGCAGGCGACCGGCGTTGCGACGGACCGCGTGGGAACCAGCATTTCACGTATCTACACGAACATCAGCAAGGGGTCCAACGCCACAAAGGCACAGAAAGCCATGTGGGAGGAGCTGGGCTTCACCGCTGAGGGCATCGCAAGGTCCATGCAGAGCGACGGCATCGGGACGCTGAAATCGGTGTTCCAGGCCATCAACAATATGCCGGACGAGCGCAAGGTGGCGGCGCTGAACACCTTGTTTGGTCAGTGGGCAATCGAAGGCGGCGCGAAGATCACGCAGAACCTCGCGCTGCTTGAGAAGACGCTGGGCGAGGTCAACGACCCCGGCCTCTATACGGGCAGTATGGAGCGGGAGTTCCTGATCGAAGCGAGCACGCCGGAAGCGGTCGATATAATGCTGTCGAACGCGAAGGCGGCGCTGATGCAGGACATCGGCCAAGCGTTCCTTCCGGCAAAGAAGGAGTTCAGCCTGTCGATGATCGACTTCCTGAACCAGATCAGGAAGAATATGCCGGAGCTGACGACGCTGGCGAACTCGCTGGGAAAGATCGCAAGCGACGGCGTGGAGCGCCTGGGCGACGCTATGGAGCGGGCGCTGCCCTACATCCAGAGAGGGCTTGACTACCTGGCGAACAACGGGCCGCAGGTGGCCTCGACGCTGGGCAAGCTGGCGGCGGTGTTCGTGGGCATGAAGTTCGCGCCGGGCATCGAAAGCCTTTTGAGCGGCGCGGGGAACCTGCTGCTGGGCGGCTCTGTCGGCGGCAGCGGAAAACGCACCGGCGGTCTGCTGGGCGGCATCAAGAGCCTGTTCCGGGGCGGACAGAAGGCGGCGGGCACGGCTGGCGGCTTCCTCTCCACCTTCGGCGGCGCGGCCAGCGGAAACGGCTTTTTCCAAACGCTGGGGAGCGTGGCATCCAGCCTGATCTCCGGCAACGGCATCAAGGGCACGGCGGGGCTGCTGGAAGCGGCAGCGGGAACGCCGGGCCTCTTATCCGGTTACCAGGGCGCGGGAAGCGCACTGAAAAACAGAATTGCAGGAAGCGGCATCGGGCAGTATTTCGGCAGCGTGTTCTCCTCCCTGGGGAGTTTCGGGAGCACGCTGGGGAACACGAAGACCGGCGGCTTCCTTTCGGGTCTGCTGGGCAAGGCGGGCGGCGCGCTGGGCAACCTGACCATGCCGCTGCGCCAGGGCATCGCAGGCATCGGTGCTGCGGCGACCATTCAAGGCAGCATCATCCAACAGAACCTATCCGGCCTGCTGGGTAAGGCGGGCGGCTTTGTGAGCGGCATCGCCAACTCCGGCGCGGGAAAAGCCATCGGCGGCGTGCTGGGGAGCCTGGGCACCGTGGCGAAGTCGGGAGCCGGTGTGCTGGGGACCGTGTGGGGTCCCATCGCCTCCGGCTTCGGAAGCATCTTCGCGGGAGCCGCGCCGGTGATCGGCGTGATCTCCTCCATCATCGCCGTGGTGAGCATCTTGGGCGACCACCTGGAAGACATCCGGGGCATCATCCAGAACGTATTCGGCGATACCGGCGTGGCCGTGTTCGACAAGTTCATGGGCGTGCTGCAAAACGTGGGCAGCTTCATCACGGGACTGTTTGCGGACGGCGGCGTGGCAAATGCGCTGGCCCCGCTGCGGGAGACCATCACGAACCTGTTCGGAGAGGATGCGGGCGCGGCCTTCGACGGGCTGACGACCATCCTGCAATCGGTGATGGGCGTGGTCGGGCAGATCGTGAGCTTTGCACAGACGACCGTGAAGCCGATCATCCAGGACATTTTCAGTTTCCTGACGGGAACCGTGGTGCCCATCATCCTGCAAACCTTCACAGCGGCGGCTCCGTCTATCGCTGGCATCATCAGCGGCCTCGGCTCCGCCATTATGACGGCTATGCAGATCATCGGCTCGGCCATCCAGGCAGTCATGCCTATCGTGCAGAGCATCATCACCGTCATTATGAGCATCGCTTCCGTCGTGGTGCCCGCTGTGCTGGCGGGTATCTCGGCACTGGCGCAGGGCATCGGCCCCATCCTGGAAGGTATCAAGACCGTATTCGACGGGCTGATCGCTTTCATCACGGGCGTATTCACCGGGAACTGGTCCCAGGCATGGGAAGGCGTAAAGCAGATATTCGGCGGCGCGTTCGACGCGCTGGTGGGCCTGCTGAAAACGCCGGTGAACGCGGTGATCGCGCTGATCAACAAGGCCATCTCCGGCATCAATGGACTGGGGCTGGACATCCCGGACTGGGTGCCCATCATCGGCGGCAAGAGCTTCCACATCAGCATCCCGGAGATACCGATGCTGGCAAAGGGCGGCTTCACCGACGGCGTGAGCATCGCGGGCGAAGCTGGGCGCGAGGCTGTGATCAGCTTCCAGCGCGGCGTGCGGGCACAGAACATCGCCACCTGGGCACAGGCGGGCCGGATGCTGGGCGTGAGCGCCGAGCAGGCGTTGAGCGCGGCGGACGGCGCAGAGCTGAAACCTATCGACCCCGGCGAGGGCGGCGGAGGCGGAGGCAGCTTCACCTTCGCGCCGAACATCGTCATTCAGGGCAACGCCGACGCGGACGTGCTTGAGGAAGCGCTGCGGCGGGCCAAGGAGGAGTTCGAGGCATGGTACGAGCAGATGATGCGCAAGCGTGCCCGGACGGCCTATTGATGGGAGGAAGCTATGTACACGACAAAGAGCGGCGACACCTGGGACGTGATCGCCAAGGAAGTCTATGGCAGCGAATACCACGCGGACGCGCTGATGGCGGCCAACCCGGAGCACATCGACACCTTCCGCTTTTCCGCCGGGGTCGTTTTGAAGACGCCGACGGTGGAGGACGCGCGAGCGGGCACGCTGCCGCCATGGAAATACGAGGCGCAGTATGAATAAGGCAAGAAGCATCGGACTTGCGGTGCAGTACCGCAGCACCCCGTATTCCGCACAGGTGCAGGCGAGCGCCCAGGTGGACGCGGCGGAGGGCGGCGGGAGCGCTGCTTCCTCCGCCAGCTCCGGCTCCGGCGCGGCGGCGGGACAGGCGGTAACGCTGAACAACACGCCCCTCTACGTGAGCAGCGTGGCGAAGAACCCAGCGACCCACAAGACGGGCGTGTATTACTTCTACGACGGTATCTTGATACGCGGGCGCTACCGCATCACCAACACCCCGTCGAGAGTGGGCAAGACCCCGGTGGGACAGAACGTGACCGGCTGGGCGGACGCGGCGGACTGCGGCGCGGTGAGCACCACCAAGGCCACGCCTAAGAAGGAGACCTCCGGCCAGGAGGACGCGACGCTGGGTGCGGGCACGGGAACGGACATCGGCCTTTCCATCGAGAGCCTGACCTATGTGGACAACGCGGCGGACGACAGCGACAGCATCGACCTGACGCTGGACGCCCAGGACAGCAAGTGGCTGTGGGGCTGGATGCCGCAGAAGGGCGCGACGCTCTACACCCGCCTGCTGGGCCACGACTGGGAACGGCCAGGCGACGAGCGGGCCATGGACTGCGGCCTTTTCGTGGTGGACGACGTGAACTACTCGGACACGCCGACCACCTTGCAGCTCGGCGGCGTGAGCAAGCCGAGCGACAGCAATTTCAGCGAGACAGATCGGAAGGTGACGTGGAAGAACACCTCCATCAAGCGCATCGGCCAGACCATCGCGGCGCGCTACGGCCTGGGCTTCACCTATGACGCTGAGGACTACGACATCGAGTGCGACGAACAGGACGGAGCGGACAGCAGCTACTACAATACGCTGTGCCAGAACTACGGCCTGGTGCTCAAGGTGTACGCCCGGCGGCTGTGGGTCTACGACCGGGAGGCATACAAGGCAAAGCGGGCGGTGCGGACCTTCGACCGCACGGACATCATCCGTGGGAGCCTGAGCTGGACCACTACCCTTTCCGGGACCTACACCGGCGGGACCTTCGACTACACCGACGCGGACAAGGACTGCGACATCTCCTGCAAGGTGGGCGGCGGAACGCACATCAAGAGCGTGAACCGCAGGGCCACCAGCGTGCAGGACGCGGCGGTCCAGCTCTGCGCGGAGCTGAACCGGGCCAACCATGGCACGATCAAGCTGCGCTTCACCGTTCCGGGAGACTGGACCGTGAGTGCGGGCAACACAATCAACATTACCGGCTACGGCGGCGGCCCCTCCGGCGGAGAGGGCGGCATCAACGGCAAGTATTTCGTGGACAAGGTGACGCACAAATACACCAAGAGCGGCGGATTTACCACGGCCTTCGAGTGCAGCGGCGTCCGGGAGGGCTTCCATCCCTACGAGGTGGGCGGCTCCATCCAGTACAACACGGAGGGGTCCGACACCAGCGACACGAATTACAGCAGCTCCTACGAGACGAGCACGGCGGCCAGCGCCGCCAGCGCGGCGGCGGGAGCTGAGGCCGGGGCGGCGGTGACGCTGACCAACGCCCCCTTCTACTACACCAGCGTGGCCTCAAATCCGAGCTGCTATAAAAGCGGCGTGTTCTATTTCTACGACGGCATCCTGGTCAACGGGCGCTACCGCATCACCAACGCGGCCTCCCGCTGCGGGAAGCTGCCGGTGGGACAGAACGTGACGGGCTGGGTGCCCGCGAGCTACTGCGGCGTGGGCACGCGCACCGGCGGCGGAGGCGGCACGAAGGCTACCATGGAGGTGAAGTAGCGATGGCAGGGACGAACCGGGTCGGACGGGTCAGCTCCATCGACTATGAGAGCGGGACCTATGAGGTGACGTATGCGGACCAGGGTCGGAGGGTCACGGCCCGCATCAACGCCATGAGCAACGGAGAATACAAAATGCCGAGAGTGGGCCAGATCGTGAGCGTGACGCACACGAGCAATGGCACGGCGGCGGCCACCACCAGCGGCACCGTATGGAACCGGAGCAACCGCCCAGCGGAGGGCTTCGCCGGGCTTTACCGCAAGGAATACGGTGAGAAGGCCGGGCAGGCTTTTGAGCGCTACGACGCCAACACCGGCATCTACACCCAGTACACCGACGTGCGGACCGGGCGCAACTGCAACGGCGACATCTTCGACGAGGCCAAGGGCACCATCAGCCTGATCGCGGAGAAGCTGGTGCAGATCACGAGCAAGATCAAAAGCGTGAGCATCCACGGCAAGGAAGGCGTGGGCATCGGCGCGGAGAAAAGCGTGACCATCGACGCCGGGGAGAACATCAATCTGGAAGCCGAGGGCGACCTGGACGAGGGTGCAGGCGGCGACCGGGCATTGACCGTGGGCGGAAAGAACACCGAGCTATACAAGGGCGAGGTGGAGCGGGAGTTTCAGGGAGGCATCCGCGACACCGTGACCGGCGAGGTGACGCTGACGATCAACGGTGTGACCATCACCATCAGCGAGGGCGGCGATGTCTCCATCCAGACAGCCGGGAAAATCAGCATGAAGGCACAGCAAATCGACCTGCAGGGCGGGTCCTCCCTGGTGCTGTAAAAAACGAACAGCGAGGAGGAACGGAAAATGGTGGGCAGCTATATGGGCCGGGTGTTCACGGTGAGCAGCCAGAGGATATTGACGCCGAGCAATCTGAAAGGCAGCGCCGGAAGCGACTGGGCAAACCATGAGATCATCGGCAAGAAGGCGCGGAGCCAGTGGGTAGGCCCGAAGCTCAAGAGCTACACCATGGACATCCTCCTGCGAGCGCAGGACGGTGTAAGCCCCCGGTCCACGCTGGACTACTTCCAGCGGGCGGCGGAAAGCCAGATGGTCGATTGGTTCATCATCGGCGGGCGACCGATCTCTGACAACCCCTTCAAGCTGGTGAGCGTCAGCGACGAGTGGGACACGGTACTCAACGGCGGCGCGCTGATCGAGTGCCGGGTGAGCCTGAACATCGAGGAATACACATAAGGGAGGGCAAGCCGTGATCTACATTGAGGATACCATCGTCGAGATTGAGGCCGGGAGCGTGGACGACCAGACGGCACAGGAAGTCTACCGAAATCTACAGGTGCTCTACGGCACGGAGACGGGGGAACAGGCCCTCGACCGCGAGTTCGGCATCGACATCAACATTCTGGACAACCCGCAGGAGGCGGCGAAGGCGCTGCTGACGGCGGAGTTCGTGCGGAAAACAAAACAGTATGAGCCACGGGTCCGGGTCATGCGTGTGGAATGGACCCAAAATCATGCCAGGGACGGCGGCATCGTCCCGAAGGTGGTGGTGAGCTTTGTCTAATATCAAAGAGCTGGCAAACGTGCCGGAGATCAGCTTCATCGAAAACATGAGCCTGCAGGAGACTGAGGAGCTTGTGCGGGCAAACTACACGCGCATCTTCAAGGAGCTTACCGGGCAGGACGCGGAGCTGGGCGAGGCGGACGCGAAGAACCTGATCATCAAGTCGTTCAGCCTTGTGCTCTACCAGGTGATGCAGTATGTGGAGGCCAAGGGCCGGGCGGAGCTTTTGAAGACCTCGACCGGCGACGCGCTGGACGCACTGGCGGCCCTGTTCGGCATTACGCGGCAGGAGGCCAGGCGGGCCACGTGCATCGTGCGCTTCACGCTGTCCGGCCAGCGGAGCGAGCCGACGGCCATTCCGGCGGGCACACGGGTGAAGACCCAGGACGGGAAATACTTCAACACCGTGGACTACGCGGAAGTCACGGCTGGCGAGCTAACCGTGGACGTGGACGTGCAGGCGGAGGAGGCCGGAGCAGAGAGCAGCGGCATCGCCGCCGGAGAGATCGACACGCTGGTGGACCCAATCCCATACGTTGCGAGCGTGGAGAGCATCGAGGCGAGCACGGGCGGACTGGACATCGAGGACGACGACGGTCTGACGGAACGGGTGTGGCTGGCTCCCAGCAAATACTCCTGCGCCGGACCGCGAGACGCCTATGCCTACTATGTGAAGGAATGGCGGACGGACGTGGACGACGTGCAGATCGTCAGCCCGGAGCCGTGCGTGGTGCACGTTTATGTGGTGCTGGACGGCGGCGTGCTGCCCACGGAGACGGAGCGGGAGGAGCTGGCCGCCTACCTCAACGGCGACACCATCCGCCCGCTGACGGACATCGTGAGCTGCCCGGCGGCGGAGGAGGTCCCCTACGACATCAGCCTGACCTACTGGATCGCCAGCAACGACCAAAAGAGCGCGGGCACCATTCAGGCCCAGGTGGAGGCGGCGGTGGACGCCTACGAGAGCTGGCAACGCAAGATGGGACGGGACATCAACCCGACCGAGCTTGTGTACCGGGTCCGCGCAGCGGGAGCCAAGCGCGTGAAGCTGGCGGCCCCGGCGGACATCGTGATCGAGAAAACGCAGCTCCCGAAGCGGAACACGCGCACCGTGACCTACGGAGGGCTTGAGGATGATTAAAAGTCTGCGTCAAGCCCGCATTACAGACGGCCTTCCGAGGGTGTTGGCGAGACAGGAATGGGTGATCGCCCTGTCCGAGGCCCTGGGGCTGGCCCTGGGGAAGACGCTGGACTACACCGACGAGAGCCAAATCTACACACGGCTGGACACTGCGCCGGAGACGGTGCTGGATGTACTGGCCGTGGACTGGAAGATCGACTGGTACGACACCGAACTGACGGTGGAGCAGAAGCGCCGCATCGTGAAGACGGCGCTGACGGTCCGGCGGCTGATGGGCACAGCGGCGGCGGTGAAGCTGCAGGTGCACGCCATCTACCCGGAGGCCACCGTGACGGAGTGGTTCCAGTACGACGGGAGGCCGGGCTGCTTCCGGGTGAGCCTGCCGCTGCCGAAGGAAGGCATCACGGCGGCGGAATACAGGCGGCTCAAGACCGGCATCCTGACCACGAAGAACGAGCGCAGCCACCTGGACATGATCGACATTCAGCATGAGTGCGAAGCCGTGGTGATCACGGGCGGGTGCTGCTCCATGAGCCAGATCATCGAGGTATGGCCGGAGCTTGTGAGCGAGCTGGAAGTGACCGGCGAGCGCTTGACTGGCGGCGCGGCCAGCATGAGCCAAACGGCGGAGGTCTGGCCGGAGCTGACGGAGGCGCTGGAAATCCTGACATACCGGCACACCGGCGGAGCCGCGAGCACCGCGCAGGCCGTGGAGGTATGGCCGGAGCTGGCGGCGGTGGTGGAGATCACCGTGACGCGGCACACCGGCGGCGCGGCGCACACGGACCAGGCGCTTGAGGTCTGGCCGGAGCTGACCGAGCAAATCGAAGCAACGACAGAGCTGGACCGGGGCGGCGGGACCGCTGCGAGCCAGGTCGTTGAAATATACCCGGAAGGGGGAGGATGAAATGGACACTGAAAACGTAGTTGTCACCAAACAGGACCGAAAGTACAAGACCCTCGTGACCGACATCGGCAAAGAGAAAATGACCAACGCTATTCTGAACGGCAAGAAGGTCAACGTCGTCATGGCGGCGGTGGGCGACGGCGGCGGAAGCTACTACCTGCCCACGGCGGATATGACCGCGCTGGTGCATGAGGTGTGGCGCGGGGCCATCGCCAGCAAAGAGATCAACAGCAAATCCTCTAACATGGTAGATGTGAAGTTCGTGCTGCCGGGGACCGTGGGAGGCTTCACCGCGCGTGAAGCTGCCCTGATCGACGACGAGGGCGACATGATCGCCGTGTGCAACCTGCCGGACACGGAGAAGGCAGCCATCGAGGATGGCATCGCCGCTGCGCTGACCATTCTCATGCACATCGTTATGACCAACAGCGACGCACTGACCTTTACGCTGGACCCGACCACCGACACGGCGAGCGCCGTGTGCGTGGCCTTTACCATCCCGCATGAGGCATGGCAGAGCGCGGGCGGCGCGGAGGACGACGAGGGCGGCGGCACCTACCCGTGCCGGGCTGATGTGGTGTGCGACGAGGCGACCGCCATGCACACGCCCATCGCAACGCTGGACAAGGCGTGCCTGGCGGCGGCCAAGGCGTGCGAGCTGTGCCCCACGGTGGAGACCGCGAGCGGCGTGCTGCGCTTTTGGGCGATGAAGGTGCCGGACGGCGAGCTGACCGGAAGCGTGCTGCTGGTCGGCCAGGGCGGCGGAGGCAAGAGCGGCGATGGGAGCTACACCCTGCCGACGGCAACCCCCTTCCGCCTGGGCGGCGTGAAGGTGGGCGACGGCCTGACCGTGGACAACGAGGGCAAGCTGTCGGTCGATGCGGCCAACACTGAGGAGACCACCGGCGCGCTGAACGAAGTGTTCGGCGCAGAGGACGGCAAATAAGCCGCCCCACAATCCCATAGCACCGTCGCTTGAAGCGGCGGTATTTTTATCGACAATTCCGGGGGCATCCCCGAAATTGAATATTTTTTAAGGAGGACAAAAATATGTCCAAATTCGTAAATCTCGAACAGATCAAGGTGCTTGCCAACAAGGTCAAGTCCGAAGACGCCGCCCTGGGTACTAAGCTGGAAACGGTCACCACCAAGGTCGATAACCTGGTCGCCGCTGGCGGCGAGGCCAACATCCTCGAAGGCGTCAAGGTCAACGGCGCTGCCCTGGCTATCTCCGACAAGATGGTTGACATCCTGATCGCCTCCGGCGAGGAGAACGGCACCATCTCCGTCAACGGCGCTGCTGTTGCCATCAAGGGCCTGGCCGCTCTGGCCTACAAGTCCGAGATCACCGAGGACGAGCTGGGCGAGGCTCTGAAAGCCTCTATCGCCGCGAAGGCCACCAAGGCCGATCTGGACGCCCTGACCGTCCGCGTGGGCGACATCGAGAAGGCCGGTTATCAGACCGCCGAGCAGGTCCAGGCCGCTATCGCTGCCTCCGGCCACGCTCATTTCGAGGTCGCTGAGACCGACCCCACCGCTGAGGGCTTCGAGGCTCAGGCCAACGTCATGTACCTGTACATGAACAGCAAGACCAAGCACTATGACATCTACGCCAAGGTCGGCGAGAGCGTCGTCCTGCTGGATGATACCACCGTCGATATGAGCGAGTATGCCAAGACCGCCGACGTGACCTCCGCCATCAGCACCGCCATCGCCGCGCTGAACATCGACCAGTACGCCACCGACGACGACCTGACCGCCGCCGTTGAGCGCGTGACCGCCCTTGAGACCGCCATCGCCAACGTCTACACCAAGAAGGAAGTGGACGACAAGCTGGCGACCAAGATGGATAAGGCAGACATGGACACCTACGCCACCGACGAGGAGGCCCAGCAGGCCGCCGCCAACGCCGTTGCCGGTGCTCAGGCCAGCGACACCGAGTTCAACGCCGCCATGAATGAGGTCTGGACCCCCACCGAGGGCTAAGGCACCTCCTCGCGTCAGAAACGAATACCAGGGCCGGGGCGAAATGCCCCGGCTCGCTTATCAGGAGGTGAAACCCAGTTGGCTGACGAGAAGAACGTAACTCTGGAACAGTTCAAAGGCTTTATGACCAAGGCCGACGAGCGGCTGGACAAGTTGGAAGTCGGCAAGGAAAACAAGGTTTCGCCCGTCAGTATCACTATTCCGACGGAGGGGTGGGCCTCCGAGGAGATCGGGGAGACCGACGAGGAAGGAACCGAGGCATCCTATCCCTTCTACTACGACATCGCGGCGGCGGACGTGACCGCAAAGCACCGGGCGGACGTGACGATCAGCCGCGAAAGCCTGGATGCGGCGACGGTGTGCGGCCTGTGCCCGACCAGCGAGACGACAGAGGGGAAGATCAGGCTGCGCGCTATGAAGGCACCGACGGAGGCCATTACGGCGGAATACTGGCTGCGCAGCGGGAAGGAGTAATACATGGCATTAGGACAAGTGAATGTTCCCGGCGCTGCCGGGATGGACGCCGTAGAGGCGAAGCAGGCCGCTCAGGCGGCCAAGGAAGCGGCTGAGGCCGCCCAGCGCACCGCAGAGAGCGCCGGGAAAACGGCGGACGCCGCCATGCAGAAGGCTGCTGACGCCGAGACGGCGGCGGGCAACGCGGACAGCAAGGCGGACGCGGCCCTGGATGCGGCCAACACCGCCGCCGGTGCCGCGACGGCTGCCGCCAGCGCCGCCAGTGCCGCCGAGGAGAGCGCGAACAGCGCCAACACGGCGGCCAACGAGGCCAAGACTGCGGCGAGCAACGCGCAGAAGGCGGCGAACGACGCGCTGAAAGCCGTGACCAAGCTGACCAGCGTGATCAACAGCGTACCCACCCAGGCGGGCATCTTGACGTACACGGGCGCGGCACAGTCCCCCTCGTGGAACGGGTACGACACGGAGAAGCTGACCATCGGCGGAACGACCAGCGGCACCAACGCAGGCAGCTACGTTGCGACCTTCACGCCCAAGGAAGGCTACGAGTGGGCAGACGGCACCAAGACCGCCAAGAGCGTGACCTGGACGATCAGCAAGGCCAGCCTGTCCGTACCCGCGCAGAGCGGGACGCTGACCTACACGGGAAGCGCACAGTCTCCCCAGTGGAGCAACTACGACAGCAATAAGCTGACCATCGGCGGGACGAGCACCGCCACCAACGCGGGAAGCTATGCCGCGACCTTCACGCCGAAGGCCAACTACCAGTGGTCCGACGGCAGCACCAGCGCCAAGAGCGTGACCTGGGCCATTGGCAAGGCGGCGGGCAGTCTGACGCTGGCAAAGAGCAGCGTGACGCTGAACATCTCCTCGCTGACGGAGAGCGTGGCCGTGACCCGCGCGGGCGACGGCGTGATCAGCGCCACGTCCAGCAACACCGCCACGGCAAGGGTGGAGGTGAGCGGCACCAGCGTGAAGATCACCGGCCTCAAGGCGGGCACCGCCAAGATCACCGTGAAGGTGGCGGCGGGCACCAACCACACCGCGCCCAGCGACAAGACCATCAACGTGACGGTCAGCCTGCCCGACACGAGCCTGGCGAACAACACGCCGGACATCATCGCGGCGGCGGCCAAGTCCGGCCAGGCGGCGAACTATTGGAGCGTGGGCGACAAGGTGGGTATCGCGGTCAATGGCTCTTTCGGAGGACTGAGCTATAACAACACCGTGTACGCCTTCATCCTGGGCTTCAACCACAACAGCAGCGTGGAGGGCGGAAACAGCATCCACTTCCAGTTCGGCAAGACGGCGGCTGGTGTGGACATCGCGTTCGTGAACAGCTACGGCTCGACCAGCACGGGCTTCTGCATGAACACCAGCAACACAAACTCCGGCGGATGGAACAACAGCTATATGCGCAAGACCATCTGCCCGGCGTTCCTGGCGGCCCTGCCGACGGCCTGGCAGAACATCATCGCGGCCTGCACGAAGTACAGCGACAACACGGGCGGCGGCTCCAACACCGCGAGCTACGTGACCGCGACCTCGGACAAAATCTGGCTGCTGAGTGAGATGGAGGTCCAGGGTACGAGAAGCTACGCCAACAGCGCCGAGGCGAACTACCAGAAGCAGTACGACTATTACAGGAACGGTAATAGCAAGGTCAAGTACCAGCACACGGCAACGACGAGCGCCTGCGGCTGGTGGCTCCGCTCCGTGCGTGCGAGCTACACGAGCATCTTCTGCCTTGTGGCCGCGGACGGGTCTGCGACCGGCAACTACGCCTACTTTTCGTATGGCTTCGCGCCGGGCTTTGACATCTGATCGGAAATCGAAAAAATCTCCGGTGCGTAAGCGCCGGAGAGCAAAGGAGACAGCCATGGTCACATTCGATATTTGCAAAGGCAATCCGGGCGCGCTGACGTTCGTGATGCTGGCCTATGAGTACAATCCGTATCGCGCCGAGGCAGCGTTCCGGCGTATGCAGAACAACGGCATCACCGGGGACAAGTTGTATATGCTCTGGAATGACTGCTGCGACCGTGATGTGGAGCAGGCATTGGTCAACATGGAGTGCATGAGCATGGAGGAGATCGTGTCCCACATCAACTACGAAGGCGGACGGGGCATCCCCATTCCGAAGAAAGAAAATCTGTGGTGGCTCCGCTCGCCGTATCCGAGCCAGATGGGCGGTGAGCAGATCGACGAGATCGTCCGCATCACAAGAAATCCATATCTGTTCTAAAAAAACATTCTCCCCCGGCGCTCGCTGTGGGAAGCGAAAACCGGGGGAGAAATCTTCAAGATTTTGCTGTGCGTGGGGTCATTTCCTACTACATATTGTACCACAATGCACGGATAAAGTCAAGATAGCGGCCTCGACGCAAGATGCAGAGAGGCGCGCCGCAACGCCGCCGGGAGGCGGCGGACGGGCTTGTAATGGGTATTATCCTTCTTGCGAAAAGCATCGAGGAAGGACCAGGAGACGATGCAAAGGGGTACACGGATGATAAACAGGTCTTTCATACGGGAAAAGGTCGTTCACTGTGGTAAGAACTTCCTTTCACCGGAAATCTATCCGTACAGCGGACAACAGCAGCAGGCGGTCGGACGGAAGCGTGGGAAGAAAGTCAACGTCTCTGCGCCGAAGCAGAAGAACCTCAATGACCGGAGAGCCAAGCGCTATTTCATTCAGCTCGCCAACAGCAATTTCGGCGTGGGTGATCTGGTGGTCCATCTGACCTACGCCCCGGAGTTTCTGCCGGAGAGTGAGGAGGAGGCCGCGAAGATCGTCGCCAAGTATCTGCGCCGGGTAGCATACCTGCGGAAGAAGCGGGGCCTTCCCCCTCTCAAGTATCTGCTTGTGACACAGATCGGACGGAAGAAGGATGGGACCCACCGCATCCACCATCACATTCTGATGAACGGCGGACTGGACCGCGACGAGGTGGAAAACCTGTGGTGGGAGACCAAGGGCACAAAGGAGCGGGAGCCGGTCATGTACGGATGGGCAAACGCTGACCGCCTGAGACCGAACGCAAAGGGCATCGCCAGCATGGCCGGGTACATGGTCCAGGACAGTGCCGGGAAAAAGCACTGGACGCAATCGCAAAATCTGGAAAAGCCGTGGCACCGGGCACCGAATGACCGGAAGTACACGCGCCGCCAGTTGGACAAGATCGCCAAGCTGCCGGAGGACAGCGAGGAGTTCGTGCGTTTTTGGGAAAAGCAGTATCGCGGCTGGGAGCTGGTGGAGTGCGAGAAGTCATTCAACGAGCAAACAGGATGGTATTTCTACCTGACCATGCGGCGAGCGCATATAAAACAGAACGGAGGGCTGAAATGACAGGAGAAGAACAGTTCAAAGAGCTTTACCGGCGGTATATCCACCGGGAGGGCGCGGAGGAGCTTTTGGAATGGATGGAGCGGGAGACGGATTTTTTCACCGCGCCAGCCAGCACAAAGCATCACCTGGCCTACCCCGGCGGACTGGTGGAGCACAGCGTCAACGTGTTCCGGGAGCTGCGGAAGGTCGTGATCGACAACGAGCCGACGATGGAGGCCGTCGCCATCTGTGCGCTGCTCCATGACCTGTGCAAGGCGAATACATACGTGCGGGAGCATCACGCGGGACCGGGCGAGGTCTATTCCTACGTGAAAAAGGACCGCTTCCCCATGGGACACGGGGAAAAGTCTGTCTACCTGATCGCGCGGTTTATGAAGCTGGAAGACGAGGAGGCCCTGGCTATCCGCTGGCACATGGGCGCGTGGGACGACGCCGTGCGCGGCGGGAGCCGTGGCCTGAACGAGGCAATGAAGCTGCACCGCATCGTGTACGAGCTGCACGCGGCGGATATGCGGGCCACGCATATCGTGGAGGCTGGTATGGCATGAAGGGACGACGCGGAGCGTTGGGCCAGTATCACGCCAGCATGAGCAACAACCGGGGCCATGACTTCGAGGAGGCCATCCGTCAGGCGTGCCTTCTGTACGCGAACCAGGGCCGGGCGAAGGTGGAGAAGACGCCGGAACCGTTCCGGGTGCTGGAAAAGCGGGAAGGCGGTATTTTCGTGGGCCGCTTCACCGCACACGCCCAGCCGGACTTTCAAGGCACGTTGGACGGCGGGCGCAGTATCATTTTCGAGGCGAAGTATACCACCACGGACGCCATGAAACGGGACGTGCTGACGGAGACACAGATGGAGACCTTGGAACGGCACCACCGCTGCGGCGCGCTGGCGGCGGTGTGCGTGTTCTTCACGACCCGGCAGATCATCGCGCCGCTGCGCGTGATGGCGCAGATGGCGGGCGAAATGGCGCAGGGCAAGTTTGACCGCCGCGTGCCCGTCAGCGGCAGCAGCGAAACACGCGAGCTGGCGACGGCGTTCAACTCCATGGCCGCTCAGCTGGAGGCGCTGGAGCAGACGCGCCGCGACTTTGTGGCCAACGTGTCCCATGAGCTGCGCTCGCCCATGACCAGCATGCAGGGCTTTTTGCAGGGCATGCTGGATGGCACCATCCCCGCCGGCGAGCAAAGGCAGTATATGCAGATCGTGCTGGATGAAACGCGCCGCCTGTCCAAGCTGGTGGGCAACCTGCTTAATCTTTCGCGCATGGAAAACAACAATACCGAGCTGGCCTATTCGGATTTTGATTTGCACGAGTGCATTCGCCGCGTGATCATCGCCAACATGTCGCAGCTGGACGACAAGCACATGGATTTGCAGCTGTCTTTTGAAGATGAACCCATGTACGTCCACGCGGACGCCGATCAGATCGAGCAGGTGCTGGTCAACCTTCTGTCCAATGCCGTCAAGTATACCCCCGAGGGCGGGCATATCGCCATCGATACCGCGCAGGAGGGCAAGCTGACCCGCGTGGTTGTGCGCGACGACGGCCCGGGCGTAGCGCCCGAGGATGCGCCGTATATCTTCGATCGCTTCTATAAGGCCGATAAGGCCCACAC
>ERZ825896.688-NODE-688-length-41713-cov-5.445725_pt1 | contig 41713 bp, 34 predicted proteins | sample MGYA00519858_ERZ825896 | MGnify/ENA primary metagenome ERZ825896 (study PRJEB31778, sample SAMEA3449214) | human gut metagenome | biome: human gut; feature: human-associated habitat; material: faeces | place: United Kingdom | collected 2010/2012 ... | reverse complement strand
ATCGTAATTACCCCATCCGGAATTGTGACGGCTTTCAATCCCTGACAGTTGTAAAACAGGTAATTGGAAATCGTCGTTATTCCGGGACTGAATGTGAGTTCACTCAGGCTGCTGCATCCGGAGAAAGCCCATTCGCCGAGATCACTGGCAGACCCCGGTATAGTGATAGACAAAAGCTTTTTGCAGTTGGAAAAGGCCCAGGGACCAATCGCATGGACACTCTCCGGGAGTAGAACAGAGGACAGATTGCTGCAGTTTTCAAATGCGCTTGCGCTTATCTCAGTCAACCCATCCGGGAAAGAAATGCTCTGCAGCCTTGTGCATCCGGAAAAAGCTTTTTCTCCAATTACCAGAATACCGGATGGAAGTGTGACCTTTTTCAGAGACGTATTGGACTGAAACGCGCCATTCCCGATCCTTGTGACCGGGAGATTTTCCAGTTCCTCCGGCAAAATGACTTCCGAAGGTGTCTGACCGGAAATCCCCGTAATTGTTATGCCATCCTCCGCAATCTCGTAAGTGCAGTCAACATTCGACAGCAGCACAGCGGCTGTACTTTCCGCTTCGGTGGCTGCTGGCAGCGTTTCTTCTGTTGTACTGCCGGGAGCGGTGGTTTCTTCCGGCTCTGCTGCGGTTTCCGTCTGCTCCTGCAGCGCTTCGGTCATAGCGGCCGGTTCGGGACTTGCGTGTTTCCTGTTCAGCCAGAGAAGTCCTCCCGCAAGAATACAGATTCCGAGAATTCCGCAGACGACCAGCGGTACGATTGGTTTCCGCTTCGCGGGAGGAATATCGGATTTTGGCGGTTTTTCTTCCGCGGCAGCCCGCTGCGCAATAGGACGGTTGGACTCATGGAGAATATCCTCCGGAAGCGCAAGCTCTTCCAGAATCGCTTTTGTCCATGCCTGTTTGCTGCTGCTGAGGGCTTCCAGAGCATTTCGCATTTCCAACGCGGAGTGATATCTGTCTTCCGGAGCATACGCGCACGCCTTTGCCACAATTTCTTTCAGCTCCCGGCTTCCGTTCTGCGGTTCCGGGAGCTGTTCGCCGGAAAAACGCCTGTTTAAAGCCTGCTGCTTTTGCGACGCACTGGGAATCTGCGGCGGGAGCGGCAAAAATGGCATGGTTTTGTTGTTCATCATCCAGTACAGCACCATACCCAGAGAATAAATATCCGCGGCAAGACCATAGCGTTTCCGGTTTGCGACCTCTGGCGCCATATAGTTGTAGGTTCCGGCCATTGTTCCCGTCTGCGTTTTCTCGGATGTTTTGGCGATGCCGAAATCCCCCAATTTGAATGTTCCGTCGGAGGAAACCATAATATTGTCCGGTTTGATATCCCGATGTATTATTTTCACGGACTCGCAGGCGATCAGAGCGCTGCAGATATCGATTCCCAACTGGATGACATCTGTTTCCGCGTAAGAATTCTGGATCACCTGCTTCAGGGGATGCAGCAGTTCCATCCGGAAATAAATATCCCAGCCATAGCCGTTCGGCACGTAGCTCAGATCCTGACACGTAACAATGTTGGGGCATGTATCCAGCTGCCGCATCATTACGTACTCCTGAACCAGCTTTTCCATTTGCTTCTGGTAATGCGCCGTGATGCTCTGCTCCGAGATGGACTTCGCGAGCAGAAGGTCTGCTTCATCCTGACTTCTGGGGATCGAAATTTTTTTGAAGGCAGACCGCTCGAGATTTCCTCCCGGAAGCTCCCTTTGAATTTCAAAGACACCGCCATAGCTGCCCTGACCGAGCTTCCGTACAAGGGTCCATCCCGGCCAGACAGCGTCCAGTTCCGACTGTGTCATGTACACCAATCCTTTCTGTTCTACCCCGCATCGACCCACATTACCGGACGAACGGTGCCGCCGGAGTCCGTAAAGTTTGCACGCTGCAGATTGGGAATGGATGCCAGATCCACAAAGTATCCTTCCCGCAACCACCACCAGCATGTTCCCCCATACTGAACCGTGCTTCCCTGGTCGATGGCATACTGCGTCGCAATGCAGGTTCGGGCTTTTTCCGATTTGAAATATCGGTAAGATTCCCTGCAGTCCAGAAGAAATACCTTATCCTGCACCGTTCTGCTGGGGTAGGAATGGGTCGGAGATTCGGAGTATACGTCGGATGTCATGATCATATCCTGCTCCGCTGGATTGAAGGCCGCACTATAAAATGTCTGATTGAGCCATACCCGAAGTCTGCAGGTCTCCCACGTAACAACTTCCCACTGGTCGTGGTATTTCTGGCTGTCCAAGCCGTATTTGCTGATGACAAGATACTGATTGTCGTTCTTTTCCAGAATCAGCCATTCAATGGGTTCCTCTCCGTTGCTCAAGTCCCCGTCCTGTTCATATCTGCCGAAGAAAAAGGTGTCGCCGGGTTCTCCGGAAATTTCCGGCTTTTCAAAGGCAAACCAGGTGATTTCACAGCCCTCCGGCAAAAAAGAGTCCGCGCTTGATTGGAACTTGGCGGGAACCGTGGCAGACAGCAGACCGCTTCCTGAAAACGCGCCGTCTCCCACGCTCTGCATTCCCTCCGGGATGTCGATTTCGGTCAGAGCTTTGCAATCCTGAAATGCCGCTGCCCCAATTTGAACCAGATTGTCAGGGAAAAGAACGCTGCTGAGATTTTTGCACCCCGCAAAAGCCTGATCTCCAATTTTTTCCACACTTTCCGGAAACTGAACGGACGTAAGTTCGGTGCAGCCCGCGAACGCATTCGCCCCGATTTCCGTAACCGGAACATCTTCCAGCGTATCCGGGATCACGGCCTCCGCTGCGGAGGTATCCAGCCACCGTGTGAACGTGACTCCGGCCGCGCCGACGGTATATTCCCAAATGGGCGGCTCCGTCTCCGGAACGGTCGTCGGTGGTTCCGTCTCTGCCTGCGTCACCGCAGCCGTTTCTGTCTGGACAGGTTCCGTCTGGGGTTGAGGCTGCTTTTTCATGTACAGGAATCCAGCGCCCGCGCACAGAAATGCCGCGATTACACCAGCGATCACCGGGACAAGACGCCTTTTCTTTTTGACTGGCGGGGCTTCCGTTTCAGCCGGTTCCGCCGGGGCGTGAACTTCTGTTTTTTTGTATGTTTTCTTCAGGATTGTCCCCGGCTCGCCGTTCAGCATATCCCGGGTCAACCCGATCTCCTGAAGGATATCATCTGAATCCACCGGCTTTTGCTGCCGGTATAGTTTCAGAAGCGCGCTGCCAAACTCCACCGCGGAACGGTAGCGCGCAGCCGGGTCAAACGCGCAGGCTTTGCATACCACACTTTTCAGCGCCGCGGAGCCGTTGATCGGGGGCGGCAGAGGAACGCCGTCCAGCCGCTGCTGGGCAGCAAGATCCCGCTGTTCCGCGGTCGGAATCTGCGGAGGAAGCGGCAGGAAGGGAAGCGTATTGTCGTTCATCAGCCAGTACAGGACCATGCCGAGGGAATAAATATCCACTTCTTTTCCGTATTTCTGCCGGTTGGCGACCTCCGGCGCAATGTACCCGTTCGTACCGGCCATGGTTCCGCTTTCCGTCTTCTCCGAAACTTTGGCGATGCCGAAATCCGCCAGTTTGTAGGTTCGATTCTCGGAAACCAGAATATTCTGGGGCTTGATGTCCCGGTGGATGATGTTCTGCTTTTCGCAGGCAGCCAAAGCCCTGCACATATCCAATCCCAGACGCAGGACCTGATATTCGCTGTATTGACCCGTCACATATTTTTTCAGCGGCGTCAGCAGCTCCATCCGGATGTAAATATCCCACCCGATCCCGTCCTCGTGGGGAGAATACCGGACATCCTGACAGGATACCACATTCGGGCAGCCGGAAAGCTTCTGCATGAACAGGTATTCCCTTACAAGCTCTTCCATCTGCTTTTTGAAATATGCCGCGATCTGTTCCCCTGAAAATGACTGCGACTGAAGAACATACACTTCTTCCTGATCCCGGGGGATGGACATTTTCTTCAGAGCTGCGGTCTCAACGCGCCCGTCAGGTAATTTTCGCTGTATTTCATAAACCCCGCCGAAGCTGCCCTCGCCGATTTTGCGCACGACCTCCCAGCCGGGGAAATTGACGCTTTCAAACACGGAGGTTTCCTCCTTTTGCCTTTATTTCTATGAAAACGGGTGCTTTTCCGCACCAACACGTCCGGAAGTCCCAATCTTCCGGAACGAGGCTAACGCAGGCCCGGAAAACCGGGTCTGCGTTACGCGTTATACCGCAAAGAATGACAATGTATCGTTTACAGCTGCTTTCACTGCGCGCAGTGGGAAGAAGCTGCGCTGCCGGAGAGTGCGCAGTTTACCACGCGCTGACGCCGCCACCGCCGGAGCCGTTGATCTGGCCGCGGTTATTTCTGCGCCTGCGGTACAGCAGCCAGATCAGGCCGATCAAACTGCCGCCGCTGACCGCGTCCAGCGCCTCCTCGGACAGCTCGCCCTCGGCGCCCGTTGTATCGGAAGCTTCCAGCTGCTCTTTCGTTACGGGGATCCCCGCTTCCGCGCAGATCCGCACGACCTCATCCATGGATGCCGCATTGCTGATTTTTGCCCTGATTTCGTCGTTAAGTTCCATACCGTTTCCTCCTTTTACTTAATGGCCGAACGCATTCCTGAAGCTCTGCATTTGCTCTTTCGCGGCATCGCGGTCACCGCCGCCGCAGCGAACCACGAGATAAACGAACCATCCGCCGACGCAGCAGAAGACGCAGCCGCCTGCCACGCCGTCGAGTGCCGCTTCGTCCAGCTCGCCGTCCTGAGCCGCCTTGACCGAAGCGATCTGCTCGGCGGTCACGGTGACGCCCTTTTCCGCAAACAGGCGAATGATTTCCTCGGTATCGCTGGCCGCATCGACCTTCTTGCAGAATTCCTCATCCATCCAAAGTTCTTTCGTTTCCATTTTGTTGCATCCTTTCTTTTGTGATGTTTTTTCTTATGTAGTGGTATACACGGCACTTGCCGGAGTGTTACACATTTGGAGCATTTTTTCTGCGGGAGGCAGACTACTGGGGAAGACGGATATTTTTCCAGTCGCTGACATTGCACTGACCATATTCATTGTCCCCCGTAGCCACCACCGTTCCGTCGCTGCGTAGTCCCGCGGTTTGGTAATACCCAGCAGCTACGGCCACAATGTTCGTCCAGCTATTGACGTCGCATTGACCATCATCATTTAGCCCCGCAGCAAGCACAGTTCCATCACTGCGTAGTCCCACGGTGTGTAGGTGGCCAACTGCTACGGCTGCAATATCTGTCCAGTTAACGACGCTGCATTGACCATGAACATTCAGTCCTTTAGCAACCACAGCCCCATTATTGCGTAGTCCCACGGTATGCCAAATGCCAGGAGCTACGGCCACAATGTCCGTCCAGCTATCAACGTCGCACTGACCATAGTAATTCGACCCCGTAGCCACCACGGTTCCATCGCTGCGTAGTCCCACGGTGTGGAGACTTCCTGCAGCCACAGCCACAATGTCCGTCCAGCTATCGACATCGCATTGACCGTCGTCATTCCACCCCGTAGCCACCACAGTTCCATCACTGCGCAGTCCCACAGTGTGGTCATTTCCCGCCGCCACGGCCACGATGTCCGACCAGCTATTAACATTGCAAAGCCCACCGAGATTCAACCCCGTAGCAACCACAGTTCCATCACTGCGCAGTCCTACGGTGTGATAAGTTCCAGTATCCACAGCCACAATGTCCGACCAGCTATCGACGTCACATTGACTGTAGTTATTCCACCCCGTAGCCACCACAGTTCCATCACTGCGCAGTCCCACGGTGTGGTAATCTCCGACAGCCAACGTTGGCTGACTGCTGACATAGCAGCTTCTGGCTTCCTGGGCTTTTTCCGCGCTGTCCTGGAAATCTAATGCAGAAAAAGCCCACATAGCCTGCAAATATTTTCCTTCGTCCATCAGCTGCTGTGCGGCCTGATAGCCTGGATTCATCTCCTGCGGAAGACGGATGTTATTCCAGTCACTGACTTCGCATTGGCTATCGTCATTCAGCCCCGTAGCAACTACGGTCCCATCACTGCGTAATCCCATAGTGTGCAACCATCCAGCAGCCACGGCTACAATGTCCGTCCAGCCATCGACATCGCATTGGCCGTAACTATTTCCCCCTGTGGCAACCACAGTTCCATCACTGCGTAGTCCTACGGTGTGGGATTCTCCCGCAGCCACGGCCACAATGTCAGTCCAACTGTCGACGTTGCATTGACCTTCATCATTTCGCCCTGCAGCGATTACAGTTCCATCACTGCGCAGCCCCACAGTGTGGTAATATCCGGCAGCCACGGCTACAAGGTCGATCCAGCCGCCGATGTTGCATTGGCCCTCATCATTCTGCCCCGTAGCAATCACAGCTCCATTGCTGCGCAGTCCCACGGTGTGGTAATATCCGGCAGCCACGGTCACAATGTCAGTCCAGTCACCGACATTGCATTGACCATCATCATTCAGCCCCGCAGCAATTACAGTCCCATCATCATGCAGTCCGAAAGTGTTTTCAGTCCCAGCAGCCACAGCCACAATATCTGTCCAGCCACCGACATTGCATTGACCGGAGTTATTCCGCCCCGTAGCAACTACAGTTCCATCACTGCGTAGCCCCACGGTGTGCCAAGTTCCGGCCGTTACAGCCACGATGTCCGTCCAGTTATCGACATAGCATTGACCCATAGAATTCCATCCTCTAGCAACTACAGTTCCGTCACTGCGCAAACCAACGGTGTGACAGTCTCCAGCTGCCAATGCTGACCAGCTGGGGGAGATGCTACCGTGGGGGTCGCTTTCAAAGAGTTTCTTCCATGGCTGCCCATTATAGAGCCGGGACTCATCCATGAAGTTGGCATAGTTTTCTACGTTGGAAAAATCGAAGCTGCTCAAATCCAGATCGGTCAGGCTGTCACAGCCGAGGAACATGGAGTCCATTGTGGTCACGCTGGATGTATCGAAGCTTGAAACATCCAGATTTTTCAATTTTCCGCAGGATGAAAACATTTCCCACATGCTTGTTACCCGGGAGGTATCGAAGCTGCGCAGATCCAGATCAGTCAGGTTGCTGCAACCGTAGAACATTCTCGACATGTCTGTTACGTGGGAGGTGTCGAAGCTGTTGACATCCAGAATGCTCAGTTCGCTGCACTGGCTGAACATTCCTGTCATGTCTGTTACCTGGGAGGTGTCAAAATTGTGCACATCTAGGTTAGTCAGCTTTTCACAGCCGGAAAACATGCCCCCCATAGACCATACCTCCGACGTGTCGAACGCTGTCCCAAAGGTAATGGATGTGGCGTTCGCATATCCCTTAAACAGGTACGAACAATATCTCGGCGCCTGCACACCGCCTTCACCGGCAATGTACAGATCATACGCCGGAGCCTGCCCGGTCACCCAGGCAAGGACGCTGCCGTTTTCCTTCTCGGAAATATCCCAGGCATCTTCCGGGGCGTCTGCCGTGGTGTCCAGAAATGTGACAGAGCCGATATCATACCGGTAGATTCCGGAATGGAACACTTGCACGCAGGGCGTATCGGAATCGGAGCGCATTCGGTTGGCCGTTTCCGGAGCCGAACCGGTTTCCGGCGTGGAAACGGGCTGCTGCTTGAGGTGGGTACTGTACAAAAGCAGGCATCCGAAAAGAGACGCGAAACACAGGCATAGAATTATGAGGACACGAATAGCTGCCGGCGTCCGTTTCTTTTTCTTCGGCGGGGCGGCAAAGCGGCCGGTCTTCTCGTTCCGGCTGTTGGTACGAGAGCTTCCGCTGTACGTATTGCCAGACGGTTCATTCGTCAGGACGGCTTCGTCTGTGTCTGCCGGAATGGATACGTCAACGTTTTTCCCGGCGCGGCGCTGCTGATAGCATGCGTACAAGTCCCGGCGCAGCTCCTGAACAGTCTGGTAGCGCTCCTCTGTGGAGAATGCGCAGGCTTTCATGACGATCGCCTTCAATTCCCGACTGCCGTTCACCGGCGGCGGGAAGTCCTCTCCGGCAAAACGGCGGTTTGCCGCTTCCTGCCGCTGGGCAGCGGTGGGAATGGCAGGTGGGAAGGGGAGAAACGGCAGCGTGCGCCGGTTCATCATCCAGTAAAGCACCATGCCCAGAGAATAGATGTCTGCCTGCGCGCCGTAGTGCCAGCGGTTGGCAACTTCCGGTGCCATATACCCCATAGTACCGGTCATAGTACCGGTGGCGGTCTTTTCTGACACCTTGGCAATGCCAAAATCGCCCAGCTTGAATTCGCCCCGGTCGGAGACCAGAATATTCTCCGGTTTGATGTCCCGGTGGACAATATGGTGCTCCTGACAGGCGAGCAGTGCATTGCAGAGGCTAAGACCCAGCTTCAGAACGGCCATTTCCTGATAATCGGCGCTTAAGACCAGCTTCAAGGGCTTCAGCAGCTCCATACGGATGTAAATGTCCCATCCGATGCCGTCCGCGTGCTGCACACACTGCACATCGTGGCAGGCGACTACATTTTTGCAGCTGTTCAGTTCCTGCGTCAGGGTATACTCTTTGGCAAGCTCCCGCACCTGCTCCTTATAGTGGGCGGTGATGGTTTCCCTGCTGAAAGACTGGGAGTATAACTCCCGGATCTCGATGTTGTCCTTCGGCACGGTCAATTTTTTCAGCGCCGCCTTTTCGACCCGCCCGTCGGGCAAAGTGCGGTGTATCTCATAAACCCCGCCAAAGCTGCCCTCGCCGATTTTGCGCACGACTTCCCACCCGGGGAAATTGACATTTTCATACATGGAGATTTCCTCCTTTGTGTTTAACCGGATAATTCAACCCAAAGCGCGGGCCGCACTGCAATGGCCGCGTTTTTCACGTTTCCTCCTGTGTGGTCGATTCCACCGACCGCGTACACAAGGCCCGCATCATAGGAGTATGTGCCCGGCGTCCGGAGCCACCACCAACAGCAGCCGTTCTCGCCCGCCACATCGGCGCCCATTGCCCGCGCGTATGCAGTCGGCTTGACGAGTCTGTCCGCGCTTCCGGTGAAATAGTCCGCCGCCTCTCCCCGGCTTAACAGGAAGACCTTGTCCCAGGTATCCGACCCGCCGTCAATTCCCTCATAGGACGGGGTGGACAACTTTGTCTGCTGGATTATGGTCTGCTCCTGTTCCGTGAAAGCGTCCTGCAAAAACTCCCCGTTCAGCCAGCCCCGGATATCGCTGTCAGCCCAGGTCGGATAAGTATCTCCGTTGTGGTAACACCTTGCCGTCAGTGCGTAGCGGGAAACGAGAAGCGCTTTTTCCCCGCTCTTGTCAAGAGCAAGGACGCGCCATTCAATGGGTTCTTTCCCGGTGTCCGAACGGTTGTCCTGCTCGCAGCTGCCAAAATAGACATAATTGCCGATTTTTACCTCTGATTTGTCCAGACTGGAACTGCCGGATTCATCCTGCGCATCGGTATCGTCCTTCATGAGCGAATAGGTCGCGGCAAACCGCCCGTCAGAGGTTCCGCCCCAGTCTTTCAGAGAGACGCCCTCACGGCTCTGTATATTGACGATCGCGGACTGCAGATCCTTTGTTACATACACGGTCACATCATATTCGCCGCTGCCGTGTTCGTCCTCGGCGACAAACGTCCGCTGGGAATCTTCATTCCAATCAAAGTCCAGACTGATCACCGCACCGCCATCCTCAGGCCAGAAAAGAAGGTTGGCCTTTCCGAACAGGCCATCGGGCCACAATTCAGATCGGAATGCGCCGTAATTGTATTGGTAATGATTGGAAAAGATACTGCCGCCTTTGGTTCCCCAAAAGCCCAGAGGAGAGCCGCCGTCACTGGCATAAATGCAGAAGTTCCCCTGCGGAATATTCTGGTGGTGGGATGGAAGGTAATACTGCTGTTCTTCTGTGAAAACGCTGGACGGGCAGCCCGGAAGATAGATATAGTATTCGCGCGACCTGCTCAGCCCGGAGGGGTCGTACTGAATGTAGCGGACACCGTCTTCGATCCATTCCTTACCGACATTTCCGGGGTAGTCCAGCCGCTGAACGCTTACTGAGTAAACATAGTCCGACACCTTCTGCGGCGTGGAGAACGCACCGGAAAAATCGCAGGTATAACAGGTTTTAAGATAATTCTGACCGGCATCGCCCATATCCCAGTCACGATAAGACCCGTCGAAGGTGCCGTCCTCGTAGAGATTGAGATCCGTCGCCCATCCTCCGGCGCCGCTGCTGTATCTGAAATGACCCGGCAGGACAGAGAACAGATTGTCGCTGGCCGTTACCTTCAAGTAGTCGGCGCTGCCGTACAGTTCCGATTCGGGAGGAATGGAGGGCAGGACGAAGGCTTCCTCGGTGGGCACCGTTGTGGGCGCTTCCGTCGGCTCCGTGGTTTCGATGGCATATGTAGTGACCGCCTGCATGTCGTCAATCTGCGGGGCGGTGGTGGAGGCATTGAGGGATTCATCCGCGCGGGAACCATTTCGCTGCGCGAGGAACCAGCCGAACAGCAGGATCACAGCAAAAAGCGAGGCGGCCAGAATGGGGACAATCCGTTTTGCGGATGCCGTCTTCCGTTTCCTTCCCGTCTCAGGTGGAGCGTCCCGGAAAGATTCATTTGCCCGGTTGAGGCCGTCCGCGCCTGTCTGATTCTGTGTATCGGCGCTTTTTCCGGCGCGGCGCTGCTGGCAGTATGCCTGCAAGTCCCGGCGCAGCTCCCGGACGGTCTGGTAGCGATCCTCCGTGGAGAAGGCGCAGGCTTTCATGACGATCGCCTTTAATACCCGGCTGCCGTTTACCGGCGACGGGAAGTCCTCTCCGGCGAAACGGCGGTTTGCCGCGTCCTGCCGCTGGGCGGCGGTGGGAATGGCAGGGGGGAAGGGGAGAAACGGCAAAGTGTGCCGGTTCATCATCCAGTACAGAACCATGCCCAGCGAGTAGATGTCCGCCTGCGCGCCGTAGTGCCAGCGGTTGGCAACTTCCGGTGCCATATACCCCATAGTACCGGTCATAGTACCGGTGGCGGTCTTTTCTGACACCTTGGCAATGCCAAAATCGCCCAGCTTGAATTCGCCCCGGTCGGAGACCAGAATATTCTCCGGTTTGATGTCCCGGTGGACAATATGGTGCTCCTGACAGGCGAGCAGTGCATTGCAGAGGCTAAGACCCAGCTTCAGAACGGCCATTTCCTGATAATCGGCGCTCAGGACATGCTTAAAGGGCTTCAGCAGCTCCATGCGGATATAAATATCCCAGCCGATGCCGTCCGTGTGCTGCACGCACTGCACATCGTGGCAGAACACCACGTTCCGGCACCCGTTCAGCTCCTGCGTCAGGGTATATTCGTTGACCAGCTCCCGCATCTGGTCTTTGTAGTGGGCGGTAATATTCTCCTTGCTGAAGGACTGGGAGTATAACTCCCGAATTTCACTGTTATCCTTCGGCACGGTCAGCTTTTTCAGCGCAGCCTTTTCGACCCGCCCATCGGGCAGGGTGCGGTGTATCTCATAAACCCCGCCAAAGCTGCCCTCGCCGAGCTTTCTGATTACCTCCCACCCGGGGAAGCGAACATCCGGAAATTGCTGAGCCATGGGGAATGCCTCCATTCTTTAGAAAATTACGGCCTCTTTTTCCTGTCCTGCTCCGGCTGCTGGTCAGTCGGCTCCTTGACGGCTGCCGCTACCAGATCCAGCGCGTTTTCGGACAGTTCCGCTTCCGCGGAGTATTCCCGGACGATTGCGGACAAAGCGTCCTCAGGGTTGGTGAGCTTCTGGCAGTCCGCCGCTCTTTTCAGCATCCGATGGATGTTAATTTGCATCTTCTGTTCCCTCCGTTACGACAATAGCAATGGCAGAATGGTTGTCTCCCTGAGCGCCGCAGCGGCTGATGGCCAGCGCTTTCATCCGTTCCAGCCATTGCGCTGCCGTGTCTTCTCCGCCCCAGGAAAGCATTTCCTCTTCCAGAATCAATTCCCAAAAGCCGTCGGAGCACAGCAAAAACCGATCTCCCGGCTGTATTTCCAAATCATTCAGTTCCACCTGAACTTCTTCCTCCGCGCCCAGCGCCCGAAGCAGATGGTTCCGCCCGGCGTAGCCCCGGAGCTGCGCCTGCGTGATCTCTCCGGAAAAAACGGACAGCTGGGCGACACTGTGGTCGATGGTCTGAAATGCGACCTGCCCGTTCCGGAACTGGTACAGCCTTGTGTCCCCCATATTGGCGGCAAAAGCTTCCGTTCCATCCGCCCAGAGCACTGCCACGGTCGTCATCATCTGATTTCCGTCCGTATGCATGTCCCAGATGCGCCGGTTTTCCTCCTGAATCGCACCGCAGAGCATGTCCTCGTCTACAGGGTGCGCGGAAAGGCGGGAGAGGTGTTCCGCGGCATCCCTTGAGGCAAGGTCTCCGTGTCCCATGCCGCCCAGACCGTCCGCAACGAGGGCCAGAAGCGTCCCCGGCGTCCCGGCGGCGAAAACAGCGTCTTCATTGACAGGGCGTCCGCCCTGTTCCGAGTAGCAAGCCACATCAAAGTTCATTTGGTTTCCTCCAATTCCGCGCTTTTTCAGGAGCGCATACCCTATATCACAGGGATTCTCTCTGCCTTTTCGACAAATCGGGGACCCGGCTCAATAGTTTCTCCAGACCGTTGATCCACAGCGCTGCCTCGTTCATTGCCTGAGGAAGGACATCCTCCGGGACGTAGTGCCGCAGCCGGGCGTCCGGACGCAGAGTACCGTTATCCAAACCCAGAAGCTTTCTGGCGAGGCTGGCGTCATAGCGGTCAAAAGCGGCGCACATGCCGACGCAGTCCGCCAGAACCTCATCCCGAATCACCTGAATATCTCCCGGGTAACATTTTCGATAGATAAAATGGGTCAATTCATGGTATTTCCGGATTTCTCCGGAGGCCTCTTTCCATATTTCCGGGGGAAGTCCCACTTCCTCCGGGGAGAGGCCGCTGTAATAGCCTGTACTCAACAGAATCAGGCTGTCCGTATAATTTTCTTTGTTCTGCGTGTACCGGCGGAATTCCGCGTTCCAGTCTGTTCCGCCGGACGCAAGATAGGAACATTTGTGCTTTCGGATTCGTTCCCAGTTGGCAAGCCCGCCGATGTACTGCGCGCCCACGGCTCTGGGAATTTCTCTTGGCTCGCAGCGGTATGCCAGCGCCTGAACAGCGCGCTCGAATTGCTCGCGGTGGGTGATTTTCCAGAGACGCACCGACCCGAAGGCGGTTTTTTCCTCCAGGAGATCGTCCTCCGCGCAGAACACGACGCAGGGGGCGGTCGTCACTGGCCGCCCTCGCAGTACCGCGTCTTTATATTGCGCAGAGGTTTTCGTCTCCCATGAGATCGGAAGACGAAGCTGGGGATAGCAATTCAAAAGATCGTCAAATTCATTTTTTCGCATAGCCGAACCTCAGGCAGTGTACATCTCGAACGACCTCTTCTGGAAGAACGGCCGCCAGGACGCAGTCTTTGAAAATTCATCTGTATATCCATCCAGAAGATGTCCCTTGCAGTTGCCGGTGCAACTCATGTAGGTATCCCGAGAAAATCTTGTGAATACCAGACGGCAGCGCTGATCGCCCGTTTCTTCGATTAAGTAAAATACTGCTCCATCCAGATCACTGTCATCCAACTTGCAGTCTTTAAAAATCTGCTCAATCTGATCAAAGCAGGCATAATAGAACTTTGGCCCGATTTCTGCCTTCATGGATACATATAGGTATTTGCTGCGTTCGTCGTCCGTCCAAACCTCAAATTCCGGATAATTTTCCTGAATATAACGAATGATTTCTTCATCCTCCGCAGTCAACCTGGACAGTCCAAAATGCGCACTGTCGCTGTTGAACTTGTAATCGGCGGAATAAGTGTATGCACGGGTTCGTTCGGCCTGAAGGTTGTAGGCAATCAACTCCAGAATGTAGCGGTATTGCTCATCAATACTGTCTGCTCCAAGCATCGGAAATTGGGTGAAGAGAAGTGTGTCTTCCGTGACCGTCGAGGTGATCTGCGCAGACACCAGTGGATCATCATACCAGCCGTAACTCAGGGTTTTGTCGTCTCTCCATCTCAACTTGGATGTCAGCTCTTCTACAGCTGCCGCATCGGTATACTGAACCTGCAGGCCAATATTTCCGCTGCCTCCTATCGGTACGATCTCCACACTTTTTACGTTCATATCCCATGTGGGAATTTCTGAAGAGTATGCCAGCTGCAGTGATGGAGAGTCGCTGAAGAATTGTAACATATCGGCACTCAGACGCTCCAGGTTTGTGCGGATCACGGCAGTGTCCTCACTTTGTATATCCATGCCAAAGGCATACGGAGTCCCAATGATATCCATCCTGTCCTTCATCTGCCGGATGGCTTCTTCAATCAGGGAATCGGAAACGTCTGAGTAATTGGATATCTGGAGTCGAATGGAAATAGTGTTGTCAGGATCTTTCAGTTCCTGAAATTCGCACTGCTTTTGGCCAAAGTACGTTCCGGATTCTCTTGTCTCCCAATATGCCTCCGGTACGACAGCGTACTGGAAAGAATATCCGTTGTTTAAGACATCGTGGCTCAGACCATAGGTAATGGCTCTGGTGAGGTTTTCTTCTTTCCAACCGGACGCGACCATAACAAACGTCAGGCCATCGGAGGCTCGATAGGTATAGGGGAAGGATACGCTGTAGTTCATGGACACATCAAAACCAAATGTATCTGTTCCGTCCCTGTCAAACTCGTTGTATAATTTGTCAACCCGGTCCTGAGTCAGCGTCAGGCAGATGCAGGGCTGGCTTCCTTCCAGAATAAGCGGTTCGCCGCGGTAATTCTCCACTTCCAGAGGCATGCCCAGCTTTTGATTCATTTCGCCGACTGTCGTTTGGTATACATCCGTAATATCTTCCCGACTGATGGCCCCATCTTTGTCGTCATACATGTACTCGTAGCGACTGACGTATCTTATGAGGTAAAGTTCCTGCTTCCGGTTGATTGTTGCCCGCAGGACACTCTCGATATCGTTCTCATATCCGATATCCGACATCGGAATCGCCGCGTCGATTTCCCCGGTCTCCTCATTCATGCTGATCTTGGCAGCAGCGGATAAAGCGTAAATGCGCTCCTTGATCAGCGGCGTATCATGCCGTACATCTGAAAAGCTTGCGCTGTCATCCGGGAAGAGCTTCAGCTCAAGAACAGGATCATCAACCGTTTCGTCCACCGCTGTTACGGTTGCCTCTGGCACAGTCGTTTCTTCTGCGGCCTCTGCTGCCAGCGACTGGACTGTTGCCTTGGGTGCGGGAACGGGTTTCTTTCTCTGAATGAAAAGCAGAACAGCGCTGGCAATGCATAGTACAGCAGCCGCCGCGAAAATGGGCTTGAGCGGCAGCTTTTTCTTGCCGTGTTTCTTTTCGGAGATTTTTTCATCTGGTCTGGCGGTTTCCGTGTCCGCCTTTTCTGACACAGTGCTGCTTGTACAGCCCGTCAGATCGCTCAGCATTTCGTCAGCGGTCTGGTAGCGGTCTTCCGGATGATAGGCGCAGGCTTTCAGAACCACCTGCTTCAGTGCCTCACTGCCGTTTTTCGGCGCGGGCAGAGCTTCTCCGCGAAAGCGGCGGCTGGATGCCTCCTGATGCTGCATCGCGGTAGGAATCTGGGGCGGCATGGGGAGAAAGGGCAGTGTCCGCTCGTTCATCATCCAGTAGAGAACCATGCCCAAAGAGTAAATGTCCACCGTTGAACCATAGGCCTCATGTTTGGAGATCTCCGGAGCCATATAGCCGGTCGTACCGGTAACCGTGCCGGTGCCATTTTCCATGGCTATCTTCGCGACACCAAAGTCCCCCAGCTTGAAAACCCCGTCCTCGGAGACCAGAATGTTTTCCGGCTTGATGTCCCGGTGGATGATGTGTTCTTTTTCGCAGGCGGTCAGGGCGGCACACAGGTCTTTTCCTATGGCTATAACAGTCTGTTCGCTGTATTCCGTGGGCAGTACCTTTTTCAGCGGAGTCAGCAACTCCATGCGGATATACAGATCCCAGCCGATGCCGTCCTCGTGCTGAACATAGCGCAGATCCAGACTGTGGACGATATTGGGGCAGCCGCTGAGCCGCTTCATCATACCGTACTCGCCCACCAGATTTTTCAGCTGGTTGGTAAAGTGCGCGGTGATGCTTGCCTCGTCAAATTGATTGGAACGCAGTTCTTCAATTTCATCCGGATTTCTTGGAAGCGTCAGCTTTTTCAGTGCGCCTTTTTCAACCTGACCGTCCGGCAGGGTGCGCTGAATTTCGTACACGCCTCCGAAGCTGCCTACACCCAGCTTGCGGACGACTTCCCAGCCGGGCCATACAACATCCGTGAATCGACTTGCCATGCTCTGTTCCTCCCTTCCGCGCCTGTTATCGCAAGGATGTTTCCTGAATCCGGCAGACGATGATGGTGATATTGTCTTTTCCGCCGCCGTCCAGCGCCGCCTGCAGAAGATTCAGGGCGCACTGTTCCGGATTTTCCGATCTGGACAGGATATCGGAAAGCGCCAGATTGTCCACCATATCCGTCAGACCGTCGCTGCACATCAGGTAGATGTCGCCGCTCTGCATGGAGTCCTTGATGACGAACGGCTCGATGCGCACGTCTTCCGGGTTCATGCCCAGATGCTGGGTCAGGGGCGCTTTCCGCCCCGGCGCCGGGACGCGCTTGGATACATGATCCTGAGACAGCTGGGCGAACACATGATCCCGCAGCCGGTAGACCCGGCTGTCGCCCACGTTGCAGACGTAGACGCGGTTTCCGGAAAAATACAGCGCCGCCATGGTGGTTCCCATCCGGCTGGTCATCAGCTCCTGCGCCCGGCGGAATACGGCGTCGTTCAGCGCCAGCGCCAGATTGCCCAGATATTTTCCTCCGGACTGGTAAAACAGCTTCGGCTTCCCGGTCAGAGCCTGCATTTCCGAGGCGGCGGTGAAGGATGCCTGTTCTCCATAGTTTTCGCCGCCCATGCCGTCAAACACCCCGAGGCAGACATCCTCCTGCAGCACCCGCTCCATCAGAAGCGGGTCATGGGTGCTTGTGTGTTCTTCCTCGAGGCAGATGCCGTTGAAGAAGAAATTATCTTCGTTATTGCCGCGCCTGTTGCCGATATGGCTGAGGCACGCGGCTTGGAGTGTAAAGGCCATCCATGTTCTCTCCTTTCTCGTTTACGGAACTTTTCACAGCTGTGGGACAGCACAGCTTTATGGATATATAGTGTATACACGCGGTTCTATCCGATGTTACAGGAAACCGTGCTATCCGGCTGCGTGAAAAGCGAGGGCGCCGAGAAGATACCCTTCTGTATAGTATAAAGTATTTTGCTTGAGACACTGTGTCTCATGGAACGAGTCTAACGCAGGCCCGAAAAATCGGGTCTGCGTTAGGTGTCATGCGGTAAAGAATGGTAGTTTTGTACTGCCTGCTACACTTTTTATTTTTCCTTATTAATTCGCGGCGTTATACAGACATCCATGATCAAAAACACTGCATACATCAGCCATATAAATGGTGGCTGATAAATGTTCACGCCAAACAAAAACAGAAGAAGAGCCAAAAGTTCGAGTATAAACAGCCATAGAGCACTGAAAATTATCCTCTGTAGCCCGCTTTTTTCGCGGAAAAAAAACGTAAGGCAGAGTACAACAATGGACAGAAATACGTTGAAATATGCAAAAGGACAGCGGGTGATAACGGCAGAAATTACTGAACAAATTACAAGTAGAAAGGGGAATAGCACTGCCTTTTTCATATCGAATCACCGGAAAGTCTTATAGGCATGATATCCTATCCAAGCGCATGCAACAAGCATGCCTAGCGGATTTCCTAACGCGATAGTTGCACCAAGTCCTGCAACGCCTCCAAGTGCAGCAAGCCAATGATCTCCATTTATCCTCCCGCCGCTGACGGCATCAAGGTCGTCGTCGCTCAACTCCCCTTCACCCAGCTTCCCACTCTGGTAAGAACGCTGAATTTCTTCCCATGCATCTTTAGGAAGTTCAATGTTGTATTCAGCGCATATACTCTGCGCTTCTTCAACAGTTTTGGCTGCTGCAACAGCCTTAAGAAAATCAGAATTTTCGGAGACCAGTTTTTCATCGATGACAAAGTTCTCGTTCATATTTATTTTATCCTTTCATGAGTACTAAGCAAATTGCTTTTATGCATGAATCTTGATTCCTACTGCCTTACACTGTTATCTAGTATGTTTTGCAAGAATGACTCCGCAAGCCACTGCAGCCCCGCAGAGAACCAATGCACCAAGAGGACTCATACCAAATAGAAAACCCAGTGCGTACACGCCAGCGACAAATCCACCACCGGCTACATTGTCCAAATCCGCTTCGCTCAGTTCTGCGTCGTGGCTTTTCTTGATAGCTTCGACCAGTTCATCTCCGGTAATCTCTACGCCATATGCCTTGCACAACGCAACAGCTTCGTCAACAGTTTCTACTTTGCTGGCGGCCTTTTTAAATTCCTCGTTTGTGACTAATTCTTTGATTTCCATGATTTCTATTCCTTTCTTTTTTATAATTTTTATGGGCTTGTGTTTGCACCCAATCATACATTGGAAAAATTTTATCCGGCTCCAGATCTTGAAGCCATTCAATTCTGCAGTCCTTATGTTCGCTTCCGCTTTACCTGCTACTTTAAGAGCGCCGAAAGACCTTGTACTTTTTGTAAAGATATAAGGCATAGAGAAGCGTTATTGCTATCGCAAAGCCTGCGCCAAAGCCGCCGGAAACCTTATCGAGCATTTCCTCATCCAGCTCGTCCCCATGGCTGACCATTTCCCTTGCTTCGGCAAGCTGCTCTTTGGTTACATCGATGCCTTTTTCTGCAAACAGCTGGATAATCACGTCGTCATTTTCGGCATTTTCCAACTTTTCGCAGAACTCGCGGTCCTGTATCAGGTTTTCAAACTCCATGGTTGTGTCCTCCTTTCACGCAGTCAAAGCCTTACCAATCCGGCCTTCGTGGTGAAGCCCAATTTCATGCCGCCGCTGACGGAGTTCAATTCCGCAGCATCCAGTTCGCCGTTTGCCTGCTTCTTTAAAAGCTCAAAAGCCTTTTCAATGCTCAAACCATCTTCCAGTACAAGGGAATTGGCTTCCAGCATGCTTGCAAGCTCTTCCGGGGAATTACATGCAGCCAGACGCTCCATCAGGTCGTCATTTTCCAGATTATCTTCTGTCATGTTTGTTTCCTCTTTTCACACAGTTAAATTTTTACCAACCCGGCTTATGCGGCCACGGCCGTAGCGGAAATAGCCTCGGGAAGCGCGGCGGCCACGGGATCGGGAATGGGAACCACATCAACCGTCCCCCCGCAACTCCGTCCAGCTCGCTTTCGTTCAGTTCTCCTTCCGGCGGCGTAAGCGCTGCGATAAGCTCTTCCGGAGTGATCTGAATTCCGTGCTGTGCAAAGAGCGCGGAAGCTTCCTCGGCAGAAGCTGTCTTGGAAAATGCCTCCTGGAACGAAGGGTCTTCCATCAGCTCATTCAACTTTTCTTCCATGATCTTTTCCTCCTTTCGTAAAAAATGGGTACAGCAGCGGTGTGCCGCTGTTTTATAACGCGTTTGGAACAGCCTTGCGCTTTTTCTTCTCATCCCACCTGCCGCAAACGTCTTACAACAATAGATACACAGTACAATCCGGAATGTTACAAAAAATCAATCTTCTTTTTTGAATTTCGGGAAGAAGTTGGACAGATTCGACTGTTTGGAATAGTCCTCCTCCCGCGTTACCTGAAGATAGGCCAGCTTGTCTTCCCACTCTACCTTGCTCAGGCTCTGCACGCCGGCGAAGGCCAGATGGCCGATGTACTGCAGATTTTTGTTGAAGTAAATGTAGCTCAGCTTTTCGCATTCGGAAAATGCCTGACGCTCGATGCGCTCAATGTTGGCGCCAAGATACAGGTTCCGCAGGCCGCTGCAGCCCTGAAAAGCGCACTCGCCGATGATGCGGCAGTTATCCTGAAAGGTGATGTCCCGCAGCGCCGTACACTCGGCAAAGGTGGATTCACAGACGTCCGTGTCGATTTTCACCGCCCGGAGAGAGTCACACCCGGTGAAAACATAAGCGCCCATGCTGGTGACGGTGCTGGGAATGTCCGCACTCCAGAGGGATGTACAGCCCTGAAAGGCATAATCCCCGATGGCCTCCACGGACGCCGGGAACTGGATCGTACCCAATGCGCTGCACTTGGAGAACGCGCTGTCGCCGATGGATGTCACATCAGACCCCAGATTCACCGACTGGATCATGGAAAGATCCCCGCAGGTCTCTTCTCCGATCTCCTTCACATTCAGCGTCAGAACGGTGACGTCCTTCAGAGCTTCCGTAAGAGGCTTTTCGGATTTCAGTTTGCTGGTCAGAACGTCGCCGCTGATCTCCAGCTCATTGTTGGCGTAGAGAATATAGTCGGAGCCGTCAGACAGGGTTCCCTGACTTTTCAGAGTCTTCTGGGACTCCCGGTTTTCGATTTTTTCGTTTTCCGGCCGGGTATACTCCAGCCCCGGCAGCGCGTCTTCATCCGGCTGGCGGGTTTTCAGACCGCTGCAGCCGGAAAGCAGCAAGGCCCCGGCCAGCGTCAGCGCAAGCAATCTTTTTTTCATAGATCGTCCCTTCTTTGATTTCGCGTTTTACAGAGAAATAAGCCGAACCGAATGGAAGCGGTAGCTGCTGGCCCCAATGCGCACATTGTCGCCGTCCGCCAACGCGGCCGGCTCTCCGAGATCCAGTATCCGCCCGTTTATTTTGACGCAGTCGTCTACTTCCGGCTCAAGCCACGCGCCGTGCTCGTCCTGCCAGAACGAGGCGCAGTCCCGCTTGATGTCGGCGCCATTGATAACGGTAGCCTCCGGGTCCTCCGCCTGAAGGATCTGGTGCTCGTCGGTTCCGAGAATCAGCGCTTTCGTCTCCGTATCTTCCAGATAAACCAGATTCTCCTGACTCTGGAGCCGGGCGGCCTGCTCATCAAAGACAGCCAGCAGCCGGGTCCCCGCCAGACTCAGAAGCGCGGTGTCCCCGATTTTTACGGTCTGACCCCGTTCCAGCGCCTGCCCGTTCAGGGACGTTCCGTTGGAGGAATTGCAGTCGCGGACGTAATGCGCGCCGTTCAGGGTGAAAAGCTCCGTGTGGCGGCGGCTCATGCAGCTGTTGTCCGGGAAGGGGATGTCGCACTGGTTGATTTTTCTGCCGATGATGGTGGACTGATATTTTCCGCGGAATATTTCACCTGTGCCGAGTTCCACGATCAGAAGCTGCTCTTTCATTGAGAACTGGGGCTTGACCCGAATGGTTTTTTCTCCGTCGTCATCCGCATCGTCCGCGGAGACCGTCTGGTCGTTTCTGTCCACCACCGTTCCATCGTCCGCCATGGCGATGAAGTTCGTACACTTCGCCAGATTTGCGTCGGCGTCTTTGTAGCCCTGAAGCCGACCAAACTTTTCCCGGGCGGCGGCATATGCCCCGCTTCTCATGTCCGACAGGGCCTGCTGGTAAAGCGCTTCCTGCTGCCGCTGCTTTTCCTGCCGGAGGATTTCCAGCTTTTCCTTGCAGCGCAGCTGCATCATACCGCAGTTCCGGAAGGCTCCCAGCTGAGCGAACAGCCGCTCCGCCTGCATCAGATCTTCGGGTATCCTGTCGTGGCTCAGAAGGGCGACGGCCTGATCGTAGATTTTCTCATTTTCCTCATCGCTGAAATCCAACGGAATCGCATGGTAATGGAAGAAATCATGCCCTAAGCGAATCTCCTCGCCGCCGCTCAGTTCTGCGGGGGCTGTCAGATTCTTACCGTTGACGTAAGTGCCGTTTCTGGAGAAATCTTTGATCGTGACTTTTCCGCTTTCCGCATCCGGGCAGATGTCCGCGTGGTGGCGGCTGACCCTGTGGTCTGACAGAACGTTCTGCTTCCATGGCTCATTCCTGCCCAGATGCAGGGCATCCGAGAGAATCAAACGCATTTCTGCCGTGGCATCTGCCTGCAAAAACCGCAGAGCGGCAGCCTGCCGCAGTATCTCGGCATCCGAATGCTGAAATGGCAGGTAGGTTCCTGTATTCGTACGTATGGGACTTCTAAAGGGAATTTTTACCTGTTTCCCGGCTGCCAACGGCGCGTCTTCCACGGACACGTCCTGCTGCCCCAGATTTTCTACTAAAATCTCGCCGTCCAACACGGTTACTACCGGCCCGGGTTCCTGCTGCCCTGGGGTAAGTACAAGCTGACCCTGCCGGTCAAAGAGCACCTTTCCGCTTTCCATACATACCGCCAACAGCCGGGGGCGCTCGACGGGCGGTTCCGGGGATGGGGCTTCTTTGAGCGGAGCCTCCGGGGATGGGACTAAAACTGGGGCCGGTTTCAGCTCTGCATTGGGTTCCGTCTTCGGAAGCGGATCCGGCTCTGGCCTTGCGATTGGAATGGGAGCGCCTTTGCACGCTTCCAGCATCCCGGAAGCGGCAACCCGCCCCGGCCAATCCGACTGGGGATGCTCAAACAGCCGCAGGTACTGCGTCCCCGCAAGCTGCAGCCGGATTCCGCCGCTCAGGGGGAAATCCTCCAGCATCAGCGGAAGCATGGGCTTCTGATCTTCCACCTGGTAGGTCATTTCGTTTTTACAGTTGTGGGAACGGCAGTAATCCGGGGTTATGGCTACCAGAAACAGAGTGCACTCCTCCAGCTTTTTCGCAATAACTTCCGGCCATTCGTCTCCGATACCGATCCCGTCGTCAAACCAGATCCGATAGCCCAATGCCGTCAGCTGCTCGATCAGCGGATATACGCGCGGGCTGTCCTTATGACAATAGCTGAAAAACACAAAGGGTTCAGAACCCAGATATGGTTTCGCTCTGCACTTCATGAAATTCCCTCCCTTCAGCGGATATCAAACAGCGCCGACGCGCCAACGGAATCCAGCGCGGACTTGGCGGCCGCGGACAGATTCTTCAGTACCAGTTCCTTTCCCTTCTGGTCTTCGGAACGCTGCACCACACGCATGGCCTGAATGTGGGCATTGGACAAATACTCCACCTGATTCAAATCCAGCGTGATATCCATTTTTACGGAGGCGAGCGCGTTCAGCTCATCCAGAAATACATAGGCGGTATCGCCCCGCAGTTTTCCACCCAGCTCCACCAGAGCATGTCCCTGGGACAAAGTCTCTTTCAGCCAGCACAATGTTTCGCCGTTTTCCGTTAAGATCATCTGATCTTCTTTCATTTCTGTTGTGAAACTCATCAGTTTTCCTCCGCGATCTGGCGTTTCGCCATATTGTAGAACAGTCCTTTTTGCGCCATCAGGCTTTCAAAATTGCCTTCCTCCTGAATTTGCCCGTTGTTGAACACCAGAATCCGGTCACAGTTCTGAATCGTGCTGAGCCGGTGGGCGATGACGACCCGGGTCACGTGCATGTCGTCCAGACTCTGGCACACCTTGGCCTGAGTCAGATTGTCCAGAGCGCTGGTGGCTTCGTCAAAGAACAGAACCTGAGGCTTATTCATGATAGCGCGGGCAATGAGAATTCTCTGCTGCTGGCCGCCGGAAATGGTATTTCCGGACTCGCTCAGTACTGTCTGAACACCCATAGGCATCTGGTCGATATCCGCTTTCAATCCTACCGCTTCAATTACCTCATTTACCGCTTTCATGGTCGGGTTCGGGCAGGTGATCGTGATGTTATCGTAGATGCTGCCTGCGATTAGCTTGCCGTCCTGCAGAACAACACCCAGGTTCCGGCGCAGGGAATGGGCATCCAGTCCGGACAGGCTCTTGCCGTCGTAGCGAATTTTCCCTTGCGTTGGGGTTTCAAAGCCCAGCAAAAGCTTCAGAAGGGTGGATTTTCCGCAGCCGGAAGGCCCGACGATCGCGACGTACTCTCCGGGATGAATCTGCAGGGAAATGTCATTCAACACATTTCCGGCCTCCGGGCTGTAGCCGAAGCTCACGTGCTCCAGTTCAATACTGCCGCTCAGAGACTGGACGATCTGCTTCTGCTCGTCATCCTCCGGCTGGGTGTCAAAAATTGGCTTCAGGCGTGTGTATATCGGTTTCAGGCGGAATATCGTCATACAGCCGCTTATCAGCTGCATCAGCGCCGAGGAGAAGGTCCCGAAGGCGGAATTAAAGGCCATGAAATTACCAACGGAAATATCCTGATTTTTCTTGATGATTACAAAATACAGAATCATGGAGAACAGATAGGTAGAAACGTCGGACAGAACTTCCGAAACTACTGTGATCCGTTTTCCCTGAATTTCGTATTTCTGCTCCTGCGTAAAAGGAATCAGGTATTCCAGAATAGCCCGTTCTTCCGCACCGGCCATACGGATCTTGTCCACGCCGCCCAGATACTGATACAGCTTCGCGACAGCCTTGCCGCTGGTATCTGCCTGTAATGTCTCGTAGCGCAGGGAACGGGTCTCCAGAAAGTAGCTCAGCAGGGCGAAGACCAATGACATGATCAGCGCCCACACGGTCAGTTTCCCGGAATATTTGATCATTCGCCACAGGTAAAACAGGGAAAAGACCATACCGAATCCGGCGCCGGTAATCTGAGAAACCACCTGCGCCCCGGAGGAACCGGCCTGCCCCAGCCGCTGCGCCAGATCACCGCTGTCGTAGCTTCGGAAGAAGCTCTCCGGCAGCTGGAAGATACGCCAGTAAACCGCGTTTTGCAGATCGTAATTCACATGGCAGGAAACGCCATATTCCGTCAGCTTTTTGACCATGCTGAAAAATACATTGCCAAGCATAAAGCTACCGATCAGTACACACAGCTGGATGACCATGCCGAAATCACCCAGGGCAATATATTCATCATAGATTTTCTGATTCAGCGTGGGGAGAAGAATACCGATCAGAGTGCCTGCCAGTCCCAGCAGCGCCAGAGCCACTATGCTCTTTTTTGGAATGCTCTTTTTGCAGAACCGGAGCAGGTCTTTTCCTGTGAGTCTGGTTCTGGGCAAAGCTCTCCCGATGCTGTGCGCTTTCGGGGATATCTTTTCGGCGATTTCGGCAGTGATCGGAACTTCTTTTTCCCCGTCATAAAGGACGTATGATTTGCCTTTCTTCCGGTACAGCGCAACAAGCGCGTCATCCAGAGTGCCCAAAAGCACACCGCACTCCTGACGATACCACTTCTGCTCCAGAACCACTTCCCGACAGGTGAAATTGGAGATTCTTGCCACGTCCGGAACGGCCATCTTCGCGCCGCAGCAGGACAGTATGCGTGCCTCCGACGCCACCTCGATTCCGGCGGCCTTGCAGCCCTGAGCAATGACCCGGTAGGTATTGGAACCCTGAACCGGCGCTTCCTCCGCGGATTCCGCAATGCTGATAATGGTGGCAGCTGTCTGACCGGATACCACTTTTTTGGCGATCTCCGAGTGGACGATAAAGCCCTCGTCCTTCAGGGACTGCCCTAAATAAAACTCCTCCAGACAGCGCTCGAAGCCCTCTTCTTCCAATTTGGGGATGCCGCATTTGTGAATAAAATTCCGTTTCAGGGGCTTGGTGCTGCCATTTTCCAGAAGCTCCAGCTCTGCCTCTCCGGACTTTGGGACAACAAGGAATTTCCAGACGTCAAAGGCCTCGTTCCGGTAGGCGTAGGAGGGAAAAATGTCACCTTTATTCAGTTCCGCGATTCTTTTCCTGCGTTCGATGCTGCCTTTCTTTACGGGAACCAGATAGACGATCACACCACCCTGAACCACCCGGTAGGCGTCGTTCATGTTTTCAGTCAGCAGCGCGTGGGGACTCTGCAGTTGGATTTGGGTTAGCTGTGAGGACTGCTCCTCCAGTTTTATATCAAATTGATTTGCCATATCGACCCTCCGTCACGCATTGGCGAAAGTACGGTAAAATCCATCCTGCTCCAGCAGCTGCTTATGGGTGCCCCGCTAAATGATTTTACCGTTTGCCATAGCAATGATCTCGTTGCAGTCCCGCACGGCGCTGAGCCGGTGCGCGACGACGATACAGGTACAGCCTCTGGCCCGGATATTGTCCAGCACCTGCTTTTCCACAATGGGGTCCAGCGCACTTGTGGCCTCGTCCATGATCAGAATCGTCGGATTGGTTGCAAGGGCTCTGGCAATTTCCATTCTCTGCCGCTGTCCGCCAGACAGATTCGCCGCATTTTCCGTAAGCATGTAGTTAAATCCGCCGCTTTGGCGAATAATAAAATCGTAAATGCAGGCATCTTTCGCGGCCTGCTCCATGTCCGCCTCCGAAACAGCCGGATTCCACATGGAGAGGTTGTCCCGGATGGTGCCGGAGAACAGCGTGATCTTCTGGCTGACAGTGGATACGCTGGCGTTCATGACTGCTTTTGGAATTTCATCGGTTGGCTTCCCGTCCATCAGGACTTGCCCCTGCCAGGGGCGGTACAGGCCGCTGATCACCTTGGATATCGTGGATTTTCCGCTGCCCGACGCGCCGACAAACGCGATGGACTCGCCGCTGTTCAGCACAAAATGAAAGTTTTCGATCAGCGGAGGCTTCAGACGGCTGTAGCCAAAGCTCACGTCTTTCAACTCCACTCTTCCGGACAGCTTGCCGCCTGTTGACGAGCCTGCCTGCTCCACCAGATAGCTCGGGTCAACGTCATATTTTTCGATGTCCTCCACCCGGCGGATGTTGGATTTTGTGACCTGAAGGCTGCGGATAAAATTCACAACGGAGTTGATCGGCTGGCAGAAGGAATCAAACAGGGAATTGTAGGCGGTCAGCATACCCATTGTCAGATCGCCCCGAATGACCAGATAGCCGCCGATCAGCAGCAGCGCCACGTCGGACAGCTTGCCGACCGCATCCGGGATGCTGCCCACCAGCTGCTGAAACCGGTTCAGCTTCTGGTCCAGTGCCGCATTCTTTGCCTGATGACCCAGAATCCGGGCGCTGTATTCCGCCTCAACACCGGAGGCTTTGATGGTATCCGTGATCGTCAGCCCCGCGCAGACCGCGCCGTACAGCTTGCCGCCGGTCATCTGCATTTTTACGGAGGATTCCGCCACAGTTTTATTGCTGAGCACGACGATCGCTACACACAGTGCCACATTGACAATGCCTACGATCGTCATCTGCCAGCTGTAGAGGAACAGCACTACCAGATAAAACAGGGCAATGAGGATGTTCAGGAAGGTTTCCGCAAAGTCGCCTGCCAGAAAATCATCCACATCTTTGTTGTTCTGAATTCTGGAGACCAGATCGCCGGTATAGCGCTGGTCAAAAAAGGTGATGGGCAGCTGGAACATGTGCGTCAGGAATTTTGTGCCGGAAATGGTACACATGACGCTTTTCAGCTTCTGTAAAAGCATACTGCGGTAATAGGAAAGGAAAACCTTGAACAATATGCAACTTCCCATAAATACGAGAATTTTGGTCAGCCAGTCCCGATAGCCGTTGCACAGCACATCGTCAATAAATGTCTGGGACAGAACCGGCAGGATAAGGCCGGGGAAAAACAGCAGTATGCCGATATATACAAGCTTTGCGAGGACGCCGACTCTGCCCTTCAGCCGCTGCTTCAGGAACGGCAGGAACGTTCCCTGCTTTTTCTCTTTCAGGAAACCGGCAGCCGGCGCGAAGGTCAGCACGACGCCGGTGAATCCCTCGTCCAGCTCCTGCATGGTAAGCTTCCGGTGACCGACAGCCGGATCATTCAAGTAGGCATACTTTCCTTTGATGCCCTCAAAAACAACAAAGTGGTTAAAGTTCCAGTGGATAATGGAGGGGACCGGCAGCTTCATCAGCCCGTCCAGCTCTTTTCGATAGCCGTGGCATTCAAAACCGTATTTCTTCGCCGCGCGCATGATATTGCCTGCCACACAGCCGTCCCGGGATACGCCGGTTTCGATCCGCATTTTCTCCAAAGGCAGGTGCTTCCCGTAGTAGGCAAAGATCATGGTCAGCGATGCCGCACCGCACTCCGTTGCTTCCATCTGAAAGACAGTGGGCGTTTTTGCATAGCTGCTCATTTCTTGCCCCCCTCCCACAGATCAAACAGTTTCTCAAACAGTTTTTCAATGGGTCTTACCTGCTTGGTAATGATTTTGACACTGCATATATCCCGGTTATTGACCATCAGCTGATCGCCTTTGGTGTTTGACCAGAAGTAGCCGCTTACGGAACTGCTGCTGGGATAAAGCTCGCAGGTAACGGCGGTAACCGCCTTTCCATCAGAAGAAAAGTTCTTATCCAGATTGTTTTCGCTGCCGAGGACCTGCTTCTGAGCGTTCTGGGAGGCCGCACCGGCGTCGATATTGATGACCCGGCCTACCATATGTCCATAGCTTTTGCTGTCAGAAGCAGACAGGGAGATATAGGCGGTGTCCCCGCGCTTGATCTTCTGGGCGTCCGTGGTCAGAACATAGCACACCACCACCTGACGGCTGTCCGTGCTGGGAGAAAGGCGAAGGACTTCGCTGTTGGGGGTGATGGTGCTGCTCTCCGGGGCGACGATCTCGCTTACATAGCCAACCTGATCGGACAAAACCTGAACCGTCTCGTTCCGGTCTGTTTTGACCTCCATGAGAACATCATTTTCATAAATCTTATCGCCCTGCGTTACAAACACGTTGGTCACGGTGCCCGCTGTGTTGGAGTAAACCGCGTTGGTGCTGTCCGGGCTGGTCACAATGCCGGTGGTCGTCACAGTCATGGGGATTCGTCCAATGAACGCCCAGACAAGCGTTACAACCACGATCAGCGTTGCTCCCGCCAAAGCCAGCCAGGACATGGGCGAAGATATTTTCAGCATGGTGTCCAGCTGATCGGGGGAAGAGATCCGCTCCAAAGATGACTTCCGATACAATTCTGCCATAGTAAATTTCCTCTTTTCTTCTATGTCTCCGATTGAATAAACGTTTTCATCTGTTGGATCGCCCGATAGAGCTGAACCCGAACATTTACCTGGGTCATGCCCAGATTTTCCGCAATTTCAGCGGCGCTTTTATCACAGAAGTATTTTTGAACAACAATTTTACGCTGCCTTTCGGGAAGCTGTTCCAGCGCTCTGGCCAGCAGTTCCCGTTCGCATTCCATTTCGGCGGCCTGTTCCATAGGCGCTTCATCCGAAGCGGTGAACTCCATGTAGTCATCGATGTCCTCAAAGCAGCGCCGGGATCGCAGATAATTTTTGTAGCGGCTGTTCACAATGACATACAGCCATGTCTTTATGGAAGCCTTCTGCGGGTCAAATGTGTTGAATTGACGATAGCAGTATTCAAAAATATCAGCGGTCAGGTCTTCCGCATCCTGTACGTTTCCGATTTTCCGGTACAGGCAGCGATGAACCTGCTGCGCATATTGCGCATAAAAAGATTCAAAGGAATCCGTTTGCCCCGGATGAACCAGCGATATCATTTCCCGCTTCACCTCCAGCGTGTTTATTTTCTACCCGAACACTTCTCTGCGGTGTGGGGAAGAAACCTTTCTGTTAACGCGCTGATCTCGACGCCTAACCGGACTCACCATCGGCCTTATGCGAGGCATCCCTTTCGGCACGATACTGCCGGAGACACGCATATAAATCTCTGCGCAGCTCCTGCGCGGTCTGGTAGCGCTTCTCCGTTGAGAAGGCACAGGCTTTCATGACGACTGCTTTCAGCTCCGGAGTGCCATTCACCGGCGGCGGGAAACTTTCACCGGAAAAGCGACGTGCTGCCGCCTCCTGCCGCTGCGTGGAGGTGGGAATAGCAGGGGGGAAGGGCAGGAACGGCAGCGTGCGCATATTCATCATCCAGTACAGAACCATCCCCAGTGAGTAGATGTCTGCCTGAGCGCCGTAGTGCCGGCGGTTGGCTACCTCCGGCGCCATGTAGCTCATGGTGCCGGTCATGGTCCCGGTGGCTGCTTTTTCGGACACCTTCGCAATACCGAAATCACCAAGTTTGTATTCTCCTTTGTCTGAGACCAGAATGTTCTCCGGCTTGATGTCCCGATGGATAATGCTGTGTTCCTGGCAAGCCAGCAGCGCATTGCAGAGGTTCAGCCCCAGCTTCAGAACGTCCGCGTCCTGATAATCCGTACCAAGAACCTGCGCCAGCGGCTTCAGCAGCTCCATGCGAATGTAAATGTCCCAGCCAATGCCGTCGCTGTGCTGCACGCACTGCACATCGTGGCACGTTACGACATTTTTGCAGCCGCACAGATCCTGTGTCAGGGCGTACTCGCTGACCAGCTCCTGCATCTGATTTTTGAAGTGCGCGGTAATATTTTTCGTGTTGAAGGATTGAGCGTACAGCTCCTGAATCTCTCCGTTGTCCTTCGGTACGGTCAGCTTTTTCAGTGCGCACTTCTCCACCCGTCCGCCGGGCAGGATGCGCTGGATCTCATAAACCCCGCCGAAGCTGCCCTCGCCGATCTTGCGCACGACCTCCCAGCCCGGGAAACTGATGCCTTCATACCCGGAGGCTTCTTTTTCGTGAGGCGGCTCCTCCGGTGGGGGAGTGCGCGGCGTATCAGCGCGTTTCTTTCCTACAGTACTTTTCAGACTGCTCACGGAAGAGGCTTCACCTGTCAGACCGCTTACGGAAGCGGATCCTGCAGAGTCGCCGGGATCCGGCTTTTTCCACCGGATGCTGTCATGGGAAGCCGAGCGCTTGTTGATTTTCAGACGTGAAACCTCAACGCCTGTATCTGTTAACATGCTTCCGCATACCGGACAAAGAATCCCGGACAGGAAGCTTTCTCCGCATACCGGACACCTTTTCATAGTATCACCCGTCAATTATTTTCCGAAAATCAGGAGCGTTCAAAGCGGCATCTGGAGCCTGTGTTCTCCTTGTTGTCCTGCCAACAGAGGTCGCTTCCGCTGAAATAGAGTTTTCCGGTTCCGTCAGTATAGTTGATGTCCTCTGTGGCGTGTCCGTCATCATCCGTTATCGTATTCCACGATTTGCAGGACGTGTAGTTGATGCAGTCATTCGCCGCATCGTATGTACCTACTGCGCTCCACTCCGTGTTGTACGACGCGCCGCTGCTCCAGTGAAGATATATCGTATATGTACCCGATGAACTGGACGACACGGTAAGGAAGCAGCGCTGCCCAACATAGTCGGCCCAATCTCCAAGGAACTTATCCCCACCGGATTGGGAACTGGCGGAGCCGATATATGTCTCCACATAATCCATGCAGATCCAGCCCTGAGAGGGGATATAGCCCCACTTGTGGCCGTTGATCGTTTCAATCGTTGTGATCGTCACGACCGTTCCTTCTTCCAGACGGTCGATCTTACGGTAGCTGGTTCCCGGGCCGCCGCGGACATTTAATCCGCCGGAGCCATACTTTACCTGCACGGTCATATTTACAGTCTGGGAGGAGGGGACATCGCCTTCCTCAATGTAATCCATGCAGACCCATCCAAGGTCGATCCTGCCCCATGAGGAGGACCCGGAGCGTGCCGTCTCCAGAACTTCGACCTTTGTACCTTCCTGCAATCTCCCGACCTCGGGATAGTCCGTCCCCGGGCCTGAGCGGATCTTCAGCTCGCCGATGCCCAGACGCACATAGCCATCCACCCGCTCGTGGGAAGTCACCACCGGCTGCGCCGGTGCCTGCGTCGGGGGAGCCGCGGTGGGCTGCGGCGTTGTTTCTCTGGGCACAGTGGGGGACGCAATTACAGGGGTGTCATCTGCTTCCGTTTCCGCTACTGATTCCTCCGTTGCGTCCCATGCCGGATCATAGAAGAGCCCCAATTCGTCATATCCGGCTTCGTACATCTGCTGTGCGGCGCTCTCGTCCGCCGGGACGTTTCCATCCGCTTCGCAGAGCCTGCTTCTGTCTCCGGCATAATCCTTCGCGGCGCCGTATTCAACCGAAGACGCGGATATTCCGTCCAGCTTTGTGATGAACTTCATGAGGGCTGTATCGTTCAGGGAATGCTTTCTCGTGTAGACCTCATAGTAATCCGTATTCAAAGCGGTCTGACGCTCGGTGCCCTCATAAAGCATGCCGCCGTCAACGGACATCGACACGACCTTGAAGCGGCTGTCATCCAGCATTTCAAACTGGACAAACGTTTCACCGTCGCTGCCGTATTTTACCTGGACGACCGTTTTTCTGTCAGAGCTCTTTCCGCTGCTCCATGTGCCTTTCTGAGAAGAACCATAGCAGTTATCCAGCAATTCCGTTACAGAAATGTCCGTATATTCACCCAAATAACCGGACTTTACGACCTGTACGGCATCCGTCGCGGTTCGGCCGATGTACACAATGAATCCGACAACGGCACATGCGATCAAAGCAAACACCAGAACGGCGATGATGACGATAAAAATGGTGTTGGAATTGTCCTTTTTCCTGCGTGCCGGGGCTTGGACCGGCCTCTGCGTGACCGCCGATTGCCCGACGGGCAATCGCTTTCCGCAGCCCGTGCAATACAGCGAGTCCCCGTCATTATTGGTACCACAATATGGACACCGCATCTTGATTCCTCCAGTTTTTCAGGTTTGCTATGGAAATTACCGGGTATCGGGTCCGGTGCGCGCATAGATTCACCGGACCGATCCGGTATTTCTGTCAATCCAACGATGTTGGCGTCTTGAAATTCTTTTTGAGCCGGGGAGAATCTGCCGCTGTGCCCGCTTTCCTTTCGGCGATCGTCTCGTCGGATGTATATCGGGGAGGCGCGGAGGTGCTGGCGCGCTTTGCCGCTTCCAGCGCCGCGCGGCATTCGCGGCAAAGCTTGGTCCCATAGGCTATGGGCTTACCGCATCTCTTGCAATAGGAGACTGCGGGAGGCGCGTACGCAGAATCAGGGGAATGTGCGGGGTCCGGTGTACGCGCAGGCTTCGGGGTATACGCGGGGTCCGGAGTACGCGCAGGCATAGGGGCATACGCGGGGTCCGGAGTACGCGCAGGCTTCGGGGCATACGCGGAGTCCGGGGTGTACGCAGACCTCGGGGCATATGCAGATTCAGAGGTATATGCAGAGTCCGCGGTATACGCAGGCTTCGGGGCGGCGATATCAGTCGGCCGCTTTGCGCCGCATTTTGGACAGAACGCGCTTTTTTTGGAATTTGTGCTTCCGCAGGAGCAGGTCCAGACAAGCCTGTCCACAACATCCGCCTTGAAATCCACAGGCGTGAAATCCGCGGGACGCTCATTTCCGCACTTCGGGCAGAATCTGCAGGACGAGGGGTTCGTTGCCCCGCACGCGCATTTCCACACCATTTTTTTCCGATATTTTCGATTCCGGCGCCGAGAGAGCCGTCCGCATTCAATTTCCAGAAGACGAAATTTCCGATCATCAGAATGCTTCCGAAAATGGGCGCAAACTGAATGTGAAGGAAAGAAGGACTGCGAATCCCGGCAAGATCAAGTATGAACGAGTCGCCCAAGTCTCTTTTCGCCATTGTATTTCCGTAGATGGCGATGACGGCATACAGTGAAAACAGAACCAGGTAAACGCACATGGCTCCAAGAAATGGCGATTTTCTGCCCGTCAGATCGGCAAAAATGCAGTATGCTCCCAGCACGACAAATGCCAGAATTATGAGCCACTGCACGGCGCCTATCAGAAGAAAGGTATTTTTTGAGAAGTCGAAGGCATAGTCATCGTCATATTTCGTAAAGAAACTCTGCAATTTTGCGAGGTTTGTGAAGATGCTTGCTGTTTCTACAGGGGAAAGCTTGCTGTCCTTGACGGCATTTGCGACTCTGGTCACTGCGTTCCTCGCCGATTTTAGTTCTTTCCTTGCGGAAGCCGGAGAAAGCGCCTCAAGAAGATAGTCGGTAATATTGGAGTCAGTGATGATGTCCAAATAGTAATCGACGTCTAGATCCGTAAAGTCCTCGAGCAGAGAATTCATATCCCAATTATCTCCGTCGGTTGACTTCATGCCGACATAAACCCACGGTAAGACCATGGTAAGAATGCAAATCGCAATTACCGCGATGGATATAATCTGCTTGAGGCCAAGCCCTTTTCCGATGCCGTTATTTGTATACATAATTTTTCTCCTCTCTGGTGAACTTTTTTATGTGAGATCGCCGCTCTGTTCTTCGTCGGCCAGATACCGGTAGTAGTTTCCCCTGTAGCCGTTCCACAGAGCGGCTGTTTCTTCGGATGACGCGTTTTTCAGCGGGTGAACATATTGCTTTGTCAGAAGCTGATAGCGCCGCTTCAGCGAATTCTGAAGACCCTCGTAGGTTCCAAATCCGAAGGAGGCGCCGACGAGAGAATAGTCGTCTCCCGCGATCTTCTCCAGTCCGGAACACATGCTTCTTTCAAATTCCGTCATAGACCTGCTCCGAAGCAGATGCTCGATCACATACGCTTCAAACTCCATCGGCGTCGGAATATAGCCGAAGCATCCGTCCGATGCGGGAAAAACCAGAAACGGCTTGCGCAGAGTCAGTCTGGTGCTGTGCAGCGTGAATGCCTTCGTCGCGGAGATCACATTTGTCAGCACGCCGTCGCCGGAGATGTTTTCCAGAGCGTCCAGACCGTCCAGATCGTCCCGCGTGATCTGCGCCAGACCGTCCTCGTCCAGAATATACACTCTGGAATCGCCCGCCCAATAGCAGTCAAGGGAGATTCCTCTGGGGGCGGAAGCGCAGTACGCAATGGCCGCGGTGGTGGGGAATTCTTTCGCGATCGACCCACGGAGCTTCATTTCGCCCTGACGGCCGCTTCTTTCTTTGCAAAGGCGCAGCGCCTTTTTGATACTCAGCTGGATCGCCTGCGCGTTTCCATCGGCGGACGCGGCCGATTCGCAGCGTTCAAACCAGGTCAGTACCGCGCCGGCCACGGCTCTCGCGGCGATATATGCGCCGGTTTTGTCCTGATAATTCACGTACCGTTTCGCGCCGGAGCCGCCGCATCCATCGAACACGCCCAGCAAAAGCGCGTTTTCATGAACGCTGTAGCAGAAGCTGTCCTCGCCGTTTTCGGGAATTTTCTCCTTGTATACGCGGAACAGGCAGTCCATACCGTTATGTACTGTAGGCATGTTTTTACCTCGCTTATTCCTACTTGAAAATAAATTTCACTGTTTTTGACGTCGCTATGACGGCATCTTCTTGCAAAACCTCGCACATATATTGTCCGTACACACCAGGATCCGCGCCGTTAATCTTAAGGCACGAGTAACCATCAGCCGTGTTAGTAACCTGAAATCTATCCTTGAACTCATCTTTGGAATCGTCGATTGGGTTCCACTTTGGGTCGCCCCCATAATACCAAACGACCGTCCTACCTTCACCTGGTTCATACTTAATATGAAACATTGCGTCCTCTGTACCTGCTGCCACGCCCTCTTTAATATCAACTGGCTGTTCAATAATAATACTTCCTTCTTCGGCTGGGTCATTTCCCGTAGCGCCCAAAGTCGCGGAAGGATCGGATGTACCTTCTGCTGTTGACGGTTCTCCGGTGGTGGCCGTTGTTGGTGCACTCGTCGGTTCCGTTGGAGCTTTTGTCTCCGAAGAAGCAGGAGGCGTGGTTTCCGGGGCAAGCGCTTCTGTGCTCCCGTCCACTTCTGTCAGAGCCTCACTTATCGTCTTAAGCTTGGTGTTTATGCCGACTATGTTTAAGAACAGCAGCACGTCAAGCGCAATGGAGGCCAACAGCAGCACCACTGTGATTATGGAGAGAATCAGGATTCCCCGGCCAGTCTTTCTCCGCCTGCGGTCACTCGGAACGGGCGGAGTCGGCATCGGCGGCGCGGGTTCCCGCATTGGCCGCACGGGCTCCTGTACCGTCCGCACGGGTTCCGGGTCTGCGTCATCAGCAGCGGACGGATTGGTCAGAATATCCCAGAATCCATTTCCGCCGCTGCGGGATTCCTGAGCCTGACCGCAGTAGGGACACACCCGGTCTTCCGGGGCTATTTTCTTTCCGCAGAAATTGCAAAACATTCTATCTACCTCATTTCCGAATTGGCTGGCCGCAGGCGCAGCATCTTGTGTTTTTCTGACTGTTGAAGGTTTCACAGAACGGGCAGATAATCAGCCCCCGTTCTCCGGCGTATATCTGGTCCAACGTTTTTTCGTTTATTTTCCTTACGATTTCTTTGGGCTTGTCCTCTGACAGCTCCTTCTTTACGGCATGCCCGGACGATTTGCTCAGTTTCAGCCCGGAGACAGGCGGCGTGGTTTCTTTCTTTTTTTCTTCCTCTGCCTTCCGCTTCGCTTTCCTGGATTTTCCCATAACGACAACCAGAATGATAAGCGCGATCAGCAGAAGTACCAGAGACAGCGTTGCCGCCGTCAGAAGCTGGAGCTGAAACTGTACGCCGCCGACTGTGAAATAAAAATAGGTACTTTGCAGCTGGCTAATGATATCCGTCATTACAAATCACCGAGAGCATGGAAGCCCTTTCCTCCTTTTCCGGAAACTGCCGCGACATCATAGGAATACGCCTCCCGCTCCTTTGTGCCAGACGGCGCGGCTGTGTCAGACGGTGCGGCTGTGCTGGTCAACAGCGTGTCCAAAACCTTCAGAATCTGTGCGGCACTGGGTCTCAATTCCGGATTTTTGTTCAGCATTTTGCCGATCAGTTTTCTCATAAGCTTGGGAATGCTGTCGTCCAGAAAAACAGGGCTGTCGTCCAGAACGGATTCAAACACATAATCATAATCCGACAGGATCGTGGGAAGCCGCCCAGACCAGTACTGGTGGAACAGGATGCCCAGCGCGAAAATATCGATCTTCGTCGTGATTTTCGCGTCCTCCTCCATCATGTGCAGCCGCACCTCAGGGGCAAGGTAGATCTGATCGCCCTGAATTTCCCCGGGAATCGAATCTTCAAAGAAGCCCGAATCGAAATCAATGATCTTTCCTGTATAGAACCCCGCTTCGGTTCTCTTGATCAGAATGTTGTCCGGCTTGATATCCGCGTGAACAATGGAGCGGCTGTGCAGCTTGGCAAAGCTGTAAAGAAGGGAACGCGTCAGCACATACTTTTTTTCGTCGTCCAGCCTTGCGAGCTGTTCCATTGAGATTTCGGAGGGCGCGACTCTCTGCGTTGCTATGTAGTATTTCGTGCCGTCCCGGAAAAAGTTCTCGATGGTGACGACGTTCCCCGTCCGGCAGGATTCGATCGCCTGATAAAGTCTTGATTTCTCCGCGAAAAACGCTTCGCACTGCCGTTTCTTTTTTTCTATGGTAGCGGGACTCAGCCCGGAGGAATCCAGCGGATACTTGGGGGATAAAAACTCCTTGATGAAATACGCTTGGCCGCCCTTCTCGGCGAAGCCCCACTTACAGAAGCCGGCATTCTCCGCAGAAAAATCTTTGGTCATCTGATAGCCGTTGATTATTTGCATGGTAAACCATCCTTGCGTTTTCGATAAAATCCATGCCGGGGCTTAAATGGTATTGCAGATCTCGCTCAGAATTTCCTCGTATTCAAACTCTTTCAGGCCGTTGCCCGCGACAGAGGGGAAGTGCATGGTGTTATCCCAGCTGTCGGAGATCGTTGTCCAGTATTCTGCTTCCGGAGCGTAGATCAGCAGCCGTTTCGCCCGGGCGTCCATCTGATCCCACCAACCGGTCAGCTGGTTGAAGCTCGCCGCCATGTTGCGGGGATAATATTTGGATTTGCTGCCGAAGCCAAGCTCGTGGGTCGGGGCGTCCGTCCAGACGACGATGACATGGCGGCGCTTGTCTCCGTCGCGCGTCCAGTCCGTTCTGATCGCGTACGCCAGTGCCTCAAGGCCGTCCTCCGGCTCGTCGCCGCCGCCGCACGCCGAGATGGTATTGACGAGATCGCGGAATTCCTCCTGCTCCTCCGGCATCCGGAAGAAATCCGTCGCCAGCATAGCGTTTTCTCCGTCGGCCACGTAATCACGGAATGCGATGACCTTGATGCGCATATCGTTGACCTGCTTTCCCTTTTTGCGCATGGAATTGATCAGATCCCCGTAAAAATTCAGGGCGTTGGACTTTACCGTGTCCAGAATGCCGTTCATGCTGCCCGTCGCGTCAATGCACATGACGATATCAACGTTGTATTTCAGACTGTAATTGCTTGCCATATTTCTCTCTCCTTATTATTTTTAGAAAGTTTCATTACTTACGGATGGTGATGTTGGAAATGCCAAGCTCGGGTACGCGGTAGGACGAGGATTCTGCACCGCAACCGAACAGGATAAACTTCAGTTCCCGGACGCCGGTCACATCGACGGAAATGTCGTATTCCTGATAGGTGCCGGGCGTGATCTGGGGACCCTCGTACAGCAGCACGCCGTCGCCATAGATTTTGGCTACCGTACCGTAGTCCCAGCCATTCTCTAAGACGGACAGGGAGGCGTAGGGACGATAGAGGGTGGCGGTAAGGTCTTTATATTCGCCGCCCAGATAGTAGACAATATAGGAATCTTCAACCTTTGAATTACCATACCCGGAATCATAGGGGACAATTGCGCCGTCTTTAGGGTAGTTGTGGCCGTTAACATCCTTGAGGCTGTCTGCGGTGTATGCTAATAAGATATCACTACCCTTCCGGGTGTATTTCATATCCAGCAGGTTCTTTGGCGCATAGTCCTGATAGCGGGCAATCTCATCGTCAATTCGCATATCGGTCAGGCCGCAGGTCTGAAGAACCCGAATCGCGGCTTCGTAATCCCGGTCAGAGCCAAAGGCTTCCGCGGCCTGGGCAAAGATGACCTCAGTCCAGGCATCTGTGATCTTGCTGAATTCCTCATATACAGCCGGGGGGATTTCCATTGCACCGGAAGCGTTGTATGCCTCGGCGGCGATTTCGAGAGCTTCGGCATACCGCCCCTGCTGACGGAGAGCCTCAGCGTCCGCAATATTGCTCTCCTGCCACTGCGTGGGAAGGGAAACGCTCATGTCGATCAGAAAATCGGTTTCCCCCCACAGAGAAATCGCTTCGTTAACCAGATCAATGGCTTTTTGGAACTCCTTTGCCGCTACCGTGTCATCAATTTCCTGCTTCAGCGAGCGCATACCATCATTGACGATCTCGGTCATTTTTGAGGATGCCGTCTCGTAATTGCTGTCTTCTTCGATCACGTTCTGAAGAAGCATATAGGCGGTCAGATAGTCTTCCCCCGCAACTGCGTCCATTGCGTCCTCGTAGGCCTGCTTGGACAGGATGAGGTCATTGAGCTTGGAAAGGATCTTCCGCGTGTAGGAGCTGGAATCCATATCCATGGAATAGACCGTGGAAGCAAAAGCCTGCGCCTCGGCCGAAGATACTTTCCCGCTGTTAAGATCATCGTACAGCCCCTCTATGTAGGTCTGCAGGGCGTCCTCCAGATCAAATTCCTTTTCGGAATTGCCGGCTATCTTTTCAAGATACAGCTGGTTGGCCTCGTCCACATTTCCCGCCTTGATGTTTTTCATGACGCTGCCCACGCTTCCGCAGCCGCTGAGCAGGAACAAACAGCAGGCAAGTACCAATGACAGTATTTTTTTCTTCATCAAATGACCCTCTCTTCTGAATATTTTTCTGTCTGAGTTGTGTGCGGGTGGATGATAAAGTACAGTTTATCGACCACGCAAAATACGACGATTTATGACTAATTTAAGTATAATCTGTTAACAAAAATTTTTCAAGTAGTAAACGGACTTTTAATTGTAGATTTTAGTACGTGTAGTAGTCAAGAAAAGTAGACACGAAAAATATTTATTTTACATTTTCAAAAGTAGACATGTGGAACATTTTTTCGGAAGTTGTTTTTTCAAAAGTGGACACGGACAGTAATTTTTGCCGAAATCCTTTTTTAAAAGTGGACACGATAATTCCATGCCTTGTAAGGTCCTTATTTGCAAGGGATAGTGGTTTTGGGTAGAGTAGAGAGACAAAATCAAAAGTAGACACGGCACAGGGTTATTTTTCTGTATCTTTTCGTTTCTGCACGAATTTGGGTTCTTCGGTCAGGATGCGCTTTGAAAAGGTATCCTTCATTTCAAGCTCACCTCGGTAGAAGCGCTTGCAGTAGTTATCCGGTGTGTCATAGCCGATTGCAAAGCAGGGACGCTGCCGATTATAAAAGGCAACATAGCGGCACAGGACATCTTTCACGGCATCTCCCGTAAGGCATTCTTCTAATCGAAAATCGATGAATAGTTCTTCTTTTATCCAACCGTTTGATGTTTATTTTGTTGTTCATGTAAATCACTCCTACCGGGTTTTATGAGATTGCCCTCTCACTTTCTCTTTGCCGAATTTTTTTGCGAGATTCCCACAGTTTTTTGCTCGTTTCCAAATTATTTTTCGGAAGCAGAAGAATTTGGAGGAAGGCGGCATATTCTTTGGAATGAATTCTCATGCGCTATTGACAAAACTATCATCAGGATGATATAATGTGGTTGTATCATTACAATGATAGCGGAGGCTTCATATTATGAGCGTCATTCAACTGCTTCATGGAACCGACCACATCATCGAGGTTCCGGATATTCATATCGGTAATCCGCACAACGACTATGGCATGGGTTTCTACTGTACCCGCGTCGATGAAATGGCTCGTGAGTGGGCCTGCAAAAAGAACACAGACGGTTTTGTCAACAGCTACGACTTTGACACGGAAGGACTGAAGGTGCTGAATCTGTTGGACGGAACGCATACGGTCCTGAACTGGATGGCTCTTCTGCTTCAGTTCCGCACCTTCAAGCTGGACTCCGAAGTTGCCGTTGATGCAAGGGACTATCTTATTGGTCACTATTCAATTGATTTAACCGGCTACGATGTTGTGATCGGCTATCGGGCAGACGATTCCTATTTCCAGTATGCAGAGTCCTTTGTGTCCAACACCTTACCGCTCAGAAGTCTGAACAAGGCTCTAAAGCTGGGCAAGCTCGGTGAGCAGACGGTTGTCATTTCTCAAAAAGGCTTTGATCGGCTGCACTTCGTAAATGCTTATCCGGTCAGTAAGAGCGTCTATTACCCCAAGTTCTTGGATAGAGATACCAAAGCGAGGGATACTTACCGTAAAGAGATCAAGAAAAGCAAGTCTTACCGGGACGACATCTTCGTGCTGGATATCTTGAGGGAGGAGATGAGCAACGATGACCCACGCATACAGCGAATCTTATTTGAATAATGCCAAGGATCGTCTTTCCTCTTTCTTCGACTATGCAATCAACGACTGCAAATTAAAACCGGATTGGATCACAGCACTCTTCATCAATACCGGCTACGCCGAACAATTTGAACGAGGCAACCCCGCCTATGTCGCAGGGATGTCCGGTGTTGAGCTGGCCCGTGCGGTCATCACAAAGGCATACGGTCCAAAGGAGCTGCCAGCACCAACCAACGCAGAGGACTGCTCCCCTGAATATTGGGCCGGTTGGGCAGTTGCAGAGTACCAATGGTTTACCGGCCGTCGTTTCAAGGACATCTTTGAGCGCATTCCACTTTCCAAGATTATTTGGATGTATTCCGTTTACCACGAGATGGACATTACAAGTTTCATCGATACCATGGAGGAACTCTACAAGGCAGCGGCAGGCGATTCCAACCTGAAGCGCATCCGTGAAAACCGGGGCTTATCTCAGGCAGAGCTTGCAGAGCAATCCGGCGTGAATCTGCGCAACATTCAGATGTACGAACAGCGGGTCAATGGCATTGACAAGGCGCAGGCAAACATCCTCTACAAGTTGTCCCGTGTTCTCGGCTGCAATGTGGAAGACCTATTGGAAAATCCCATGATGTGATTTCATTCCTGCACCTGCTTCGGCAGGTGCATTTTCTATGCGTAAAAGGAAATCAACAGGCGTTCGGCTGCTGACCGAACTCATAGGAATCT
>ERZ825896.682-NODE-682-length-41894-cov-7.331748_pt1 | contig 41894 bp, 45 predicted proteins | sample MGYA00519858_ERZ825896 | MGnify/ENA primary metagenome ERZ825896 (study PRJEB31778, sample SAMEA3449214) | human gut metagenome | biome: human gut; feature: human-associated habitat; material: faeces | place: United Kingdom | collected 2010/2012 ... | reverse complement strand
TATATTTGTGAATTCAGTTTTTAAAGGATTAAATAAACCAAGATCTTGATTGATTTCAACATCAAAATCACCATTAGATAATCGCTGTACAGAATTTAATAATATTTGATAATCTTGTTTAATAGCTTCAAACTTATTTTTTAAAATAATAAATAAAATTATAGAGTAAATTAAAGTGAAAAATACACCAAAAATAAAGAAACAACAAATAATAGAAATTATTAAACCATTTACAATAACTATTTTTAGAACAATTTTATTTATATTGTCATTGAAATCAAAACTAATTATTTTGTTGAATATTTTTTTTAATGTTCTAATTATCCAGCAGCAAAGCATGTTGTTTTTTAAAAATGATATTATTCCTTCTTTAAAAATCGATTTTATATAATAAACAGTAAACATGCAAAGAAATAAGAAAATTATCCAGGTTCCAATATTCATTGTACTTAAAATAATTTCACTATATTCTCCAAAACCTACTGAAGATAATTTTGAAATGTAATAACCATTTAAAGTATCGATAATTAAAGCATAAATAATAGCAATAACACCAGCAAATAAAACACTCAAAATGCAAAGTAAAATTTCTAATTTGATTTTAGCTAAAGATGAAAATATATTTATTTCTTTAACTATTTCATAAGGTGTTTCTTTTAATACATTTGTAAGTAAATCTTTTGCTAATATATAATTTTCATATTTTGGTTCATCATCTGTTCCAATATTTGCTTTTACTTCAACATATGTATATGCTTTGTTTACACATAGTGCTAAGTTTGATGGTAATGTCCATGGTGTTGTTGTCCATGCTAATATATATTTATCTTCTCCAACTACTTTGAATTTTGCAATACATGTTAAGTCTTTTACATCTTTATATCCTTGTGCAACCTCGTGTGAAGAAAGTGCTGTACCACATCTTGGGCAATATGGCATTACTTTATGTCCTTCATATAATAAACCTTTTTTCCATAATTCTTTTAGAGCCCACCAAACAGATTCTATATAATCATTATGATATGTAACATAAGGGTGTTCCATATCTACCCAATATCCAACTTGGTTAGTCATTTTTTCCCATATATGAACATATTGGAAAACGCTGTCTTTACATTCTTTAACAAATTTTTCTACACCATAATCTTCAATTTGTTCTTTTCCTGAAATACCAAGTTTCTTTTCAATTTCAAGTTCTACTGGAAGTCCATGTGTATCCCATCCAGCTTTACGAGGTACATAATAACCTTTCATAACTTTGTATCTTGGAATTATGTCTTTCATTACTCTTGTTTCTATATGTCCTACGTGTGGCATTCCATTTGCTGTTGGAGGTCCATCATAAAACATAAAATATTTTTTTCCTTCATTTTTGTTAAAGTTCTTTTTTACTATGTCTTTTTCTTTCCATAGCTCAGCTACTTCTTTTTCCATACCTACATAGCCTTCTTTTGGTAATTCTACTTTTTTGTACATATCCTTTCACTCCTTTTTTATTTTTTTAATTTTTTTGCTACACTTTCTATATTTTGTAATTCAAATCTGTATTTTTGCTTAACATTTGGATATTTTTCATGGTCTACTTCTGATAAAAACATTTCTTTTGGTCTTACCCATAAGCCGCCATCTTCATATAGCCTTCTGTATAATACCATTTCTTCTTTTGTTTCAGAATATTTTGCTATTCCTTCTACTAAGTAGTAGTCGCCTTTGAAGTGTTTGTAAATTCCGTTAATTTTTAGTTCGTTCATGTTGTGCTACCTCCTACTTGTTCGTTTGGGACCGGTTCTTTTATGAGCATGTTCTTTTTGGACCGGTTCTTTCGTGAACATTTTAATATAAAATAAAAAACAATCCATTCTCCTTGATTAGGACGAAATGGATTGTTTCCGCGGTACCACCTAAGTTAGTAACCTTTTATATATTCTTTATTTTTGTTACTCTCTTTGTTTTCTTTTAACGCAAGAATTACGGCATAACTTACTGTTATTTCTGCTATGCAACTATTAAGGTGATAATTAAGACATTTTGTTGTCTTATGGCTTAAAGCCAAAATAATTTTTACTTACTTTGCTTTCAGCTTTTGCAAAGCTCTCTGGAAGATATTGTATTATTTATTGTGTCCTTAATTTTGTTTTTGTTTTATTTTTATGTTTTATATATTAGCACATTTTATTTGCTTTTGCAAGCAAATAATCTTTAAAAGTTGAAAAAATATAATTTTTTTAAAATCTGCTCCTTATTTTTAAATAATGAGCATCTGATTATTATTTTTTGCTTAGCATTGAAAAAATATCTAATTAAAGGAACATTATAGTATGTATATTTATACCCCTTTTTCTTCACCTCATCACATACATATACTTTGCATCCTAAACAATCTGCCGTGCAATGTTTATCCTTTTGATACTTGCATAACTGTATGTCTTTTGGATATAATATATTTTTCATTTTATATTCGTGACAACATCCGTTTTTCATATTATATTTTTTCTTTCCTAAGCATATATCATTTGAAAATTCACATATATTATTATTTATAAATTCATTGTCTAAATATTTACATGCTGACATATAAATATATTCTATTCTTTTCTTTTTCTTTCTTATTTTGCAGGCATTTAATGCCGAAATTAATGTTAACATTTGACCATTTTCTTTCTCGTCTTTTTCCAAATCTAAATTTGTATTTATTATAACATCTTTTCTTTTTTTATCGTTTTTCTTTATAAATTTAGATATCTGTTTAATCGTTTTATTTAGTTTATTTCTATCTATTTTCTCACTATCACTAATTTCAACATTAATTATATATTTCTCATCTTGCTCATCTATTGTTAAATACGTATTCATTTTTCTTTCCCTTTCATTTTTTCGAAAGAACCAGGTTAAGTAAACCTGGTTCTTTGAATTTATTCCCTTTTATTTATAAGTTGTTTATTAATACTCTCCTCTAGCTGCTCTTTTTATTCTTTGAACATTTTCATCGCTAGAATCAAATCTTTGATCCAAACTTCTATCAAAGTCGTCCTGCTGCTTTTTTCGTTCTTCGCTACTTACCTCATCATCATTCCATCCTATCCTTCTTGCTTGACGTAACAAATCATCATACTCCCTTGAGGAATAATCTAAAGCTTTACCAGACATGACCTCGCCTCCTTAATTAAGAAAATGTAAAAAGGGAATCTATTCAGAGTACATTTTGCTGTACTGTTCATTCGTATATAACTTTTTTTATTTCCTGTCAATATTTTATGTCAATATTTTCCTACTCCTAAATATTCCTTTAAGGCTGTTTGTAAAAGTCTAGAAAAATTAACATTTTTTGATTCTGCCATCTTATTCAACCATTGTGGAATTGTTAATGTCTTTTTTACTGCCTGCTCATCCAATTCATTTCTTACTAACGGCATCCATACAGATACTGGTATAGCCTTTTGATTTCCTTGTATTTTAACATTTTCCAATGATGTTGCTTCTGGTATTTTTTTATTGTCATATTCCATATCGTACAACACCAATCCTAAAACTTCTTCTGCATTTTTCATTGCTTCTTTAGTTGTATCTGCACAAGATATTGCTTCTGGAATATCTGGAAATGTTATATTAATTCCATCTTCTGCATAATCCAAAACTGCTACAAATTCATAACTATCATTTTTCATTTAATAATACCTCCTATTCAAATTTTATATCTGACTGTTTTTCTATATTTTTTAATGTTCCAATTGGTACAATTTTCTTACTTGTTGGTACTACTACTATTTTTGAATTATCTTTATTTGCAAAAATATGGTGACTTCCTCTTACACGTTTTTCGTACTAATTATTTTTTTGTAATATTTTTATTACTTCTTTTGGTGAATATCCTTTCATTATTATTACCAACCTCCCTATATTATATACGTATTTTTCATACGTGTCAATATTTTAACCAAAAAATATGACAACCAAAAAGAGTTACCACAACTCTTTTTGATTGCCCCTTATTTAATTTTATTCTTCTACATCATCGTCATCATCTTCAGGTATTTCTTCACCTAAACTTTGTTCAAATGCTTTTTCGAAATTGTCTCTTACTTTCTTCTCGATTTCAGCCATCATATCTGGATTATCTGTTAAATATTTTTTAACATTTTCTCTACCTTGGCAAATCTTTTCGCCTTTGTAGCTAAACCATGAACCGCTTTTCACTATTATGTCTAGGTTTACAGCCATATCTACTATATTTCCTACTTTAGATATTCCTTCATTGTAAACTAAATCGAATTCCGCTTCTCTAAATGGTGGTGCAACTTTGTTTTTTACAACTTTTACTCTTACTCTGTGTCCTGTTACTTCTCCATTTTGTTTTATTTGTTCTATTCTTCTTATATCTAGTCTTACAGATGAATAGAATTTTAATGCACGTCCACCTGTTGTTGTTTCTGGATTTCCAAACATTACTCCTATTTTTTCTCTTAATTGGTTTATAAATATTAGTACTGTTTTTGATTTGTTTATTGCTCCAGCTAGTTTACGAAGTGCTTGTGACATAAGTCTTGCTTGAAGTCCCATGTGAGAATCTCCCATATCTCCATCTATTTCTGCTTTTGGAACTAGGGCTGCTACTGAGTCTACTACTACTACATCTATTGCTCCACTTCTTACTAAACTTTCTGTTATTTCTAGTGCTTGCTCTCCTGTATCTGGTTGTGATACTATTAGGTTATCTATATCTACACCTAATTTTTTAGCATGTACTGGATCTAAAGCGTGTTCTGCATCTATAAATGCTGCTTCTCCTCCTAGTTTTTGTGCTTCTGCTACTACTGATAATGCTAGTGTTGTTTTTCCTGATGATTCAGGTCCATATATTTCTATTATTCTTCCTCTTGGTAATCCACCTATTCCTAAAGCTATGTCTAGGCTTAGTGAACCAGTTGGAATTGATTCTATTTCCATTGCTTTATAATCTCCAAGTCTCATTACTGAGCCTTTTCCAAATTGTTTTTCTATTTGGCTTAATGCAACATCTAATGCTTTTTTTCTTTCATTATTTTCTGCCATTTATTTTTCCTCCTTATTTTTGCAAATTTCTGTTTGCTGTGGTTATTATATACAGCAAACATTTTTTTGTCAATACTTTTTTGAAACTTTTTATTTTTATTTTGAAGTATACCATTCTTTTATATTGTAAAACATACTATACCAGTTTGCTTTTACATCTCCAACAAGTTCTGTATTTTTTACTGCTATAATCTTATTTCTTGCAATTCCAATATATGGTACTTCGTCATTGTAAATTTCATATAATCTTTGATACTTTGATTTTAATTCATTACTATCTGTCGAATTTTTTGCTACATTCATTATATCATCAATTTCTGAATTACTAAATTTTGCTAAATTGTTATATCCAAAATATGTTGATAAATCTGGTGCTATTGGTTGTTTTATACTTCCAAGCATCATATCGTAATTTATATTATTCAAATATGAATTATAACTAGAATCGTCTGCATATATTATATTAACAATAATACCTTGTTCGCCTAATTGGCTTTTTATATCTTCTGCAGCTCTTCTTCTTGTTCCATCACTTGCTCTTACAACTAAATTTAGTTCTAATGCTTTTGCTTTATAATTTTCTATTTTTTGCCAAATTCCATTCTTAAATTCCCATCCAGCTGATGACAATAAATTACTTTTTTCGTCTACATTATAAAAATTTTCTTCTTGTGTGTTTACTAAATAACTTCCTGTATTTAAAACGAAATTTGTGGATTTATACATATTTCCGAATGAATTTGAAATAACTCTATCTTTATCTAGTGCTGCTCTTATAGCTTTCCTAACATTTACGTCTGATAAATTCGAGCTTTGCGTATTTAATGCTAAAAATATAAATTCTCTTCCTTCAATTTCTGTTACATCATATCCTATTGTTCCTATATAATCTTGATACGAGCCATTTTCTGTTGATATTAAATCTATACTTCCCATTTTAAATGCATTATAAAGTTCTGCTGCAGTTGAATATAAATTTATTGTAATTTTTTCAATTATTGTTGTATCTTTTTTTGCATTCCACCAACTTTGATTTTTTTCTAGTACAATTGTGTTATTATTTACCTCGGAAATTTTATATTGACCTGTTGTTATTGGAGCTTTATTTTTATCTGTATTCCAGAAATCTGTGTCTAAATAGTAACTACTGCTTAGTATTGGGAAATTTAGATAGTACTCAAAATTATTTACATCTTGTGATAGTATTACTCTTAATGTGTAATTATCTATTATATCAACTTCCTTTATAGGACTAACATTTGAAGCATATACCGAATTTTCATTTTCTTTTAATTTATCTATTGTATATTTTACGTCATCACTCGTAAATTTGCTTCCATCTGACCATTTTACACCTTGTCTTAATTTTATTATATAAATGTTGTTTGAATTTTTGGCACATTCTTGAGCTAAAGTGTATTCTATATTATAGTCTTCTGTTATATTTACAAGTGGTTCATATATTAATCTATCTATATCTTGAACTCTTCTATTTGAAGTAATTATTGGGTTTATATTATCAAATTCTGATACTCCTAATGTTATTTCTTTTCCTTTTTGAATTTCTTGATTACTACTTGTTCCGCTACTACCATTTTCTGTATTTTTATCTCCGTTTTGAATTTTTACTCTATATATTGCAAAACCCATTATAACTATTATGAATAAAACAAATACATATCCAAAAATGTTATTCTTCATAGGCACCTCTTCTATTTTTATCTAAATTATAAACTATATTTGTAATTATATAGTAAAATTTGCGATTGTCAAGGGGAATTTTGTCGAAAACGAAGTAATTTTAACAAACTAAAGAAGCATTTGCCAAATATGACAAATGCTTCTTTCAATTCATAATAATTCCTATTAAAATATTTTATTTTCTAGATTCAACAATAAGTTTTATACCAGTTCTATCTTCTCCTTCTACCTCAACTTCTGCGAATGCTGGTATGCAAACAAGATCAACTCCCGCTGGTGCTACAAATCCTCTTGCAATTGCTACTGCCTTTACTGCTTGGTTTAGAGCTCCTGCTCCGATTGCTTGCATTTCTGCTTTTTGTGATTCTTTTATCAAACCTGCAATAGCTCCTGCTACTGAATTTGGGTTTGATTTTGATGAAATTTTAAGAACTTCCATTCTTCTTTGCCTCCTATAATTTTAATTTTTTTGTTGCAACTTTTACATTTTGTATTTTACAACTTTTAGGCAATTTTGTCTATATATTTTTGGAAATTTTTTCCAGTTTTCATCGCGTTATTCGACACGTTTCGACATTTCTTCCAGTATGGTATAAACCGTATCTTTAATAAATTTAGCAGATGAACTAGGTGCAATTCTACCAGGAAGTGCCAATGCCCATATAAAATTAAGTCCCATACTTTTAGCTATTTTTCCATCAATTCCACCTGGGCTTGAAGCCAAATCAATAATTAATGCTTCTGCATCTATATGTTTCAATTCCCTTTCCCTTAAAATAGTTTGAGGAACTGTATTTATAATAATATCAAATTCTTTTAAATCATATAACATATCATTAATATTCAAACTATTATAACCATACGCTTTAATCCACGCCAAATCCGAAACTTTTCTTGCTGCACAAGTAACAATAGCCGACATCTTGCTAAATTTATTCGCAACTATTTTTCCAACCCTTCCAAATCCTAATATAAGCACTCTACTTCCTTGTAAAATTTTATCAGTATTTTTTATAGCTACTTCAATTGTGCCTTCCGCTGTTGCTATTGTATTTAAAATAGCCAAGTCGTCTCTTTTCATAATATCAATAACTTCCATATATTTTTCATCAAGTTGTTTTCTCAAATTATCCTTAATACTACCACTAATAAAAATTTTGCCTTTATTTGTTTTCATCAAATCATCTATCATTATCTTATCATGTGCAAATGGTGCATTTATAAAATCTTCATTACTTGAAAACGGCACTGGACCTATTATAACCTGAGCTTTTTCCATCGCTGCTTTTAAAGATGTACATTTTTCAATTCTACCATCATCTAAAATTTCATCAGACCTATCTTGACCAAATGAATAAACTCTATTTCCATCATCTGCAAGCATACCTGCTAGCTTAACATTTCTTAAATCTCCACCTAAAACTAGATATCTGTTTTTCATCATATTCCTCCTAATACTATTATTAATATAATTGTATTATTTTATCCTAAGTTTATGCAAAAATTTCTGATTGGGGACGGTTCTTTTTCGGAAAAAGAACCGTCCCCAATCAGAAATTTTACAAAATATATTTTTCAATTATTTCCTTAACTCTATCATACTTCTTACACAAATACAAATATCCAATCAATCCCTCAAATGCAGTAGAATACATATATTCCTGCACATTCGAATTTTTAGGTAAATGATGATTATTAGCATTTCTGCCTCTTCTTACAATGTCTTTTTCATCATCTGTTAAATCCTCATAAAAATTCTCTAAAAATTTTGCTTGTGCTCCTGCTTTTACATATTTTATTGATTCTATATGTAATTTGTGTGGCTTTAAACTTGTGTTATCTACTAAATATGTTCTAATATATAATTCATATACACAATCCCCCACATAAGCCCATACAAGTGGTGACATTTGATTTATTTCTGATTCTTCTTTTTTTATTGGTATAAATTCTTCTATATTCAAATTTTACATCCTTTCTGCTTTTTCAAGTGTTATATTTCCTAATTTACCGCTTCTAAAATCATCTAAAATTATTTTCGCTGTTTTTTCATCATCTATTTCTCCGCCAGATATTATGCATCCTCTTTTTTTACCTATTTGTTGCATAATTTCATATATATTAAAGTTTTCTGGCTCTTCTCTGTTTAGTATTTCTTCTATATATTCTTCTGATATTTTATATCTTTCCACAACATTTTTTCTATATTCTTCCAATAAAAGCTTTAAAAGCTGATATGCCACCTCTGTTTGCTCTAATACATCATCTTTTATTGTCCCCGTAAATGATAGATTTAAAGCTACTCGCTCATTTTCGAATTTTGGCCATAATACTCCTGGCGTATCTAATAATTCTATTTTTTCATTTACTCTAATCCATTGTTTTCTTTTTGTTACTCCTGGTTTATTTCCAACTTCTAGTCTACTGTTTTTTGCGACTCTATTTATAAATGATGATTTTCCGTACATTTGGTATTCCTAGTACCATTGCTCTTATTTTTCTTCCCGTTCTTCCTTTTTCGGCATATTCTTCCATTTCTGCTTGCTTTATTTTTTCTGTTGCTCTTAGGATTTCATTTATTCCTTTTCCCTCGTTACAGTTTGCAAGTATTGCTGGTTGTCCTTTTTCTTTGAAATATTGTACCCATAATTCGTTTTGTTTTTTGTCTGCTAAATCACTTTTGTTTAGTATTATTATTTTGTCTTTTCCACTAGTTAGGTTTGCTATGTCTGGGTTTCTACTTGATATTGGTATTCTGCTATCTAGTATTTCTATTACTACATCTATTAGTTTTAAATCTTCTGCTATTTGTTTTCTGGTTTTGGCCATGTGGCCTGGGTACCAGTTGATCGAAGTCTTAGAAAAACTCTTTTCACTACTATTATTTTCTTCTTTTTCCTGTCTTGCTTTTCTTTTTTGATACATATTCATAATTTTATCACTCCCTTTTTATAAATTGTAATTAAGTAAATCTATTCACACCGTAATTTTATCAATAAAATAACATTTTCCTGTTTCTAAAAAGTGCTCCATATCAATAAAAGATTTTCCAATTTGGTTTAATGTTAGCTTTAATCTATAGAAGTCAACTTCTCCTGCTCCATTTTTATATGGATAAATTTTTGGTGGAATATCACTATACTTTAAAAGCTCATCTCCGCTTTTACCAAACATAGTTGCTAAATCTCTTTTAGTACGTTTACTTCTATAATAACTACATTCATCCATATTTTCTTCATAAAATTCTTCATCTATTTTTACATCTGCCCAAGGGAAAATGTCTTGAATTACTTGCCCATATTCTCTAATTCCAAAACCAAACATTTCCCTTTCAAATAATGTTTTTTCTTCTCCATCTTCTTCTACTTTGAGAATGAAATTTCCTCTCCCTGAAGATTTATTTATCCATTCTTGAACCTCTAAAATACTCTCTCCCTGTCTTATAGTTTCTAGCATCCATCCTTTAGCTACTACTAATGAGTTCCAACGTCTTTCATACTCACTCTGATTATCAGCTAATTCTTGCAGTTGCTCCTTTGAATCTTCTAGTTTTTGATTATATGGAATATTAATTTTACATCCTTTTTCATTTTTTTCAACTTTTTGCTCATTAAAAACCTCCCATATACACTTATCACTTGATGGTGAATAAAGAACAATAATAACTGGAAGAGAATGATTTAACCAATAATTATAATGCTTGTTTTCCCCTCGAAATACTACTTTATCTTCCTTCATTTCTTTGAAATATGAATCTCCCGATTTTATCTGAACAGCTATTAATTTTCCTGAAGGATACTTCTCATCCTTTCTCTCTATTATAGCATCTATTCCATAATCACAATTTTTTTGCTCTCGAAATATAAATCCCATTTTTTCAAATATTTCTCCACATTTATAAATGCCCAATCTTTCAGTATTTTCTCTACTATCCATCATTTCCTCCTAATTCTATAAATTATCATTTATTTCCATATCTTTATTCTTTTTCCATATACAAATTAACACACTCTAACAACTCTTTTACCTGTTTATGAACTTTTTCAGATTCGAATCCCTCACAAACCAACCTAGTAAATTCATCTAAATACTTTTTGTCTCTTAAATATTTCAATGAAAAATCAAAATTCAAATCATATACATAAGCAAAAGGAACTGCAATTTGGTCAGCATTGTTTTTTATATCTTTATAGTTTAATCTATGTAATTTAGTGCATTGTATCATAATTTCATCGCTTATTTCTTTGCAACTAAAATCCTTATACCAAAACGCACTTTCGAAATCATAATTACATAGGACATAAAAAATATCTAATTTATCTGCATCTCTTATAATTTTACAAAATAGATTTTCTTCCTCTGTTAATCCTTCTTCAATTTTATCTTTATTATGGTTTAGGATAGCAAGTTTAATAATCTTCTTATATTTTTCTTCTATTCCAAAATCTTCTATTAAGTTTTCATCAAATAAAATTTTAACACCAAGCTCTGCGTGATTTATTGAGTCTTTATCACTAAATGTATCATACATTTCTACTTGTTTAAATCTTCCTATGTCATGGAATATTCCTATTGCCTTTGCTAATCTTGTTTGCTCTTCGTTTAATTTTAGATAGTTAGCCAACATTTCGCTTATTTCTGCAACTCTTTTTATATGGTCAATTTTTAGTTTTATTCTTCCCTGTTTACTGTTAAATTTAGAAACATATTCTTGAAATTTATTTTCTACTTTCTCTATATCTATCATTTTTTCCTCCATAATTCTTAATACCTTACAATTATAACACATTTTTTCTTTTTTAACTATCATTTTGTGTATTTTTGTGGTATAATTATTGGCATCAAAGTTGCAACATAACCTTTGAGCAAAATCAGAGGTTGTAAGCTATCCTCTGGTTTTGGTATAAAATAAGGAGGTATAGCTTATGAAAGATATTATTAAATTAATTTACGTAAAGGACGGTCACGAATATTCAACTGACATTGACCGTACTGTGCTTTTTGAACAAATGGAATACTTTGCGAAATGGTATCTTGTTGATGGGACTAATTATAATGCACAGAAATTGTGCGACATTATCCCTAATATTGATACTATTAAAATTAGCTATTCTGTCATTGAAACCAGAGATATACCTTTCTTTGAGTATACTTTGAAGAATAGCCCTGTTGAAAATGTCTTTAAACTTAGACGCCCTTATAAAATTATTTGGGATATTTTTGAATACCATTGTGAAAAAGCTATGGAAAATTAATTTTTTATACGAAAATAGCACAGAAGTTTTGAACTTCTGTGCTATTTTTGTATGTTAATTGTCTTTAAGAGTAGTTTTTATTTGACAATTGGTAAAAGGACATAGAAATTCGTTATTCCATGCCCTCTTATTTATTTAATTTATATACTTTAAAGTCGATTTTCATTTTTCTAATATTATTAATAAAGAGAAATACGAAATCCAACATAAACATCACCAAAATCAAAGTTTCCGCCATTACAACCGCTCATAGGAGCACTTGAACCATTGTCTCCATAATTTCCACCCATAATAGCACAAGGAATACCATTATTAGAAGTATACTCTAATGTCCATTCCCATACATTTCCCGCCATATCATATATATTCATATTTGAAAAACTTTTAGTTGCTCCTGTTGTTAATAAAACATATGCATTTTCCTTTTTTTGATATGGGCAATAATTAAACTTTTTCCCTAAATCAGTCGAATATTTTGCTTCCGAATTTACTATGTTCCAAAGATTATCATTATAATTTCCGATTAGTGTGCTATTATTTATTAACAAATTATTATCTATATCTCCCCTATTATGCATAAATGATAATATCAATCTCCATTGCACTCCAAACATTAAACTGCTTGTATAATTCCCTGATTCAACTTTTTCAGCTAGTACTTTTGCTTGCGTTCTTGTTACATAAGTATATGGATATAAATTTGCTTTAGATAATGGCGTAGTTGTTGCAGCTCCAGAAGTAATTCTATTTGTTTCAATTCCAGCTTCATATCTACCTACCCAAAATCCCTCATTTTGATATATACTTTTTAACATCTTTTTCTTCGCCATATTATACTCTGCTTCGTTTTTATACCATCCATTTGTGCTATCTTCATAATAAACATCTCTATAATCTGTATTTTTTTTATAATCCTTTGTGTATTCGTTTAAATCACTTTCAATTTTTGTATACTCTTCATCTGTAAACTCTGTTATATTTATTCCTGCATTCGGATAAACTGTATCTGTTCTAGGTACTTCCACCCAAACATATTCATTGCCATTTCCATCAGTTATAACCAATCCATCATCAATAGAATCCTCGCCATCAATTTTAGTTGGTGCAAATCCTTCTGGCAAAGTAACTCCTTTATATGTTGTTTTTTCTGTATTCATTAAAGCTTCTGCTTGTGCTAGTTTTCTTTGTTCGTCTTTACTTGATATTTCCGTCTTTTCCTTAGCCTCCGCTGCTTTATTTAAAATTCCATTTTGCCCTGTTAGCATGCTTACACTAATACCAGCCAAAATAAGTAAAACTACAATTGTTACTACTAGCGCAATTAAAGTTATTCCCCTGTTTTTATTCCAAATCTTCATATTCATCTTCTCCTTATCTAATTTCTACAGTTTCATTATGTATTTTACTACACTAGTAGCGTCAATTCAACATCTCTAATTCAAACTTCATATAAAAGTAACATTCTCGTAACAATTTTGAAATGTCTGTATTTTTACTACATATCGCATTTAAATTTTAACATTCATACTCAAAAAGACCTGGTCCCAATGAGGAAAAATACTCAAAAAGACCCGGTCCCAATGCTCCCAATGCTCCTATCAACTAAAATTCCATTAAAGTACAAGGATTCAAATATTCACCATCTTTAATAAGTTCAAAGTGTAAATGATAATCATCTGCTATCTCAAAAGAAGAGCTATTACCTACTGTACCAATAGTTTGTCCTGCTTCTATTTCTTCTCCTTCAACAACATACTCAGCAGTTAAAAGATTTGCATAAACTGTTTTATATCCACCGCTGTGACTTACAATAACAGTTAAACCATATCTTGGGTCATTTTTTATGCTTTCTACTTTTCCATTTGCAGCTGCTTTTACAACTGTTGTTTTATCTGCTTTTATATCTACACCTGTGTGAGTTATCCATTCTTCTAGAGTGTTCGAATATACAAGGCTATCTTTTGCAAATTCTCTAAGTATTTCCCCATTTACTGGTGCTGTAAATTTTATTTCTTTATTTTCGTCGTTTTGTGTCTTTTCTGTATTATTCTTATTTTCATTGCTTTTGCTGGTCTTTTCTGTAGATGTTGTATTTTTTTCTGAAGCTGAAGCCGAATTCGAGGTCAAGCCAGAAGTAGAATTTGTATTTGATGTATTTGCTTTAGATGTATTAACTGTGTTATTCGTGCTATTTAATGTATTTTCAGTATTAGTCTCTATTTCATTTTTAGCTTCATTTACAGACTTTCCTATATCAATACTTACGGACTCAAATTCATTATCATCACTTTGAGCATCACTTGTTTTAAGCTCCTCTTGGCTTGCAATTTCTCCATTATTTTTCGTGCTATTAACATTTAACAAATATACTATTAATGATGTAACAAGTATTGCAATAATCATTATACCTGATATAATCATTCCTAAAGTTATTTTTTCCTCATTTTCCTTAAAATGTACTCCCATATAATCCTCCTTAAAATTTAATTAATCATATTATTTACTTTTTAAGGAAATTTATACTCTTATTTATAGGATTATTATATTTTGAATTTCTTTTGGATTATTTGCAATATAAACTTCTGTTAAATCATTTGTTTCAAAATTTTTGTATTCATTTCTATTTAAAAATTCAGCTAATTTTGAATTTGGTTCTGCCTTTATTTTATAATTATTAATTATCTTTCCACAAAATCTCTTTTTTCTTATTTTAACTTCTTCCTCCAAGTTCACTAAAATAGCTTCTTCAAATATTGTATATTTATTTACTAATTCTTCTGGAAAGTCTATATTTAAAATAATATTCGCTTTAGATAATGCTTTTTTCTTATTATTTGTAAGTGTTATAATAATTCCATCTTCCTCCCAAAGCTTTTCTTTAAGAGGTTTAAAATAATTGATGTTATTTGTAACAACATTTAGGCTTTTAAATCTTTGTGACAGTTCTTTAACACAATTTATTCCCAATACATTAACCGAATTTATTAAAATACTTATTTGTTTTTCCTGTGATTTTAAATTATTATGAGTACATATATTTTCTATAATTTGAATTATAAGTTTTTTAAATAATATCCTTCCGTCTATAATATCTAAATTATTACTATAAAAAAGATTTACAAATTCTGTATCTTTTTTTATTCCTCTTGAAATAATAACATTTTTTATATTATTTGAATCTAATATATTTTTTATTTTTCTAAATAGCTTTATTTTAGTTGAAACTTTAAGATTTTCTATATTACAATTTATCAAAATTTTATCATTTACAACTCCTATTCTTTTAAAATATTTTTTAAAAAAGCTTGCGGATTTTTCCTCTTCAATTAAAAACACTTGCATATATTTCACCTAAATAAAATATATGCAAGTGTTTTATTTATATTATTTTTTTATAGCTAAAATTTTGAATTTGATAATTCCATCTGGAGCATCAACGTCAACAACTTCACCTTTTTTTCTACCAAGCAAAGCCTTTCCAATTGGTGATTCATTTGAAATTTTGTTTTCTACTAAATTTACTTCTGTTGAACCAACTATTGTATATTCAATTTCTTCCTCAAATTCTTCATCATATAATTTAACAGTATTTCCTATTTGAACTGTTTTTGTGTCAATTTCACTGCTGTCAATAACTTTTGCGTGTCTTATTTTTGCCTCTAATTCAGCAATTTGTTGTTCATTTTCAGATTGAGCATTTTTTGCTTCATCATATTCAGAGTTTTCAGATAAATCTCCAAATCCTCTTGCAACTTTTATTCTTTCTGCAATTTCTGTTCTTTTTTCTGTTTTTAGGTAATTTAACTCTTCCTCTAATTTATCAAATCCTTCTTGAGTTAATATAACTTCTTGTTGTTCTCCCATTTTTAATCATTCTCCTTTTTGTCATCATTTTTAGGTAGCTTTTCCTTTTCTTTTTGGAAATTTATTGTTAAAGCTCCTATTGCTAAAATATATATTCCTATTGCAATTGCATTTGTTATTCTTCCAAATTCAACTCTTGTTATTGCAATAAGTGAATAATATACTAATTCTGTAATTATTGGTGTAAAAATACCTTTTAATAGTACTTTGCTTACACCTATTTTATGATACATTATTAAGAAATATAATAATACTGCTACAAATGTAATTATGCTTGGTAATATGTATGGTTTTAAAATATCTCTTATTCTTGTATTGCTTACTGTTACTATTTTTGTATCATCATTTGAAATGTCTGTTCCACATTCTTCGTTTATTTTATTAATTAAATTCTGTTTTTCTTCATCACTTATTGATTCTGATATAATTTGAACTGCATTTCCAAATCTTTCTAATTCTTGAACTTTTACTTTTCTTCCTACCAAAATAGATTTTGATATTTCTTCTATTTTATTTGTATCTAGTTCGGTGCTATTTGAAATACTTATTTGTTGTCTGTTTGAGTATATAAGTTCTATATTAAATCCTTTTGCTTTACATACAATTGCACCAATAATAATTATAATTGCTATAATTAAATATATTATTTTCTTTGTACTTTTTTGTTCTTTCATTTAATTTCTTCCTTTCTATTAATCTAACATATTTTTTGTTAACACATAATTGTAAACTATGCTTAAAAGTAATCCCCAGAACATTGTCATTCCAAATGTTGAAATTTTTGTCCAGCCCATAAATACAAATATTACTGCAACTATACTTATTGGAATAAATTTAATTATTATTGATTTGAATTCATTTGCATAAGCTTTTTTCTTTAATTCTATATCTGTTTCTTGTATTTTTACTAGTCCATATATTGCTATATAATTTATAAATAATGTCATTATTATAGCTACTATACTTTCTAATGATATTGTTACATTTGTATATCTAACAAGTAATAAATCTAAAGCTACAAATCCTATAAATGCAATAGCTGCAATTAATCCTCTTGCTTTATATTTTAATACTAGTATAACTAATGCTATTATTGTTATGGCTACAACTACATAAATAACCTTTTTTAACATATCAGATGTAATATCTGTTTTTACATAGTTATTTCCTGAAACTTTATATGTAAGTGGCATTTTTCCAGAGTTTACTACTGTTGCTATTGTTGATGCAGATTGTAATGTTTGTGATATAGAGTCTTGATCAGTAGTTGCTTGGTTCATAGATAAATCTATTATTCCATCTTCTATTGGGTCATCAAAACTTGTTGTTATCATATCATTACCATCTATTGATAATATAATTTTCTTTTGAGTAGCTTTTTCTTCCTCACTTGATGAATCATTTTCTGTGTTTGATTCGTTTGTACTTGATTCATCTGTATTTGTTTCAGCTGTAGCTTCTGTACTGTTTGTATTATTTGTTAAATTTTCATTTGTTGCATAATCCCCAGTACTTAAACCTTTTAAAATATTTTTACCATTTTTGTTAAACTCAATTTGTAAATATACCGTAGTTCCTGAACTTGTTGTATTATATACTGCTGATATTTTCTTTAAATCATCATTTGTTACTAATACATTTGATGTATCTTCTGAATCTTTAATTTCAAATTTTGCTACTTGTAAAATATTGCTTATTATATGGTCTGTATCGCTGTTTTCTGGTATTTGTAAATATATGTCACCATTTTCTTTGTTTAAACTTAAATTGTAATCTTGTATTCTTAAGCTTTTTAATCTTTCTTCTATTATAGATTTCGCTTTTTCGTAATTTGCTTCTGTTAATTCTTCATCACTATTTATTTTATTTTCAGTTTTTTGATAAGAATTTGTTTCTATTGTGCTATCTGTGTAGTTATCTGTATTTCCTACAACTTTTCCTTTTGAATCTAAGACTTCAGTTGCATCACTTACCTTAAATATAAGTTCTCTGTATCCACTTAAGTCTTTACTTAATTCATAATCCTTTACTTGATTTTCCATTTTATTAGCTTTTTTTGTATATATTCCTACAAATGATACTAAACATATAACTACTATTGCTAAAATTTCTGTAATTAGTTTTAATTTTTTACCTTTCAATTTTTTATCCTCCTTATTTTTTTGTTCTGATTAATATTAAATTAACCTTTAAATAAACTTTTTTATTATAATAATTTTGTATTATTAATAATAAGCTCATACCATATTTTTAAATACTTTGCAGCATATTTACTCATAATTGTTCTATCCATAAATATTTTAAAATAATCTAATACTGGGCAGATTTTTGTGTCAATATCCAATTTTAAGGTTATTACCCTATTTTCTGCATCTAGCTTTAAATCTGCATTTGTAACCGCATAATTTACTTTGTCGTGAATATCAAAAATTGCAATATTTGTTTTTGAAACCCTAGATCTTGCAACATCAGACTTGTCTGCCAAAATTAAAGCTGCCGAAATATTGCTTATTGCTGTTCCTGTGTTTTCATCATGATTTCCTATTGCCATCATAATTTCAGTTCTTTCATTTACATCCATTCCCATATCTTTTAATATGTTATAACTTAATATTGCTCCTGAATGTGCGTGATCTACTCTATTTACGCAATTTCCTATGTCATGCATATAACCTGCAATTCTTGTTAATTCAACTGTTCTTTCATCAAATCCTAAATCTCTTAAAATATTTCCTGCTCTTTCAGATACTATTCCAAGATGCCTATATGAATGTTCTGTATACCCGAAGCCCATCTAGTTGCTTTTGTGCTCCTTCTATTAGAGCTTTTATTTCACTATTCTTTTTTACATCTTCTAAAGTTACCAATTTTTGGCCTCCTTTTTTTCTTTTTTTAAACTTTTTCTATTTTAGCCTAAATGTTAAAAAATATCAACATTTTTTGAAAAATTTTTCGCAAAAGAGCCGTTTCTTTTTCTGATTGGGACCGTTTCCTTTCGCGAAAAGAACCGTCCCCAATACGAAATTTTGGAAGAATCGTTTCCTAATAAGAAATCTGCTTGACAACTCTGCAAAACTGTAATAATATATACCTAAATTTGAAGGAGGTTAGATTAATATGTCTAATAAAATATTATCATATTTGTTTGAATCAAACGCAATAAAATTTTGTAAAGAAAACGAACCATTCTGGCTAACATCTGGAAAACTTTCTCCTTATTTTTTTAATAGCCAATATGTTTATGGTGGAGAAAAAGAATCTACTGAATTTTTAAATTACATAACTGATGAACTTAAATTGATTACTGATGGAAAAGCTAATAAATTTGATTTGCCTAAAAAGCTTTTTGATAAAGTTTTAGATGAATATAATTCTAATAAAATTTATCAAGATGTTATAAATCAAATGAAAGAATATATTGAAACAAATATCGGCGTAGATAATTTTAAATATATTTCTGGTGGTGAAAGAAGAGATTGGTATTTCTCTATTATTTTAGCTTATTTATTAAATAAACCACATTTAACTATTTTTAAGGATATGTCTGCTGTTTATAGTACTTCTAATTTTGAGTCAACAGAACCTATTTCAGATTTAGATGGAGACAAAGTTCTACATTTATCTGATTTAATTACTACTGCCTCAAGCTATATTAAAAGATGGGTTCCTATTATTAATAATCTAAATGGTGTTATGGAACATACTTTAGTTGTTATTGATAGAAATCAAGGTGGTTTTGATAATTTAAAAGAAGTAGGTGTTACTGCTCACGCTTTAGCTACTGTTAATAAGGATTTATTTAAAGAAGCCTTAGCTCACGGTGCTATAAATGAAGAACAGTTAGAATTTATTAATAGATATTTTGATAATCCTGATGATACTATGAAAGAATTTTTGGTTAATCATCCTGAATTTATCGAGAATAGTTTGAAGTCTGATAATGAAAGAACTTTGACTAGAGTTCATACTTTAATTGATGAAGATTTGTATGGTTTGGGATTGAAATAATAAAAATAAAACAGATTAAGACTTTCAAATCTTAATCTGTTTATTTTATTGCTCCATATTCTCAATAGCATACTTAATCATACTATTAACAATATCATTAAATGATGTATTATTATCATAAGCCAATTTTTGGATTATATCGCAATCTTTTTCATCAATTCTTATCGTTTTAGGAACTTTCTCTACACCTTTTGGTACTTTAAATCCCATATTTCATCACCTTCCACTCTTTTTTGACATTATTCTACAATTTTTCAATGTAAAAATATACTTCTATTTTAATTCTAAAATAATGCATTTAGAGAATTTTTTAAAATGGGGACGGTTCCTTTTTTAAAAAGGAACCGTCCCCATTTCAAAAACCGTTTCTTTTTCGCACAAAGAAACAGTTTCGATGTTGAAATTAATTCATTTTAACTTTACCAACAATATCATTAACATCATCAATATTATGTCTTTTTAAATAATCTTCAATTCCCTCTACTGTTTTTGGTCCTGCATAAGGGTCAATAAAGTTTCCACATCCAATTGAAATTGCTTTTGCACCAGCAAGCATAAATTCAACTGCATCATTTCCATTTACTATTCCACCTAATCCAAGTACAGGAATATTAACCTTTTGAGCAACTTGATATACCATTCTAACAGCAACAGGTTTTATTGCAGGTCCTGAAAGTCCACCTGTATTATTTGCTAAAAATGGTCTTTGTTTTTCTATATCTATGCTCATTCCAAGTAATGTATTTATTAAAGATACTCCATCTGCTCCTGCATCTTCGACAGCTTTTGCTGTTTCTGTTATGTCTGTAACATTTGGTGTTAATTTTACAATTAAAGGCTTGTCTAAAACTTTTCTACATTGACTAGTTACATTTTTTACACCTTCATAAGTTGTACCAAAAGCTAAACATCCTTGTTTTACATTTGGACAAGATAAGTTTAATTCAACGGCATCTATATTTAGTGAGTTTAGTACTCTACAAAGTTCAACATAGTCCTCTACTGTATTGCCACAAGCATTTACTATAATTTTTGTATCAAATTTTCTTAAGAATGGTAAATCATTTTGAGCAAAATATTCTATTCCTGGATTTTGTAATCCTATACTATTTAACATTCCACTTGGTGTTTCACATACTCTTGATGGTTTATTTCCATTTCTTGGTTTTAAAGATGTTCCTTTTGTTATTACTGCTCCTAATTTTCCTAGGTCATAAAAGTCACTATATTCTCTTCCATAGCCAAATGTTCCAGAGGCTACTGTTACTGGATTTTTTAGTTTTAATCCTGCAAAATCTACTTCTAAATTCATTTTTATTTTCTCCCTTCGGGACCATTAGGGTCGGTTCTTTTTGGTCCCATTTTTATATTAAAATATTTTCTCCAAATAGGACCAAAAAGAACCGGTCCCAATGGGTCATTTTTTAAAATTCAACTTCTCCAGCCTCAAAAACTGGTCCAGCTTTACAAACGTGTTTATATTCTGGGCTATCACTTGAGCTTTCTGCAGTCTTAACCGCACAACCTAAGCATACTCCGATTCCACATCCCATTTTTTCTTCTAATGAAACTTGGCAAGGAATATTTTTTTCCATTGCTAATGCCTTTACAGCTCTTAGCATAGGCATAGGTCCACAAGCAAATATTGAATCTATTTTTTCTTTTTCTATATCTTCTTTTAAAAAGTTTATTGCAAACCCATTTTTTCCATAACTTCCATCATCTGTTGCCAAACATAAAGATGTTGATACATTTTTAAACTCTTCTTCTAATGTTACAAATTCTTTGTTTCTAAATCCTAAATATGTATTTACATTTTTTCCATCAAGCTTTGCTTCTTTTGCAAGTTCATATAATGGGAATATTCCTATTCCTCCACCTATTATTGCTAAATTTTGATATTTAGAATACTCAAATGTCCCATTTCCTAGAGGTCCTATTATATCTATTAATTCTCCTTCTTGTTTTTGAGCTAATATTTTTGTTCCTTTTCCTTTTACTTGGAATATAAATTCTAAAATACCATTTTCTTTATCTAAATTGTATATACTTATTGGCCTTCTTAAGAATGGTTCTACTTGGTCTGTTACTCTTATTTCTAAAAATTGACCTGATTTTGCTATATTTACAATTTCTTGTGCTTCCACACTAAATTTGAAAATATCATCTTTTAGTTGTTCTTTTTTTACTAATTTTGCTTGTAATTGCATTTTTGACATAATATATTCTCCCTTCTATTTCTGAATTGCACCCATAAGCTCTTCTCTCATTCTCAAAGCCTCTGCTCTTGTAGCTTCTGCAAATTGCTCTTCTGTATAAATTTCTTTCCATCTGTCTGCTTTATAAGCACACATTAGACTTCTTGATGCATTAACAATTCCGCCTGTTCCATTTTCATCAAATCCTAAAGCTATATCTTCCGCTTTTCCTCCTTGTGCTCCGTAACCAGGAATTAAGAAAAATGTGTGTGGTGCTAATTTTCTTATCTCTTTTAATTGTTCTGGATATGTTGCACCTACAACTGCTGATATACTACTATATCCATTTTCTCCTATTAAGTCTTTTCCCCATTCTTCAACTAAAGTTGCTACTTGCTCATAAACTTTATTTCCGTTTTCTAATTTTAAATCTTGAAGTTCTCCTGATGATTTATTTGATGTTTTTACTAATACAAATACACCTTTTCCATATTTTTTAGAATCTTCTATAAATGGCTTTACGCAGTCAGTTCCCATATATGGATTTACTGTTACAAAATCTGCATCGTATATTTTTTCTTTATAATCATCTAATGATGTTTCTCCTAAAAATGTATTTGCATATCCTTGTGAAGTTGTTCCTATATCTCCTCTTTTAGCATCTGCTATTACTATTAAATCTTTTGATTTTGCATAATCAACGATTTCTTGGAATGCATCTAGTCCATTAGGTCCCATCATTTCAAAATATGCTAATTGTGGTTTTATAGCAGGTATTATGTCATATGTTGCATCTATTAATTTTTTTGCAAATACTACTGCTGACTCAGCAAATCCTGCCATATCCTTTGGATATTTTGATTTTATTATGTCTGGTATCATTTCATATCTAGGGTCTATTCCCATTACTATTGGGCTGTTTTTTTCTTTGATTTTGTTTATTAGGTTGTCCATCATATTTTGGCTCATCTTTAAAACTTCCTTTCCTTTATACATTTGCTTGTTATTCTATCATATATTTTATTATTAGTAAATGTTTTTTGTAAAATTAAATAAACTCTAAAACATTGTAAACTATTGCATTTTGCTACAAATATGATATACTAATTTCAATTTGAAAAAGAGGTATATATGAATAAACAAAGTAATAAAAAATTCAACGATTTAATTAAATATATAGAAGATAATCTTTGCGAAGAAATCAGTTATAAAAAGATGTCTCAAATACTTGGTGTAAATGAATATACAATGCACAGAATATTTCTATTTGTAACAAATTATACTTTAGCTGATTATATAAGAAAAAGAAGGCTAAGTATGGCTGCTCTAGACCTGCTTAATGGTAAAGAAAAAATAATAGATATTGCAATAAAATATAATTATGACTCATCACAGGCTTTTTCAAGAGCTTTTAAAACTATGATGGGTTTCTTGCCTAGCAAAATAAGTTGTAATAAAACAAATATAAAATTCTTCTCTCCCTATGAATTAATAAATGATGATGTAACTGATGAATTTTACTACCATATAGAGAAAAATCTTTCTTTTAATTTGTATGCTATTCCAATGAAAACAACAATCAAAGATTGCCATAATGAAGCTCCTTTATTTTGGAAAAATAACCGTGAATATATAAAAAATAAAAAGGAATATGGATTACTTGAATATGATAAAACCTGCAACATAGATGATGCTACTTATTATATAGCTTCTCCTGAAAAGTTTAAAAATTCGTCTCCATTAAATTTAAAACCTTGTAACTATTTAATTTTCGAATATGACTATACAAATTCTACAGCTTTGTATGAATTTTGTAAAAAAATATACCGAACAATTATTGTAAATTCAAAATATTCTTTAGAAGATTTACCTGATATTGAGGAATACTTGCCTAATAATAAATTAAATTTATACATACCTATAAAGTGACTTTTTTAATGTTTAAAAGGTCACTCTATTTTTCTTTAAATACAATATAATAAAATCAAATATATTTTAAGGAGGATATGAGAATGAATGACTATTTAACTCATGAAATATGGAAGATGCGGAAAAACATAAAAACTAAGCCTGGAACACCACTGGTTTCTCTTGTAAGAGTAGAAAATAGAACATATCAATTGCTCTTTATGTCTTGCGGGTGTGAAAATGCTTGCACATTTTGTAATTATGGTTTTGATTATAACCTTTCTTTAGAAATGGTACAACCTGAACTTACAAAAATAAAATTAAAGAATTTTGATATAGTTGAACTCGAATTAGAGGCTAATGGATCATTTCTTTCAGAAAGAGAAATTCCATATGATTTATTTTTGGAAATTCTCAAATTTGTATCTCATAAACATATTCCAGTTATTACAATGGAAACTCACTATAATACAATCACGGAAAGAAAGATTCAAGATATAAGAAAAATTCTTGGTGAAGAACAAGAAGTTCACTTTGAATTAGGCTTTGAATCAGCTTCTGAAGATGTTCGTGCAATCTATAACAAGGATATTGATACAGTCAAATATATTGAAGTAACTAAATTATGCGAAAAATATAATATAGGTCTTCAAATAAATGTGCTTTTAGGAGCCCCTTTTTTAACAAGAAAAGAGCAAACTCAGGATTGTTTGGATTCATTAAAATTCATCTACGAAAAAATGCCTGCTGGAACTCACGCTGTTTTGTTTCCTATCAATATTAAGCAAAACACTATGTTAAAACATTGGCAAGATATTGGTGTTTATGACCAAATTTCATCTTGGGAATTTGTTGAACTACTGCATAATATTCCAGAAGAATATTTAGACAAATTAACAATTGCTTGGTGGGGAAATCGTGAAAATGCTTTTACAAAAGGTATTATTCAATTTCCTAAAACTTGTGATAAATGTAGAGACCGGCTCCTAAATTTTTATAAAGATTTTTATTGTAACTGGAATCCTTCTTATCGCAAAGAATTAATTGAAAAAATTTGGGCAAAAAGATGTGAATGTGACAAGTGATTTTATGCAATACACACCAAAACAGACGGCTATTGACGTCTGTTTTGGTTATTTTAGTAATAAATCTTTTAAATCATTTTTTACTTTGGGTTGCGAGTTATATATTGGATCTCCTATAATAAATCCACATATCTGTTCAAAATCCTTTATTTTTAAATATTCATTAATTTCATTTTCTATATATAATGTATCACATAAAATACAACTTCCTAGTCCTAAATTTATAGCTTGCAAGCTCATATTTTCTATAGCACATCCGTATGGATATATAATCTGGTTTCTTGTAATTTTTACTTTTTGATTTGGATTGATAATTATCACTATAAATCATTATCATTTTATTTGCCATTCGTATTTGTTCTGCAGAACCTTTTACACTTGTCTTCTCATTTCTATTTGATTTTTCCCATTCCACAAGCATATTCATAATGTGATTTTTTTGTTCATTATTTAATACATAAAATTTCCACGGTTGCCTATTTTTTGCTGATGGTGCTAAACTTGCACTATGTAAGACTTCTTCTATTTGTTTTTTGGATACCTCCTTGTTTGTAAATTCTCTTGCTGTGCGCCTTTTGTTTACTAATTCGTTAAATTCCATATTATTACCTCCTAAATATATTTTACAGTAGCCAAAATATATTTAAGTACTTTAACGATATCATTTTTGTTAAAAATCTTACCCACAAATTAAAGGGATTCCATAAATTATGGGATCCCTTATCAGGAAAATTTTTAGTTACTTGTTTCATTATAGAAAGAAACCAAAAGCATTGCTTCCTTCAACTCGCTTTCTGTTGGATTGCACATTTTTCCTCTTTCGAATATGTTGCAAACTCTGAACTTAATAACACAAACAGTAAGTACCATTGTCAATGGCATAGATATGATTATATTTGAAATTATTGTATTTATTCCAAATGCTATCATAATCATTGCACTTACCTCAAACGGACTAACTGCTGTTATTGCTGTTGGCCTAGAAGATGCTATCTTTGCTTCTTCTAAACTAGGTTCTCTTCCTAACTTATCCCAAGAATTAAGAACTTTATAAAGTGCACACTTCTTTCTAGCAATTATTCCTTCTACCTCATATCGTTTAATTTTTATTTTGTTAAACAAATAAACATCAAACAATACAGAACTGCCATAAAGAATTTGTGTTACCCCAACACGCAATCTACTTCCTCCAATTTTCGTCAGAAGAAACATATTGACAATCATTACCTGAAATACAATTAACGCTATAAACCAATTGTATTTTTTATTGCGCTTTTCTTCCTTGCCATAAAAATAATCTTCTTTTACTAATTCAAACATTCTCTGTTCTGAATTAACTAAAAAACCTGGCTGCTGCATCAAACGGAATTTATCTACTCCTACTTCTTCGCATACATAAGCTATACCTTCAGAAATAATTGCCATTCCTGTTGTGCCTCCAACTACTTTGTCCAGCCTCCGTGTTTCTCTTGCCATAAAATTTTTCCTTCCTTTCTGAATTTTTATACTTATTATTATACCATTTTTACGATTATACGTCAAAAATCCATATTAATATTACTTTTTAGTAATATTAATATGGATTTTCTATCTATGCACTTGCTTTATTCTCATCCACAACAACCTCAGGTTCCTTGCCATTTTCAACAGTTTCCTTAGTTATTATGCACTTAGTAATCTTATCATTTGAAGGAATTTCAAACATAATATCAGTCATAATTCCCTCGATTATAGAACGAAGTCCTCTGGCTCCTGTTTTAAGTTCAATTGCTTTATTAACAATTGCCTCCAATGCATCATCTTTAAACTCAAGTTCAACACCATCAATTTCAAGCAATTTCTTATATTGCTTAACTAATGCATTCTTAGGCTCTACAACAATTTTCTTTAAAGCTTCTTTGTCAAGCTCTTTAAGAGTTGCAACAATTGGAAGTCTACCAATAAATTCTGGAATTAAACCAAATTTTAATAAATCCTGTGGTAACAATTCCTCAAATATTTTATATTTATCAATTTCTTTATTTGATTGAATTGCAGTTCCAAAACCTATTGTTTTCTTACCAGTTCTGTCTCTTATAATATTTTCCAGCCCCTCAAATGCTCCTCCACAAATAAATAATATGTTTGATGTATCTATTTGTATCATTTCTTGATGAGGATGTTTTCTTCCTCCTTGTGGTGGAACAGATGCAATTGTACCTTCAACAATTTTTAAAAGTGCTTGCTGAACTCCTTCTCCGCTTACATCTCTTGTTATTGATGGATTTTCTGATTTTCTAGTTATTTTATCTATTTCATCTATATAGATAATTCCTTTTTCTGCTCTTTCTATATCTCCATCAGCTGCTTGAATAAGTTTTAAAAGGATATTTTCGACATCTTCTCCAACATATCCAGCCTCTGTAAGTGTTGTCGCATCTGCGATTGCAAATGGTACATTTAAAATTCTAGCTAGTGTACTTGCTAAAAGTGTTTTTCCACAACCAGTAGGTCCAAGAAGTAAAATATTACTTTTTTGAATTTCAACTTCGTCTTGTTTGTTTTTATTTTTTTCTTCGTGGTTTATTCTTTTATAATGATTATATACTGCAACTGATAATATTTTCTTAGCCTCATTTTGCCCTATTACATAATCATCTAAAACCTTTTTTATCTCTTTAGGACTTGGAATTTTTGTTTCTTCATTTAATGTATATGCTTCTTCTTCGTCAAGAAATCCCTCTTCTTCTAATATAGAAGTACAAAGGCTTATACATTCGTCACAGATATATACACCAGGTCCTGCAACTATTTTCTTTACTCCACTTTGTGGCTTTCCACAAAAAGAACAATATACATTTTTCATTGTTTCATCATTTTTTGCCATTACAAAACTCTCCCTTATTTTCTTTTATATAAAATTTCATCTATTAAACCGTATTCTAATGCTTCTTCTGCAGTCATGTAGTTATCTCTTTCTGTATCTACCATAACCTGTTCAATTGGTTTTCCTGTTCTATCTGCTAAGATTTTTGTTAATCTTTCTCTTGTTTTAATCATTTGATCAGCCTGAATTTTTATGTCTGTTGTTTGACCAGAAATTCCTCCACCACCAATTAATGGTTGATGTATTAGTATTTCTGCATTTGGCATTGCAAACCTTTTTCCTTTTTCTCCATTTGCTAGAAGTACTGCTCCAAAACTTGCAGCTAATCCTAAACAAAATGTTGATACAGGACATTTAATGTAGTTCATTGTGTCTACTATTGCCAATCCATCTGTTACACTTCCTCCAGGTGAATTTATATAGAAATATATTTCTTTATCTGGATCTTCTGATTCTAAGAATAGCATTTGAGCTATTACTAAACTTGCTGTTGTACTATTTACGTCTTCTCCTAAAAATATTATTCTGTCTTTTAATAATCTTGAAAAGATATCATAAGAACGTTCTCCCTTACTTGTTTGTTCTATTACGTAAGGTACTAAACTGTTTTTTTCTAACATAATTTTTTCCTCCTTGTTCTTTTGGGACCATTGGGGTCGGTTCTTTTTGGTCCCATTTTTATTATTGAAATAATTTGCCAAAATGGGACCAAAAAGAACCGACCCCAATGGTCCCCTTCGCTCATCTTAGCAAAAAGAGGGAATGAATAAAAAATCTCTTTTTTAAACCTCCCCCTACTTTTACTTAAATATTATTCTGATTTTTTTGTTGTTTTCTTTGTTTCAGTCTTTTTTGTTGCTTTTTCAGTTTTTTCTTCTTTTGCTTCTTCTTTATCAGCTTTTTTAGTTGTTGTTTTTTTAGTAGCTTTCTTTTCCTTGCTATTTGCAACTAAGAATTCCATAGCTTTTTCATTTTCGATGCCTTGTTTTATGTATTCTTTGATGTTTTCATTTTCTTCTAATTCTTTAGCTTCTTTGCCATAGTTTTTAGCCATTTCTTCTATTTTAGCTTTAACTTCGTCATCTGTTGCTTCTATTTTTTCTGCTTTGATAACTGCTTCTAAAGCTAATCTTGATTTAATAGCATCTATTGCTTGAGGTTCATAATTTTTTCTGAATTCTTCCTCAGTTTGGTTCATCATTTTTAGGTATTGTTCCATTTTTAGACCTTGATATGACATTCTTTGTTCCATATCTCTCATCATATTGTCTATTTCCATTTCTACCATTCCTGAAGGAATTTCTACTTTCATGTTTTCTACAACTGCTTTTACTGCTGCATCTTCTTTTTCATATTTTTCTTTGTCTTTGTTTTGTTTTTCTTGTTTTTCTTTGATGCTGTTTTTTAATTCTTCTAATGTATCGAATTCACTTACATCTTTTGCAAATTCGTCATCTAATTCTGGTAATTCTTTTTTCTTTAATTCATGTAATTTTACTTTGAATGTTGCTGGTTTTCCAGCTAATTCTTTAGAGAAGTATTCTTTTGGGAATGTTACATTTACATCTTTTTCTTCGTCTATTTTCATTCCTACTACTTGATCTTCGAATCCTTCTATAAATGAATGACTTCCTAATACTAAGTCATATTTTTCGGCTTTTCCACCTTCGAATTGTTTTCCATCTACATATCCGTCGAAATCTATTGTTGCTGTGTCTCCGTTTTCAGCAGCTCTATCATCAACTGTAACTAATCTTGCATTTTGTTCTTGCATTGATTTTAATTCGTTTTCGATGTCTTCTTTCTTTACATTATACTCTATTTTTTCGATTTCTATACCTTTATATTTTCCAAGTTCTACTTCTGGTTTTGTTTGTACTGTTGCTGTAAATTTTAAGTCTTGTCCTTTTTCCATTGTTATTATATCTATTTCTGGTCTTGAAACTGCTTCTATGTTATTGTCTTTTAATGCTTTATCATATTCTGCTGGTACTAGGTCATTAAAAGCATCTTCATAGAATATTTCTTTTCCATAATATCTTTCTACTATATTTTGTGGTGCTTTTCCTTTTCTGAATCCTGGGATATTGAAGTATTTTGCACTTTGGAAATATACTTTCTTTATGGCATTTTCAAATTTTTCTGCCTCGATTGTGATTTCTAATTTTACTTCATTTGCGTTTTGTGTTTTTTCTACTTTACACTCCATTTAAAATCTTCCTTTCTATTTTTTATGTCTTTTTCTAAAATTTCCCACGCGAAATTCATACGCTTTCTCATTATATCACATTTTTAATAAATTGCAACAAATTTTTAATATTTTTTTTAAAATGTCTTGTATTTTATTTTATTTTGTGTTAAACTAGATAAAGTCGATTGACTTATGTGCAACTAAAAAGCACATAATAAAAAAGATTTATCGTTTTTACATAGATAGAAATAAGTCAATTTAAGGAGGTGCAAAGGAAAATGGCAGTTTGTGCAATTTGTCAAAAAAAACCAATTTCTGGAAATAAAATTAGTATCGCACGTTCACACGTAAGTAGAAGAGCTCCACGTACATGGAAACCTAACTTAAGAAGTGTTAAGGCTGAAATCAATGGTGAAGTTAAAAGAGTTTGTGTTTGCGCTAAATGTTTAAGAAATGGAAAAGTTAAAAGAGTATAGTAAAAAATCGTTTTGTTTTGTCAAAACGATTTTTTTACTATTTAGTCTATCACATTCAGGATTTATTGCTGCTTCCATAGTCCAAGACGGAAACCGAGGTGGAGGTTCGAGTGGCTAGTAGTGCTGTAGCCGCGGTCCTTAGCAGGATTGTACGAACCATCGTCGTAGCAACTGCCACTCCTGTAAACACAAGGATAGCTGGTATTGCAAAACTCTCTTGTCCACTCCCATACATTTCCAGCTATATCATATATATTCATTAATGAAAAACTTGTATCTGCTCCTGTTGTTAATAATATATCTGCATCTGTTTGCTTTTTATATGGGCAAACTGTAAAATTTTTTCCCTTATCTGTTGAATATTTAGCGTTTTCATTTGTTATATTCCATAAATTCTCAGAATAATTTCCAATTATTTTGCTATCTGTTTTTAAGTTAGTTTGAGTTGTTGCATTTTTGCTTTCAATATATTTTAATACTAAATCCCACTGTACCCCAAACATCAAACTGCTTGTATAACTTCCAGATTCAATTTTCTCTGCTAATACTTTTGCTTGTGTTCTTGTTACATAATTATATGGATACAAATTGGCTTTAGACAATGGTACAGTTGCTGCATCTCCTTTTTCTATTCTATTTTTCTCAATTCCAGCTTCATACCTTCCTACCCAAAAACCTCCATTTTTGTAAATACTTTTTAACATTTTTTTCTTTGCTTTATTATAATCTTCTTCGCTTTGAAACCAATCTGATTTATAAGCTTCGTTTTCATCATCTGATGCATCATAAAATGAATCACTATAATCTGTTCCATCTCTATAATCATTTGTATATTGGTGTAAATCTTTTTCTATATTATTATAGTCTGTATCTGTAAATTCAGTTATATCTAGTCCAGCTGTCTGATAAGCTGTTGTTGTTCTAGGCACTTCAACCCAAACATATTCACTTCCAGTTGCTTTTTCCCTTATTACCAATCCATTACTTAAATTTGTACCCTCTACTCTTTCAAATTTATTAGAATCTGGCAAATATGGTGCTGTATATTCTGTGGACGGCAAATTTGATGTATATTTTCCTATCATTTCTTCATAATCATTTAACGTAGCAAATTCCTCTTCTTGTGCTTTTGCTGTTTTCTCTTTAGCCTCTGCTGCCCTATTTAAAATTCCATTTTGTCCTGTTAGCATACTTATCGAAATTCCTGCTAGTATCAATAAAACCACAATAGTCACAACAAGTGCTATTAATGTTATTCCTCGATTTTTATTATCTTTTTCTCTCATTGTTCTCATCCTTTCAATTCTAAATATAAATCCACAAAAACTTATATTACATCCTGTAATTAAAATATAACACATTTTGTGTTCGTTTTCAATTGCATCTTGTAATGTAATATAAATGTTATTTTGTTGTAATATTTTCGTAATACGTCGGATTTTATTTCATATTTTGTATTACCATAAAAACATTTTCTCTTCCCACTTGTCGAATTGTATCAAACGATTTTCCTTGACATTACAGGCTTTTGGTCGTATAATTTATAAAGATTTTTTCAAACTCATTTAATTCTAAAAACTGAATTTGATTTTTCCACATATTAAAATTATAAAAAAGGAGTCGTGATATATCATAGAAAAAGAAGAAAGAAGAAAGAAGAAATAAAAAATACTGAACAGAAAGAATTATTAAATCCAAAAATAGACTATGTATTCAAACGTATTTTCGGGCATCAAGAAAATGAATCTATTGCAAAAAGTTTTATAGGTCTGTTTTAAATCGAAACATTACAGATATAGTTTTAGAAAGTGATTCATCTCTCCCTAAAGATATGTTAGATGATAAGGTAGGAATCTTAGATATTAAAGCAAAAATCGATAATCACATTAATTGTGACATAGAAATGCAAATTGTAGATAAAAAGAATATCGAAAAAAGAATTTTATTCTATTGCGGTAAAACGTATATTCAAAGTATTAAATCAGGAGATGATTATTTAAAATTAGAAAAAAGTATTGCTATTTTAATTTCAGATTATGAACTTCCATCATTAAAGAAAATTAAAAAATATGTTTCTAAATGGAACCTTCGAGAGGAAAATTATGGAAATATTATCTTGACAGATGACATCGAAATTTATATAATAGAGTTACCTAAATTTGAAAAGTATATTAATGACAGCACTTTATCAGATTGGGTAAAATTTATTATTAATCCGAAGGTGATAGATATGAAAAATGAAGAAGTTAAAAAAGCAAAAAAAGTTTTAGATGAAATAAGTCAAAATGAAGAGGAAAGACGTTTAGCTGAACTTAGAGAAAAGTATATTATGGACCAGAAGGCTGTTGAAGCTGCTGGATATGATAAGGGATTAAAATGTGGAATTGAGCAAGGCATTGAAACCAACAGAATCCAAATTGCAAGAAAAATGAAAACTCAAGGTTTTGATACAGATACAATCCGAAACATAACTGATCTTTCAATTGAGGAAATCAATAAATTATAAAATTAATTGAATTAAATAAGTTTGATAAACAAAAAGCTATAAGATATTTAAATTTTTCTTATAGCTTTTTATTTTGGCTTTTTTACAAATATTAATGTTTCCGATTAATAAAGTGAAATGCGGAAACCAATACTGCTACTGATGCCAGACGTACGGCCGTTATTGCGGTAATTTGCTGGATAGTCAGAACCATTGTTAAGATATCTTCCTCCCCTGTAAGCACAAGGACCACTAACATCAGAAGTCTTTTCTAAAGTCCATTCCCATACATTTCCTGCTATATCATATATATTCATTAATGCAAAACTTTCATATGCTCCTGTTGTTAATAATACATCGGCGTTTGATGTTTTTGAATATGGACATGCTTTAAAACCGCTTCCATAATCTGTTGAATATTTTGCATCTGCATTTGTTATATTCCATAAATTATTATTATAATTTCCAATTATTGTACTATTAGAGTTTAATTTTGTTTTTATATCTGTAATTGTTGCCGATTTTTTTGTTTCTATATATTTTAATACTAAATCCCATTGTACTCCAAACATCAGACTACTTGTATAACTTCCCGATTCAACTTTTTCTGCTAATACTTTTGCTTGCGTTCTTGTTACCCAAGTATATGGATATGCATTTTGTTTCGATACAGGTACTAATGTTGCTGTACTTGATGTCTCTTTTCTTATATTATTTTCATCTTCAATTCCTGCTTCATATCTTCCTACCCAAAAACCACCGTTTTCATAAACACTTCCCAGCATTTTTTTCTTTGCATTATTATATTCTTCTTCACTTTGGAACCAATCTGATTTATTTGCTTCATTTTCATCATTTGATGCATCATAAAATGTATCACTAAAATTTGTTCCATTTCTATAATCAGCTGTATATGTATGCAAGTCATTTTCAATTTTTGTATACTCATCATTTGTAAAGCTTGTTATATTTAATCCTGCTGTTGGATAAACTGTTGTCGTTCTAGGCACTTCCACCCAAACATACTCATTTCCATAACCATCTGTTATAACTAATCCATCATCAAACGAATCTTCCCCATCTATTTTAGTTGGAGCAAATCCCTCTGGCAATGTAAGACCTTTATAAGTAGTTTTTTCTGTATTCATCAATGCTACCGCTTGTGCTAATTTTCTTTGTTCGTCTTTACTTGCTGTTTCTGTTTTTTCTTTAGCTTCACTTGCCCTATTCAATATTCCATTTTGCCCTGTTAGCATACTTATACTAATGCCGAGCCAAAATTAACAAAACTATTATCGTCACAACCAAAGCTATAAGCGTAATTCCATTTTTATTCTTAAACTTCATCTTTTTTCCTCCGTCTTTTAATTTATTCATTTTTTCAAATTATTATGCACTCAAAACTGATATCACATCCTGTAGTTTCATTTAACCATATTTTATGCATATTTTCAATTACTTTTTGCAATGTTATTCATTTGTTAATGTAATGTAATTTCTCTGTAACAATCGTAGTCTAGCTACATATATAACTACTTAGAAGTGACCCCAAAAGTTAGGACAAATATTTAAGCGACAAGAGCTGCGGAATGAGTTCTAAATTGAACAGGACTCATTCCGTTTAATTTTAATTTAATTCTTTTATTATTATAATAATCTATGTAATTTTTTATATCTTTTTCTAAAGCCTCAATGCAATCATAGTGTTTTAAATAAAACAACTCGGATTTTAATAAACCGAAGAAATTTTCTGCGAGAGAGTTGTCTAAACAATTTCCTTTTCTAGACATACTTTGTCTAATACATTTGTCTTTTAATAATGATTGATACTCCTTCATTTGATACTGCCAACCTTGATCAGAATGTAATATCAAGTTAGTATTATCAGGAATTTTATCAAAAGCTTTTGAAAGCATATTAGTAACTTGTTTAAAAACAGGATGCCTAGATAAATCATAGCTAATAATCTCACCATTAAACAAATCGATAATGGGAGATAAATAAAGTTTCATACCATTAACTTTGAATTCAGTAACATCAGTAACCCATTTTTGATTAGGAGAAGTAGCCTTAAAATCACGGTTTAAAAGGTTATCACAAATTCTACCAATAGTTCCTTTATAAGAACGATATTTTTTAGCTCTAACAAAACATTGAATACCAAGAGCTTTCATAAGTTTTCTAACAGTTTTATGATTTATAATAAAGCCTCTGTTATGAAGTTCAACAGTGATTCTTCTATATCCATATCTACCTTTATTTTCGTGATAAATAGATTTGATTTCCTCTTTAATATCAGCGTATTTATCAGGATTTTTTAATTTGGTTAAATGGTAGTAGAAGTTACTTCTTGAGATACAAGCTAACTTTAATAAACAAGCCAATTTAAATTTAGACCTTAATTCATCAATGACAATTACTTTTTGCCACTGTTTGGCTTGGTTCCCTTTTGAATTAAGGCTCTTAATTTTTTTAAGTAAGCATTCTCCATTCGAAGTTGTTCAACCTCTTCAATAAGTTCTTCTTTTGATTTATTATTTAAATTTTGATGATTCTTTTTAGTAGTTTTCATATAATTTCCTTTCAAAAGAACATCTTTACCTTCGTGTCTATAAACTAAATCCCATTCTTTAACGAGCCCGCAAGAAATCATAAATTTAATACTAGTTTTTTTATAAGAATAACGATGTTCATGCATGTATTCTACAACATTTACTTTGAATTGACCAGTATATTTATTATATTTTTTAGGAGTTTTTAAATTTTTGACACCACTATTTTGATATCGATACATCCAAATTCTAATAGTTTCTCTATTAATATTAAATTTTTTTTCTGCCTGATATATAGAAATATCATTTTCTATAATGTAATCAAGAACTTCTTTTTTCTTTTTCAAAGAATACATAAAATACCTCCATTTTTATATTATTTTACTGTCCTAAAAATGGGGTGCATAACACTTTTGTCGTTTTATGTCGAACGATTTTTCATGACATTGTGGGCTTTCCGCCATATAATTTATAAAGATTTTTTCAAACTCGATTAAATCTAAAAATCAAATTTATTTATATTTTATAATTATCCAAATATTAAATTAATAAATTTGTTATGATTGAACTACCCAAGTTCAAAAAATATATGAATAATATAGCTTTAACAGATTGGGTAAAATTTATTATTAATCCGAAGGTGATCGATATGAGTAATGAACAAGTTAAAAAAGCAAAAGAAGTTTTAGATGAATTAAGTCAAGATGAACATGAAAGACGTTTAGCAGAACTACGTGAAAAATACATTATAGATCAAAAAGCTACTGAAGCTGCTAGATATGATAAAGGATTTGAAACTGGTACTAAAAAAAGAACTTTAGAACTAGCTAAAAAGCTAAAATCCAAAAACATTGATATTAATATCATTAGTGAAACAACATGTCTATCAATAGACGAAATAAATAAACTATAATTTTAATTAAATGAGTTTGAAAAAATAAAAGGATATAAGATATTTGGTTTCTTATATCCTTTTTTATTTATCTAAAAATTAATTTTTTCTTTAATCCAATTTTCAATCTCGTCAATTGGCATTCTAACTTGTTCCATTGTATCTCTATCTCTAACAGTAACTTGATTATCTTCCAATGTATCAAAATCAACAGTTACACAATATGGAGTTCCAATTTCATCTTCTCTTCTATAACGTTTTCCAATTGAACCTGCTTCATCATAATCACACATAAATGTTTTAGACAATTTTTCGTGTAATTCTACTGCTTTTGCAGATAATTTTTTAGATAATGGTAAAACTGCTAGTTTATATGGAGCTAAAGCTGGGTGTAAATGTAAAACAGTTCTTGTATCACCTTCTGCAATTTCTTGTTCATCATATGCGTTACATAAAAACATTAATATTAATCTATCCACACCTACTGATGGCTCAATTACAAATGGTACATATTTTTCACCTGTATCTGGGTCTTGATATGTTAAGTCTTGTTTTGTTGCTTCCATATGTCTTGATAGGTCATAGTTTGTTCTATCTGCAATACCCCAAACTTCTCCCCATCCAAATGGAAACTTGTATTCTATATCTGCAGTAGCTTTACTATAGAATGATAATTCTTCTTTTGTATGGTTTCTAAATCTTACATCTTCTTCTTTTGCACCAAGTGATATTAAGAAGTTGTGGCAATATTCTTTCCAATATTCATGCCATTCTAAGTCTGTATCTGGTTTACAGAAAAATTCTATTTCCATTTGTTCGAACTCACGTGTTCTGAATATGAAGTTTCCTGGTGTTATTTCATTTCTGAATGCTTTACCTTGTTGGCATATTCCCATTGGTAATTTTCTTCTTGTTGTTCTAAGTACATTTTTAAAGTTTACAAATATACCTTGTGCTGTTTCTGGACGTAGATATATTTCAGATTTTGCATCTTCTGTAACCCCTTGGAAGGTTTTGAACATTAAGTTGAATTTTCTAATTGATGTATAATTTAATTTTCCACAGTTTGGACAAACTATGTTGTTGTCATTTATATATTTTACAGTTTCTTCATCTGACCATCCATCTGCTATTACATCTTTTCCATTTTTTGCAGCCCATTCTTCTATTAATTTGTCTGCTCTATGTCTTGTTTTGCATTCTCTGCAATCTATTAAAGGGTCTGAAAAGCTTGCTACGTGTCCTGTTGTTACCCATACTTGTGGATTCATTAATATTGCGCTATCTAATCCAACATTGTATTTATTTTCTTGTACCATTTTTTTCATCCAAGCTTTTTTTATATTATTTTTTAATTCTACTCCTAGTGGTCCGTAATCCCATGTATTTGAAAGTCCACCATATATATCTGAACCAGGATAAACATATCCTCTTGCTTTGCATAGGTTAACTATTTTTTCCATTGAATCTAGCATTTTCTTTCCCTCTTTCTTCTCTTTTTTGATGTTTTTAAGTTTATCATATTTTTTATTTCTTATCAAGCATTATATATAAATTTCTAAAAATTTTTGCATGCTTTTACTTTTAAAATTTTCCTGTCTTTTACTTTTTCTATTTTGTATGTTACTTTTTCTGTTTCCACTATTGGCTTTTCCCCATCTTTTGGAATTCTGTCTAATTTTTTTATTAGGTATCCACCTAATGTATCTACATCATCTTCGTCTATATCAATGTCTAAAAATTTTTCTACATCATATAAGGCGATACTTGCATCAAATAAAAACGTATTATTATCTATTTTCTTGAATTTGTCAGTTTCTTTATCATATTCATCATAAATCTCCCCAACAATTTCTTCTAAAATATCTTCCATTGTAACCATTCCAGCTGTCCCACCATATTCGTCTAATACAATTGCTATTTGTTTTTTGTCTTTTCTTAGTTCTTGAAATAGTTCATTTACTCTCTTTGTTTCAGACACAAAATATGCTTCTTTTACCAAAGATTTTATTTTTGAATTTTTATTTTTGTTTGATATTAAAAGATCCTTTATATATATAATTCCCTTTATATTATCCATATTTTCATCATACACCGGAATTCTGCTATATCTCATATCAACAGATAATTTTTCTATAACTTCTGCTATTGTCATATCAATATCTAACGCAAATATTTTATTTCTTGGAACCATTATTTCTGATACAAATTTGTCATTAAACTCAAATACATTATTTATCATTTCTTTTTCTTCTTCTTCAATAGTTCCTTTTTCCTCTCCAACATCTACCATCATTCTTATTTCTTCTTCTGTAACATTATCTTCTTCTTCCCCTGTTACACCAAATAATTTTGATACTATATTTGTTGAAAATGTTAAAAATTTAACAAATGGTGCTGTTATAACTGAAATTGTTTTTATTACTCCTATACTTGCAAATGATACTTTTTCATAATATTTCATTGCAATTCTCTTTGGTACTAGTTCCCCAAACACTAGTGTAAAATATGATAAAATTATTGTAATTATTATTATTGATATGCTTTTCCAAGTTGAAATTGATAAACTTGGAAGCCACTCATTTAATACAGGTGCTAATTTATCTGCAAATGTATCTGATGCAAACGCACTTGATAAGAATCCTGCAAGTGTTACTCCTATTTGAATTGTAGCTAAAAATTTACTAGGATTTTTAAGCATATTTTGGATTTTTTTAGCCTTTTTATTTCCTTCTTTTGCTTGTATATCTATTTTTGCATCATTTAATGAAATAAAAGCAATTTCTGCAGATGCAAAAAAAGCATTTATTAATATTAAGATTATTAAAATTATTATACTTCCTATCATAAAAGTCTCCTAACTAATATTTTACTTCTAACATAATTCTTTTAATAAATTGTTTAAAGCTTCTTATTTTTATATTTTTAGCAATTTTTCTTGATTTTAATTCTTTCTCAAACCAAATTTTATTTTCCTCATCTAAATCTGGTATAACTGCAAGCAAAGAGTTTGTTGCAAATATTGCTAAATTTTCCTTAGTCATTTTTTTCAATGGCATTTTTTTTGATTGTTTTAAAAGATTATCAAAATGAACTAATTTATCTTGCAATTTTTTTCTTTCCATTTCTTCATTTTGATTTCTCATTATACTATTTTGGCTTTGTACATAATAATACTCATATTTATTAATTGATACCATTGTTTTAGCTTTTAATATCATTAATGGCATTGTTGCAAAATCTTCGTGATACATACCTTTTGGAAATTCTAGTACTAGCTCTTTTTTTATAGCATAATTCCATAAACAATCTATTAAATTATCTTTTCCAAATAATAAATTGAAACCTTTTTCTCCTGAAACTTTGTTAAAAGAATTACTTTCTTCTTTTCTCAAAATATTTCCATCTTCATCTACAAATACCGGTCTCCATTTTATTAAATCAATTTTCTGGTTTATGTATTGTTCAATATCTTTAAGTAATGTTTTTGATATATAATCATCACTATCCACAAAAATTATGTATTCTCCCATCGCCTGATTTACTCCATAATTTCTTGTATCTGATACACCAGTATTTTCTTTATAAAAATATTTTATTCTTTCATCACTTTTAAATTCTTTTACTTTTTCTCTCAGGTCATCATCAGATCCATCATCTACTACAATAACCTCATAATCCACTGATGTTCCTTCTTGATTAGTTATTGATTTTATAGTTCTTCCTATTGTTTTTCCTGCATTATAGGCTGGTATAATAAAACTTATCATTTTTTAATTATCGTCTCCTTTATTTTTTATTTGCTATATATAATATAACTTTTTTGTTGTTTTGCCAATATTTTAGCTTATAATTTGTTTTAACTTTTCTATTATATTTTTATTAAATTCTTCTGGATTAAATTTTTCCATATTAAATCCACAATCTAAATATTTCTTCATTCCTTCATATACACCTTTTGTACTTCTTTCCACAACTATTCCGAATTTATCTTTTATATCTTTTTGGCTATCTGACACATTAGTTGTTATTATTGGCTTTCCAAGTATCATACTTTCTATAAATACAACTGGATATCCTTCAAAATCTGATGACATAATTAGGCAGTCCGATTTTTTTAAATATGGATATGGATTTGATTTTTTTCCTAAAAATTCTATATTTTGAATATCTTTTGCATGATTTTGGTACATTTCATTGTCTGGTCCATCTCCAACAAATATTACCCTAAATATATAACCTTCTTCATTTAATTTTTTTGTAGCCTCTATTATTCTACTTAATTTTTTTTGCTTTTCATCGTGTCTCCCAAGATTTATAAATGTAACAATATTATCTTTTTGCTCAAAATTTCCACTTGAATCTTTAGATTTTTGTTCAATTTTCTTGTAATCTATTAAATTATTACAATATAAACATTTTTCTTTTAATTCTTTAAAATTATTTACAAATACATTTTTATCATATTCTGATACAAAAACTATTTTGCTAAAATCCTTTGCTTTTACCTTCTCAAAAAATTCTTTATATATTTTTTTATCATTTTCATAAAAACTCATATAATCATTATGTACCCATAAAGCATTATTTTTGCTTGCTGTTCTCGCAACAAATGATGCAGAATAGCTGTAGGTCGCATAACAAGCCGAAAAATAAAATTTATTTTTTCTCCGCATCCGGGCGGTAATTGCGCAGGAACATCTCCATCATGTCGGGTCCGTATTTGCTGAGGGAATACTCTCCCCCGCAGAGACACCAGTCATAGAGCAGGGCGCGCTCCATCATGGCGTAAGCCTTCGTGATCTCATTCACGGTGAGGTCGGCGCGGATCTCGCCGCGCTCTTGACCGCGGGTGATGATGTCGCGCAGGAGGCGGAAATAAACGCGGTTGCGGTCGAGCAGGTGCTTTTCGCCGCGGGTGACAAGCTGGGTGGAGAGCAGCCGCGCCAGCAGCTCCAGCGAGATGCTCGCGTCGATCATCGTGAAAAGCTCACGGTTCAAATACGCCAGCGTGTCAAGCGAATTCTGCTCCGGCGGGATGCCGGGCAGCAGAGACTCGTATTTTTCATCAAAGAGCACGGAAAGCGTGCCCAGCAGGGCGTCCTTGCCCTCAAAATAGTGGTAAAAAGTCCCCTTGCTCGTGCCGGAGAGCTCGAGAATATCCTCGATCGTCGTGTCCTCGTAGCCCTGCTCATAAAAGAGCTTCCACGCGGCGGAGACGATTTTTCCTTTTGTGTTGCGCTGGGTCTTTCTCGGCATCGTGTTCTCCTCCTTTTTTCAAAGCACGCGGCGGCAGCGCCCTGCGCCGAACGCGGCGTCCATCGCGCGGGTATAGTCCGCGAGATGCTCCTCAGATCGGAAGAG
>ERZ825896.665-NODE-665-length-42735-cov-8.382052_pt1 | contig 42735 bp, 31 predicted proteins | sample MGYA00519858_ERZ825896 | MGnify/ENA primary metagenome ERZ825896 (study PRJEB31778, sample SAMEA3449214) | human gut metagenome | biome: human gut; feature: human-associated habitat; material: faeces | place: United Kingdom | collected 2010/2012 ... | reverse complement strand
CCATGAAATTGAGAGGTTTTTCCCATGATCTATCTGGATAATGCCGCCACCACGCAGGTCCCCCTGTGTGTTCTGGACAGGCTGCGGGCGCACTATCTCCAGGACAACGCCAATGTGCACCGGGGTATTCATACCCTCAGCGAGCGCTCCACCGCCGCCTTTGAGGAGGCGCGGGAGGTTGTCCGGGGCTTCCTGAACGCCCGGTCGGCGGAGGAGATCATCTTCACCCAGGGGACCACAGACGCGATCAACACCGTGGCTGCAGGGCTGCGGAACACAGTGGGGGCGGGCGATCTGGTGGTGGTCACGGCACTGGAGCATCACTCCAATTTTCTGCCCTGGCAGCGCCTGTGCGAGGAGCGGGGGGCGGCCTTTCAGGCCGTCCCCTGCCCGGACGGGATACTGGACGAAAAGGCATTTTCCGCCGCACTGGGCAGACGGCCCAAGGTGGTGGCCTTGGCCCAGGTCTCAAACCTGACAGGGACGGTGTTTCCGGTCAGAGAGCTGACCGCTCTGGCTCACGCGGCCGGGGCGCTGGTGCTTGTGGACGGCGCCCAGGGCGTCCGCCATGAGACGGCGGACGTCCGGGAGCTGGACTGTGATTTTTACTGTTTTTCCGGCCACAAAATTCTGTCCCCCTCCGGAATCGGGGTGCTCTACGGGAAACAGGCGTGCCTGGAGCGGCTGGAGCCGGCGCGGGTGGGTGGAGGCATGGTGGACGTTGTTGCCGCCGAGCGGTCCACCTACGGGACTCTGCCGGCCCGCCTGGAGGCCGGGACCCCCAATATCTCCGGAGCCGTTGCGCTGGGAGAGGCTCTGCGGTATATCGAGGCGCTGGGCAGGAACGAGATCTCGGCGTGGGAGCATGAGCTGACCGCCTATGCCGAGGAGGCCCTGTCGGCCATCGAAGGGCTGACGATCCTGGGCCGCCCCGCCCGGCGGGCGGGAGTGCTCTCCTTTACGCTGGAAGGGGTTCACCCCTACGATGCAGCCAGCGTTCTAGACAAATTGGGCGTGGCCCTTCGCTCGGGCAACCACTGCGCCCAGCCGGGGCTGCGGGAGTTCGGGCTGGAGGCGGCGATCCGCCTCTCGCCGGCCTTCTACAACACCAAAGAGGAGATCGACCGCACCTGCAAAGCAATAGTGAGAACGATGGGGCTGTTTCAAAGATGGACGAAAAACTGAGTATTGTTGAACTGGAAAACTCTTATATGGAGGACCTGGATCAGCTGGGAGACTGGTTTCTTCAATATGAGTACCTGCTGGCCATTTCGGCTGATATGCCTCATGTGGCGGAAGAGGAGCGCACGGAGGAGAATAAAGTGCACGGCTGCCAGTCCGGCGTATGGCTGGTGCTGAGCTATTCGGAGGGCAGGGTGCATGTCCGGGCGGACAGCGAAGCGCTCATCGTACGCGGGATCGTTTCCATCGCCGTCAGCCTGCTGGACGGCAGAACGCCAGAGGAGATCGCGGCCTATCGGCCCCGCTTTGTAGAGGAGACCAATATCAAGAGGCAGATTTCCACCGACCGCTTTCGGGGAATCCACTCCGTCATTGAGACTATCCAGCGCTTTGCAGCCCAGTGCGGAGGGGAGAGGGACGCGTGAATACAGAAGAGAGAAAGAGACTGGTGGCCTCACTGCTGGCGGCGGCCCAGAATGCGGCGGCCAGGGAGGCAGCCGTCATACGGGCGGAGGAAGACCCCTCCCCGGAGTTTGTCTATCTCCACCTGAAGCGCTATATCACATCGAAATTTATGCTGGAGGAGGACTGCCCGGAGGATAACCTGATTGAGCTGGCGGTCCTGAGCCTTCAGCGCACGATGAAGCTGGATCGAAGCATGCTGAGGGAGTTGGATCAGGCAGCCCCCTGTGATCACGCCACCTCCGAGTCTACGAAAAAGGTACTGCTGCTCTATGCAATTCAAAAGGATTTGAAGATTAAACCCAGACCTTCCGATCTCACCGAGGCTGTGACGGTGAGGGAACTGGCACAGGTGGTATATGCAGCGTTGGAAGATATCCGCCGCGCGGACTGAACAGTCGCGCCGCCTCTTGGGAGGAATGGAAAAAGGGAGGTATGCCTGAAGCCCAAGCCCATTGCAGCGGAAGAGCGCTTGGGGTGTGTTAACGTGTGAAGATGCTGCTGGGCAGCAAAAAGAGAAAAATAGAAGAGAGGGAGAATGTTATGTCAGCGACTAAGAAATCGTACATCCATTACCTGATTGCCCTCATCCTGGGACTGGCGATTGCTTTCGGCCTTCCGGCCACCAATGGCCTGACCGATATTGGCGTGCGTACCCTCGCGGTAACGGTGGCCACCCTGTACCTGTGGCTCACCGTCAATACCCACTGGACCTCCATTTTGTTCCTGGCTCTGTTGATTATGACGGGCTCTATGACTGCCAACGCAGTGTGGGCGGGCTCCATGGGTCACTTCTCGGTCATCACCATGATCGTCTTTATGATCCTCAACTATGCCCTGCTTCAGACCGGCGTCATCAACAAGGTGTGCAACTGGTTTATTACACGAAAGATCGTACGCGGCCGCCCTTATGTGTTCATCTACATGTTCTTTGCGTCTATGCTGATTCTGGGCATGTTTATGGATAACCTGTCCCTGGCGGTTATCTATGTAGGCATCGCCGAGGTGCTCTGTGAAAAGCTGGGTCTCAAGAAGGGAGACTCTATGTATACCTGCATGTTCATGGGCATCATGTGGGTGGATGTGGTCATCTCCATTGCATCGCCCATCGCCCACGCGCCCTGTCTCATCCTGATGGGCATGATGTCGGCCCAGCTGGGCATTGAGGTCACCTATACCCAGTGGTTCTCCATCGGCATCCCCTTTGCCATCATTATGTTTGTCGTCATCATGCTGGTCACGCGCATTTGGAAGCTTGATACCACCGCTTACGACAACTACGACGTGGAGGCCGAACGGAAAAATGCGCCCAAGCTGGATCTGCGGGGCAAAATTTCCGTGGTAGTCTTCCTCCTGGCCATCGCCCTCATCATTCTCCCGGAGGTCCTCAAGGGCGTGTTGCCTGCTTTCGGCACCTACTGGACGACCTGCGGCGTCGTGGTTCCCGCCATTCTGGCCTGCGCAGCCCTGTGTATTGTGCGGGTTGGGGGCCAGCCGGTGCTTGATATGCCGGCTGCGCTGAAGTCTCTGCCCATGGGAGCCATCATTTTCGCCGGCGTGGTCTGCGTCATGTCCACCCCCATTACCTCTGAACTTACCGGAATTAACGTCTGGATGGCCAATGTGCTCCAGCCCATTCTGGCTAATGTGCCCCCCTTTGCCATCGTCGTTATCCTGGTCATTGCAGCGCTGATTATGACCAACTTCCTCTCCAACGTGGTCACCATGACGCTGTTCTTCAACGTGGGCGTGGCGCTGCTCAGCAACGGCTCCACACACCTGGGAATGTTCGCCATGCTGATCGGCTTTGCCTCCGCCATGGCCTGCCTGACTCCCTCGGCCTGCGCCCCCATGCCGCTGATCTTTGGGCCCGGCCATGTGAACATGCGCAATACCATCCGGCCCAACCTAATTTTCCTCGTTCTCTCTTTCGTTGTTCTGATTGCATTCATCGTCCCCTTTGCGCCTGTTGTACTGGGCGGATAAAAATTGCCGCTTACCTTCTCTACGGGCCGGAAATCCGCTGGAGGGAGCGTGTTTCCGGCCCTCATTTTCTGGTTTTGGTAGAAGTGCATATTCCGTTGCTTATTTCAAACATTTTACTTGATGAGAGGTAGGAATACAAAATGAGGCACATCAGGTTCCGGCTTTTGTCTCTGTTCTTAACGGCGGCGGTCTTAACTGCCGGACTGTCCACCCTAACTGCTTCAGCTTCAGAGGACACCTCCCTGCACTTTGACCCTCAGGCCGCCTATCAGGGCCAGTTTACTGTCTCAGGCAATGAATACTTTCCCGGTACCATCGTGTTCAAAACCTATCAGGTTACCTATGCAGCCAAGCCCATCACTGGGCTTACCTGGGACGGATCCCCCTCCGAGGACTACTTCAAGATGAATATCAAGGTTCCTGTCAGCTATAACGGTACGTTCTTTGACCAGGATGCCATGGCTGATGCGCCGATCCTGTTCTATAACCCCTGGGGTGGGGATGCCGGTGCACCGGTAGGTGACCCGGGTGCGCTTGCCGCAAAAGACAATACTGCCCCGCTGATCGGCCGGGCGCTTTCCGAAGGCTGGGTGGTTGTTGAGCCCGGCATGCGTGGCCATAACTGTACTACAGGGACCCCTGATAGTGAAGATTTTGTGAATTACGGAAAATTGCCAAACCCTCTCGCAGATTTGAAGGCGGCCCTGCGTTATCTCAGGTATGAAACAAACGCTGATACAATCCCCGGTGACAAGGAACGTATTTTTGCAGCAGGTACCAGCTCTGGCGGTAGTGCAACGGCAATTTTGGGAGTTTCGGGAAATTCCCCTTTCTTTGAATCGTATTTGGAAGAAATAGGTGCGGCTCAGGGCCGTGATGACGTCTACGCCGCGTTTCCCAGCTGTCCTGTCATGATCCGTGCATGGGGCGACACAGCCATTGCCTGGGAGCGCTGGGGTGATCTCACCGGAAATGAGGCGGCCAATGAAATTAACGTGGCCCTTACTCAGGCTTTTGTAGAATATCAAGCTGGACTGGGTGTCAAGGCGGAGTTCGATGTGGGTGACAGTATCAAAGCTGGTGATCTTCTCACCGCCGACAACTATGCCGACTACTTAATGGTTTACGTCAAGGAGAGTGCCATTAAGTTCCTCAACGGCCTGGGCAGCAAGGAGAAAATTGAGGAGTACTTGGCCGCTCCCCTGGAGGCCAATCCAATGTACGGCACTCCTGACACTTCGAGAGATTGGATAAAGCCAATCTATGATACGGAGGATCCCGACCGTGTTGTGGATATCGGAGGCACTTGGGAGCAATTTTGGGCCTATGTGGTAGGAGAAGACCACTATAACCCCGCCAATCTGCTGGATATGCAGTATGACAGGCCGCTCAATGCTCCTGATGAGGCAATGGAGCATGATGGAACAGTGAACACAACGGTAGGAGAAGGCCTATATGCTAAGCATGCCAACGCGTCTAGCTATTCTTTTGGAAAGCCCAATGATTATGCGGCTGTTTTTACTGATTTTGGGCAGAATTGGATTCAAAAGAACCGCGATATTGCAATTTCTCAAGAGTATTTAGAGCTCATTGATTTGCAGCGCAACTCAGTAAATCCGTTGTACTTTGTTCTGGAAGAAGGTTCGGAGGACACCACTGTCTGTCAAAACTGGTTTATGCGCACGGGTTCTGTAGACCTGGTTACGCCTCATCCCAGCTTTTTTAACCTGGCTACTGCGCTTGCCAATCAAGGTAAAACTGTGGACGCCGCGCTGGTCTGGGATCAGAAGCACGGCCTCTCGACCGACCTGGACGGATTCTTCGCCTTTGCCTATGAGCTGGTGGACAAAACCCCATCCATCACCTTCAGCGACCTGACGGGCGGCGAGTGGTACGCCGGGGCAGTAGCCTACGTCTCCGGCAGCGGCCTGATGAACGGCCTTGGAGACGGGCGCTTTGGCCCCAACGACCTGCTTTCGCGGGCCATGTTGGCGCAGATCCTCTACAACAGGGAGGGGAAGCCGGCAGGCGCGGAGAGCACCTTTGACGACGTGGCCGGCGATGCATGGTATGCCCCGGCGGTGGCCTGGGCGGCTGACGCCGGGATTGTCACCGGCTATGGCGGCAGCTTTATCCCGGACGGAAACCTCACGCGGGAGCAGCTGGCTGTGATGCTCTACCGCTACGCGGGTTCGCCTGAAACGGCGGGCAGCCTGGCGCAGTTCTCCGACGCGGCGGCAGTCAGCAGCTACGCCGAGGAGGCGCTGCGTTGGGCCGTGGAACACGGCATTCTTGCCGGTACAGATAACGCCGTCCTTGATCCACAAGGGGAGGCTACACGTGCCGAGGTGGCAGTGGTTCTAATGCGATTTTGTGCGCAGAGCACGGGCTAGCAGCAATAGAAACCCAGCAATAAGCTAGCCCTCTGAATTGTGCTAACTCTCCAACTTTTTTGGATGAGTTTCCCCCCTTACCCACACAGGAACAGGGAGCACGTCTCGTGACGTGCTCCCTGTTCCTGTGTAAGTTTTTGGGAACTGATTGACAAAAGTACAATCTATCAAGAATCAATAAACCTGATTTTTACCCTTAAAAAAGCTATATCAGATATGTATTAGAGAACTCAGAGCAAGGGGCTTGACAAGTGTGCAGCTTCTATCATACAATACCCTCAGGCTGTTGTCAAAATGAGGGGGATAAGGGACCGTGGACTCCATTTGTGCCGGGCCTTCTTTCCGATGGGGAGCGGAGAGAAGGAGGAAGAGGAAACCGGTTTCGTTTCCGGCAGAAGGGCTCCAGGCTGTCTCTCAGAGCTGACAGCGGTGCGCGCGTCTAAGCGCAATTAAGCGAAAGTGAGTGAGAAAGAAAGACATGGCAGCAAAAACAAAAATGATGTACGTCCATTGCCTGATCGCCCTGATCATCGGCGTGGTAATTGCCGTTGCCCTTCAGCCCGGCAATGCGCTCACCCAGCAGGGGGTTTGGGTGATTGCGGTAACGGTGCCCACCATGTACCTGTGGCTGACAGTGAATACCCACTGGACCTCGATCCTGTTCCTGGCCATGCTGATCTGCACCGGAGTCATGACGCCCAATGAGGTGTGGGCTGGCTCGGTGGGGCACTTTGCGGTGATTACCATGATCATCTTCATGGTGCTCAACCAGTGCCTGAAGGAGACCGGGGTTATCAATAAGATCGCCACCTGGTTTATTACCCGGAGATTTGTGCAGAACCGTCCATACGCTTTCCTGGCGATGTTCTTTGCCTCTAACATCATCATCGGCATGTTCATGGAGAACCTGTCCCTGGCCGTCATCTATGTGGGACTGGCCTCTGTACTCTGTGAGAAGCTGGGCGTCAAGAAGGGTGATCCCTTCTATACCTGCATCTTCATGGGAACCCTGTGGGGCAATGTCATTTTGTCCATTGCCTCTCCGATCGCCCACGCTCTGCCCAATATTCTGATGGGACTGGCCGAGACCCAGCTGGGTATCACCATTACATACGGCCAATGGCTGGCTGTAGGCTTCCCCTTTGCCGCCATCATGTTTGTTGTCATTATGATCTGCGTGTTCATCTGGCGGCCCGATATGTCCGCCTTTAAAAATTTTGACGTGGAAGAAATGAAGCGCAGCGACCCGCCTCTGGACCTGCGGGGTAAGGTTGCCGCCGTGGCCTTTGTGCTGGTCGTGCTGGCGATTTTGCTGCCTGAGATTCTGAAGGGGCTGTTTCCTGCCGTCTGCGGCTATCTGACCGGAATCGGCGTTGTGGTCCCCGCCATCTTCGCGCTGATCGCCCTGTGCCTGATCCCAGTCAAGGGCAAGCCCATCCTGGATATGCCGCAGGCCATGAAAGCCGTTCCCCTGCCTGTCGTGCTTTTTTCAGGTATCGTTTGTGTCATGGCCACCCCCATCTCCTCTGAGGCTACCGGCATTAACATCTGGCTGGGCAATCTTCTGCGGCCCCTGATCGCAAACCTCTCCCCCATCGCCATTATTGTGGTGCTGGTCATCGGCTCCATCATCATGACCAACTTCCTCTCCAATACGGTTACCATGGTGCTCTTCTTCAATTTGGGCGTGGTGCTGCTGGATGCCGGCTCTTTGAACATGGGTGCCGTGACCATTCTGATTGGCCTGGCGGCATCCATGGCCTCCCTTACCCCTTCCGCCGCCGTACCCTCTCCTCTGTTCTTCGGACCTGAACACCTCACGATGAAGAATACCATTAAGATCAATCTGTTGTTTATCATTCTGTCCTTTGTGGTGCTGATGGCCTTTGCCTACCCCTTTGCGCAAGCCATCATCCACGTATAACGTTGTCTCTCGTTTACTTGAGAAGGCGGCGGGGAGTACATACTCCCCGCCGCTGCTTTTCTACACCCAATGCGAAGCGGCACAAATATGGGTTGACATGTTACGGAAATATGGATAACCTTTAGAATGAAAATAAAAGTTGAAAAGGGGAAGATGTGTATGCGGCAGATTGCAAAACGGGCAGGGTGCCTGCTCATTCTGTTGGCGCTGCTGGCAGGCCTCGCTACTTCAGCGCGGGCTGCTGTAACAGAAAATGAGCTGGAAGAAGCGATGGAAGATACGGCGAGATACCTCCAACGTGCGGTGCCCGCCCCCCAGGTAGGCTCGATTGGCGGGGAGTGGGCGGTGTTGAGCTTGGCTCGCTCCGGCCTTGATGTGCCGGAAGCGTATTATCAAAACTACCGTGAGGATGTGGAGGCATATGTGCGGGAGAGAGAGGGGATTCTTCATACCCGGAAGTACACGGAGTATTCCCGGGTGGTCCTGGCGCTCAGTGCCATCGGAGTAGATGCCCGGGATGTAGCGGGGTTTGATTTGACAATGCCCTTGGGCGATTTTGATAAGACGGTCTGGCAGGGGATCAATGGCGGCGTCTGGGCGCTTCTGGCGCTGGACAGCGCAGGCTATCCTATGCCGGTAAATCCCGCGGCGGAGACACAGGCCACCCGGCAGATGTATATCGACTACATACTGGAGCAGCAGCGCCCGGACGGCGGCTGGAGTTTGACCGGAAAAGAAGCGGAAAATGCGGATCCGGACCTTACCGGCATGGCGCTTCAGGCACTGGCCAAGTATCAGGATCAGACTTCTGTGGCCAGGGCTGTGGAGAGGGCGCTGAGTTGTATGTCCGAACAGCAGGGCCCGGATGGAGGATTTGTATCCTGGAACACGACCAACCTGGAGAGCTGTGCGCAGATGATTGTGGCTCTGTGTGAGCTTGAGATTCCCCTGGACGATGCCCGCTTTGTGAAAAACGGCAAGACGATGCTGGATCACCTGATGACCTATTACCAGCCCGGAAAGGGATTCCTGCACACGGAGGACGGGGCTGGCTCCAACCAGATGGCGACAGAGCAGGGCCTTTACGGGTTGGCGGCCATACGCCGGGCTCTGAAGGGGGAGAACAGCCTGTACCGGATGGGAGACGCCCTGCCCCTGGAAGATAAGAGCGATATCGGGACAGCCGGCCTGGCCAACAGGCATGCCGACGTAAAGAAGATGCCTGTGACGGCTGCCGGCAAGACTTTCTCTGATGTTTCCGCCGGTTCGGATGGCGAGGCCATCCGCGCATTGGCGGAGCGGGGGATCATTGACGGCGTGGGAGACGGGACTTTTGACCCGAATGGCAGTATGACCCGGGCGTCCTTTGCAGCCATAGTAGTGCGCGCATTAGGCCTGACGCCCCAGGCGGGCGGCGGCTTTTCCGACGTGCCCGACGGGGCATGGTATGCGGATTATGTGGGCACAGCGGCTGCCTACGGTATCATTACCGGAACTGGAGACGGAAGTACCTTTGAGCCGGAGGGGAACATCACCCGGCAGGAGGCAGCCGTCATGACCGCACGCGCTGCAGCGCTGTGTGGTCTGGAAGACGAACTGAACGGTGCAGGGGTCCTCAACACCCTGGCCCAGTTTCCGGACTATGTAAAGGCCGCTGAATGGGCCCGGCCGGCCCTTGCTTTTTGCTACCATATCGGGATCCTGGATCAGAACGACTTGGAAATCCGGCCGCTGGATGCAGTGAACCGGGCTGAGGTGGCCCAGATGCTCTTCTGCATGCTGGATAAGGCCCGGCTGTTGTAAGTTATATATATGCGAAAATCCCCGAAGGCCCGGCCCCACATGGGGGATGGGCCTTCGGGGATTCCCTCAGTACAGACACCAGAGATATCGAAAAGCGAACCGGTGCCGCCAGGACAGGCGGGCATCTACTTCACCGGCAGCCCGGCGGACAGCTGCGACGGCGGCCTGCCGCTCCTCCTCACTGAGGATATGCTGGCTAAAGCGGGCTTTTTGAGCCAGACGTTCCACGGCCGGGTCTATCGAGGCCCCCCATCGCTCCAGGCGGCGGAGATAACGGTAGGCTCCGATGACGCTCTCGTTGGTGCTGCGCCGCTCAAAAGAGAACGTTCGCCGCAGATGGATCAGTTTGCGGCGGAGCAGCAGGAGCAGGATTGCAGCGCAGGCGGCGCCAGGAATCCACAGCCAGCGCAGTTCCAGGGGCGTACCGCTGCCCTCGCCCTGGGCGCCGCCCGGCGCTGGTGTGGGGGCAGGGGTAGGCGTGGGCCTGGAGGACTGGCTTTGATTGGGAGTAGGAGTGGGGGCGGTACTGGGGGTGGGTGTGGGGTCGGCGGCAGAAATACTCCGGCCGGGAGTAGCGCCGGCATAGGCGGGCGTGACCTCAACGGGTTCCCAGCCGTAACCCCCGAGATAGATTTCCACCCAGGCGTGCGCGTTGGAATCGGGCACGCTGGCACGGCCATTTTCGATGTCGGCCACATAGCCGCTGACATACCGGGCGGGAATGCCCACGCCCCGCAGCAGCAGAGTGGCGGCGCTGGCAAAGTGCATACAGTAGCCCCGATGGCTCTCTGTGAGAAAATAGGAGACAAAATCCGCGTCCTCCGGTGTGGCAGGGGTCTCCGGATCATATATGGCCAGCTGTCCCAGGTAATCGGCGATTAGATTTGCCCAATCCAGGCAGTATTGACGGGAGTATCCGGAGATAAGGCGCTGATAATACTCGTTTTCCACCCCGTTTGGCAGGGAGGTCTCAGGCGTCTCAAAGACTTCACGCAGGCATTGTGACAGGGCGATCAACGTCTCGTCAGGAAGGTCTAAGCTGGTATAGGTCTCGGAGACAAAATTCCAGTAATTCCATTCTGCCTCTGCCGCCTCTCCTGTCAGGACAGTGCCGCTGAGAGGATCGCACTCGGGCATGACATAAAGGGTGTGCTTGCGCACATCTTCGGCCCGGGCCAGCCATGCGTCGTGAACAAAAGCCGCGCCCCCCAGCTGCTCGGGGGTGGTAAGAATCTGATAAGGGTAGTAGACAAAGCCAGGGTCAGCTCCCACATTTTCTATGGTTACCTGGGCGTAATCATGGTCTGGATTGCATGCCCGGTCAGCCATAGCTGGAAAGTTCATCGGCTGATAGCCCATCAGCTGGGGCATAGCAGAGGAGTAGAGCGGGAGATGGTCGAGCCCTTCATAGGCCTCATCGGGCAGAGGCTCCCAGCGGTCGCCCTCGTAGACCGCCCCGGAGAGCCCACGCAGATAGATACGGCCTTTCAAATCCGGGGCCGTGACCTTGAGCACCGTCCGCCCGCTGTAGCGCAGGGGGCCTGCCTGGGAGAGATCTACGCCGCCATCGGCATCGGCCAGGGAGGAGCCGCCAAGGCCGCCGGGGCCGTCTCCCCCTTCAAAGGGGCCGTCAAAGGTCCGGGAGATCCAGAGTGTCAGAGCGTCCCTGGCGTTTTCCGCCCAGAGAGGCCGCTGGTAGCTGTCGACAGGGATCAGCAGAAGCAGGAGGGCCAGCAGCGTCGCGGCGCAGGGGAGGATCATCAGTGTCAGTCTGGCTCTGGCACTTCTGCTTTCCCTGGAGGCGAGGGAGGGGAGCAGAGCGGCGATCCAGGCCGAAATTAAGGCACAGAGAGGAAGCGGGGCCGGGGTTTGGGTGATGCACAGGGCGGGGATCAAAAAGGGAAAGGTAAACCAGAAGAAGAGCCCCGGCATCCGGCGGCCCCGCAGTGCCCAGGCCGCCAGCGCTGAAAGCGGAACCACAGCCATCAGGGACAAAAGGGTGGCCGCAGCGGTCCAGGTCTCTGTGGGGAGGTCGGCAATCGGGTGAATGGGGGTCACCGACGGCACGTGTATGGCAAATGTATTGACAACGGAGCAGCGAATTGAGATCTCTCCTAAGCACAGAAACTCCCAAAATCGCCACAGGGCCCATCCCCAGCCGGCCGCCGCAGCCAGCAGCGGGAGAAAGCGCAGCCGGGGCAGGGAAAAGACAGCCAGAAAGCCCAGAGGACAGAGAATGCAGCCTGCCAGCAGGACGGGCGGGGATACCTCCAGAGAAAAGACAGAGGACAGCGTAAAAAAGAGCCCTCCCATGCCGAGGGTGAGGATAAGGGCGTCGGCCAGGGCGGAGAGGAGACCGCTTCGGCGAGAAAGCGTCATCATGCCTTACCTCCCTCTGCTTCCGGTGGAGTGATATGAAGGTGGCGCACCGCTGCGCTGCCGGCCGGAAGGCGCAGCGAGGCATCCAAGATGGAGCGGCCGCTCTCCGGCGCGGGTGTGGAGAGTGCGGCGGCCAGGCACAGGCGAAATTCCCGGAGGTCAGAGACCGGATAATCCTGTACTGCGCCGCTCTCCGGATCGGCCCATTGGATGCGGTGGGGCCGCTCGTCCTGGAGAAGCCGGCTGGAGACTGCGGAGAGCAGGTCAAACGTTTCGTCCAGTGAGGCCGGCGCGCCGAAATGGTCAAAGGTGAGGATCAGAGCTGCCCGGCGGGGCTCCAGCGCTTCCCGCACCACCAGCTCATCCCATTTGGACGAGAGCTTCCAGTGGACCGCCCGCAGAGGGTCGCCGGGGCGGTAGCTGCGCAGATCATAGTCCTCCCCCGGACCTCCGCCGGGCCGCGGACGCAGACCCGTACCGTCATGTTCTCCACCCAGGGCCTCTGGAGGGACCTCAGCATCAGTTGGGAGGGGCAGAACCAGAAGGGAGGCTTTATCCGGGGGGCGGAGAGGAAAGCGGAAGAGGCCGGAGAGATCACAGATGCGTACGCGGCTGACCGTACAGACTACCTGGCCGCAGTGAGGTGCGGGATATCGCTCCCGCAGCCGGCCGGTCCGCAGAGCCCGTTTGGCCGCCGAACACTCGCCGGTAAGCTGATTCTCCAGAGTAAGGCGCAGGGTTACCCGCCCGGCAGACAGACCGGCGGGCGCATGGAGCGTCAGAACAAAGACCGCGGACTGTCCCCGGGGGACGGCGGACGCCTCCGGCGAGAGGGTAAGGGAGGTGCGCAGCAGCCCAGGCAGGCTGACAGCCAGAGAAAAAAAGGGCAGAGCGATTACTACGGCCAGAGTAAAGGTACCTAGCCAGCCGCGGTAACATATTTGAAACAGCAGAGCTGCGGCCAGAACGGCCCCATACAGAATCCGGCGATGGGTCATGACGGACTCACCCGATCCTGGGCGGCGCCACGGAGCGCAGAATTTCCTTGGCCGGATCGGCTCCGGCAGTGGCCTCCGCTCTGGGAGAGAGGAGCAGCCTGTGGGTTACCACATCCCGAAAGACAAGGCTTACGTCCTCGGGAATTACGTAATCGCGCCCACAGATAAAGGCGGCGGACTTTGCCATGGCAGTTACCGCAAGCGTGGCGCGGGGGCTGGCGCCCTGGATAATCAGGGGATGTCCGCGGGTAGCCGCCACCAGACGTATGATATAGTCCAGCACATCGTCGGAGGTGTGGACGGCGTCCACAGCATTTCGAAGGGCACTCAGACCGGACAGATCCACCACTTGGCGGACTTCATCCAGAGGATTGCATTTCTGCTTGCGCCGGAGGAGTTCCAACTCGTCCGCCGGCTTTGGATAACCGATGGAGAGGCGGATCATAAAGCGATCCAGCTGAGAGTCGGGCAGCAGCTGTGTGCCGGAAGCCCCTGCGGGATTCTGCGTGGCAATGACCAGAAAGGGCTGAGGGACCGGGTGGGCCACGCCGTCCACCGTTACCTGACCCTCCTCCATGGCCTCCAGCAGCGCCGACTGCACTTTGGCCGGGGAGCGGTTGATCTCGTCCGCCAGTACGAAGTTGGCGAAGATCGGACCCTTGCGTACGACGAAATCCTCGTTCTTCTGCGAGTAGATCAGCGTGCCGATCAGGTCGGCGGGCAGCAGGTCGGGGGTGAACTGTATGCGCGAGAAACAGGCGTCGACGGCCTTGGCGAGCGTGGTGATGGCCAGCGTCTTGGCCAGTCCCGGGACGCCTTCCAGAAGGATGTGTCCGTTGGACAGCAGGCCGATCAGCAGGGTGTCCACCAGGTGGCTCTGGCCCACGATGACCTTTCCCATTTCGTTGCGGAGCGTATCGACGAAAACGGATTCGCGTTCGATGCGCTCGTTGAGTTCTTTGATGTTGATGACTTCGCTCATTGTATTTGTCGTGTTATTCTGTTTGTTTTTTCAATTTTGTTTTTCCAACGTTTTTTCATCGAAATTATTGCAAATTTAATAAAATAAAACGGGTAAAACAGTCCGGTTTCATCGGTTTTTTTCTATCTTGTTATCTGTTAACCCTTAATCCCGATTTTCTATGCGTAATCTCATAAGCAGGAGGGTCGATAAATCTCTCCTTTTGCATTGCAACTGGGGCTGGGGTGGAAAGTACGACGGATACTTTGCCAGCAAAGCTTTCGATGCAGTGAAAGGGAGTTATTTGGCAGACGATAACGCTGCCGTTTCGCAGACGCGGGGTGCGAACACGAAGAATTACACTTGGTGGTTTCGGATCGTTACTTATAATAAACCGTAGCGATTATGAAAAAACTTGTTCTTCTACTGTGTGTTTTGTCGGCTGTCGGTTGCGTCAAATCGTATGAGGATTATTACACCCGTTCATTTGTACTTTCATATGGGAATATGAGGGGAATATCCGTTGCTATGACAGATTTCGGATTGGGGTATTCTGTCGATTTTGTTGGCGAGGGCGAATGGGATGTAGCTATGAGCGGTAAAAAGAAGGATTTCTATAATCAATTGTGCGAAAAACACAACGATGTATCTTATAATCGTCGGGTTCGGGTTTATTTTTATGATCAGGGACTCAACCCGCGGTGTTTCCGGGATTTCGTCAATCTGGAGGTGTGGAGTTCCGCCGACTGGGATGCCGAACATCCTGCGGGGACGTCGCTCAACGATCTGGCGCGCTTTTCCAGCAACACGCCCTGGCCCTATATTCAGAGCGGCTATACGCAAAAATACCATGAACAACTGAACGGTGAATATTATCCTGTCGATAAATTGATTTCGGAGCTTACGCCGGATGATATGACGCTTTTGCCCAGAGGGGGTTTTTATTTTCGGTTTGTCACCCGGCCGGCGCAGCCCGGAAAGCATACGCTTTTCGTGCGCCTGACAGCCGATGACGGAAAGGTGTTCGAGGCGAGTTGCGACGTGGAGTTTCAATAAGCGTGTCGTTGCTGTCGGGGACTGATTTCAGCGTGGGTTTTCATGTCCGCCATTTTGCGGCGCGGCGGTAAAATTTTCCGAAATCGGCGGAACTTTGTCCGAAGGGCGTGCAAAAAAGTATTAACTTTGCGGTCATGGAATCCAAAGAATCGCCGATATTACAAGGTCTGAATCCCGCCCAGCGGGATGCCGTGGTCAATTACGACTCGCCGTCGCTCATCATCGCGGGCGCGGGGTCGGGCAAGACCCGCGTGCTGACTTCGCGCATCGCATACATGATCGAGCAGGGCATTAAGCCCTGGAACATTCTGGCTCTGACCTTTACGAACAAGGCCGCCGAGTCGATGCGCGAACGCATCGCGCAGATGCTGCCCGACAACCGCAGCCGCTATATCCGCATGGGTACGTTCCACTCGGTCTTTTCGCGCATCCTGCGGGAGAACGCCGAAAAGATCGGGTTCACCGATTCGTTCACCATCTACGAACCCAGCGACTGCAAGAACCTGCTGAAGACCATCGTCCGGGAACTGAACCTTCCCGACGAGAAGTACAAGCCCAACGTGCTCTCTTCGCGTATCTCCTACGCCAAGAACTGCCTCGTCACGCCGGGCGCCTATCTGGCCAATTCGACCTGCGCGGCCGAGGACCGGCAGGCCCAGATCCCCGAATTCGGCAACATCTACAACATCTACTGCCAGCGTTGCAAGCGCAACGGCGCGATGGACTTCGATGACTTGCTTTTGCAGACCAACATCCTGTTGAGGGATTGTCCCGACGTGCTGGCCCGCTATCAGGAGCAGTTCCAATACATTCTGGTCGACGAGTATCAGGACACCAACTATGCGCAGTATACGATCATCCGCCGGCTGTCGCAGACCCATTCGAAGGTCTGCGTCGTGGGCGACGACGCGCAGTCGATCTATTCGTTCCGCGGGGCCAAGATCGAGAACATCCTCTCGTTCAAGAAGGATTATCCCTCGGCGATGGTCTTCAAGCTGGAGCAGAACTACCGTTCGACGCAGACGATCGTCGATGCGGCCAACTCGGTGATCGTCCGCAACTCGAAGCGCATGGAGAAGCATTGTTTCTCGGAGGGCGACGTGGGCGACAAAATCCGCATCCTGAAGGCATACACCGACCGCGAGGAGGCCGAAATGGTCGTTACGGACCTGCGCGACAAGGTCCGCGCGGCGGGCGACGAGTGGTCGGAGGCTGTGATTCTCTACCGCACCAACAACCAGTCGGCCGTGCTGGAGGACAACCTCCGCCGCCGGGGCATTCCCTACCGCATCTACAAGGGTTCGTCGTTCTACGACCACAAGGAGATCCGCGACATGATGGCCTATATCCGGCTGGTGATCAATCCCCGCGACGACGAGGCGTTCAAGCGCATCGTCAACTATCCGGCCCGCGGCATCGGCGACACGACCGTGCAGCGTATCGCGGCATTGGCCGCCGAGCGGGGCGTCTCGATGTGGGAGGCGGTCGACGCGCTGGTCGCCGAACCCGTCACGGACCCCGTGCAGCGCACCATCGCCCGCAAGGTGGCGGATTTCGTAGCGATGATCCGCGCGCTGTCGCTGGCGCGCAACGACAAGGGGCTGTACGATTTCGGACTGGAGATCGCCTCGCGGTCGGGCATCATCGCTGCCTACCGCACGGAGAACACCCCCGAGGCCGCTTCGGCGTTGGACAACATCGAGGAGCTGCTGAACTCGATGCAGGAGTTCAAGGAGCGGGTCGACGCCGAAATCCGCGGCGGCGAGCGTCCCGAAGAGGAGGAGGCCACCATCGAGGAGTGGTTGCAGAACATGATGCTGATGACCGACATGGATCAGGACGACCCCGACAGCAAGAACAAGGTGACGCTGATGACGGTCCATTCGGCCAAGGGGCTTGAATATAAGTATGTGTATATCGTGGGTCTGGAAGAAAACCTCTTCCCTTCGCAGCGGGCCGTCGAGTCGCCCGACGGCATCGAGGAGGAGCGGCGCCTGTTCTACGTGGCCCTGACCCGCGCCAAGGTTTCGGCGACGATCTCCTACGCCGAAATGCGTTTCAAGTGGGGCAATATGGAGTTTTCGCGTCCGAGCTGTTTCCTGCGCGAGATCGACCCCCGGTACATCGAGTCGGACGCCGATTTCGCGGAGACGCGTCCGCAGCGTCGGCCCGGCGACGACGGACCCGCGGCCATCGACGAACTGCGCCGCCGCTTCGACTACCGCTTCCAGCAGAAACAGCAGGGGGGCGGACGTTTCGGAGGCGGCGGAAACGGCGGTTCGGGCGGTTACGGAAGCCGCAGCGGTTCCGGCGGAGGTTTCGGCCGTGCGGCCGACGGCGAGTCGGGTCCCGCGCGTCGTTTCGCGCGGGCTGCGGAGTCCCGGCGTCCGGCGGCGGCTCCCGATCCGGCGCTGGTGCAGACGCCCAGGCCTTCGACCGACGGCATGCGCCGTGTCGGCGTGCGGCAGGCGATGGACGGCGGCCTTTCCTCCGGAAGTGCGGCGGCGGTGAGCGGCGAATACGTCGTGGGACAGCGCGTCGAGCACCCGAAATTCGGCGTGGGCATCGTGCAGCGCATCGAGACGCTGTCCACGGACCACAAACTCGTGGTGGCTTTCGACAATGCGGGCGAAAAGACCCTGCTGGCCAAATTTGCGAAACTGACCAAACTCTGATTGCGATGGAGATGCCGCTCGTATCGGTCTGCATGACCACTTACAACCACGAACCCTATATCGCCGAGGCCATCGAAAGCGTGCTGGCGCAGCAGACCTCGTTCGGAGTCGAACTGGTCGTGGGGGAGGATTGCAGCACGGACCGCACGGCGGCGATCTGCCGCGAATATGCGGCGAAATACCCGGACCGCATCCGGCTGGTGACCTCGCCGGAGAATGTCGGCTGGCGGGCCAACTACCGGCGGACGTTCGAGGCGTGCCGCGGGAAATACGTGGCCTACCTCGACGGCGACGACTGGTGGTGCGATCCCCGGAAATTGCAGATACAGGCTGACCTGATGGAGTCGGACCCCGGGTGCGGCATGTGCTATACGCGCGCCTCGAACTACTGGCAGGCCTCGGACCGCACGGAACCCGACCACCCGGACCATTACACCGATTTCGGGCGTCTGCTGTGCAGCCTGACCATCGCCAACTGCGCGACGCTGGCCCGCCGGGAGTTGATCGCACGGTATTACGACGAGGTTCGTCCCGCGGAGCATCCCGAGTGGAAGACCGACGACGCCCCGATGTGGCTCTGGTTCTCGGTGCGCAGCCGCATCAGCTATCTGCCCGACATCACGGCCGTCCACCGGCGCCTGCCCGACAGTGTGAGCCACAGCACGGCCTACCGGAAACGGATCGCCTTCTGCGATTCGCTGATGGACATAAGCCTCTGGTTCGACGCCCGCTACGGTGCGGGCCGCAACCGCTTCCGCATTCTCTGGCGGCGCAGTTCGGTGGCTTTGTGGGTCCTTTCGTGGGAAGGTCCGGTCGGGGAATACGTGACGCGCTGGCGGCGCGACGTTGCGGCCTGCCCGCGCCTCGCGCTCTGTCCCGAAGGGCCGGGACTGCTGGTGAAAAAGATTCTTTTCCGACGTAAAAAACAGCATTTATGACGACCAAACAACGTTATGACGGCGTAATCGCCTGGTTTTCGGAGCATATGCCCGTGGCCGAAAGCGAACTGCACTATTCGGACCCTTATCAGCTGCTGGTGGCGGTGATCCTCTCGGCGCAGTGCACCGACAAACGGGTCAACATGACCACCCCGGCGCTGTTCGAAGCCTTTCCCACGCCGCACCACATGGCCCGCGCCACGGCCGAGGAGATTTATCCCTACATCCGGAGCATCTCCTACCCGAACAACAAGGCCAGAAACCTCGCGGGAATGGCCCGGATGCTCTGCGAGGAGTTCGGCGGCGAAGTCCCGAGCGACCTGGAGCAGATGCAGCGTCTGCCCGGCGTGGGCCGCAAGACGGCCAACGTGCTGGGGGCCGTGCTGTGGCAGAAGGAGGTAATGCCGGTCGACACGCACGTTTTCCGCGTCTCGGAGCGTATCGGGCTGACAACCCGTTCGAAAACCCCGTTGCAGACGGAGCTGACCCTCGAAAAGAACATCCCCGGCCATCTGCTGCCTCTGGCCCACCACTGGCTGATCCTCCACGGGCGTTACGTCTGCGTGGCCCGTGCCCCCAAATGCGACGAATGCGGCATTGCGACCTGGTGCCGCAAATACGCCGCCGATCACCGCCAACCTAAAACCTTGAAGATATGATGAAACTCGCTTTCCGCCTTTTGCTGATTCTGCTGCCTCTGGGCGGCATGGCCCAAACGCCGCAGGATTCCCTGCGGGTGCTGTGGGTCGGCAACAGTTTCTCCTATTGCAACGATTTGCCCGGCATGGTGCAGAAGATCGCCTCGACCCAGAAGATGAAGATCTCCTGCACGCGCTTTCTCAAGGGCGGCGAACGCTTCTCGGGGCACCTGAAAAACAAGAAGCTGTTGCAGGCCATTGCCGACGGCGGCTGGGATTACGTCGTTCTGCAGGAGCAGAGCACGGCTCCCGCGATGCCGACCGGACAGGTGGCCCGCGAGGTCTATTCCGCGGCCCGGACGCTCGACAGTCTGGTGCATGCCGCGTCGCCCGACGCCCGGGTGATCTTCTACATGACCTGGGGGCACAAGTACGGCAACCGCAAGCCCGTGGCCGAATACCCGCTTTCGAACGGATACGAGGGGATGCAGGAGCGGCTGAAGACCAGCTACCTCGAAATGGCCTACGACAACGGCGCATGGTGCGCTCCGGTGGGCATGGCGTGGCGCGCGGTGCGCAGCGAGCGTCCCGACTGCATCCTCTACCGGCCCGACTGCTACCACCCCGCGGTTCCGGGCAGCTATCTGGCTGCCAACGTCATTTTCACGACGATCCTCCAGCGTCCCTACCAGACGGCCTTCACCGCGGAGCTTCCGGCCGAGCAGGCCGAATATCTCCAGCGTACGGCCCAGCGAACCGTGCTCGACAACCTCGTGCTGCTGAATATCCGGTAGGCCGGTTGGTTTATCGCCTGTTTTTTTCTATCTTTGTCGGGTCCACCAATGCGGACCAACCCGAATGAAGTTATCGAAAGAACATATCGAACGTCTGCGGGAGATGCTCGCCCGACCCGGGCAGCGCATCGTCGTCGTCTCCCACACCAACCCCGACGGCGACGCCGTCGGATCGTCGCTCGCATGGGCCGAGGTCCTGCGTACGATGGGACATGCGGTGACCTGCGTCGTGCCCAATAAATATCCCTATTTCCTCGACTGGATGCCCGGGATCGACGAGGTGGTGATCTTCAAGACCGACACCGAAGGGCGCGCACGGCGCGCCATCGCGGAGGCCGACATGATTTTCTGCCTCGATTTCAACGCCGTTTCGCGGCTCGAAATCCTCAGCGACACCATCGCGGCCAACACCACGGCCCGCCGCGTGCTGATCGACCATCACCTCTCGCCCGACGAGGGCTTCGACCTGATGTTCTCGCATCCCGATTCGTCGAGCACGTGTTTTCTGGTGTACAGCATCGTCGAGGCGATGTGCGGCGCCGGGGCTATCACACGCCGCATGGCCGAGTCGCTCTACGTGGGCATGATGACCGACACGGGCAATTTCGCCTTCTCGTTCCTCACCCCGGAGCTGTTCCGCGCCGTGGCCGTGCTGGTCGAGAAGGGCATCTCGATCCCCGACATTCACAACAGCGTCTACAACGCCTATACCGAGGGCCGCGCGCGGCTGTTCGGCTATGCCATCAACCGCAAGATGGAGGTGATCCAGGACGGGACGGTGGCCTACATGTCCTTGCTGGAGAACGAGATGCGCCGCTTTCAGTTCCAGCAGGGCGACAGCGAGGGATTCGTCAACTACGCCCTCACGATCAAAAAGGTCAAGATGTCGGCCATGTTTCTCGCCCACCGCAAGTTCATCCGCGTGTCGCTGCGCTCGCGGGGCGACGTCGACGTCAACCTCTTTGCCCGGAAGTATTTCAGCGGCGGCGGCCACAAGAACGCCGCGGGGGGCAAGTCGTTCGTCTCGATGCAGGAGACCATCGACCACTACGTCCGTTCGGTCAGGGAGTTCGCCGACGAAGGCCATCTGGGCTGACGCCTTATGGACGATTTCCGCCTCAAGGTCTTTATCGCCGCGGCCCGGACGTTGAGTTTCACCCGGGCCGCCGAACAACTCTACATTTCGCAGCCCGCCGTCAGCAAGCATGTCGGCGAGCTGGAATCCCGTTATAAGGTGCAGCTTTTCACCCGCCGCGGCAGCCGTCTGGAGCTGACCGATGCGGGGCGTACGATGCTGGAGGCGGCCGGGCGGCTTCTCGACGACTACCGCCGCCTCGAATACGAGATGAGCCTCTGCGCCGACCAGACCGGGGGCGAACTCCGCCTCGGGGCCAGCACGACCATCGCGCAGTACCTCCTTCCGCCGATTCTGGCGCACTTCACGGCGCGCTTTCCCGGGGTGCGGGTCTCGATGTCGTCGGGCAACAGCGCCGAGGTCGAGCAGGCGTTGGGCGAACATGCCGTGGATCTGGGGCTGGTCGAGAGCCTCAGCCGCCGGCAGGGGCTGCACTACACGCTTTTCAGATCCGACGAACTGGTGTTGGTAGCCTGTCCGGGCGGGAAATACGCCCGCCGGGAGACGGTGACGCCCGAGGAGCTGCCGCGCATCCCGCTGGTGTTGCGCGAAAGCGGCTCGGGGACGCTCGAAGTGATCGCCGCGGCCCTTGCGGCCAGAGGCATCCGTCTCTCGCAGCTCGATGTGACGATGCGCCTCGGGTCGACCGAGGGGATCAAGGCCTTCGTCCGCAACAGCGACGCCATGGCCATCGTATCGGTGATTTCGGTGGTGGATGAACTACGCAGCGGCGCGCTGCGGATCGTCGACATCGAGGGGCTGACGCTCTCCCGCGATTTCGTTTTCGTGCATGCCGAAGCCGAACCTGCGCGTCTGGTGCGGCGGTTCATCGACTTCGCCCGGGCGGATTTCTGACCGCCGGCCCCCGGTTTCCTTATCCCTGCGTCATAACTTCAGGTTATCCCGGATAACCAAATCTTGTTTCGTATCCCGATAAAAGATGCGACCTTTGCCGTCGCAATGAAGCAAAAGTTATCGGTCGTCATTAAAATTGCAAGGATATGTTGGAAAAAGGTAACAGGGCGAACACCCTGCACGGAATTCTCCTGATCGCGCTGTTTTCGTTCGCGGCATTTTACATCGCCGAAATCCCCGTTGTCAGACGGCTCTCGTTCAGCCCCCTGATCGTCGGCATCGTGCTGGGCATGCTCTACGCCAACAGCCTGCGCAACCGGCTGCCCGAAACCTGGGTCCCGGGCATCCGGTTCTGCACGAAGCAGGTGCTGCGCTGGGGCATCATCCTCTACGGGTTCCGCCTGACGCTGGCCCAGGTGGCGGCCGTGGGCGTGCCGGCCGTCGTCGTGGACCTGATCGTCGTGACGGTCACCATTCTGGGGGGCGTTCTGCTGGGCCGCCTGCTGAAGATCGACCGCGACACGGCGCTGATGACTTCGACGGGCAGCGCCATCTGCGGCGCGGCGGCTGTGCTGGGGGCCGAGCCGGTGGTGAAGTGCGAGGGGTACAAAACCGCCATCGCCGTCTCCACGGTCGTCATTTTCGGAACCCTCTCGATGTTTCTCTATCCGGTCATGTACCGCACGGGCATGCTCAACGGGATGACCGACACGGAAGTGGCCGTCTACACGGGCAGCACGCTGCACGAGGTGGCCCACGTGGCCGGGGCGGGCAACGCGATGGACCCCACCGATGCGCTGGGGATCGCCGGAACGGTCACCATCACCAAGATGATCCGCGTCATGCTGCTCGCGCCCGTGCTCGTGATCATGGGCTTCGTGCTGGCGGGCCGCCGGAAGGAATCCGGGGGCGAAACGGGAAAACGCAGGATCGCCGTGCCGTGGTTCGCCTTCGGGTTCATCGGGGTCATCGGTCTCAATTCGCTGCTGCAAAGCCTCTGCGGGGTGGAGACGGTCCGGGAAATTCCGCTCAACGGGACCATCGAGTACGTCGATACCTTCATGCTGACGATGGCCATGACGGCGCTGGGGACCGAAACGAGCCTCGACAAATTCAGGCAGGCGGGGGCCAGGCCTTTCGTGCTGGCCGGCCTGCTCTACGTCTGGCTGGTGGCGGGCGGTTACTTCGTCACGAAATACGTGGTCGGCATGTTGTAGCGGCCGCTTTACAGTCTCGGCAGCTCCGGATTCTCGTGCTCGGAGTAGCGGAGCACCCGTTCCCGAATGAAGTCCGCGAAACCGCGGGCCTCTTCGTATGTAAGGGCCTCGGGATAGCTCATCAGCACCAGCCGGTGGGGATGGAACGGCCGCCGGAACGAGGGGTGGATATACGCGTAGGGATTGGCGACGAAACCCAGCCGCTGGTAGAAATGCTGGCGGCGGACCGAGATTTCATCCTCCGGCGGGTCGATCTCCAGAATGACGCGCCGCCCTTGGCAAAAGGCCGCGAGGGCTTTTGAACCCATGTTCTGTCCCCGCAGGCGGGGCGAGACGGCCAGGTGCTCGACGTAGCGGTAATCCCCGGCGTTCCAGTGGAAGAGGATGCCGATGAACTCGTCGCCGCGCCAGATGCCGTCGGCCTCGAAATGCGGGTCGCCGAAAGCGCGGTCGTAACCCGTGCCGTCCCAGCGTTCGCAGTCGGGGAAGGAGGCTTCGTAAAGCGCCCATGCTTCGGCCCAGCCCTTGTCCGAGCGTGATTTGAACGGTATGAATCGCAATTGCTGTGTCATGGTTTCCAATTTTCGGCAAGATACGGCAAATTTCGCATAAAACCCAATTTTCACGACTGCCCGAACGAGCCGCAGCCGCTTCTGCGGCGCCCTGCCCGTTTGCCGGGAGCGGAAAAATCCCCGGAGCTTCGGCCCGGGGATTTCCGGTTTCCGGGGGGGCGGAAAGGGACGCTCCGAAAAAAAATTGCACGGCGGGGGTCGGTATCCGGAAAAGGCGTGTCTACCGGGTGAAGACAAAGAGAAAAAATCTGTTTTGTGTAAATGATATGCAGAAAGAGATAGACAGACTGATCAATTCGTACCGGAGCAACGCTTTAAATAAGGAGGAGGCCGGTATGCTGGCGGGATGGCTGGAGGAGTCGGATGAAAACCGGGCTTATTTCAGGGAGTGTCTCGCCAGACGGGAGCTGCCCGCGTCGGCCAAGGCGGAGCGGGAATGGGCGCGTTTCGCGGCCCGCAACAAGATCCTGTTCGCTGTCCCCGAGGTCGCCGGACGGCGCCGGAGTCGGTTCCTGCGCTATGTGGCGGCGGCCGCCGTGGTTGCGGCGGGCGTTTGCGCCGTGTGGTTCTGGCAGCGCACCCCCGATGTCGCGTCCGAAGCCGGGGCCGGGGCGGAGATCAGCGCCGCACAGCCCTTGGAATACCGCACGGCGTGCGGCGAGAGGCTCGACATCGTGCTGCCCGACGGGTCGAAGGTCTGCATGAATTCCGAGGCGACGCTCACCGTGGACCCGGGATTCGGGAAGGCGACGCGCGAGATCGAGTTCGACGGCGAGGCGTTTTTCACCATTTCGCCCGACAAAAACTGTCCGTTCATCATCCACAGCGCCAACAACAACTATACGGTGCTGGGAACGTCGTTCAACCTGCAATCCTACGCCCGGGAGAATTTCGCCGTGGTGACGCTCCATACGGGGTGTTTGCAGGCGCAGGTCCGGAAGGACGTCATCATCCTCGACCCCAACGAGGAGTTGCAGATCGACGCGACGGCCAATACGATCACCAAGCGGGCGGTGCACGTCGACGATTCGATCGGCTGGATCGAGGGGCGGCTGATCTTTTCGGGACATCCGCTCAAGGACGTGGCCAACAAACTTTCGCGCTATTATCAGGTGAAGATCAATATTCACGACGAGATCGCCAACCTGCAATATACGGGCATGGTGGACCGGGAGACGCTGCCGGAGGCTCTGCGGATGATTTCCGCGACCTCGCCGGTGAAGCTATCCATCACCAACATCGACGGGGAGTATTTCCTCTCCCGGGCGAAACGAAAATGACACACGGATTATCAAACTACCTAAACAATTGAATGAATGAGCAATTTTAACAAATTCGAAGGTTGCCGTACGATGCTGCGACGCTGGCTGGCGTGCGGTCTTGCAGCGATGTTTCTGGCGGTTGCGGGCGTCGCCCACGCCTCCGGAGCCGGGGAGAAACCCGCGACCGTAACGCTTTCCGTCGAGCGGGCGCCGCTGGCCACGGTCCTGAAGAAGATCGAGGCCCAGACCTACTACACGTTCTTCTTCAACAATGAGTTGGTGGGCAAGGCCGCTCCGGTGACGCTCTCCGTGAAGCAGGCTCCGGTCCCCGACGTGCTGGCGAAGATTTTCGCCGGAAGCGATCTCACCTATGAGTTCCGGGAGGATAAAATCCTGATCAAACGCAGAAACGCCGGCAAATCGGCTGCGCAGGCGCAGGCTGCCGGGACCGTTTCGGACGTCGGCGGGCAGGCTGCCCGCCGACGTCCGGTCTCCCCCCCCCGGCGGCAGGGTAGCGCCTCCCCGTCCGCTCCGGCGCTGGTTCAGGGCGTCGTCCGGGACGATGCCGGACAGCCCGTCGCGGGCGTCAGCGTGATCGTAAAGGGTTCGCTCGTGGGAGCCGTCACCGAAAGTGACGGTTCGTACCGCATCAAGGCGCGTCCCAGCGACCAGCTGTCGTTCAGTTTCCTGGGCTTCAAGACGCAGGATGTCTACGTCGGCAGCAAGACGACGATCGACGTGAATCTGGTCAGCACGGCGCAGGCCATCGACGACGTGGTCGTGACGGCGCTGGGCATGAAGCGCGAGGAGAAGTCGCTGGGTTATGCCGCCACGAAGGTCAAGGGCGACGTCTTTTCGTCGTCGGCCTCGTCGTCCAACTGGATGTCGGGCCTTTCGGGCCAGGTGGCGGGCCTCTCCGTGGCCAAAGCCAACACGGGCGGCGGCGGTTCGATGCGCGTGACACTGCGCGGCGAGTCGTCGATCGACCTCAACAACAACGGGGCGCTGTTCGTGATCGACGGCGTGCCGATGTTCAACACCTCGGCGGCCGGGGGCGAGTCCACCGCCTATTCGATCGACTACGGCAACGGTACGGGCGACGTCAACCCCGAGGACATCGAGAACATCACGGTGCTGAAAGGTCCCGCGGCGACCGCCCTCTACGGTTCGGAGGCCGCCAACGGCGCCATCATCATCACGACGAAATCCGGCGAGGGGCAGGACGGTGCCGTTTCGGTGACCTTCACGTCGAATTTCGTCGTCGATCAGATCAACTCCTCGCCCGATTTCCAGTACGTCTACGGACAGGGTTCGTCGAAGGGCAACGACGGGTTTCACTACGGCGATCCGGTCGACGGCGAGGGCATGAGCACGCTCGACGTGTCGTCGTGGGGACCCAAGATGGACGGGACGCTCTACTATCAGTACTATGACGTGAACCGCGGCATCGGCGTCGACGAAAACGGCGCGCGCATCAAGACGCCGTTCGTCAGCTACGGCAACTGGTTCAAGAATTTCTTCCAGAACGGATGGACGGCGACCAACACGCTGTCGGTTTCGGGCAAGATCAACAAGAACAACTCGATCCGGTTCTCGGTGACCGATTACCGCAGCGAGTCGATCGTTCCCAACTCGCCGTGGTCCAAGCAGTCGATTTCGCTCAAGAGCAGCAACAAGGTCAACAAGTGGCTCTCGATGAACACGTCGCTGACCTACTACCGCAAGGACGACGACAACCTGCCCGTGATGGGTTACGGTTCCAGCTCGATCATGTATTCGCTGTGGTGCATGGCGCCCAACATCGACATGAACTGGGCCAGGCAGTACTGGTATCCCGGTCAGGAAGGTGTCCAGCAGGACGCCGACCTTTCGGGCGGTAAGAACAACCCCTATTTCGTGGCCTACGAGCAGATCAACACGCTCGACCGCGACCGCATGTATGGCAACACGGCGCTGAACCTCCATCTTTACAAGGGACTCGACCTGATGCTCCGCGGAGGCATCGACTTCTCGCGCGACCTGCGCACGACCCGTCATCCGAAAAGCTCCTATTCGCAGAAATACGGCATGTACGGCGAGACGGAACTCACCTCGCTGCAACTCTCGACCGACTTCCTGCTGAAGTACGACCGCAAGCTCGGCGCGGGCTTCAACATCACGGCCAACCTGGGCGGAAGCATCATCAACCGCTCGTTCGTGCAGACCGACAAGACCGCCGAGCAGCTCAAGCAGCCGGGCGTCTATTCGCTGGCCAACTCGGTCAACCGCATCAAGACGAACAATTACTCCTACGAGCGTCAGACCAACAGCATCTACGGACTGGTTTCGCTCTCGTGGCGCGACGCCGTATACCTCGACATCACGGGGCGCAACGACTGGTCGTCGACGTTGCCCAGCGACAACAACTCCTATTTCTATCCGTCGGTTTCGGCCAGCGTGCTGCTCAACGAACTGATCGACTTCGGCACGGCGCGCGACATCGTCAATCTGGTGAAACTGCGCGGCAGCTTCGCACAGGTGGGTAACGACACGAAGCCCTACCGCACGTCGAACTACCTCACGGCGTCGGATTTCGCCGGCAATTTCCAGATTCCCCGCACGGCGGCCGACCTCAACCTCAAGCCCGAGATCGTCAGCTCGTGGGAGGTGGGCGCCGACATCCGGCTGTTCCGCAGCCGTCTGAACCTCGACATCGCCTACTACGACAGCGAGTCGAAGAATCAGATCGTGAGCATGCCCGTGAGCCAGGCTTCGGGCGTCGGGAACCGTTACAGCAATACGGGCCGCATCCGCAACTGGGGCTGGGAGGTCTCGGCTAACGGCACGCTCGTGAAGACCAAGAAGGTGCAGTGGAAAGCCTATGTCAACTGGGCGCTCAACCGCAACCGCGTGCTCGAACTGGGCGACGGCGTCGATTCGTGGATCGTGGCTTCCTACTCGTCGCACGCCTACATGACGGCCTACGAGGGACAGTCGCTCTCGACGATGTACGGCCTGGGTTACAAACGCGCTCCGGAGGGTTCGTTCATCGTGGGCAAGGACGGTTCGCTGACCGACGTCAGCGGCCAGCTGGTGATCGACGAAAACGGCTATCCGCAGTATTCCGACGATTTGCAGCGCATCGGCGAGTGCATGCCCGACTGGAAGGGCGGCTTCGGCACGAGCGTCAAGTGGAACGGCCTGACCCTTTCGGTGGCTTTCGACGGTCAGTTCGGCGGACACGTCTACTCCTACTCCAACGCCCTGCTGGGTTCGCGCGGTAAGGGAACGATCTCGCTTCCGGGACGTTACGACGGACTGGTGCTCGACGGCGTCAACCTGCTGCCCGACGGCAACTACGTGAAGAACACGCACAAGACAGCCGACATCACCGAGTACTACGGTCTGGCCTACGCGTTCCAGAACGCTGAGCAGAACTTCGTCAGCACGCAGTTCCTCAAACTGCGCGAACTGCGCCTCGACTACGAATTCCCGAAGAAACTGCTGGCCAGGACCGGTTTCATCAAAGGCCTCGTGCTGTCCGTCTACGGACGCGACCTCTTCTGCTGGTCCGAATTCCCGGGCTGGGACCCCGAAGGCGCCTTCATGCGCGGTTCGTCGGTCGTTCCCGGCTTCGAAATCGCCCAGATGCCCGGAACCCGCGCCATCGGCGGCAGTATCAAGATCACTTTCTAACCCTGGAGGAACCGAAAAATGAAAAACACGATTATAAAACTGACAGCACTCTTCTCGTTCGGCGCGCTCGCCCTGTCGGGCTGCGACAATTTCGACGAGATGAACGTGAACAAGAATGCGTTGCAGACCACCAATGCCACGAGCTACGTGCAGCCGATCACCTTCGGTCTCGAATATGCGCTGCTGGAACGTTCGTTCGACGTCAACTCGCAGCTCATGCAGTACACCGTGCAGGCGCAGACCTCGGCCGAGCGCATCTACAACTACCGTTTCAACAACTCGATCATCAACTACTTCTGGCAGAACATCTACCGCTGGGCCGGCAATGCCGAGACCATGCGCGTGCAGGCCGAGAAGGACAATGACAAGACGGGGCTGGCCATCGCCTGCATCCTCAAGGTGCTGACTCTTTCGCACATCACCGACGCCTTCGGCGACGCGCCCTATTTCGAGGCCGGCAAGGGGTATACTGAAGGCAAGTTCTACCCGGCCTACGACAGCCAGAAGGAGATTTACCGCGACATGTTCGAAAAACTCGAACTGGCCAACGAACTGCTGGCCGAAGGCAAGGATTTCGACGCCCTGGAGGATTACATGTATGACGGAAAGGTCGCCCGGTGGCGCAAGTTCGGCAACTCGCTTTACGTCCGCCTGCTGATGCGCGCCGCGCTCAAGGACGAGAGCGATCCGGCCGGCGAGCGTCTCGACGCCGTGTCGAAGCTCAACGAGATTTTCTCCTATCCGTCGGTCTATCCCGTCTTCGAGAGCCGTGAGGACGCCGCCAACGTGAAGTTCGACGCCAATGTCAACGCGCAGTACACGCCGTTCCACAACGTCCGCGCCGGACTCTGGAACGCCAACATGATCTGCGAACGGCTGATGGACGAGATGTACGACTCGTCGGCAGGATTGAAGGACCCGCGCGCGAATTTCTATTTCGACAAACTCGTGGGCGTGCCGACGCAGGTGACCTACAACGAGTTGATGGGTTATTACGACACGGCGGGCCACTACCGGCGCAACGTGATTCAGGACCGCGACCATTTCGCGCTGATGAACTACTCGGAACTCTGGTTCATCTGGGCCGAGGCCGCCTACCGCGGCTGGATTCCCGGAACCCCGAAGGAGTACTACGTGAAGGCCGTTTCCGAGGCTGTCTGCGAGTGGACCGACGATGCATCGGCGGACCTTACGCCGTTCCTTTCCAATCCGAAGGTGTCGATCGACGCGCTCGACGGCGAGGAGGTGCTCGAACGGATTATGACCCAGAAGTGGATTTCGAATTTCCTGGTCGGCATCGAGTCGTGGTGCGACTACCGCCGCACGGGTTATCCCGAAATGCCTGTCAAGGCGCTGGCTGCCAACGACGGCATCCTGCCCACGCGCCTGCGCTATCCTTCGGACGAGGAGTTCCGCAACCGGGACAACTATTTCGAGGCGGTGAACGGCTGGCTCGGAGGCACGAACAACATGACCACGAACGTTTGGTGGGCCGATCATACCAACAAACGCAAATAAAAGGAGACCAACGACATGAAAAAATACATTTTTCTGATATTTGCAGCGGCGACGGCCGTTTTCGCAGCCTGTTCGTCCGACGAGGGAACGTCGGCGTATCCCGATAAACTGGAAGTCGTGCTGACCCCGACGTGGGACGCCGCCCGGGGCATGACGAGTTCGAGCCAGACCAAAACCGTGGCCGTGGCGCTCAACGTGGAGAGCGTGCACTGGACGGTGACTTCCGACAGCGAATGGTGTGTCGTCGACGAAGAGACGACGCACGTGGGCAGCGGCGAATTCACCGTCGAGGTGACCGCCAACGAAGACTTCAAGTCGCGCGACGCTGTGGTGACCCTTTCGGCGGGCGCTTTCACCTGCCGGATGACGGTCGATCAGTCGGGCAACATCTTCATCCTCGACAAGGTCTATTCCGTGGTGGCCCCGAACGACGCCGAGGCCATCGAGGTCGTGGTCAAAACCCTTTCGAAATGGGAGCCGGTGGATTCGGAGTGGATTCACGGCGAAGTCGTCGAGACCTCCGAGCCGGATGCCGAAGGCATGACCACCTCGACGCTCCGCATCCGCTGCGACGCCAACACGGACGCTGCGGGGCGCTACGGCACGCTGACCCTCGAGCCGACCGACGGAGTGGGTTACAGCACCGAATATGCCGTTTATCAATTCGGAGCGGATATGCCGTTCGACACCGACGGCAAGCTCGATCTCGCGGCCAAAGGCGAGGTGAAATTCGATGTGGTGGCTCCCGCCGAGGCGGTCGTCGGCGTGACCTGCCCGACGTGGGTCACCTACGTGTCCGAGCCGGACGGGGAGCGGGCGACCTACACTTTCTCCGTTGCGGAGAACCCCAGCGATACGAAGACCGAGCGCGAGGGCGTGATCGAGTTCTCGATCAAGGACATCGAGGCGCAGACCGCTCTGCCTGCCATCAGGCAGGCGTTCTATCCCGCGGGCGGCATCGTTTCGGGCGCAGGCCTGAAGATGTTCGCCGAGGCGTTCAACGCCGGGGGCGACATTTCCGACTGGACGTCGGGCGAAGACGGCAGGACCGTCGAGGTGCTGGGCGACGTCGACATGAAGGATGTCGCGTGGACGGCCGTCGGTACGGCCGAGCGTCCGTTCGACGGCGTCGTTGCCGGCAACGGGCACCTGATCCTGAACTGGAACACGGCGCAGCCGCTCTTCGGCCACATGGCCGAGGGTTCGGAGATCCGTGACCTGACGATCGACGCCTCGTCGAAACTGACGGCGAAAAGCGTTGCGAAGGATGTCTATGCGGCGGCGTTCGCCGGCGTCTGCAACGGAACGCTCAAAAACTGCCGCAATATGGCGGCCGTGACGCTGGATGCCGCCGCCACGGTGGACGGTGCGTGCGGCGTTGCCGGCGTTGCGGGTCTCGTCGGCGCCGCCGGACGTGTCGAGAACTGCGCCAATACGGCGTTCGTCACCTTGAGCGGCAATGTCGTCGGCAGCAAGATCTCGGTCGGCGGCGTGGTGTCCGAAACGGAGGCCGGGGCTGTCGTGACGGGCTGTACCAACGAGGGCGGCATCTCCTCTTCGGGCGCAACGCCCAAGGTCAACACGGCAGGCATCTACACGGGCGGCGTGGTCGGCTGGGCCGGCGGCGCGGTCGAGAACTGCACCACCGAGGGCGGCAAGACGATCGCCCTGCAAATTACGGCCGGCTACATGAGCTACACCGGCGGCATCGTCGGCTGGGCCGACGGCTCCGTGACGGGCTGCACCAACAAACAGCCCCTTTCGATCTCCGCCAACCGTCTGGGCGACGCCTGCCGCTATGCCTATGCGGGCGGCGTGGCCGGCAAGTCGGTCGGTGCGCTCACCGGCTCGAAGAACCGCGGCAATCTGACCGCCACGGCGATCTGCAAGTTCGTCATCATGGGCGGCATCGTCGGTTCGGCCGACGGGGTTGTGTCGGACGTGGTCAATGTGGCTGCGGTCTCGGTTCCCGGAAACCCCGACGGGGTGAACGGCGCGCTGAAAGAGAAGTATTTCGGTCCCCGTTACGCCTATGTCGGCGGCATCGCGGGCCAGCTGCGCATCGACGGAACGCTCACCGGCAACGGCGATACGACCAACTCGGGCGCCGTCACGATCGAACAGATGGAGTATAGCACCGAGGACATCGTTGCCGTGGGCGGTGTGGTCGGACAGCAGCTCGGCAAGGTCTCCAATACGGTCAACTCGGGCGCCGTCACGGTGTCCGCCAGTCCTGCCGCGGGAGGAACCATCGCCTGGAAAGTGCGCTGTGCGGGCGGTATTTCCGGCCTGCTCGGCGAAATCGGCAAGACCTATGCGGAAGCGTCGGTCGCCGGGTCGAAGAACCTGGCCCTCGTCAAGCAGGAGCGCACGACGGTACGCAGCAACGGCATGCCCGCCTATGTGGGCGGCATCGTCGGCTACATCTATGAGTCGGCGGCTTCGGTTTCCGGTTGCACCAACAGCGGCGAGGTCAACAATGACTATTATAACAACAACATCGACTTCGATGCTGCGGAAAGCGCCAAACGGACGAACTGCACGGGCGGCATCGTGGGCGCGGCCTCTACCCTGGGCGAACCCAACGTCATCTCGTCGTGCTCCAACTCGGGGCTGATTCCGATTTACCGCGGCATCGGCGGCGGTGTGGTGGCCTATGCCGACGGCGTCGGGATCAGGGACTGCACGAACACGAGCAGTTTCCCGACCTCCAACCGCAACGGCGTTACGGGCGGTATAGCGGGACAGGTGTTCAACGCGCAGATCGAGGGCTGCCTGAACAAGGCGCTGGTGTTTGCCGACGGTGCGGGCGATGCGGTGACGGTCAAGGCCGGCGGCATCGTCGGGGATCTGGGCGAGAACTCCGCAGTCCGCGGCAGCAAGCATTACGGGGTCGTCTACCCCAAGATTTACGGCAGCACGGCAAAACCCGAGTACAAGGTCCTGACCAGCGGCGGCATCGCCGGTGTTTCGGTGAAGGGGACTGTGATCGAAAACTGCGGGTTCGGCGGACAGCTCAAGGGTGCGGACGACGCCCATACCTTCGAGATGAAACTCGAAAACATATGCAGCGACACGAACTTCACCGGTTCGGGCAACTCGCTTTGGGACGGAAAATAAACGGTTAGTGGGTCGAGGACGGGGCGGAAGCCTCCGTTCCGTCCCCGTTTTTAGAGATGCGACGCATGGTGAGAAAACTGATATTTGCGCTTTTTGTCGGATGGCTGCCGGTCGCCTGCGGCGGTGACGACGCGCCGGGCGGAACCGGTCCGAACGGCGGGAATGCGACCGTCACCGGAACGGTCGTCGACCAGCGGGGCCTGCCTGTCGAAGGCGTGGTCGTGAGCGACGGACTGTTGACGACGCTGACCGACGAGTCGGGGTATTATGCGCTCGAAAGCGACCTTTCGAAACGGCGCTTCGTGCAGGTGACCATTCCCGCGGCATACGAAATCCCTGTGAAGAACGGCATTCCGCAGTTCTGGCGGCGCATTCCGGAGGGGGCGACCGAATTCGAGGCCGACTTCACGTTGCAGGCCCGCCGGAAGGCGGCTTCGCGTTACACGGTCCTGATGACGGCCGATCCGCAGATCCGTTCGCGCAGCGCGCGCTACGACAATTTCGCGTTTCATTCGATCGACATGTACGAAGATATGTGCCGCGATCTTCGGGAGACGGCCGCGTCGATCACCGACCGTCCGGTTTACGGCATTTCGCTGGGCGATCTGGTTCACAACGACATGTCGCTCTATCCGACCTATTGCGCCGGAATTGCGGATTTCGATTTCCCGGTGTTCAGCGTCATCGGCAACCACGACCACGTGCAGAACGCGGCTACCGACCGCGAGGCGGTGAAGAAGTTCGAGGAGTACCTCGGTCCGACCTGCTATTCGGTCGAACTGGGCGAACTGCACTTCATTTTCCTCGACAACATCGTTATGAAGAACAACACGCTCGATCCGAACAACGTCGGGGCTTACAGCGACGGGCTTTCGGACGAGGCGTACAGCTGGCTGTGCAACGACCTGAAGTACGTCGACAAGGACAGGACCGTCATGCTCTGCGCCCACAGTTCGATGTTCCGCAAGCCCGACTCCGAGCCTGCCGACCGGGACAGGCACGGGCCGGACTACGCCTCGCGCCTGGCGCAGTACCGCTGCGTGCACTCCTGGGCGGGCCACTCGCACATCAATTTCAACTACGCCTATTCGGCCGAGGAGCCGGCGCCGAAGTTTTCCAACGTCGAATCGCACATCCTGGCCCGTTCGACCGGGGCGCTGTGGCTCAACGAAAGCATGTCGAGCGACGGAACGCCGCGGGGCTATATGGTCGTGGAGGTCGACGGGGAGGCGGTCAGTTGGTACTATAAGCCTTATTCTTATGAAAATGACGTACCTTCGGGGCTGGATCGCAGCCATCAGATCCGAGTTTACGCTCCCGGTGTCTGGTACAGCGACGGATACGTCTACGCCAATGTCTGGAACCACGACGCCCGCTGGGGGGCCGTCCGCTATACGGACAGCGGCAAGAGCGGCGCCGAAATGAAGCGTGTGACCGTTTACGACGGGGCTTTCGTCCGGATGGCCGACTATTACAACTCAGTCCAGACCACGGCGACGTTCGAGCCTTTCCGGACCTCGCACATGTTCCGCATCCTGCCCACGGCGGGGGCGGCGCAGGCGACCGTCGAGACGACGGACCGTTTCGGAGAACACTATACGGCCACCGTAACATGGTAACGAACCTGAAAATTTAACCGGATTATGAAGAAATTGTTATTGACCCTTCTTGCCGCGGCGGTAACTTTGGCGGCAGCGGCGGGCGGCATCTCCTCCGCCGCGGAACTCGCGGCCTTTGCCGAGGCCGTCAATGCGGGCGGCGACATCGCCGCCTGGCAGGACGAGCGCGGCGAAGTGCACCTGAAAGCCGACATCGACATGAGCGGGATAAAGCGGTTTGCGCGGATCGGGAATTTCGAAGGCGTCTTCGACGGCGAGGGCCACGCGATCCTCAACTGGAAGACCGACGGCGGGCTGTTCCGGCTCGTCGCCGAAGGCAGCGTCGTGCGCAACCTCGTGATTGCCGAGAGCTGTTCGATGAAGGTGTCGGACGACGGCGACGACGCGCTCTACGCGGGGTTCGTGGCCGATGTGAACCACGGCATTCTGGAGCGTTGCGAGAATTACGGCTCGATTGCGCACCGTTCGGCGCGGTCGCTTCACGACAACTATGTGGGCGGCGTCTGCGGCATGAACAAATACGTCGTCATCCGCTGCAAGAACGGCGGCGACATCTCCTCGGCGGGCAGCTGCCTGTCGCTGGCCCCGACGGCCGAGCCGCGGATGTACCTGGGCGGCGTGCTGGGCGGAAGCCTCGGGCGTTCGCTGCCGGGGGCTTTCGTGGCCTGGTGCGAGAACACCGGGCGCGTCGGCTATTCGGGCGCGTTCATCGTTTCGCACATCGGCGGCATCGTGGGCTACAACATGCGCGTGAAGACCAAGTTCTGCATCAACCGCGGGGAGATCGTCTCCGCGGCGCGCGGCGTCGAGGAGGGCAGCGACCGCTACTGTCAGGAGATGGCGGGCGGCATCTGCGGCATGGCCAAGGGCGACGTGATGTGCTGCGACAATTTCGGCTCGGTCACCACGCGCGGCCATGCGTACAGCCTCACGGCCGGCATCTGCGGATCGGCCCACGAGTCGCTGACCGTCGGCGACTGCGACAATTTCGCGCCCGTGACCTCGACCAGCACCTATCAGGCTTCGGTCGGGGGCATCGTCGGGCTGTCGGGGCGTCCCGTCGTCGTTTCGCACTGCCGCAACAAGGGCGCCGTCCGTTTCGACGGCACGAGCGTCGACCGCCGTTCGACCGCCGGGGGCATCGTGGGCGACATCTATGCCAAGAGGGACGCCGTCTACGCCGCTTCGGTCCGCGACTGCCGCAACGAGGGCGACGTCTCCTGCGGACTGGGCGAGAACACGCGCAACAGCGCGCGCGGCATCCAGGCGGCCGGCATCGTGGGCTTCATCAACGGCAATGAGGCGGTGAGCGCCGACGTGCGCGACTGCGTGAACACGGGCCGGGTACGCTCCGAATCGGGACGTGCGGGCGGCATCTGCGGGTTCGCCAGCTACTGCGATTTCGCCGGCAACGAGAATCTCGGTTCTGTCGAAGGGGGCGGGGCGCTGCTGGGCGGCATCGTCGCGGCGTTCGAAAACGGTTCCGTCCGGGGATGCACCAACCGGGGCGACGTGCTCGCCGGATCGAAAGGTCAGGCGGGCGGCATCGCCGCGACGACGTGGAACGGCGGGAACTCCCGCATCGAATCCTGCCGCAACGGCGGCGTGGTCAAGGGTATGTTCGGACTGGCCGGGTCGATCCTCGGCGAAGGCCGCACCGAGAGCGACCGAGTCGCGTCGTGCGGCGTCGGCGGAGGCGTGGGCACGGCGGCGCAGGGCCGCGATGCGGCTCCGAAGGCTGCGCCCGAAAACTTCGACCAGTTCATCACCGGGCGCAACGTCGTGAAAAACAAGGCGGTCGTGGACCGTGCGAGTTGCTATTACTGGGACGGAAACAACTAAAAAAGTGAAGCTATGAAACGTTTGATCATATATGCCTGGGCGACGCTCCTCTGCTGCGCCGCCTATGCCCAGGTTCCGAATGTGACGGGCCGTGTGACCTCGACCGGCGGACTGCCCATCGAGGGCGTCGTGGTGAGCGACGGGTTTAACTGTACGCAGACCGACGCCGACGGGCGTTATGCGCTGACGAGCGACCTCGAACTGCGCCGCTTCGTGTTCGTGTCGGTTCCGGCCGAGTACGAAATTCCGGCGCGCCACGGCTGTCCGCAGTTCTTCAGGCGCATCGACCGCTTCCAGAAGGAGGTGAAGGCCGATTTCGTGCTCGAACCGCGCCTGGTTCCCGCCGTGCACCACACGCTGCTGGTGCAGGGCGACCCCCAGATCAAGAACTACGGCGTCGACGGATCGGCCGAGGCCTACCGGTCGGTGGTCATTCCCGACATGATCCGCATGCGCAGTACGATCACCACCCCGTGCTACGGCATCAACCTCGGCGACCTGGTTTACAACGACATGAACGTCTACAACGCCTATATCGACAACACCGGGCGAGTGAACACGACGACCTTCAACGTCATCGGCAACCACGACCACGACCAGACGACGATCCTGAGCGATTCGCTGGGGACGGTCTATTTCGAGATGTATCTCGGTCCGACCTGCTATTCGGCCAACATCGGCGACATGCACTACGTCTTCGTGGACAACATCCTCTACGGGCGCGACGACGCCACGAAGTCCTACGAACTGGGCCTGAGCGACGAGATCGCCCACTGGCTCAGGCAGGATTTGAGCTACGTGCCGAAGGACAAGACGATTATGATCTGCGCCCATTCGCAGATGTTCAAGAAGCACAGCAGCTTCTCGACCCGCAACAAGAACTACCCGGTTTACCGCGACGAACTGCTCAAGTTCAAGAATGTCTATTCGTGGGCCGGGCACAACCACCACACATATATCTACAACTACAACCGTTCGGAGCAGATGAAGATCGACAACCTGACGGCCGTTACCGTCACGCGTTCGACCGGTTCGCTGCGTCTGAACAAGCACTTCAACAACGACGGCACGCCCCAGGGCTACATGATCGTCGATGTCGACGGCGGCGATGTGTCGTGGTATTACCACTCCTGCGGCAAGGACCGCAACCACCAGATGCGCCTCTATTCGCCCGTGCGGACCGGAAGCGACTACGTGCTGGCCAACGTCTGGACCTGGGACGATGCCTGGGGGCCTGTCGAATGGTGGGTCGACGGCGTCAAGGCGGGCGAAATGGAGCCATGCGAGGAGTTCGACCCCGATTACGTGGACCTCTATGCCACGGTGACCAACAAGACCACCCGGAAATACTGTCAGCCGGCCAAGTCGTTCCACATGTTCCGGATCAGGCCGGAACCGGGCGTAAAGGCGGGCGAGGTCCGTGTGACCGATCGTTTCGGGACGACTTATGTGGAACGCGTAAGCTGGTAAGGTATGATTTTGGATACTGTCGCCGTAAACCGCTCCGGACCCGGCCTTTAGCCGGAGGCCCGGCGGGTCGGAACCTGTAAGATTGGATGTTTTACTCCGGAACCACATATTTCGGATATACCGAACGGGAGGTAAAAGAGGTGTTCACAGCTCTTTATCCGCGGTTGTGCGCCTATGTCAACGGCGTGACGGACCGCAGGGACCTTGCGGACGACATCATCCAGGAGATTTTCTACAAGTTCCTCAAGCGGCGGCCCTGCCTCGACCGGGCCAAGGTCCCGGCCTACCTCTTCTCGATGGCCCACAACGAGTGTCTGAACTGGCTGCGGCAGAACAAGATACTTTACAACAGCGTCGATTTGAACAAATTGCAGGAGACCCGGGTGTGGGAGACGCTCGCCATGCGCGACTTCCTCGACGCCCCCAACGAATCGCCGCTGGCCACGCTGCTCGTCGAGGAGGTGCTGGCGCTGTGCGACCGCCTTCCGCCCCAGACCGCGCGCATCTTCCGCATGAGCCGCATCGACGGGCTTACCAACCGTGAGATTGCCGAGACGCTGCACATTGCGCAGCGTACGGTCGAAAAACACATTTCGATTTCTATCCGCTGGTTCCGCCGCTCGCCGCAGTTCAAGGGATACTGGGCGGATTCGGAGTGAAACGAACGACAAACTGAAAAAACCGATATGAAGAAACTTTTTATGCTTTTTTGCGCCGTTGCGTCCGTAACGGCGTTCCCCGCCGCTGCGCAGACCCTTTCGGCGGGAACTTACAACGTGCGTCAGCTCAATGCCGGCGACGACGCCCGGGGCGACGGCTGGCAACAACGCCTGCCGGTGATCGCGTCGCTCATCCGCTTCCATGATTTCGATATTTTCGGAGCCCAGGAGGTGTTCCACAGCCAGCTGGGGGACCTTTTGGGGGCGCTTCCCGGCTACGGCTACACGGGCGTCGGGCGTGACGACGGCGCCGAGGCGGGCGAATACTCCGTCGTGTTCTACAAGCGTGACCGTTTCGAACTGCTCGACTCAGGCCATTTCTGGCTCGCCGAGGACCCCTCGCGCCCGAACAGGGGCTGGGACGCCAAGTATGTCCGCATCTGCTGCTGGGGGCGTTTCCTCGACCGCCAAACCAAGGAGCGTTTCTGGTTCTTCACGCTGCACACCGACCACAAAGGCGAGCGTGCGCAGTCCGAGAGCTGCCGGTTGGCGCTCGACAAGATCCGGACGATGTGCCGCGGCGAACGCGCCGTGCTCACGGGCGATTTCAACGTCGGCGAGACGAGCGAGAGCTACGCCGTGCTCCACGACTCGGGGCTGTTGTACGACACGTTCGACCTGGCGGAGATCAAATACGCCTGGACCGGCACGGAGAACGGCTTCGACCCCGACCGCAAGACCTTCCGCCACATCGACTACGTCTTCGTGACGTCCGGCTTCCGGGTGCTGCGCTACGGCATCCTCACGGATACCTACCGCTCGGAGGAACCCGCGGGCAGCGCGAAACCGTTCCGCGCCCGCACGCCGTCCGACCACTTCCCGGTGAAGGTCGAGCTGGCCTTTACCAAGTAAAATTCACCGTAACCTGAAACTATTCCCGAACAAACGAATGAACATACTCTCTTTCTTTCGCAAAAGCGCGCCTTCGGCGCCCTTCACGGGCGACGACGCGGCGCGCATGAAACTCTACAAGAAGCTGCGTTTCCAGAGCTTCATCGCCGGCACGGTCGGTTACAGCCTCTATTACGTCTGCCGCACGAGCCTCAACGTGGTCAAGAAGCCGATCCTCGAAAGCGGGGCGCTCGACGCCACGCAGCTGGGCATCATCGGCTCGGCGCTGCTGTTCGCCTACGCCATCGGCAAATTCGTCAACGGATTCCTCTCCGACCACAGCAACATCAAGCGTTTCATGGCCGCGGGACTGTGCGTTTCGGCCGTCGCCAACCTGCTGGGCGGGGCGCTGGGCTTCGCCAACGGCGGGGGCATGGTCGGCAACATGACGCTCTTCGTGGCCTTCGCCGTGATGTGGGGCGTCAACGGGTGGTCGCAGTCGATGGGCGCACCCCCGGCGATCATCGCCCTTTCGCGCTGGTATCCCTTGAGCAAGCGCGGCACCTACTACGGATTTTTCAGCGCCAGCCACAACCTCGGCGAGTTCCTCTCGTTCCTCTTCGTCGGAGCTGTCGTCGGCATCTTCGGCTGGCAGTGGGGATTCGTCGGATCGTCCCTGGCCGGGGTGCTGGGCGTGCTGGTGATCGTCTTCCTGCTCCACGACACCCCCGAATCGAAGGGCCTGCCCCCGATCGAGGTGCTGACCGGCGAGGAGGCGCCCGAGCAGAGCCACGACCACGGGGCCACCTCCGAATTGCAGCGTTCGGTCATTCGCAACCCCTTCGTCTGGGTGCTGGCGCTGTCGAGCGCCTCCATGTACGTCTCGCGCTACGCCATCAACGGCTGGGGCGTGCTGTTCCTTCAGGAGGTCAAGGGATATTCGCTGGCCACGGCCACGCAGGTCATCTCGGTCAACGCCCTGCTGGGGATCGTCGGAACGGTCTTTTCGGGATGGTTGTCCGACACGCTGTTCCACGGACGCCGCAACGTGCTGGCGTTCGGATTCGGCGTGCTCAACACCATCGCCCTGTGTCTGTTCCTCTATTCGGGCGACGGCATGTTCGTCAACCTGTTGAGCATGGTGTTATTCGGCATGGCCATCGGGGTGCTGATCTGCTTCCTCGGAGGGCTGATGGCCATCGACATCGTGCCGCGCGAAGCCACGGGCGCCGCATTGGGCATCGTCGGAATGGCCAGCTACGTCGGCGCCGGGTTGCAGGACATCGTCAGCGGCTGGCTCATCAATTCGGGCAAGACGGTCACCGACGGTGTCACATCCTACGACTTCGACACGGCGATCGTCTTCTGGATCGCAGCCTCGGCCCTGTCGTTCATCCTCGCGCTGTTCGTCTCGAAGAAGTCGCACGCGTAAGAACCTTCAGACTGAAACGATGTGCGTGCGATTCGATCTCATGCGCCCTTGCGGCGTGAATCGCTATGCGCTGGCCCTTGTTGCCCGGGCGCCGGCCGGGGATGGGGCCTTGCTGTCAATGTGACGAGCGGTGCAAGTGGGGGGGGCGAACAAAACGAAAATGAAAAACCGCAGCCGATTGACAATCAGCTGCGGTTTTGTTTTCGTGTGCCCAGGACAAGGATTGATTTATGAAAACATATACAAACAACTAAAGTTTGAATATATTTATAATGTATTGAAATATAGTATATTAAAATTATATGCTGTGAAATGTATTTTGTCTGTTTTTAGCTGTTTTGCAAAAATGCGGACACAGTGCGGACGCGAAAGTATTGCTATATTCGAATATAAATCATATCTTTGTGAGTATAAAATGAGGATGTATGGCAAAAGTTACATATGTTTTGGCGCAAGGGGAGAACAGCGCGGGAGAATCGCAGGTTAATTTCCGCGTCTATGTTTCCCGTGAATCGCGTGTACGAGTGCCATCCGGAATTTGGGTCGATCGGAAACGCTGGGGAAAGAAAAACGATATCAATATTCCGAATATTCCGGGAGAAGAACGCGATGCGCTGTTGGCAAAGCGGGCGAAATTGAAAGAATTGGTCGATGTAATTGAGACCTCGGTCGAGGCGGCAGACGATAAATCGACCGTTACGCGCGAGTGGCTCGAAAAGTTGATCCGGCGCACTTTGCGGCCAAAGACGGCGACTTCCGTTGAGGAAAAGAAAATAGGCTTTTTCCCGTTGACGGATGAATACCTCGCTACGCATAAATTGTCCGAATCGCGTGTCAAGCATTTCAATGTCTTGGTGCGGACGTTGAAGCGGTATGAGTTGTATCGTAAACTGTCGAACCGACGGTTCGTGCTGGACGTACACACCGTATCTCCGACGACACTTGATGATTTCGGGGCATTTCTGATGAAAGAACCGGAGATTTTCGACGAACATCCGGAGTTGTACGACGAGGTGCCGTATGCCCGGCCGAAGGTGAGGAAGAATCTGCCTGTGAAGCGCGGCCCGTACCTCAATGCTGCGGGAGAAACGGTAATTCCCGGCCGTCCGAAAGAGCGGGGCATGAATTACGTTTCGGATATGTTGATTCGTCTACGGTCGTTTTATGTATGGTTAAATGATAACGGACATACCTACAATGATCCGTTCAAGCAGTACAAGATTGCGGAGATTGTCTACGGTACGCCTATCTATATTACGACCGACGAACGCAAACAGTT
>ERZ825896.662-NODE-662-length-42865-cov-4.151320_pt1 | contig 42865 bp, 37 predicted proteins | sample MGYA00519858_ERZ825896 | MGnify/ENA primary metagenome ERZ825896 (study PRJEB31778, sample SAMEA3449214) | human gut metagenome | biome: human gut; feature: human-associated habitat; material: faeces | place: United Kingdom | collected 2010/2012 ... | reverse complement strand
ACAGCGGCGGCACACCCTTCCCGCCGCCCGATCGAACACGGTAGCAGCGTCGTTATCGTTGGGGGCAGGCGTGCCAAAAGCCCCCCGCAGGGATTCGTGGAGCGCCCGGAACGCCTCAGCAGCGGCCTCCATGCGCCCTTTCACATACTGCTGCGCCCGCTCTCTGGTCTCCCGCTTCGGCTCTTCGGAGAGATAGGCTCCGGCCCGCCGTAAAATGCGATCCGGGATCAGCATAAAAGCCACCGAGGCAATGAAGACCTCATACAGAGACGACACTCTTGCTCCGCTGTTCCATGTCCACAGTACCGCCAGGGCGTTCGAGAGGACATAGGTCACAGCGGCGGCCAGACGTCCCTGCCGGTGAAAGACGCCTGCCATAACTCCGGCAAAGGCATAGGCCATCGAGTAAAAGGGTGCCCCTCCGGCAGCCAAATCCATACCTACTCCCGCAGCCACGCCGACAGCAGCGCCGGGTCCCATGCCCGCCTTGTAGGCCACCGCCATCACTGCCACTGCGGCGGCGGCACGGCCTACCGAAATATCTCCAAAGATCGTAATCTTGGACAGGGTAATGAGGAGTGTTCCCACCAGAATCAGCAGGCTTACAGTCTGTCTCGCGGTAAGGCCCTCCTCCTCCCGCTTTTCCGTCCAGGGCGAGAACGCGATGCGGTAAAAGTAGGCAGAGGCCCCGGCAAGCAGCACTTCCGTTCCGAAAAAAATCAGGCCGGATGGGGTCCAGCCCCGATCGGATAAGTACACAAAGCCGGTGATGGCATTCATACACGCTGCTGCCGCAGGCATAAACCATCCCCTTCGGTAGAGGCGCAGGTCAAAAAAGGCAAACGAGATAGAGAAGACCAGGATAGAGGCCGCTACATAGCGCAGCCCTGCCGCAAACCCCTGGAAGGACAGATAGCCGAAGCAGGCGCCAATCAGCGCGCAAAAGCCGTCCAAGCCCGAACCGGAACAGGCCACCATTCCTATTCCAAATGGGGCGTATCCGCCGAAAACCTCAGCCCCTGCCAGCAGCGCCCCCAGCATCAAACGCATCACGCATTCGGCGGCGCGCACCAATACCGGGGCCCGAAGCACCAGCTTTCCTGTCCGGCGCATCTCTTCTCCCGCCCGGGCCGCGCGAAATTTCAATTTTTCTTTGGCTGCCATGCGATTCACGTCTCCTCTATGCTCCCCGGGCTTGTCCCCCGGCGGATTGGTTTCAATGAATAGTATAATTCAGTATTTGGAAAAATATGGTCGCATTAAGGAGATCTCAAAATACACAAAAAATCGCGCGGATCTGTTAACCCGTATAGCCCTTGTTTTCCCATATCGACGGCAGTCCGTTCTCCTTCCCCACTGTATATTGCGTCCACCTGCCGCCAGATACCGCCTTTCAAGTTGCCCCAATGAAGAAAACAGACACAGGGCGGCGCGGTCCCCGGAAGGACCGCGCCGCCCTTTTTTCTCTATTCTGTCCGCGAAAAAACATCCTTCCCCAGCCCGCACAGGGGACATACCCAGTCCTCGGGCAGCTCGGCAAAGGGGGTACCGGGGTCAATACCGTTGTCGGGATCTCCTGCTTCAGGATCATAGATATAGCCGCACACGTCGCAGATATATTTGCCCATATCCATTGTGTTTTCCCTCCTTTTCCACCCCAGTATTCCCTTGGATCTCTCCAAACATACCTTGCCGAACCGTGTCCTTTATGGTACAATGGCCGCAACGCGGCTCTTGATGCCGGACCGCCCGTTCGATTACCTATCCCCAGGGGAACCGTTGCCGGCAACCCCTCTGTTGTGCCGCAGCAGCCTTCCCTATTTCCGTGGTGACGGCAAAATCAAAGCGACGAGGTAATACCGTGAACATCGGCAACGTGACGATCCACTCAAAGCTGGCCCTGGCCCCTATGGCAGGGGTGACCGATCTGGCTTTCCGCACCATCTGCCGGGAGCTGGGCGCGGGATACACCATTACCGAGATGGTGAGCGCCAAGGCCCTCTGCTACCAGGATAAGAAATCCATCCCTCTGCTTCAGCTGGGCGTGCATGAGCATCCCGCCGCCGTCCAGATTTTTGGCAGCGACCCACCCTGTATGGAGGAGGGCGCCGCCATCGCCCTGGCGCGGTCAGGCGCCGGCATCATCGATATCAACATGGGCTGCCCCGTGCCCAAAGTCGCGCAGAGCGGAGACGGCTCCGGCCTGATGCGCAATCCCGCTCTGGCCGTAAAGGTGGCCGAGGCGGTCATACGCGGGGCCGGCGGTTCGCCTGTCACCGTAAAATTTCGCCTGGGCTGGGACAAGGGCTCCATCAATTGCGTAGAATTTGCAAAGGCAATGGAGGCGGCAGGGGCGGCGGCCGTCACCGTCCACGGACGCACCCGTGCCCAGATGTACAGCGGCGAGGCCAACTGGGACTGGATCCGTGCGGTAAAGGAGGCCGTATCCATTCCAGTTATCGCCAACGGGGACGTCTTTTCCGGCCGGGATGCCGTGCGGATTCTGAAAGTAACCGGAGCGGATATGGTTATGATTGGGCGCGGCTGTTTTGGAAACCCCTGGATCTTTCAGCAGGCACAGGCCGCTTTGGAGGGCCGTGAGGAGCCGCTCCGCCCGCCGCTGGCCCAACGGTGTGACCTGGCGGTACGCCAATTTGAGCTGGCGGCCCAAAACAAGGGGGAGCATATCGCCTGTCTGGAGGCCAGAAAGCAGTACGCCTGGTATCTCAAGGGCGTGCCGCACGCCGGATACTATAAAGCAAAAATCAGTCAAATCAGTACTCTGTCCGACGTATATCAGGTAACGGCGGGCATACAGCGGGATTTAACCGATTCAGATTAATCCGATTTCTTCTGAGAGAGGCAGGTGAGTCAGGCGTGACCCTTGAGGAACAGGCTCTGGTAGAGCGTTCCAAAGCTGGTGACCAGGATGCGTTCGCAGCCCTGGTAGAAGAAAATCAGGGCCGCATCTACAACCTGGCCCTGCGCATGACGGGAAATCCTGAGGACGCCGCCGAACTCACCCAGGAGGCCTTCTTCAATGCCTGGCGGGGCCTGTCGAAATTTCAGGGAGGCAGCGCCTTCTCCACTTGGCTTTACCGCTTGGCCTCCAATGCCTGTATTGATTTTCTGCGCCGGGAGAAGCGGCGCCGTGGGCTCTCCATGACGGTGTCGCTGGATGACGAGGGGGATTCGGGCCGCCAGGCAGAGCTCCCCGACTGGAGGTTCAGCCCAGAGCATCAGAGCGAGCAGCGGGATCTGCAGGAGGCTCTGGAAAAAGGGCTCTCCACCCTGAGCAGCGAGCACCGCCAGGTACTTGTCCTGCGGGAAATACACGGTCTAAGCTATGGGGAGATTGCCACCTCCCTGGGGCTGGAGGAGGGCACAGTGAAGTCCAGAATCTCCCGGGCACGGCTGGCCCTGCGAAAATATCTGGTCTCCACTGGGAACTTTCCCGCCCATACTTCGTCTACTAAGGCAAACGGACCGCCATCGTTATAGAACGGATTTCATTTCTGCTTGACAGCACGGAAAGGAGGTGTCCTGCATGTGTACCTGTGAAGAGGCTTTGGAGCTGATTTCCGCCTCTCTTGACGGCGTGCTCTCCAAAGAGGAGGAACAGCTGCTGCATGAACATCTGTCCCAGTGTCCCGCATGCAGGGACCTCTTGGCCGATTTGGAGGGTATCCACGAGTCCATGCCCGGACTTTGGGTCGATCCCCCCTCCGACCTGAAAGATCATATTATGGAGCGCATACAGTCCAGCACGGTATCTCCCATGCCTGCCGGGACCTCCAAGAGGCGCTGGAAGGGCTGGGCAGCCCTGGCGGCGGTCTGCGCCGTAGCCGTGCTGGGCGCGGGAAGCCTGAAATATCTTGGACTTGGCGGCGGCAGCAGCGGTGCCGCCGCACCGCCTGCGGCCATGTCGGCGGGCGGTGCAGCGATGGACGCGGCGCCTCAGGAAATGCCGGAAGCGGCATCTGTCCCCGCCAGTTCTGATGTCCTCGCCGACGGGAATCCCCGCTCCGCCGAGGACGGCGTTGGTCTGAATGGATCTGTCTCACGCGACGGCAGTACCGGAGAGTCTTCCGCCTCCTCCAAGGAGACTGGCGGCGGCACCGGCGAACCTGCTCTTTCCGCTGTCCCTGAGGATACGGGTGAAAGCGAAATCCAGCCCGGTATGATGACGGCGTCCCTGCTTCTCCCGGAGCGTCAGGCATTGGATCTGGTCTACCAGGCTCTGGGCGGAGAGGAATCCTACACCAGTGCCCCGCTGCCTAATGAAGCTCTGACCGGTTTGCTGCTGCAGCGGGCTGACGGCGCGTCCGAGAGCGTCTTTGCCTATGCCGCGCTGATCTATACCGGCTCCACTCCCGTGGACGGTGCCCAGGACGATCTATACTGCTATACCTTCCATCTTCATACCTATACCTCAGAGGACTTTTCCCCGGACGATCGGGACGCTGCCTACACCGTCTATACGGTCTGGCCCGGCGGGACGGTTGAGAGCCTTCAGGAAGGCGAACCTGTCTCTGATGCCGGCTTGGAGCCTGAGGAGATAGAACAGCTTCAGGAAAAATATGGTCTGACTGCCCCCGGCTGCGGCGAAGCCGTCTGTGACGCCATTCTCGGCCAGACGGACTGATGACGTCCGCTGAACCAAAAGATGCCTGCAGGGCGGGTCAAGCAATATGTTCATTTCTGACTTTCCCTGTCTGGTCTGCATACAGTTTTTCTGATTGAATAGCCCCGACGGGAGATCTCTCCCGTCGGGGCTATGTTCACTCTCTATGCCGCTGCTCTGCGCTTCCTAAGTGTTCCGACAGCTTGGTGCCTCTGTTTTGGCTGTTGTTCCGGACGAGAGCGGCGGCAATCTGTCCGCCCACCTGCTCCACCTCGTCTTTAAAAGCCCTGGCAGAGAGGCGCAGCGCCCCATGCCCCAAAATGATAAGCTGCTCGGTCCCGTCTGAGGTGGCCACCCGCACCCGATGCTTTTTCCCAATCTCGTAAGTGGCCTTTTCAATATAAGCGTCGGCTGTCTCTGCCTCTTTGGTATACACGACATAGATATTGTGATACCGTACTACCTCCCCCACGCTTCGGGGCACCTTATAGGCGTCAAACACCAGAATAACCACATTTTTTTTGTATCCCTGGTAGTTGCTCAAAAGATCCATCAGCATCTGCCTGGCGGCGTCCAGGTTGTCCCGGGCCACTGCTTTGAGCTCGTCCCAGGCAAATATGATGTTGTAGCCGTCCACCAGCAGGTACTCGGGCCCCGTGTCCCGGGGCCGTATCTCTACTCGCCCCTCCGCAGGGGCTTTCTCTCTTTTCGGGGGCGTCGGAAGAAAATCACGCCGCTTCACCGGGCCGTAGGTCCGCTCAAAGATGGCCTGCAGTTCCTTGTCCTGCTCCCACCCGCCGGTACGGGAAACGACAGAACTGGGCCGGGCGGGAGCATCTGCCTTACCCTCCGCCTCCCCCTCCAGCTTGAGCCCGCTGTCTGCGTGCATGCGGGCAGGGGCCTCGTTCCACTTCACCGTCACCCCCGCGCCGTGAGAACAGAACACCGAATCGGCCGGGTTGTCCGTATCCCTCTCCGGGTCATAGCCCGATGCGGCCACCACATCCTCCTGGTTATGGCATGCCTCATATCCCCGCAGGGTACAAAAGAGCCGTCCTTGGCCCCGGGTATAGGCGGCAACCTCAGCCGCGTAATCCCGCAGGCAGGCCACCGGCGCTGAGCCGGTAAGAACTGTAGTTTCCCCGCCGGTCTCAGCCGGTTCCATCCGTCCCGACATACGCTGCAGGTCGGTCATGGCCCGGCCTACATACTCGGTGGGAACCTCCAGCCGGAAGTCATACCACGGCTCTAACAGAATTGCCTGTGCAGACATAAGTCCCTGTCGGATTGCCCGGTAGGTAGCCTGTCGGAAATCGCCCCCCTCTGTGTGCTTTACATGGGCCTTTCCGGCTACCAAGGTTATTTTCATATCGGTGATGGGAGCGCCTGTCAGGACGCCTGGATGAGTCCGCTCCGCCAAGTGGGTGAGAATGAGTCTCTGCCAGTTCCGATCCAGCATATCCTCCCCACAAGCTGCGGCAAAGCGCAGCCCGCTGCCCCGCTCGCCCGGCTCCATCAGGAGGTGTACCTCTGCATAGTGCCGCAGAGGCTCAAAGTGCCCTACTCCCAGTACCGGCTCGGTGATGGTCTCCCGGTAGACAATATTTCCAGCTCCGAAGGTAACCTCCCATCCATACCGGCCGGCAATGAGCCGCTTCAGGATCTCCATCTGGACTTCGCCCATAAGCTGAATATGAATCTCCCGGAGCTGTTCATTCCAGACAATGCGCAGCTGGGGATCCTCCTCCTCCAGTTCTCTCAGCCTGAGCAGAGCGGCGTATGGATCGCACCCCTGGGGCAGCAGCAGGCGATAGGTGAGTACCGGCTCCAATACCGGCTCCCCAGCTGCCGGCTCACCGCCCAGTCCCTCACCGGGGAAGGTACGGCTCAGGCCCGTGACGGCGCATATCGTTCCCGCCTCCGCCCGTTCTGCAGTGCGGTACTTGCTCCCGGAGTAGATTCGGATTTGGTCTACCTTCTCTTCCCAGCCGCCCTGCTCTCCGGTGAGGAGCGCCTTGACCTGCAGGGTGCCACCCGTGACCTTCAGATAGGTGAGCCTAGTCCCCTGGGGATCCCGTGAAATTTTATAGACCCGGGCGCCGAACTCCGCCGGATACTCCGTCCTGGGAGCATACCGCTCCAGGCAGTCCAGCAGGCCGTCCACGCCCTCCAGCCTCAGTGCAGATCCGAACAGGCAGGGAAAGAGTTCCTCCGCAGCAACCAGATCCGAGATTTCCCCGTCCGATATTGCCCCTTGATCCAAATAGCGGTTAAACACCTCATCGCTGCACATCGCGATATTTTCAAGCAGGGCTTCCCGCTCCTGATCCGCTCCGAAGTCCACACAGCCTTCCGAGAGACGCCTTCTTATCTCCGCCAGCAGTGCAGCGCGGTCTGCGCTAGGTAAATCCATCTTGTTTATAAAGAGAACTGTAGGGACATGGTACTGCCGGAGCAGCCTCCACAGAGTTAGGGTGTGCGCCTGTACGCCCTCGGATCCGCTGATAACCAGAATGGCACAGTCCAGCACCCGCAGGGTACGCTCAGCCTCGGCGGAAAAGTCCACATGTCCGGGCGTATCCAGCAGCGTGATTTCCACATGTTCCAGTGGAAGTACCGCCTGTTTAGCGAAAATGGTAATTCCCCGTTCCCGCTCCAGTTCGTGGGTATCCAAAAAGGCATCTCTGTGGTCTACCCGTCCCAGCTTTTTCAGGCAGCCGCAGCAGTAAAGCATCCCCTCTGACAAGGTGGTCTTTCCCGCGTCTACGTGCGCCAAAATTCCAACGGCCAGCTTTTTCATTTCCGTCCCCATTCCGCAGCAAATTCGATTCACGCTGTTATGATATCATCTCTCACCGGCAGGATCAAGGCACTGGACATAACAGTACCCCCCCGTCACATATAATCTGTGATAGGAAGGGAGGGATCTCCATGAAGCTGCTTTTGATCCGCCGGAAGGTACTCACTGTCCTGGCCTGCGCTCTGGCCGCCGCGCTTATCTTTCTGGCCGTCAGCGCTCCATCCATCGCCGCTGCCCGTTCTGTCCCGCAGGCGGAGGAAGCCACACAGCCGCTGGAGTCCTGAGTACTCCAGCGGCTGTGCCCTTTATCTCAGCGCTTCTCACCACTGCGGTACCGTTCTTCAAATCCCTCTACGTCGGCCGCCCGACCGAATACCGCGGCTTCCATCTCCTTCGTATTTTCCCAGCAAAAAAGAGAGGCGGCTCTGATACAACGATCAGAGCCGCCTCTTTGTCTGTTTATGTGGCTTCTTTTTAAAGCCCGGGTTCAATACTCCGTCAGGCAATTGTCATGGAAGTGCTTGAGATTTTCCTTCATGTAAAAGTAGGCGTCTTCTTCATCATGGCTGCGGATTGCCTCCAAAATCATCTCATGGCCCACCATGATGGTCTGGCGGGACGGCTTGGTGGGATTCGGCACCTGCAGGCTGGTCTCCGGCGGTGCGTCGCACATAGAAATCAACAGCTCCACCATTGAGATCAGCACCGGATTTCGTGTGATGTCCGCCACCCGAAAATGAAAGGTCCGCAGGTCCTCCGTGGTCAAGGTGCCATCCCGCTCTTTCACATTGCACATGTGAATAATGCCCTCCAGATCCTCCACATCTTTTTTCGTGGCGATCCGCGCGGCCAAGGCAGCAATTTGGGGCTCCAGGAGTCGGCGGGCCTGTGTCGCATACTCAAAGTTGCTCTCGTACTGCTGAATTTTGGCTCGCATTCCTTCATTGAGGTAGCTGAAGTTATCCGAGATCACAATCGACCCCTTTCCCCGAATGGTCTGTATGATCTTCCTCTGGGATAGAATCTTCAGCGCCTCACGCACCGTCGTGCGGCTGACTTGAAACTGGGTGCACAGCTTGGACTCAGACGGGAGCAGCTCTCCCTTTCTGATGCTACCCGCCAGAATCATCTCACAGATCTGAGCCACTACGTCTTGGTACAACGTATTGTTCATCGCCTTTTCAAATATCGCAGCCATTGGCATGACACCCTGCTTTCCCTTGTGATGGCTTGAGGATATCATATATCAGCGAATTTTGCAACTCATCCTGCACACACCTCAGTCTCTGGAAAGTGCCCTGCGCATGGAGGCGCTCCGCTTGTCGGCCACATATTCCTCCTCCGGGCGGCAGGTAAGCGCCTTTGTGGGACAAATACGGACACAGGCGGGCTCCAACCCGTTTTCCTGCCGGACCTGACAGCCGTCGCACTTACGCATCTTGCCGGCTGCGGTGAAAGTGGGGGCCCCGAAGGGGCAGGCCATGGAACAGCTGTGACAGCCAATGCACAGGCTGTTGTCATAGACGGTGAGCCCCATCCCGTCCTTTCTCAGGCAGCCGGTGGGGCAGGCTGCAATGCAGGGGGCGTCGGCACAGTGCATACACCCCAGAGAGAGAAAGCCCAGCGCCCTCCCCTGTGATACAGGCTCTACAATTCCCACCGTACGAAAGAGCTCCTCTCCCGCCTCGGGGTGAATATCGTTCTGGTCCATGCAGGCCACGGCGCAGGCGCCGCAGGCCACGCATTTATCCATATCCAGGTCAAAAATCATCTTCATGGCCGCTCCTCCTCTCACAGCTTTCGGATATTGCAGACAGCCGATTTGAAGCCCGGGAAGCCAGAATAGGGATCCAGATCCCCGGCGGAGATCAGGGACGCCGCATCGGCCTCGGCGTAGGCGTGATACATGAAGACCTGCCCGGGGGCCACCATGGAGGTGGGGTTGGCCTTGACGCAGATAGATCCCTCGCCGCTGTACAGGCAGATATCGTCCCCCGCCTCAATGCCCAGGCGGGCCGCATCCTCCATGCTGATGTCGGCGGCGGCCTCCGGCCGCAGTGCCCTGGCCCAGGGCACCTTATGGAGCCGGCTGTGGAGGGCGTTTGGCACGCGCACGCCGGTCTGGAGAATAAAGGGATAGGTCTCGTCGGGCCGGCGGGCGGGCTCATAGTATTTGGGCAGGGGCTCCAGCCCCAGGGCGGGATCGCAGGAGGCGATGAGCTCGGAGTAGAGCTCGATCTTCCCGGAGGCGGTGTCGCACCCCCGCTCCAGATAACCGTAGGGCTTGGGCGGGCCCGGATTGGCCACCTTCACCGGCAGTTCGGAGGCGATCAGCGCCTCCACCGAGACGCCGCTGCCCTCCAGCACGTGCTCGATGCACGCCCGGTAGCCCGCGGACAGATAGGGATCGTCCAGCCCCATCCGGGCGGTGAGATCCTGGAGGATCCTGGCGTCGCTGCGGGACTCGTACAGGGGCTCGATTACCGGCGTGTAGTAGGCCGCGAAGCCGCCGGGATAGACCTTGAACTCCTCCCGCTCGAAAGAGGAGCAGGCGGGGAGCACCACGTCGGCCAGCTTGGCCGTGTCGGTGAGGAACAGATCCACGTCCACAAAGAAGTCCAGGGTGTCGATGGCCCTGACCAGGTACTCCGGATCGGTGAAGATGCGGTGGTTCATGCCGTGGGCGTAGATGGCCCGCACCGGATAGGGCTCCCCCTCCAGAATCTGGCGGGCCATATCACAGGCCTGCATCTGCGTCACCAGCCTGCTCCACACGGGGAAGCGCTTGGCGCCGATGCGGGCGGTGTCAAAGTCGGCGGGGGCCCGTTCTACGGCGAACTCCTCGTCCTCTGTATGGAAGCCCGCCCCCTGCTCGCAGAAGGTGAAGTCCAGCGGCTGGTTGCCGCCCGGCGTGTTGTAGTTGCCGGTGATGGCGGTGAGGGCGAAGATGGCCCGGGCGGTCTGGAAGCCGTTTGTCTGGTGGATGATGGAGGTGGGGTTGTTCTCCACCGACATGGGCTTGATGGTGGCGATCATATGGGCGGCGGCCTCGATATCCGCAGCGGGCACCCCGGTAATCCGGCTTGTCTCCGCCACATCCAGGGCGGTCACATAGGCGGCGTAGGGCTCGAAGCCGTGGACGTACTTCTCGATGTACGCCTTGTCATGCCAGCCGTTGCGGATGATAATACCGGCGATGCAGTTGGCCAGAAGGCCGTCGGTGCCCGGCTTCACCCGCAGGTGGAGATCGGCGTTGCGCTGGACGCCCGGGGTGATCCGGGGATCCACGCACAGCACCGTTCCCCCCCGGCGCTTGAAGGCGTCCACCCCGTTGGCCACGTTCCAGCGGGAGTAGTGGGTGGCGCTGCCCCAGCCCACAAAGAGCTTGGCCGCCGGCATGTCGGGCCGGGCGAATTTCCCGGTGTTGGTGAGCCAGGCCATGCGGCTGGCCGTGAAGCAGGCGCTGGACTCGGTGCCGTAGTTGACGCTGCCGAACACGTGGGCAAAGCGCTGGAGCATGAAGCGGTACCACTTGGTATAGCCGGTGTAGAAGGCCACGGCGTTGGGGCCGTACTTCTCCCTGATGCCCAGCAGCTTTTCAGCGATGAGATCGTAGGCCTCGTCCCAGGTGATGGGCGCGAACTCCCCGCTCCCCCGGGGACCCACCCGCTTGAGGGGCGTGCGGATCCGGTCCTCCCGGTAGATGTAGTTCCGGTTGCAGGAGCCCTTGGTGCACAGGACGCCGTCGTTCATGGGGTGCCCCTTGGTCCCCTCGATCTTGATTACCCTGCCGTCCTTCACATAGGCATCGATGCCGCAGTGGCACAGCGGGGTGCAGATGTCGCACATGGTGCGCTTAATGGTAATCCCGGTGTCCGGGCCGGGAATTTTGGCGGCGATTTTACGCTCCAGTTCCGTCATGCTCAAAACCTCCAACTGCGGCGATGATGCGGCCGGGCAGGCCGCTGCGCTGCAAAGTGAGACGGGCCACCGGGCCCATGGGCTCCTCCGGAGCGGTCAGGCGCTTGATGAGGAGTGCCTTGGCCGGTCCCGAGAGGGTGTGGTTGTCCAGAATATTGATGCACACGGGCCGGCCATCCCTCACTACGGCATCAAAACGCCAGCCCTCCCGGGGATGAATATATGTCATGCGCTCTCCCTCAGCCCGGTTATCCCCCAGGCCGATGAAATCCGTGTCCCAGTAGTGGGTAATGTTGTGGATGAGATTTCCCTGATACCTGCTGTCGTTGCCGGCAATATTGGCTCCCGCCGTCTCCCCCTGCATCGCGGCGTTTGCCCATAGTCCTACGGACATGGAATTGCCTGTGACCAGTTCCCGCGTCTCACAGCAGTCCCCTGCTGCATAGATATGGGGCCTGCTGGTCCGCATATGGTCGTCTACCTTCAGGGCCCGGCCAACCTCCAATTCCTCCCGATCCACCAGCTCCAGGCAGGGGCGGGTCCCCATGCAGAAGAATACGGCTCCGCCGGTATACGCCGATCCGTCGGCAAAGTGGGCCGTAATCCCCGTTTTTGTCCGCTCCAGGGAAGAAAGGGCTCTTCCAAACAGAAGCTGCACCCCCCTGCTGCGGAGCCTGCCGTGAATCTCCTCCGAAACCTCCGGCAGTGCAGCCAGAGGGAAGATCCGATCGGCCAGGTCGGCCAGAGCCACCGGAATACCACGGTTCCGCAGCGCCTCCACCACCTTGATGCCCACCATGGACGCCCCCACTACCAGGGCGGAGGAAATAAGTCCTTTCTCCAAGGCGAAATGCAGTTTCTCCGCATCGTCTACGGTCCGCATGGCGTAGACGCCCTGCTCCGGGAGACCGGGAATCGGCGGAATCAAGGCTCTGGCACCGGTGGCAATCACGATATCGTCGTACTGCCGCGCGGTGCCGTTCTCCAGTATCAGCGCTCTTTCGTCAGCCCGCAGCCTTACAACCGGTGTGTTGGCAAAGAGCCGGATCCCCAGCTCCCTGACTACCTGTTCCCTGCTTCCAAAGGGAAAAAGCGCCTCCCTGGCAATACGACCCGAAGCATAATAAGTGGTCAGCATCGGATTGCTCGGCCCATCGTCCGTGGTGGAATAAACGTGTATTTCCTCTCCCGGACAGCGGATGCTGAGCGCCCGTGCGGCGTGGTACCCCGCACTGCCGAAGCCAACAATCGCTACTCTGCCCACAGTATTTCTCCCCTTTCCTGAACACCGCGGGTCGCGGGTATTCATCAGTATTTTATCACAAGTATTCTTTAGATACAACACAAAAAGAAAAATATCGATTTCCCACAATGTATGGCAAATTTTTTGTATATATTGTACAATTTTTATTTTATACCCCCTTTTTTATTGCGCACACAGTCAAAAGCATGTATAATACAACCGTCAAAACATGTATCTTATTTAGATATATGTTTTGCGCAGTTCCATTGAGAGAGGGAACCCAGCGAACCGAATAGAAGGAGGAATTGAATATGGCAGAACTCACCGCAAGTACCAAGAGCAGACTTACCACCCGAAACCTGGCCATTGTTATCATCACTGTCGTCATCTATTTTTTGATCACGGCAATCCCGGCCCCCGAAGGACTGGGACAGCCCGGCTTAAAAGCCATTGCGCTGATGATCTGCGCGTTGATCTTCTGGATCTTCGATGTGATGCCCATTGGTGTAACTGCGCTGCTTTTCACCGTACTCCAGCCCATTGTGGGGACGGTAAACCCCAACTCCATGGCGGCCAACTTCATGCCCACCACCTTTTTCTTCAGCGCAGCCTGCTTCCTCATCGGTCAGGCCCTGTTGGAGACCGGGCTGGGCAACCGCGTGGTGCTGGGACTGTTGAAAATCGCCAAGAACCGGCCCAAGCGCCTGCTGTTTCTGCTGATGTGCGTCACCTCCCTCATCTCCTTTGTCATCGCTAATCTGGCCCTGTCAGCCATGATGGTGCCGCTGCTCATCAAGATCTTCAAGGCCAATGACATGCAGCCCGGCAAGAGCAATTTTGCCAAGGCCTGCCTGATCGGTGTACCTATCGCCATCTCCATCGGCGGCTGCGCCACCCCTGCCGGCGCTCTGCCCAACTATCAGGCCATGGCCCTGGCCGCCGAGATCAGCGGCGAGGCCATCACCTTCGGCCAGTGGTTCACCTATGGCGCTCCTCTGGCCATCATCCTGACTCCTCTGGCCTATCTGGTTGTGGTGAAGATCTTCAAGCCCGAGGTAGAACTCCTCAAGAGCGCCGACCTGGAGGCCGAGTATCAGTCCCTGGGCAAGATGTCCTTTAAAGAGTGGGCCTTCATCGTCATCTTCGCCCTCCTCATCGCCTCCTGGTTCCTCACCGACATCGCCATGCCCGTCTCCGCCATGGTGGCCTGCGGCGTCTTCTTCATTCCTAAACTGGATATTCTGGACGGCAAGAGCTTCAATAAAGCCATTAACTGGAATGTACTGATGCTGATCTGCGGCTCCACCGGACTGGCAATGGCTATCTTCCAGACCGGTGCGGCGGCCTGGATTGCCAACACCGTTCTGGCCCCCTTCACCTCCACCAGTCCTATCCTCATGATCGGTATGATCGTCTTCTTCGCCATCTTCATGCACATTCTGATCCCGGTTAACCCCTCCATGGTCTCGGTCTTTGTGCCCATTGTAGCCCTCTTTGCCCCCACCATGGGTCTGCCGGTGGCCACTCTGGTGCTGCCCCTGGCCTACGCCGTCAACTGCGCCCTCATCCTGCCCTTTGACCCGGTCTTCGCCCTTACCTACTCCTCCGGGTACTACTCCATGCGGGATCTGCCCAAACCGGGCATTCCCATCTCTATCATCTGGGTCTTTGTGGGCACCGCAGTGATGCTCTTGGCGCTTTAGCGCTTCCCCGCTGCATCAGAGTCTCTTCTGAAGCGGCGCGCTCGGACGCAGTCAGGTGTTGGTTCCGCAAAAAAGCTATGGAGAATTGCCTTGTCAGCAATTCTCCATAGCTTTTTCATCCGTACGTTCCGCAATCCCCCGCTCTTCTCAGATCCTTCGCCCCCGGCTCATGCCGCTTCGCAAAGGGCGGGGCGCAGGCCTCCCCACCGCTGCCGGAATTCGATCCTTAGCGGTTCTCGCGCTTATTCACCATTGACAGATATCGATAAATACTGGCCTCTGAACAGGCGAGTTGAGCCGCTACATCGCTCACCGCTCCTTTAATCAAAAATGTTCCGCGCCGATCCAATTCCTCCACCACAGCAATTTTCTCCTCCTGCGTCAGCCGATCTGCGGATACATTGGAAACCAGATCAGATATGATCGCGTGGGTCATATCGCTTACATTCCGGTGAAATCTCTCTACGGGAGCAGCCTGCTGAGGGCACTCCCAAATCTCTTCCGGAGAAAGCCTGCCGAGTGCGAGCACACTTCTTCCCAATGATTCATACGCCTGGACGTCGACATTGACGCACAGCATCCCCAGCAGGACGCTTTCCTTCCGGATAAACCACGTGGAGGAGCGCAAGCGCCTGCCATCCTTGGTGCGTCCTTCATAATTGACATGGTAAGGCTCTCTCTTCCAGGCCTCCTCCGATATAATGCGCAGTGCATGGTCAGTCAGCGGATCACCCACCTGCCGGCCGCTGACATGCCCATTTACGATGGCCAGAATAGACTGTGTACTCACGTCCTGCAGCACAATTTCCCAGTGTCGGGGGCATACGTTTCCAAGAAAATGTACCAGTTCAACATATACTTCCAATCCTTTTTCCATAGCCATCTCCAAGTATTTATCATTTTTATTATTATACAGTATTTAAATTAGAATTACAATTTAAAATAAAAATTATTTATAATAATTTTTTCTTAACAAAGCAAAAATTTTGTGCTATACTGTTTCCAACACTTTTTGAGAAAGGGTTGAGCTCTATGGCTATGACCAAACAGATTTTGTCTTCTCCCAATGCCCCAGCCGCCGTTGGGCCCTATTCGCACGGGATTTCGGCTACAGGCAACATCATCTGCATCTCCGGTCAGCTCCCAATAGACCCCGCTACCGGCCAATTTGCACAGGGCGGCATCCGCGCCCAAACCCGGCAATCACTGACAAACCTGCGTGCAATCCTCAGCGAGGCCGGCGCCGATCTGTCCAACGTCATCAAAACTACGGTATTTTTAAAAAGCATGGATGACTTTTCCGCCATGAACGAGGAGTACGCCTCCTTCTTTCGCTCTGCTCCTCCCGCCCGGTCTGCCTTCGAGGTGGCCCGTCTTCCAATGGACGCCTTAGTGGAGATTGAAGCAATCGCCGTGGTATAATCACCAGGCAGCCCCTCGAGAAGGACGCTTCCTCCCGCAGACAATGTGGCTGCTGATACAGGCCATGTCACACCTCTTCTCTATTTTCGCCACAGATAAAAGCAAACTCACAACAACAGGAACAGTCCTTGAAGAAATGCCCCCGGCGCAGGTCTCCGGCCTGCGCCGGGGGTTATTTTAAACGTTAAGGCGGCGGCATTCGATTTTCTCTCTTCAATAATGTGCTGCAAACCTGCCCGCCGAGTGGAAACAGCTCACAGCTTGTTGTATTTAATATTATAATAAGTTTTAACAATTTACAAGTAAAGCAATGTGCATTTTTGTTTTATCGCTTGGTAAATGTATTAAGTTTTTAAGTAATTATCAATATATTACAGTCGTTTTGCCCAATTTAAAATGGCATTTTTGTTTATTCATATAAATTTTTTTCATTATAATATTTTTTATTGCATTTTTAACTTGTCTTACTTATAATGAACTCGCCCAAACTTATATTGAAATATAATAAGTCAAGCAAAAGCTAATATCACCTGCAGGTAAAGCAAATGCTCCACATTTCTGTAGAAAGGTTGTGGCGCTCAAATAGCATCGAAGCTGTTTATAAATACCTATAAGAATAAACCTGAAGGCCTTAACGATAAGTTTTGCATTATATCGTCGATCAATGTGCCATACGGCAGATATGTCAGGAGGTGAGCGCCAGAGTATCAAACGGCCAAGTATAATGAATTAAAAGAGAGGGGCATATATCTATGAATAACAAAAGCGGAACAGCAATATCGTCTAAAAAAGCCATGGGGGGATGGGCGTTCCTGCCTTTCCTAATTCTGATTGGTATCGTTATCGCAAAGATCCTCGTAAATGCTGCAACTGGAACTCCTCAGACCGGAAATAGTTTTCCCATTACTGCAGTTGTGCTAATTGCAACGGTCGCCAGTTTCTTTATTGGCAGTAGGGGCGACAAGGTCTCAAACCGAGTAGATGCATTTAGTAAGGGCGCCGCCAATCCCACCACTCTAATGATGGTAGTCATCTTCCTGTTAGCCGGCGTTTTCACCTCGGTTAGCCAGTCCATGGGCGGTATAGAGTCACTGAGCAATTTCCTGCTGCAGTTCATTCCGAAGAATATGATTTATGCAGGGCTTTTGTTTGTAACGTCCATCGTCTCCTTTTCCATTGGTACTTCTGTAGGTACTGTCACCGCCATGGTTCCTATCGCTGTCGGATTAGCCAATCAGGCAGGTCTGGACGTTGTTATCGCCGTCTCGGCCGTAGTAGGCGGCGCCAGCCTCGGAGATAATCTTTCCTTTGTATCCGATACCACTATCGCAGCCACCCGTGGCTTAGGCTGTGAAATGAAGGACAAATTCAAGTTCAATATCATGCTGGTCATTCCCGCTTTGATCATCGCCCTCATTATCTACGGCGTACTAGGCACCTCCGCCGCCGGTGGAGCGGCCCCCGAGATCGGAAGCTACAACATCATTAAAATGCTGCCTTATTTCTATATTATTGTGGTTGCTGTTGCCGGTATGAATATCATGACTGTACTCACCACCGGTATTATCTTCTCTGCTCTTGTTGGCTTCTGTTTCGGCGATTTCACCGTTATGAGCTTTATGTCTGCTGTGGGTGCCGGCATGACCAAGATGAGCAGCACCATCTTCATTTCCCTTCTGTTCCAGGGTATGATGGGCGTCGTCGCCTATAACGGAGGCATTGATTGGCTCATCAACAAGCTGACCAGCAACATCAAAACAGCCAAGGGCGCGCAGTACAGCGTTGCCGCTCTGGCCTTCCTGCTGGGCGCTCTGATCCGCAGCACCAGTGCCATTATTGTGGCCGCCCCGCTGGCCAAAACCATCACCGAGCCCTACAAGGTCGATGCCCGCAGGACCGCCAGCCTTTTGGACATCTTTGCCACCATGCAGAACGGCGTTGTTTTCTGGGCCGGTCTGACGGTGGACGCCTCCTCCCTGGCAGACGGCGTGGATCCTGTGAGTTTGGTCCGGTTCGCTATTTACCCGATTTGTATTGCGGTCATTACACTACTGTCTATCCAGTTCAACCTCTTCCAACGCAAAGATAAGGCCGTTTCTTAGACAATAACCGACCGAGTCAGTGATATTTGGAGCATTGGAGAATAGCTGTTATGAATTATGATTTTGATAATGTAATCTCGCGCAAAGGAACCGGTTCCATTCGCTGGGATACCGTAGAAGAGAAGTATGGCGAGCCCGATCTTATCCCATTGACCACCGCAGATATGGATTTTCCAGCCGCTCCTCCCATACAAGAGGCCATCAAGCGGGCGGCCGACTTCGGTATTTTCGGATATACGCGCGCGACAACATCCTACTACGAAGCGGTCATCGAGCGTTTTTCTCAAAAATGGAACTGGAATATCCAGCGCGACTGGATTCTCCACAGCCCCGGCGTCGTGGGGGCTGTAGCCTACTGCATACAGGGCATGACCAGCCCCGGAGACGGCGTGGTGCTCCCAACTCCTATGTACCACCCCTTTGCCCACCTCATCGAGGACAACGGGCGGACCATTCTGCGCAGCCCGCTGCTGCAGACAGGGGAGCGCTTTGTCCTGGATTTTGCATCGCTGGAGCGTCAGCTCGCCCATCCCAAGGCCAAGCTTATGATCTTCTGCAATCCTCACAACCCCATCGGGCGCTCATGGACGTACGAAGAACTGCATCAGGTCTGCGCGCTATGCCTCAAGTACGGCGTGCCGCTGATCTCCGACGAAATTCACTGCGACTTTGTTTTCCCCGGGCACTCGTTTACCTCTGCCGCCGTACCCATGCAGAAATTAGGAGGGCTGGAGCATCTCGTCGTCTGCTCCTCCGCCAGCAAGTCCTTTAATCTCGCCGGGCTCCAGACTTCCAATATCATTATCCCGGGAGAACAGCTGCGCAAGAAATTTGCCAGGGTTTTGACCAATCAGCACATGATGGAGCTGAACATGCTCGGCCCCATCGCCACCGAAGCCGCCTACCGCTATTGCGACGACTGGCAGGCACAGCTGCTGGCATATCTGGACAAAAACCGCCGCTATATCATAGACTTCCTCCGCTCCCATACACCCGAGCTGATCCCCATTCCCCCGGAAGCGACGTACATGCTCTGGATCGACTGCCGAAATCTGCGTCTCAGCGACGAGGACCTTGAGGCCCTGTTTGTCCACAGAGCAAAGGTCGGCCTGAATATGGGCAGCTCGTTTGGTCCCGAGGGCTCCGGCTTTGTCCGCTTAAACTTCGCCAGCCCCCTGCAGATAATCAGCGATGCCATGGGCCGCATAGAAACGGCCATCACTGCTCTTCGCTCCAGCGGTTTTGCGTCATAAACAGTTTCTCCCCCTTTTTGACGTACATCCGCAAAAAGCTTCTGTCCGCACACAGGTGCGGACAGAAGCTTTTATCTGCTAATGAAGGCTGCGCCGGGGAGAGAGAATCTCAAAGCCCGTCTTTTCATTGATTGTGCCGAAAATACCGCGTGGGGCAATGAGGATGACCACCACAGCGATGAGGCCCAGAATGATCATGGACCAGCCAGGGAAGTTATACAGGTACTGGGTCAGCAAGACGTAGAGGATGGCGCCGATGATGGGGCCTTCCATAGTGCCGCTGCCGCCGATGATGACCATAAATGTCATGGCTACCGTCCACTGGATAGAGAAGCCGGCGGAGGGGACGATGTAGCCCTGTACCATGTACATGACGCCGCCGGCCAGGCCGGTAAAGAAGCAGGCGATCATGTAGCACTTGATCTTGGTCTTGTAGATAGGCACACCCATGGCCTCGGCGGCGCCTGCGCTGTCCCGGATGGCCATGAGGGCCAGGCCGGTCTTGGAGCGCATGAGGCACAGGACCACCAGCACAGCCACCACACCCAGTGCCATGGCGGTGTAGTAGATCTGGGTGCCCGAGAGCTGATAGACGGTGGAGATGCCAATGCCCTGGGCGTAGCGCACGAACTTCCAGTTGGAGAAGGCGATGAGCAGGGCCTCAGCCACCACCCAAGAGCCAATGGCAAAATAGACGCCGGTCATCTTGAAGAGGGCCGGAGAGACCGCCAGGCCGAAGAGCACCGAGAACACGGCACCCATGAGGATGGCCACATAGATATTGATGCCGTAGTTTACCGAGAAGACGGCCAGACAGTAGCCGCCGATGCCGATAAATGCCTGCATCCCCAGGGAGAGGAGGCCAGCGTACCCCCCCATCAGGTTCCACATCTGCCCCATGGCCATGTAAATAAAAATCAGGCTCAGGATGGAGAGCATGTTGCTGGAGCCAAAGGCCGGCAGCACAAGCAGCACCACGAGGATGATAATTCCGACGATGAGGCCGATGGGAGATTTCTTCCCGGTCCGGTTCAAAAGGGTCATAGTACCATCACTTCCTTGTATTATAGAGTAGTAGTTATTAGAGCCCCTCTCCAAGGGCTGTGCTACACTGTAAAGGATGCTGTGGATTGGTGATCACCTCCTACCACAAGATGGTTCTCGAAAGGTTCCAACCACAGCCCTTTGCAGTTTTGTTAATCAGTTAAATACCGCCAGACGGTTTATGTGGAACAAGGCTACAAAAGCAAAGTGTTCTGTGGAACAGCATCACAAATTTACCGTTGGAGGTTTTTGAAATGGTCGTTTCCGTTGGTATCGATGTGGCAAAGGACAAGCATGACTGCTTTATCCAGAGTTCTGAGGGCGAAGTCCTGGCGGATGTGTTCACCATCTCTAACAATATGGATGGCTTCCATACGCTGCTGGAGAAGATTCAGGCCTGTACCACACCTCAGGACAAAATAAGAGTAGGGCTTGAGGCAACCGGGCATTACAGCTACAATCTGCTGGGGTTTCTTTTGGACAATGGTCTGGCCACCTATGTCTTGAATCCCTTACGCACAAATCTCTACCGAAAAAGTCTCAGCCTCAGAAAGACCAAAACCGATCGGGTAGATGCACGAACGATTGCGGCTATGCTGTTATCCGATGCAGGCCTCAAACCCTACACGGATACAGCATACCACAACGAGGAACTAAAGTCACTCACCAGATATCGTTTTGACAAAGTAAAAGAGCGCGCCAAGCTGAAAAGCTCGGTTTCCAGACTGGTCTGCATCCTGTTTCCTGAGTTGGAGAAGCTGGTTCCATCGCTCCACATGGCCTCTGTCTATGCCCTGCTGGAGGAATTTCCGGGAGCCAAACAGGTTGCCGGAGCACACCTGACAAGCCTCAAATCTCTTTTGGAGAAGGCCTCTAAGGGCCGTTACAAGCGAGATATGGCATTGTCAATTCGGGATACTGCACGAATGTCCATTGGTTCCAGGATGCCTGCCAAATCTCTGGAATTGCAGCATACCATCCGGCTCATTCGGGAACTGGATGCTGAAATCCATGAAATTGAAGCTGAGATTGAGACCATGATGGACGAGATCCGGTCTCCCATCATGACCATCCCCGGCATTGGCTGCCGCATGGGCGCCATGATCCTGGCTGAAGCGGGGGATCTGTCACGCTTTGACTCTCCGGACAAGCTGCTGGCTTATGCTGGTATGTCACCGTCTACTTACCAGTCCGGACAACTGAACAACTGTTACCCACACATGGAGAAACGGGGCTCCAGATATCTGCGTTACGCACTTTTCAACGCCACCAAGTATGTCTGCCTTTGGGACCCAACCTTTGCCGCTTATCTCGCAAAGAAACGGGCAGAGGGCAAGCACTACAATGTGGCCATCTCCCACGCAGCCAAGAAGTTGGTGCGGCTTATCTTCGCCATGGAGAAATCCAGGCAGCCCTATTGCTCAGCGGCTTGAGCTAACTATTTGACTGGATAGCAGGGGTCTGATAAGACCTCAGCTTTGCTATACCCTTTTTTGAATCATCTGGCCGTGAGCGCTTCCACTCATTTTGAGGGTTGACTTTTAATAGTTAATCTTTCTGCTTACTTGCGGGCGCCGGAGACCAGGAGGCCGTTGGGACGGACCGCCAGGATGACCAGCAGGACGATATAGGCGATGAGCATCTGGACGCCGGATCCAAAGAAATAGCCGCCCAGGAGCTGAGCCACCCCCAGCACCACGCCGCCCAACAGAGTGCCGATGAGGCTGCCCATGCCGCCGATGACCACCACGCCGAAGGCAATGATGAGGTAGGACGTGCCGGAGGCGGGATTGAAGGTAAAGGTGGAACCCACCAGGGCGCCGGCAATGGCGGCGGTAACCATGGCGATGATCATGGCATAGCTATAGGCCCGCTTGGTATTCACACCCATGAGTTCTGCGGCCATGGTGTCGTTGGAGGTAGCCCGGATGGAGCGGCCGAAGTTGGTCTTTTGCATGATATAGCTCAGCACCGCAATGACCACCAGGCCTACAATGAAGCTGAACAGATAGATGCCCGAGATGGACAGCACCTTCGTGGAGAGCACGTTGGTGGAGGCCAGAGAATTGGGGATGGACTTGTAGTCGGCGCTGAAGAGTTTCAAAATCAGGTTGGATAGAAAGATGGACACACCGAATGTGACCAGCAGAGCTGGCTCGGAACCCTTGTCCAGCACCCGGTTGACCAGGCAGTTCTGTACCACAAAGCCTATGATCGCCATGATGACCACCGAGATAATTACCGACAGGAACAGCGGCAGGCCGCTGGTGGTAGTAAGCAGCATGGTGATGTAGGTGCCCAGAATCATCAGGTCGCCGTGGGCCAGGTTGGTCAGGCCCATAATGCCGAAGACCATGGACATACCGATGCCGATGATGGCGTAGAGCCCGCCCAGCAGGACGCCCTGGATCAAACACTGTAACATAAAAGCAGCAACTCCTTCCCTAGTGTGCGAACTTGTTGATGCCGAAGTAGGCGTCGTTGACCTCTTCCGGATCCAGCTCGCTGGACTTGCCCTCCATCACGACCCTGCCCTCCAGGATCACATAGGCGTAGTCCGAATGTTTGAGGCTCCGGTTTACATCCTGCTCTACGATCATCAGGGTGACTCCGGTATCCGCAATCTCCCGCAGTTTGGCATAGATGTCTTTGATGACCACAGGGGCCAGACCCAGGGAGATTTCGTCACAGAGAAGGAGCTTAGGCTCCATCATAATGCCCCGGCCGATGGCAAGCATCTGCCGCTGACCGCCCGAGAGGAAGGTCGAGAGCTGATTCTTCTTCTCTTCCAGCACGGGAAAGAGCTTATAAATTTTATCCAGGCGCTCCAGGCGCTCCTTGTTGGACTTACAAAGGTAGGCCCCCATGAGCAGGTTATCCTGAACCGTCATTTTTTCAAAACAATGGCTCCCCTCAGGGCTCATGGTGAGACCGGCGGCGGCAATTTTACTGGGCTTGAGCCCGCCGATGTTCTTTCCCATAAATTCAATGCTGCCCTTGCTGGGCCTGTTGATGCCGCAGATGGTCTGCATAATGGTGGACTTTCCTGCGCCGTTAGCTCCAATGAGAGCTACGATGGTCCCCTCCTCCACCTTCAGGCTGACGCCATTGATGGCCTGGAAATCGCCATAGCGCACATCTAAATCCTTGACTTCCAGCATGCTCATCAGTCCTCGTCACCTCCCATGTAGACTTCCTTCACCGCATCGGAGTTCATGACCTCCAGCGGAGTACCGCAGGTCACATCCACACCGTTTGCCAGCAAAAGCACCCGGTCGGTACCTTCCAGCATAGTACGGATGATATGCTCAATCCAAATCACCGACAACCCCTGACTCTTCACGGTCTGACCAGCTGAATGACAGTCTCCACCTCGGATTCGGTCAGGCCTCCGCCCACCTCGTCCAGCAGGAGAACCTTGGGGTTGGTGGCCAAGGCCCGGCCAATCTCCAGCCGTTTGCGATCCAGCAATCCCAGCTTTGAACCAAACCAGGTCAGCTTGTCCTGAAGGCCGATGGTCTCGGCCACCTCATGGGCCCTGACTTTGGCCTGTTTCTCTGTCATCCCTGCGCCATACACGCCGCCTACCATGATATTTTCAAAGACCGTCATCTTCTCGAAGGGCCGGGGCACCTGAAAGGTGCGGCCAATCCCCGATTTGCAGCGTTTGGTGATATCCTCATTGGTGATGTCTTTTCCCTGGTAAGTAACTGTGCCCTTGGTGGGCTTCAGGATGCCGGTCAGGATGTTCAGCATCACGGTTTTTCCGGCGCCATTTGGGCCGATAACCCCCAGAACTTCGTTCTCCTGGAGCTCAAAGTTGACAGACTTGAGCACATCGTTGCTGCCGAAGGAGATCCCCAGATCCTTTACGCTTAGAATCGTACTCAATGGAACAACCTCCATACTCTCAATGATGGTGCGGGGAGAGGCGAACCCCCTCACGCCTTGTTAGAACGGCGCCGACGGGGCGCATCTCTCTCCGCACCGCCGCCGGGCGGCCGCCGCTAGGGCGGCCGCCCGGCCTTCAGTGCGCTTTAAAATATCGGTCAGTTACCCATTAGCGAGTGCTGTGGGGCAGGGTCTTCAGCTCCCCGGTAAGCGGGCACTCGGGAATCTGGGTGTTCAGAACAATCTTCTGGACATAGCCGCCGTCCTCGTAGACCCACTGGCCGATGACCAGATTCATAACCGACACATGCTCGTCATTGTACTGGACATTGCCGATACAGGTGTCAAGATTGGTGGCCGCAGTGGCCTCGATAATTTTCTGAGGATCCAGGGAGCCGGCACGCTCCAGAATGTCCACTAAAATCTCCACATTGGCATACTTGTAGCCCATGGTGGCGGGGGCGGGCTCATTATATTTTGCCGTCCACCAATCTCCCAGCTCCTTGGAGGTCTCCCCCGTGATGGAGGAGACAAAGGGGTGATCAGGTGTCCACCAGACCTCGGATACCAGGCCGTCACAGATGTCGGTACCGCCAGCCACTGCCTCCACATCGGCCACAAAGAGGGTGGCCTTGGCAATGGTGCAGAGCTTGGGCACATACCCCTGCTGGTTGCACTGCTTCCAGAAGGTGGAGAAGTCGGGGGTAATCATAACGCCCATCAGGATGTCGCACTCGGCATTCTTCAGATCATTGATAATGCTGGTATAGTCGGAAGTGCCGGAGGTAAACCGGCCGGGATCCACCACGGTATAGCCGCGGCTCTCGGCAAACTCAGCGATGGCGCCGGACATCTCGATACCCTCGGCGTCATTGGCAGCCAGAATGCCCACTGTTTTGTTGGAGTCAATGGCATCCCAGGCGTCCGCAAAGCAGGACAGCTCGTTCTCGGTGTTGAAGCCTGCGTGATAGGAGTAGGTATAAGGGCCGTTGGCGGCCCAGGCGTCGGCGGGAGTATCCACAGAGATGCAGGGAATACCGGCACGCTCACAGGCCGCAGAGACGGGGTTGACGGTGTCGGCGGTATGAGAGGTGATCATGACATCAATGCCGCTCTCATTGAGGAGCTTTGTGGCGCCCTCAGAGGCCTTGGTGGTGTCGGACTCGGAGTCCACCATCACGAAGCGCACGGGCAGCTTCTTGCCATACTCCTCCAGATAGATACCCCCGTCGGCATTGATAGACTCAATGGCGTATTCCTCTACATCCAGGGAGCCCTTGCCAAAGGAAGCCAGCGAGCCGGTCATGGGAGCTACGCGGCCCACGACGATCTCGGTCTTTTCGGCGCCGTTGGAACTGCCGCCGGAGGGGGTGCTGGCGGCGCCGCCGCTGTTGGATCCGTTTCCACTGCCGGAACAGCCAGACAGGATTATCCCGCCCATCAAGGCTGCAGCTGATACCAGGGAAACCGCTTTCAAGAGACGTTGATTCACGTTTGAAAACCTCCTTCAATTTAGAAGTATCAAATGATACTCCCGCTGAGACCTCGTTGTCTCGTTGCTCTCACTTTAAAACCTCAACCTTAAAGAATCCTGAACTTCGGCTTAATGAACGGTTAAACCAGAAAAAAACGCTCCATTTTGTAGTTTCAAACAAAACAGAGCGTTTTATTTTAGTTAATATGCCATCTGCCCCAAATTTAAAGTACCATTTTTGGCTATTTTGTCATAATTCTTTCACGAATTCCCGCAGAAGTTCCCCGATTGGGCAGCGTCACCAGGAACTCTGTCCCCTTTGGCTGGTTGCGCCGAACCTTAATCCTGCCCCGATGCCGCTCAGTGATGAGGCTGGCAATATAGAGCCCCAGACCACTTCCATCCTTAGTAGCCCGCGCCTTTTCGTCGCGGTAAAAACGGGTAAAGACCTTGTCCATCGCCTCTTCACTGATGCCGATACCGGTGTCCTTCACCGAGATGGTCACCTCATTCTCCCCACCGGTGACGGCAAGTACAATGGCATCCCCCTCTTCGGTATACTTTACGGCATTTTCCAGCAGAAGGCCCAGCAGCTGACCTATCAGCTTCTTATCTGCCCAAAGGCTCAGGCCAGGTGTAACCCGAATCTGTAGCGTTTTTCCCCCGCTCTCAGCCTGAAAGAGATAGGGCTCGGCATAGTCCCGAACAAAATCCTCCAGCCGGAAGAGGTCATAATTCAGGTGCATTTCTGCCGACTGAAGGCTATCCATCGACAGCATGTCCGAGGTCATGCGCCGCAGCCGGGAGGTTCCGGATAGGGACTGAAGAACCAGCTCGCTGTGGTCCAAAATCCGATCTCCCGGATTTTGGAGGAGGAGCTCCAGAGAGTTGTGGATAACCGCCAGGGGGGATCGCAGTTCGTGGGATGCGAAGGAAATGAACTCATCCTGTTTATCCCAGGCATCGGTCATCGCCCGGACCAGCAGATGGACAATAAACCAGCTGGCCGCTACCGACACCACCAGAACAATGACCATGCCCTTAAGCAGGGAATCCCGGATCAGCACCAGGGATGCCGCGATATCAGTGACATCAGTGGCCAGCTGGATATAGTGCACGGTTCCACGGGCATCCTCCGCCTCCAGGGTATGGGTGCGATAGATCAGCTTCTGCCCATTGCGGTAAAATGCCTTGTTCAGGGTGTGGCCCGCGTCTTCCGGTGAGAAACTCAAACTGTACAGGTAATCGAAGTAGGTCAGGTAAGTTGAGTTTGTGATATTCCCCTGTTCGTCCCGCATGACGATGAACATGCGATAGTTGATGATGTGGCTGCCATTGCCCGTATAGACAATATTCCGTCCCGCCAGAAAATTTTCGATGGAGGAGTCGATGTTTTCCCGGATCATCTTACTGGCGTCAGAAAAGCCGCGATCCACCTCTTCATATAAAGTAGTAGAGGCGCTTTGGTAAACAGAATAGCAAAAGGCGGCAAAGCAGCCCAGAAAGATCAGAATCAGGAGGATCATATACTGAAGACGCTTTTTAATTAAAATGGTCTTTCTATTCATAGAGCTCACTGTCATCGGTAAGGATATAGCCGAGCCCCCGCACCGTCTTCAGGTACTTATCGTAACCATACTCCTTGAGCACCTTGCGTACCTGGCTTGCGTATACCTCTACCACCGAAAAGCTGGTGGAGGAAAAGAACCCCCACACCCGCTGAAAAATCCGCTCCTTATGCAGTATGATGTTTTTATTGCTTACCAAATATTCCAACAGGTCAAACTGCTTTCCATGAAGATCCAGCTTCTCCCCCCGGATGGAGGCAACTCGGGTACTTAAATTGAGGGTAAGCTCCAGAAAGCTCAGGGTATTTCCTTCCTTATATCCCGTCTTGCTGCGGCGGACCAGAGCCTCCTGGCGGGCCTGCAGTTCATCAATATCGAACGGTTTTGCCAGATAATCGTCCGCGCCCGACTTGAGCCCCTTTACTTTATCGGCCACTTGATCCAGCGCAGTCAGAATCAGGATGGGCACCGTCACGCCGTTGGAACGGACTTCCCGGGTCACGTCGTAGCCGTCCATATTGGGCATCATCACATCCATGATTACCACGTCATACTCATTGTGCAGAATCTTTTGCAGGCCCTCCCGGCCGTCGTAGGCCTGCTCCACCTCGAACAGATGCTTAATACTCTCGCAGATATTGCCCGACAGCACACGGTCGTCCTCCACCACCAATGCCTTCATGATACACCTCCCCATCAGGAATCCTGCCTGTGCGGCTTTCATCATAGCATATCCAGGGCGAAGAAGCAATTTGCCAGCAAAATATTTTCTCCTGCCGGAATATCCGGGATAGAAAAAACGGCAGGGCGCCGGTTTACAACCATCAGCGCCCTGCCGCTTGCGGTTCAAATGCAGTGACAGCAGGCAAAGTGTCCTGGAGAGATCTCCCGCATCTGCGGGGCCTCCTGGGTACAGATATCCGCTTTAAAGGGACAACGGGGGTGAAACGGACAGCCGGAAGGCTTATGTAGTGGACTTGGAATCTCTCCCACCGATTTAATCTTCTGCGGCTTCAGCTTCTCCTCCTCGTCGCTGAGCACCGGGATGGAAGCCAGGAGCATCTGCGTATAGGGATGGCGGGGATTCTCGAAAAATTCCGCCGTATCGGCGTATTCACAGATACTGCCCAGGTACATGACGGCCAGCCGGTCGCACATGTTGCGTACCAAACAGAGGTTATGGGTAATAAAGAGATACGACAGGTTATTTTTTCGCTGGAGCTCGATAAGCTTATTGGTAATCTTGGCCTGAATAGATACGTCAAGGGCGGAGGTGGGCTCGTCCAGGACAATAAACTCGGGATTGGCCGCCAGGGCCCGTGCTACGCACACGAGCTGCTTTTCTCCGCCGCCAATCGCCCGGGGATATTTATCCAGATAGTGAACCGGCAGACCAACCTGCTCCAGAACCCCCTTGATACGGCTCTCAACTTCCGCGTTGGACAGGCGCTTCTCTGCGTACAGTTCAATAGGCACGGAGAGGATCTGCCGGATGGTTTTGCGGGGATTCAGGGATCCGCCGGGGTCCTGAAACACCAGCTGAATCTTTTTCTTGAGCGCAGGCTCCCTGGATTTGCTGGAGCGGCTGATGTCGATATCTCCCTGAAATGTAATGGAGCCCGCGGTAGGACCGTATGTTCCTACCAGCATAGAGCCAATGGTGGATTTTCCGGAGCCGGACTCCCCTACCAGTCCAAAGTTCTCCCCTTTACGGATGTCAAAACTCACCTTGTCCACGGCGGTCAAGGTTCCAAACTTTGTTCTGAACTGCTTGGTGAGCTCTTTAATCTGTATCACGTTGTCGCTCATACCGCCCCCTCCTCTCCCGGGTGGTGACAGGCTACCTGCCAGTTCTCCCGCCCCGGCACATCCTCTAAAACAGGAACTGTCTCCCGGCACTCCGGGGTGCAGCGAGGGCATCGTGCGGCAAAGCGGCAGCCTTTTGGTGGATTGATATAGCTGGGGATGTCTCCCGCTATGCCGTCGGCAATACCGTTGCCCACCAGCGTGGGCGTGGCAGCCAAAAGGCCGATGGTATAGGGGTGCCGCGGCCGCTCAAACACTTCCTTTGTCTTCCCTACTTCCACTACGTTGCCGGCGTACATGACGTATACTCGATCGGTGATCTTTCGAATGGCACCCAAGGCATGGCTGACCAGGACCAGGGATTTTTTCTTCTCACGCACCAGCTTGTCCAGCAGATCCAGGATTTGCTCCTCAATGGTCACATCCAGGGCTGTGGTGGGCTCGTCGGCCAGCATCAGCTCGGTATCCTTCATCAGGGCCATGGCAATGCATACCCGCTGCCGCATGCCGCCAGAGAGCTGGACCGGATAGCTGCCCAGCACCCGCTCGGGCGCAGGCATGGATACCGAGTCCAGTGCGTCCAGCATCATCTGGCGGTATTCCGCCTTACCTTTGCCGGGAAATTGACTTTTTAAGATATCAGTCATCTGCGTCGAAATTTTCAGTGTAGGATTCAGGGAACTGGACGGATCCTGGAAAATCATGGACACGTTCCTGCGCACACTGCGCACCCCTTTCTTACCGTCCACCGAAAGGCCGCACACCTCAATGGCATCCTTGTGGACAATGGCCGGAGGGCTCTGCAGCACGGCGGCGGCGGATTTCAGCACAGTGGTCTTGCCGCATCCTGCCTCCCCGATAAGGCCCACCCGCTCGGCCTGATTTACATGCAGGCTCAGACCTGGGATTACCTCCAGCACACCTTCGTACACCTTATATTTCACAGACAGGTTCTGAATCTTCAGTGCGAGATCTTTATTCTCCATGTCACTTCTCCTCCACGGACAGGACGTCGTTCAAGCCGTCGCCCAGCAGGTTGAAGCCCAGCACGATCAGAACCACTACGGCGGCGGGCATTACCGTCAGCCACCAGAACTCGGGCAGATAAGCGATACCGTCGGACACCATAGCGCCCAGAGAGGGCTCGGGGGGCTGCACGCCCAGGCCCACAAAGCTCATACTGGAGGCTGTGAGGATAATACTGCCCATATCCAAACTCATCTTTGTCACAATGGAGGAGGTGATATTGGGGAGCATCTCGCTCAGGAGAATCTTCAGTACCTTGACGCCGGACAGCTCCGTATAGACAATATACAGCTCATTGGACAGGGATGTCACCATGTTATAGGTCATGCGGGTATACCAGGGCCACCAGGCAACCGCGATGCCGATGGCCGCGAAGAGGTAACCGTTGGTAAACATCGTGCAGACCACCATAGCCAAAATCAGAGGTGGGATCGCCATGAAAAGCTCGGTCACCCACATGATGAGCTTGGAGATCAGTTTCCCCTTGTAGTACCCGGCGATAAGGCCCAGGATAACGCCCAGAGGCACCGAGATGGCAAGTACCAGCAGACCGATGACCAGAGAGGAGCGGGTACCGATGAGCATACGGCTGAATACATCCCTGCCGTACTCGTCAGTACCTGCCAGGTGAGAGGCGCTGGGCCCCTGGAAGGCCTCGACAATGTTGGTTGTCAGTCCGGCATCCTCCGGGTAAGGAACGATATACGGCGCAAAGATAGCCACAAAGATAACCAGCAGCACTACAATCAGGCCCAGCATGGACAGCGGATTGCGGGAAAACTTGTACCAGCTCTTCTTCAGCGACTCAATTCTGGGATTCTGGCCCTGCTCCATCGCCGCGGTGGCTTTCAGTTCTTTTGTCATCATACGCTATCACTCCGATGTGTTGATGCGGATTCTCGGATCCAGGAAAGCAACGCCGATATCCACCAGCGCGTTAACCACGGCGAAGATAATGCCGAACACAAAGGTGACGGCCACAATACCGTAAGGATCCTTGTTCTGGATCACGTTCAGACTGTACTGTGAAAATCCTGGATAGCGGAAAATTACCTCGATGATAAAGGCATTGCCGATCAAAGAGGCCACCTGCAGGCCGTAGATTGTCAGTGTGGGAATAAAGGAGGGCTTCATCAGATGCTTCATAACCAGCTTTCCGCGGCTGACACCCGCCACCTGTGCAAAGGCAATATAGTCTGCATTGATATTCTCCGCCATGGCACCGCGGTGAATACGGGCCATATAGGCGATGCTGCCCAGGGAGAGGCTCAGGCAGGGCAGCACCATACACTTGAGCACCTGGCCGAAAAGCGCAATGTCGCCAACCAGCAGACAGTCCAGTCCCATCATGCCGGTACGCACATAGTTATCCGGAATTGTGGGCATTCCTCCGATTGGAAAGAGGCCAAGCGTAAAGCTGAAAACCAGCAGCAGCAGTACGCCTATGGCGTAGGCCGGTGTACAGACCCCCAGATAGGATACAAACCGGATCAGGTTGTCCAGCCAGGAATTTTTAAAAATGGCCGACAGCGTGCCGACCGCCACGCCCACGACCAGGATGAGAATGGCGCAGTAAAAGACCAACTCAAGGCTCTTGGGCAGGTACTGCTTGATGTCCTCAGACACATTGCGGTGCGTGAAGAGTGACTCGCCAAAGTCGCCCTCCGTAATCACGCCCTTCAGCCAGTGGGCCCATTGGATCGGAAGGGCGCGGTCAAAATACAGCTCGCTGCGCTTCTGTGCGATGGTCTCCTCCGGCGTCATAGGTCCCATGGAGATCTTGACCGGATCGCCGGGAATCAGACGAATGAAGGAGAACACCACAAAGGAGAGCACCAAAAGCAAGACAACTGTATGCAGCAGCTTTTTTAAAATGGCAATGACAGTCTTTCGCATAGTGGCTCCTTACTCGTCAGGGCCAGAAGCACCCGCCTCTGGCCCTGACGCATGTCTTCAATAGATGGAGTTACTTCATGGTATAGTCGGCATAGTAAAAGTTGTATTCGGTAGCGGCGTGATAGGAGGGCCACTCAAAAGCGTTGGCGTTGTAGATGGGTTTGATTACCGAGGCACAGGTGTAGACAGAGGGGACTACCTCCTCCACCAGATACTTCTGCATCTCACCGTACAGCGCCACGCGGGCGTCGTCATCTACTGTGCCCAAAGCCTCATTGAGCATGGTGTCGTACTTCTCATCCTGCAGCCACTCGTTCTGATTCCAGTTCCCCACCGTCCAGGAGGCATATTTGAACTCCAGAATGGAGCCCGCCTCAGGATAATTGGCCGTGGCGTAGGCGTTGGTCACATTGGGGCTGGTAGAGATATCTGCCTCATTGTTGCAGAACTGGACCCAGGGGGTCTCATTGATAACCACGGTGAAGCCCAGGCTCTCCAGAGAGGAGGCCAGCAGATAAACCAGCTTGCCGGTGTCGCCGTTGCCCTCGATATAGTCCAGCTGAATGGGATAGCTGGCCAAGTCGGCGGCGTATTTCGAGGCGGCAATCTCCTCCTTCGCCTTTTCCAAATCGTAAGTAAACCCTGTAAAGTTTTCCACATAGCCGAAGAGATTGGTCGGCACGGGACCGCTGGCGTCGGGCGCGCCGCCCAGAATGGACTTCATCTGCTCATAGTCGGCGGCATAGGAAATGGCACGGCGGATATGCACGTCGTCAGTGGGGGCCTTTTTGGTGTTCATCATAAAGTAATTCAGGCCGGTCTCCTGAAGTTCAGCTACCTCAATGCCCTCGTTGGCGGTCAGAGAGGTGATGGTGGTGGAGTCCTGATGTCCATGGACAAAATCCAGATCACCGCTGCTCATAAGCATTTTGGTGGTAGAGGCTTCGGTCAGTTCCTGAATTTCAACGGTATCCGGTGCAGTCTCGGGGACGCCGCCGTTCCAGTAGCTTTCATTCTTGGCCAGCACCATGGTATCGTGTACGGAGAAGGAACTGATGACATAGGGGCCGGATCCTGCGGAGTGTGTCAGCAGATAGCCAGTACCATAGTCGCCGTTTTCACCGTACATCCCCTCCGCAACAGTATTGGCCTCCACAAGCGCGCTGTTGACAATGCGGAAGGAGGTCAAGGCGGAAACGAAGGGGCCGAAGGTCTTGTTCAGCTTAAACTCCACCGTGTACTCGTCTACCGCCACCGTTTCAGCCAGCACATCCTGCAGAATATAGGCAAAGCCCTCGCCCATGGTCATCATGCGGTCAAAGCTGTATTTGACATCCTTGGAGGTCATGGGAGTGCCGTCGGCAAAGGTCACGTCCTGGCGCAGCTTGAAGGTATAGCTCAGACCGTCCTCACTGGCCTGCCAGCTCTCGGCGAGCTGGGCCTCGGGACTGCCATCCTCGGCGTTGGGCACCACAAGGCACTCGTACAGATTCACATAGAGCATCAAGTCATTTTCACCGGTTCCCCGGGCAGGATCCACCGTCTCGGGAGTTGTGGTGCAGGTGCCCCGCAGCACAGTAGCGCCTGCGGGGGCGCTGGTTCCGGGATCTCCCGTGCTGGGCGTACCGGTGCTGGGTGTATTTCCTCCACCGTCCGTAGTCCCGCAGGCGGCCAGCGCCAGCAGCATTGCTGCGGCCAAGATAGTGCAGAGCAGGCGTTTCATCTTCTTCATTGCAGTCTCCTCCTTTAGTTGGTCAGTTCATGGACGGCAAAGCCATACATCACCGTATTCTGGATGATGTTTCGTCTTAACGTCCGTTCATTGGGAGCATGTACGGTCAGCTCCTCCTTTGGATAGACCGAACCAAAGCAAACACAGTTGGAAAAGGCCCGGGCATAGGTACCGCCGCCAATGGCCGAGAGCACGGCCTCTTCTCCCGTTACGGTCTCATAGACCCGGCATAGCGTCTGGATAAACTCACTGTCTGACGGGACGTACAGAGGATGCTTGAGATGCTCCCCCTCTGCCCGGAATCCCCTGGCTTCAAATGCGCCGCGGACTTTTTCAGCCACCTGGTCCAGGGAGACCGTTACCGGAGTCCGCACATCCAGCTTGGCCCGCAGAACCCCGTCCTCCAGAGAGAGCATCCCCAAATTGGTGGTCAGGGCTCCGGAAACCTCGTCGGCACAAGAGATGCCCATGGCCGTTCCATCCGGCTGCTTCCCCATCAGTCCCAGCAATTCCCCGGCGGCCTCCCGCAGTGCTGCGGGCGCTCCGCTGCATGCGGCCACAATGCACAGCAACCCAGAAATGGCCGAAGCCCCTTTCTGCGGGCTGTGAGAGGGCGCGTTACGGCCCCTGCAGCTCAGTGCGGCTCCTCCATCCTCCGCAGCCACGGTAAAGCTGACTCCTTCTGGTAGCGTACAGGAGGCGGCAGCCTCCTGTACGGCTTCTGGCTGGCATGGCAGCCAGGCCCGAGCCCCGGCAGGAACCAGATTGCCGGCCTCTCCGGCTTGAATCACAGCTGTCCCGGTATCCACGCACTTCACAAAGTCCGCGCCCAGGATGCCCTTCTCCCGATTCACCACAGTATACATACCGTCTGGTGAGAAGCTGTACGCCGGAGGCTCCAGATGCTTTTTATAGTAATCCATGCAGCCCCAGCCTGTCTCTTCATTGGTGCCGATGATCACCCGTATTTTCTTTTTGGGTACAAACCCAAGTTCTTTGAGCGCATACATCCCGTAGAGGCAGGAGAGCAGCGGTCCCTTGTCATCCGCCACCCCCCTACCCTGCAGGAAGCCGTCCCGCTCTGTCAGGCAGAAGGGGTCACTGTTCCACGCGCTCAGATCGCCGGGAGGCACTACATCTACGTGGGAGAGGATCCCCAGCACTTCTCCTTCGCCCCACTCAATAGTGCCCACATAGCCCTCATGGTTCTGCACATGAAAGCCCATCCTCTCGCCCAGGGCCAGCACGTGCTCCAGCGCACGGGCCACATTGGGGCCGAAAGGGGCGCCGACAGCGGCGGGCGCCTCCACGCTGGGGATGGCAATCTGTTCCCGCAGGCTTTCTATCAGTTGATCCGCCTGTTCGTCCACTTTGGCGGCCAGCGCCGTCAACACCCCGTCCATCATCTTAGTACCCGGCCACGCCCAGCTCTTTGCAGATGCGGGCGCACTCGGGATCCACATAGAAGCCATTCTCCTCGATGGCCACACCGTCGCAATAGATGGAGGGGTTGAGCATAATACCGTCGGTGTGGTTGGCTGCTACCCAGCTCTTGCCGCCCAGGCCCTCTCCCTGGGTACCCAAACCAATCTCCACGCAGCCGAAGATGCGCTCGTCCTCTTCGATACGGCCGGTGGGCTCGGGAATACCGGGGTTGAAGCCGCAGGAGATGTGGGCCACCCAGTACATCTTGGGATCGTTCCAGCTTGCCATCCACTTTTCAAACAGATGGGCCTCACGGCCGGGGCCCTCAATCTTGGTGCACACGCCCTTTTCAATGGTCAGCTTGACGGGGTTAACCTGACGGCCAATCTCCTGGGGCGGGAAGAGGCCTCCGTCGAAGACAATGGTGCCGTTGATGGTCTCCTCGACGGGACACATGGAGGTCTGGCCGGAGAGCATAACCGAGGTGCCGGGGGCGGCATAGGTGCCGGACTGGTTGCACAGGCGGCCCTCGCAGGAGAAAGTCAGGTCCGTGCCGCCGGGGCTGGTGATGCGCATCTCCTTGGCGTCGTTGTGCAGCTTCACCAGGCGATCGCCCAGCTCCACAATCTTCTTGTGGTCGAAGCGGCCGATAACATTGAGCATCATGTTGATGTCCATTGAGGCGGCGGTGATCTGGCGGGTTCCGCAGTCCATGGCCTGCTTCCAGCCGCGGGTGTAGAAGAGCTGATAGTCGTACTCAATCCACACATCGGCGGCCTTGATAGCCTCCAGCACCGGCTTGGTGGGCTCGATCATGATGGCCTGATCCAGGGATGCAGGGTACTGCATCACAATGGGATAAGCGCCCATGGTCAGGGCAGCGGCAGCGGTAGCGTTGACCACCCGCTCGTCATTGGTGGTGTCGCAGGTAATAAGGACGGTCTCGCCGGGCTTGACCAGCATGATCTCCCGCAGCATCTTCTCGGCCGCCTTCTGCAACTCCCAATTGAGGTAATAAGTACGACCTTCAGCCTGAGTGGTAGCTTTCATGTTGCATTTCTCCTTTTTTCATTTCGTTTTATATTCATTTCCGGGTTTACCTGTGATAGCGGCGCAGCGCGTCGGCGATGCGCTGGAGGGCCTGCTCCGACTCCTCGTCGCTGCCAAGGCAGCCGTTGATGATGCGCAGGCAGCCGTCCCCTTGAGCGCCGTAGTTTTTTCCATCGTTTACCGCCACGCCGGCTTCCCGTACCAGATAGTCCATAATCTCCGTTGAGTCCCCTAATTCAGACACATCCACCCAGCAGAAGAAGCCGGACTCCGGAAGCTCGATCTTCACCCCCGGCACTGCGCCCAAAATGCGGCAGGCGTCTCTTCGGCGGCGGTCGTAGTGACTTTTGTATGCCTCCATAAAGGAACTGTCGCGGAAGGCAGCAATGGCCGCCAGCTGAGAGGCCGTATTGGTCGCCCCCAGTACGTTGACCGCGGCTCCGTAATAGACGTCCATAAAGGCGTCGCAGGCCACGATGTAACCCACCCGCAGTCCCGACAGTCCCATTCCTTTTGAGATGGAGCATACGGTCACCGTCCGCTCCCACATACCTGGCAGGCTGGCAGGTGATACAAACTCTACGCCGTCAAAAATCATATCCTCGAAGGCCTGATCTACCACCAGAATCAGATCGTGCCGAATGACAAACTCCGCCAGTGCCTCCAGCCCCTTTCTCCGGAAAACAGTGGCGGTGGGGTTGTTGGGGTGGGTTAAAAGCACCATTTTGGTCCTGGGCGTAACTGCCTGCTCAAAGGCCGCCATGTCAAACTGATAGCCATTTTCCTTGTCCAAAGGGACCGGGACCGGAACCGCCCCCATCAGCTTTGGATTCAAAAAATTGCTGGGATAACTGGGATCGGGCACCAGCACTTCATCTCCAGGGTTGAGAAAGACCGTCATAGCGTAAAACAGGCCCGAGTCAGATCCGGGCGTAATGATAACGTTCCGCCGCGGATCCACTTCCAGCTTGTTATACGAACTGCATTTCTTTGCAATTGCCCCCCGCAGCTCCAGAGAGCCAATCGGCATGGTGTAGTGGGAGGCAAAGCCGCTCTCTGCAGCCTCTATCAGTGCTTTTTTTACCGTCTCAGGCACTGAGGGATCCGGGTAAAACGGGTCGGCCCAGCCCATGAGCACTACCTTTCCCGCCATGGAGGCAAAGCTGTCTCCCACATCGGCCTTGGTCACCTTGGAGAAGAGTCCCCCCTCCACCCCCTGAAAGCTGCGGGCAATTTTATCTCTTGCACTCATCGGCTTATAGGGCGGCAATGGCGTCGATCTCTACCTTCGCTCCCTTGGGCAGCGCGGAGACCTCCACCACAAAGCGGGCGGGCGCCTCTTCCCCGAAGAAGCTCTGGTAAGCCTCATTGATCTCTCCAAAGGCCTCCATATCCCTGATAAACAGGCCGCATTTCACGATATTTCTGCTGCCGCCGCCGGCAGCCTCCACCAGCGCCAGTACGTTCTTCATAGACTGCGCCACCTGGGCCTTTAAATCCTCCGGCATGGCTCCAGTGGCCGGGTCGATGGGAAGCTGTCCCGATACATACAGCGTACCGTTTCCGATAACCGCCTGGGAGTACGGCCCAATAGCCGCCGGCGCCTTGGCTGTACTGACAATTGCTTTTTCCATTTCCGTCTTCTCCTTTACCTTGCGGATCTCACAAGTCAATTTCCGCTCCAAATGCAATATGTCAGGCAGGACATTGCATTCGGTAACAAAAATGGACGCAATGAGCCGGGTACCTGATGCACCTTTGCTCGTTACGTCCTGCCTTCTACATGGCCTATTATAAATGAACTTTTTTTTATTGTCAATCCTAGAGAGTGAAAAATATTAATTATTTTTCCAATACGCTAAAATTTACGCCCAACTTTTTTGTCTGAGGCACGCCATTTTTTGTATAGTCTTGCATTATGGAAAATATTGTGGTAAAATTTATTTCAGTATTTGCAACACCTTGTCTGCTTTCAGCTTTAAACTTTACAATTTGGCACGAAATGATTTTCTTTCTGTAGATACTTGCAACCAAATCACAGGAGGGCTCCGATGGAACAAATTGCTGTCACACTTACAAGAGAGGATCATATGATTCTGGAATCCTATAAGACTCTGGCTGAAGGGCTCAGCGATTACCTCGGCAGCAGCTATGAAATTGTACTGCACAGCCTGGAGGATCTGGACCGTTCCGTCATTAAAATTTTAAACGGCTATCACACCGGCCGCAGGGAGGGCGCTCCTATCACTGATTTAGCGCTCGAAATGCTCTCCCGTATTGGAGAGAACGGCGGTACTCCTTACGTCTCTTATTTTACAAAGAACAAAAAGGAAGAGCCCCTCAAATCCTCTACCATTGCCATTCGCGGAAAAGGGGGACGGGTTATCGGGCTGCTGTGTATAAACTGCTATTTGAATACACCCCTAGCAGATATTATCAGCTCCTTTACCCCCCGCGCCGCCCACAATACCCAGAGTATACCTGAGACTTTTTCCGATACCAGCGGGGATATGATCGAAAATACGGTGCTACAGGTTCGGGAACTAATCTCTGCCGATCCTTCCATCCCTCCCAGCGCCAAAAACCGCGCCATTGTAACCGCACTCTATGAGAAAGGAATTTTCAACCTCAAAGATGCAGTCGTTCGCACGGCCACACTATTGGGTATTTCCAAAAATACAGTCTACCTCCATTTGAGGAATCTCTCTGTGCGGCCGGCTGGCTAGAACCCTTGGCCGTCCCTGCCTTCTCCTCCTAAAAAAGCGCCGGCGCTTCTTTCCGCTCTGAACCGCTCCAGTAAAAACGGACAGTGACAAAAGGCCCCCAGATGTAGGAAAATAGACTACATCTGGGGGCCTTGTCATGTGGAAATGGAATTACACACACGTTCAAACACTGTTGCCTGAGGTTAGAGCCATGCTGGCAGAGGGGAAAACGCAGCGAGAAGTTGCGGAATACTACGGTTTTCGGAATAAACAGGTGGTAAAAGGGCTGCTTGAGCGTGAGCGCAGGAAAGAACGCAAACTGGAGGCGGGAATTATCCCGCGGCCCAAGGGGGCAGGCCAAGGAGGGATGCCCCTCCCAGAAATATCGTGGCAGAGCAGGCGTATGAGATCCAGCGTTTACAGATGGAGAACAAGCTGCTGCGGAATTTTCTGCGGTCCACAGGAAGGAAGTGAGGGCAAAGGTAAAATACCACATCATATCTCGACACAGAACAGAGTATCCCGTGGCAGTCATGTGTGAATTCTTTGGAGTATCCAGAAGCGGCCACTACGCCTTTGTCCGCCGCCTGGGCAGGCCGGAGAAGGATGCAGCTCTTGCAGAAGTGATCGCGCAACAGCGGGAACGCAGCTTCGGCACCTATGGCTACCGGCAGATGTGGCTGTGGCTGAAGAGCCGGGGTATTTTCCGAAATCCCAAAACTGTGCTGCGGGTCATGAAGAAGTATGGCCTGCTGTCTGGGATTCGCCGCCGCAGGAAATGGCAGCAGGTACACAGGTACAAGAATCTGCTGAATCGGGAGTTTCATGCGGATAAGCCCAACAGCAAATGGGTAACGGACATCTCCTACATCCACACCAAACAGGGCGTACTGTACCTGTCCATGAGCCGGGACCTCTATGACAACAGCATTGTGGCGTACAAAACCGGAACACAGCAGACGGTGAACCTGGTCCTGCATACCATCCGTCTGGCTATGAAAAGAGAGAAAAAGAGGGGCGCTGCAGAGTTGCAGCTCCACAGCGACCAGGGACTTCAGTACACCCCACAAGCATACTTTAACCTGATTCAAGCATACGGCATGGTATACCCTCACGTCGCAGAATACTCAGAATTCCCCTTCGAATCCCTTTGGCTGCGCCCTCTGCGGTCCATTTGACAGTCTGGGGTCCGCCTGACTCTCAGCAACACAGGCTCTCTGTGGGATCATAACTGCCGTTATCTCCGCTTCAACGGTTTTCTAATTTAGTTTGTCAGAGTATAGCACGCCTCTTTTTCTTTGTCAAAACTTTTTCCGGCGGGTTGCCGAAGATGTTTCCCTTAAAGTCCCGGTCAAACCATTCCGAGAGTACACGCTCCTGGGCAATATCCTCAAAAAAGCCGGCAATCTCCCTCGCCGTCGGACGGACAGCGGCGTTCATCAGCATCCGCAGTATCTGTCCGCAGGCGGCGCAGGCCGGATCTGGCACGGCCCGAAGCGCAATACCGCGGATCCCCCTGGCCGGCGGAATGAGCCAGGAAACCAGATCAATCAGCCGTCCCCGGGGTCTGGCGCAGGCGCGGGCCAGCATAGCGGTATCCCGTGCCATGGCCCGAAAGGCCCCCTCCATCTGGCGGGGCGTCACATGCTCATACGCCCGGGCGGCAGCAGTCCACACCGCCGGGTTGCATATCTCCGGCATATGGGCATGCCGGTCGTTCAGCGGCCACCCATCCTCTACCATCAGGGTCCGGTCAAACTCAGCCTCAATGGCCAAATGTGTAATGTCTCCTTCCGCCGCTCTGGTATCCACGTAGCCGTGACAGGCGCTGTCCAAGGCCAGATGGCAAAAGAATCCCGCCGCATACCCCCGGACCATAGGTACGTTCTCCTCCACGGCCCGGCGCAGCCGTTTGGCAGCGGGCAAAGCGGTGGCCTCGTGCATGGCATGCCCCGCCCGCCGAACCGCGCCCGTCCCTAAGGGGTGGTAAAAAAAGAGCGGATCAGGTCCCAAACACCCCAGCTCAAAGGCCTCCCGCTCCTCCGACAGCAGGCCGGCCAGGGCCGTGGGCAGAGCACCCAGCACTGCGGCGCCAAATTTCAGATGGGTATAATAGTTGGGCACGTCCTCTTTCACACCCTCTCCTGCTGAAATAACCTTAGATTTTGATTGTACAGTATTCAGCCGCTCTCTTCAAGACCTATCGCCTGTCAAAAACAGGGGCCCTCCGCACGCAATGCGGGGGGCTCCCCTCATTCGGAATGCTCAGCGTCTCATCCGCCCAAATAGGCCTTCTTGACACTCTCGTCCGCCAACAGCTCACTTCCGGTTCCGGTGGTAACTACCCTTCCGGTCTCCAGGACATACCCCCGATGGGCGATAGACAGAGCCATCTGAGCATTCTGCTCCACCAGCAAAATCGTTGTACCAGCTTGGTTGAGCGTCTTAATAATATCAAAAATTTGCTCCACGAGGATGGGCGCCAAGCCCATAGACGGTTCATCCAGCATAAGCAGTTTAGGCTTGGACATGAGAGCCCGTCCCATAGCCAGCATCTGCTGCTCACCGCCGGAAAGAGTGCCCGCCACCTGACGGCGGCGCTCCTTCAGGCGAGGGAATTGCTCATAAACCTGAGCCAGCCCGGGAGCAATCTCCGTGCCGGGACGGGTATATCCCCCCAGCTCCAGATTCTCCTCCACTGTCATTTGGAGAAAAACCTGCCGCCCTTCGGGGACCTGGGCCAGCCCTTGATATACAATTTTATGGGCGGGCGTGCCCATGATGCTGTGGTCCAGAAACGTGATGTTTCCGGTTCGGCTGTGCAGGAGGCCGGAGACCGTCTTGAGAATGGTGGACTTGCCGGCGCCGTTGGCACCGATGAGAGTGACAATTTCCCCCTCGTCCACATGGAAGGAGATATCTTTGACGGCGTGGATGGCGCCATAATAGACATTGATGCTCTCTACGTTCAGCATGGCCATGGCGTCACTCCCCCTTTCCGCTGCCCAGATAGGCCTTAATGACCTCCGGGTTGTTCTGGATCTCCTCGGGGGTCCCCTTCGCAATGATCTCACCAAAGTTGAGTACGCAGATTCCCTCGCAGATTCCCATAACCAAGCTCATATCATGCTCAATGAGGAGGACGGCGATCTGGAACGTATCCCTGATTTTTACGATATTCTCCATCAGTTCGGCCGTCTCAGACGGATTCATGCCGGCGGCCGGCTCATCCAGCAGCAGCAGGGACGGGTTGGTGGCCAAAGCCCGGACAATCTCCAGCCGGCGCTGGGCGCCATAGGGCAGAGAGCCGGCCTTGGCAGGTGCCAGATCCTCCATGTGGAAAATAGACAGAAGTTCCATCGCCCGTTCATGGGCAATCTTCTCATCCCGCCAGTAAGCGGGAAGCCGGAGGATCCCGCTCCACATGCCGTACCGGATGTGATTATGGAGCCCCAGCTTTACGTTATCTTCTACACTCAGGTTGGAAAAAAGGCGGATATTTTGAAAGGTACGCGCGATTCCGGCTTTATTGACCTGAACGGTGTTCATGTTGTGGGTATCCACGCCGTCCAGAAGGATGGTACCACGGGTAGGCTGATAGACCTTGGTCAGCAGGTTAAATACCGTGGTCTTGCCTGCGCCGTTGGGGCCGATGAGTCCGGTAATCTCCGTGCGGCCGATGGCCATTGTAAATTCGTTGACGGCGGTAAGCCCACCGAAGTCAATGCCCAGATGCTGACACTCCAGAATCGGGGTCTTGTCAATATCCCGCTCAGGGATCATGTTCCTGCTGGGTACCGGCACCAGCTTAGTGGCAGGGCGGACCGGTTTACTCATGGAGGGCGCCTCCCTTCTTCTCCTCCCCCGGCCGTCCGCTGATGAACGTGCGCAGACGGGCAAAGAAGCTCTTGATGGTCGGGTTATTGGTGGCCAGCATGACCAGGATCAGGACAATGGCATATACAAGCATCCGGTATTCGGAGAACTCACGCAGCGCCTCAGGCAGAATTGTGAGGGCAGCAGCGGCAATGATGGAGCCCCACATGTTGCCCAGTCCACCCAATACGACAAAAACCAGCACCAGGATGGAGGTATTAAAGTCAAACTTATTGGCCACCACAGTGGAATAGTTCATGGCGAAGAGCGTACCGGAAGCTCCCGCCAGAGCGCCGAGCCGCGC
>ERZ825896.657-NODE-657-length-43044-cov-4.621019_pt1 | contig 43044 bp, 35 predicted proteins | sample MGYA00519858_ERZ825896 | MGnify/ENA primary metagenome ERZ825896 (study PRJEB31778, sample SAMEA3449214) | human gut metagenome | biome: human gut; feature: human-associated habitat; material: faeces | place: United Kingdom | collected 2010/2012 ... | reverse complement strand
ATTCTTCGGAGAGCTGCTCCATGAGAAGGGCCGTTGCCTGGTAGGTTCCGGAAAGAGCGCTCGAGAAGCCCAGGTAGAGAACATCATCTCCCTGTTCGAGAATGGCGCGCAATGTGTTTTCGGTTTCTTGCATGTTGGGAAGGGATGTGGTGATCACCTTGCCCTCGCGCATCATGGTGTAGAACTGCTTGAGGTCGGTTTTCGCCCCTTTGAGATAGCTGCGATGCTCTACGCCGTCCACCATAAATGTCAGCGGCAAAACTTCCAGACCGAATTCGTCAATCATCTCTTCGACGAGATTGCTGGCGGAGTCGGTCACAATGCGGTAAGCCATGAATCCTCCTTCTGTTGCTTCGAGGCCGGCATTGCATCGAGCGTGCCTTGGCGGACTGTCCCCCATCGCCTGCGGTGTGACGAGGGTCGGGCCGCGCTTGTCTCGCAGCGTGCGTTCGGCCAGAATAGACAAGAGTATAGACTTTGTGGATGGGGTCGTACGAAACTTTATCGAATACATGGCGTGGAATGTCATAATTTTCCCTATAATAGACAAATTGCGCGCAATACGTCGCGCTGTAGTGCCTGTGCGATTTGAATGAAAGGATCGGAGTACACGATGGGAAACGATTACAAGCACTCGATGAACCTGCCCAAGACGGATTTCGCCATGCGCGCGAATCTGCCCGAGAACGAGCCGAAGCGCTTGGAGAAGTGGGTCGAGCAGGATATCTATCACCGTGTTTTGGAGAAGAACAAAGATGGCGAGCCGTTCATCCTGCATGACGGCCCTCCGTATGCGAACGGACCGATTCACATCGGCCATGCTTTCAACAAGATCCTCAAGGACTTCGTTGTCAAATCGCATGCCCAGCGCGGTTATTTCACCCCTTACATCCCGGGCTGGGACTGCCATGGCCAGCCTATCGAGCACGAGGTGGAAAAGAAGCTCGGCACCGAGAAGATGAAAGAGCTTCCGCAGTCCAAAGTGCGCGAACTCTGTCGCGAATGGGCCGAGCGCTTCGTCGATGTTCAGCGCGAAGGGTTCAAGCGCCTTGGCGTCAACGGCGATTGGGAGCATCCGTATCTGACGTTCCAGCCGAGCTTTGAGTCCGCCAACGTCGAAGTGTTCAAGCAGATGTACCTTGACGGCGCCGTCTATCGCGGCCGTAAGCCCATCCATTGGTGCAAGCATTGCCACACCGCCTTGGCCGAGGCCGAGATCGAGTATGCCGACGAGATGTCTCCGTCTATCTACGTGAACTTCAAGCTCAACGAGGTTCCCGAGCCGTTCGTCGCCGCAGGCGTCGATGCGGACAACGCGTACGTCTTGATCTGGACCACCACGCCATGGACGCTTCCTGCGAACACGGCCGTGTCCTTCGGCCCTGAAATCAAATACTGCTTCGTCGAAGCCGACGGCAAGTTCATGCTGTTCGCCCATGAAATGGTGGAGCAGGTTGCCGAAGTTGCCGGTTGGGAGAATTATCGCGTGGTCGAAGCCGACGGTGAGCCCGTTCTCATGAACGGCGACCAGTTCGGCGGCGTCACGTACGTGTGCCCGGTCATCCAGGACAACGTCGGACGCATCATCTGGGGCGACCACGTCACCCTCGATGCCGGCACCGGTGCGGTTCATACCGCTCCCGGCCACGGCGTAGACGACTACCTGGTGGGCCAGGAGTTCGGCATCGAAACCATCATGCCGGTCGATGACGATGGCCGCTTCACCGACTATGTGCCCCTGTTCGCCGGTCTTGACACCGATGAGGCCAATCCGAAGATCATCGAGTGGCTCAAAGAGCAGGGAACGCTTGTCGCGCACGTCGACATCAACCACAGCTATCCGCATTGCTGGCGCTGCCACCAACCGGTCATCTTCCGCGCCACCGACCAGTGGTTCGTGTCCATGGACAAGAACTCGCTGCGCGAGGATGCGCTCGACGCCATCGACCACAAGGTGGAATTCATCCCCGCGTGGGCGAAGAACCGCATCGGGTCCATGGTGGCCGACCGCCCCGACTGGTGCATCTCGCGCCAGCGCTCGTGGGGCGTGCCCATCCCCGTGTTCAAGTGCGCCAAGTGCGGCAACACGGTGGCCACCGCCGAGACGTTCGACGCGGTGATCGACCTGTTCTACCGCGAGGGCGCCGACGCGTGGTTCACGCACGAGCCGTCCGAGTACCTGCCGCGCGGCGTGAAGTGCGAGACCTGCGGCTGCTCCGAGCTCATCCCCGAGAAGGACATCCTCGACGTGTGGTGGGAGAGCGGCGTGTCGCACACCTCCGTGCTGAAGCACCGCGCCGACGAGGGCCTGCGCTTCCCAGCCGATATGTACCTCGAAGGCTCCGACCAGCATCGCGGTTGGTTCCAGAGCTCGCTCATGTGCGGCGTGGGCGCATTCGGCACTGCTCCGTACAAGAGCGTCATGTGCTGCGGTTTCACCGTCGACGAAAACGGCGAGAAGATGTCTAAGTCCAAGGGCAACGGCATCGACCCGCGCGAGGTCACCGATAAATACGGTGCCGACGTGCTGCGTCTGTGGGTCGCTTCCACGGACTACTCCGTCGACGTCTCCATCGGCGACACCATCCTGCAGCGCACCTCTGACGCCTATCGTCGTTTCCGCAACACCTTCCGCTTCCTGTTGGGCAATCTCGACGGATTCGACTGGGAGCGCGACCGCGTCGACTTCGTCGACCTCAAGCCTATCGACGTATGGGCCATGCTTCGTCTGCGCGAGGTGCTTCACGAGGTCGAGCGCGGCTATGACGAGTACAAGTTCCATTCCGTCTTCCGCGCGCTGTACGACTACGTCATCACCGACCTGTCCGCCGTCTATATGGACGTCATCAAGGACCGCCTGTATGCGGAGGCGCCGAGCTCCGTATCTCGTCGTGCCGCTCAGACCGTGCTCATGAACATTCTCGAGGTTATGGTTCGCGTTATGAGCCCGATTCTTTCGTTCACCTGCGACGAGGTCTGGGAGCATTATCCTGAGGCGGAGCGCAATCGCGAAGGACGTCCCGTGAACGTGCAGCTCGCCGGCTGGCCGACCGATGCCGATTTCGCCCCCGCGCTTCCCGAGGGCGAAGAAGCCCAGGCGTTTATGGACCGCTTCGATTCGCTGCTCGCCGCTCGCGATGCGGTGACCAAGGCGCTTGAAGACGCGCGTACCGCCAAGACGGTGAACAAGAGCCAGGAGGCCGCGCTCACCATCGCCGCGCCCGAGGCCGCCTTCGAGGTTCTTTCGTCCGCCGATGCGGCCGACCTCGAGGAGCTCTTCATCGTGGCGAGCGTCGTGGTCGAGCGCGCAGAGGGCGAAGATATCGTCGTGACCGTGGAAAAGACCGCGGCGGACAAGTGCCCGCGTTGCTGGAACTATCGCGAGCTCGGCGGCAATGCGGCGCACCCCGACGTGTGCGCGCGTTGCGGCGAAGTTCTCGAGAGCATGGGCGAATAGAACCCATGGTAGAAAGCCGATATTCTTCTCTGGCGAAAAGCGGCGGCGTCTTTGCGGGCGTCGCCGCCCTTTGGCTCGTTCTCGACCAACTGACCAAGGCCTATTTCCAGAGCTCATACGCGCTCGGGCAGGTTTCCGCTTCGGAGTTCGGGCTGTTCCGTTTTCGTCTCGTGCACAATACCGGCGCCGCCTGGGGCATGTTCGGCGATTCGACGTTTGCGCTCGGCGTGGTTTCCGTCGTCGTCTGCATCGCAGTCGTGCTGGTTTTTCTGTTCTACGAACGGGCTTTCGGGCATCGGGCGACGGCGCTTGAGACCTGCGCCCTCTCGCTCATTGCCGCAGGGGGCATAGGCAACGCCATCGACCGTTTCGCGAACGGTTTCGTCGTCGATTTCATCGATTTGACATTCATGGACTTTCCGGTGTTCAATATCGCCGATATCGGTGTGACCTGCGGGTTCGTTCTGCTCGTTATAGGCTATCTGCTGGCAACGAGGCCGTCGTCTCGCAAGGAGGCAACGCCGTCTTGCGATGAAGGGAAGGAGGCGCATCATGACTGATGTCGCGCGCGTCGAGGTTGCTGCGGAATACGCAGGCATGCGCCTCGATGCCTTCATGGCCGCCGAGGGCCTGTATCCCACGCGTTCTGCCGCCGCCAAGTGCATAGCGGAGGGGTGCGCTGCGCTCAACGGGCGCATCGCGCGTAAAAGCGCGACCGTCGCCGCGGGGGACGTGCTCGAATACGAAACCTACGACGATCCGCATGCTCCCGTTCTCGAGGCAGTGGAAATTCCTCTCGATATCCGCTACGAGGACGAATACCTCATGGTGATATCGAAGCAGGCGGGGCTTGTATGCCATCCGTCCGACGGGCATTTCGGCGACACGCTTGTTAACGCCCTGATCGCACACTGCGGTCGCGAGCATCTCTGCGACGTGCAGGGCGAGCAGGACCGCCTTGGCATCGTGCACCGTCTTGACAAGGACACGAGCGGTCTTATGCTGTGCGCCAAGACCAACGAGGTCGGGCTTGCGCTCATGGAGGATATCCGAACGCGCGACGTGGACCGCCACTACCTGGCCCTCGTTCAGGGATGGATCCCCCTCGAAACCGGCCTGGTGGACGCTCCGATTGCTCGTGGCGACCGCGATCGTTTGCGCATGAAGGTCTCCGACCGCGATAACGCGCGACCCTCCATCACGACGTTTGAGGTCAAGCGCCGTTTCGAGCCCGGTAAAAACGATGACGGTTACACGCTCATAGACTGCAAGCTGTACACGGGACGCACGCATCAGATTCGTGTCCACATGGAATACATCAAGCATCCTTGCGTGGGAGACCCGGTGTACGGATGGCAGAAGAAAGACAACCTGGGGCTCGATCGCCAGTTTCTGCATTCGTACAGGTTGTCGTTCACGCACCCGATAACAGGGGAGCGTCTCGAATTCGAAGACAGCCTGCCGCAGGATCTGCAGGAGGTCATCGACGAGCTCGAGGTTCGTGAATAGCTTCGGGTTTGCAAGCGGGAAGAAACGATCAACAATCAGGCTCCGAGACGAAGTTCGGGGCCTGATTTTTTGTACGGACGGGATTCGTGCTTTCCTCCGGGGTCGCGTGCGTCTGTCCACCAGGTTAGATAACCACGCCGTTGCAGTGGTCTATTTCATGCTGGACGATTTGCGCGGTAAAGCCTGAAAACGTTTCGACGTGCTCTTTGAAAGAGAGGTCGAGGTAGCGAACGCGTACGGTGCGGAATCGCTTTGCGCTGCGGCGGCCGACAAGCGACAGACAGCCTTCGTCGGTTTCGTAAGGGGTCTTCGCCTCTATGATTTCGGGATTGATTATGGCTCGCGCCGCGCCGTCGTCCACAAAGACGATGATTCGCTTGCGCTGCCCGATCATATTGGCCGCCATGCCTACGCATTCATGCGTGTGGGCCGCCAAGGTGTCAAGCAGGTCGTAGGCGATCGGCAGGTCAGCAGGCGTTGCCGTCTCGCTCGGTTGCTGCAGGAAGAATTCGTTTTTCATAATGGGGCGGATCATCGGTTCGTTTCGCTTTCCTTCGTTGGCGTAGCGGCATCTGCGCACGGTTTGTACAGCGCCGTTTCCATGGTACCATCGCTTGATGAGCGGCGGTATCGACTGCTGCTCACGCGAAGAAGGCTCGAAGGAAAAACCGAAGGAGGTGAGGCGAGTGTCGAAGAAGACGAAGCGCGCGAACCGCGTGCCGAAAACGGGCGCCGTCTGGCATCTGTCGGCTGAAGATGCCACGCTGGCGAAAAAGCCGCGCTACAACGGTTACGCATGTGGCCACGGCGCGCATGGCGATGCGAAATACAATCGCGCCAAGCAAAAGCGCGCATGGAAAAGCGCCATCAGGCAGGAAGGGACCCCGCGGGGTCCCTTCCTCGTTCGTCTTCTCGTTTGCGACTTTTCCGCCGAAGTTCGGAGCCGTCATTGCATTCGTCTCTTGCTCTGCTATACTGCAAAAGTTGCATTTTTACCCGCGGCTTCGCTGTCACGCACCACCTGCATGGCATCGCAGCTTCGGGCGTATTCGCAAAACGGCGCGCAACAGCCGTGTAAAGCGGAGGTATTCCGCAGGAAAGGTGGAGCACTATGGCTACCAAGCTCAGCATCAGCAAAGAGCGCACCGCAGAGCTCGTCAAGGAGTTCGGCAAGGGCGAGGGCGATTCCGGCAGCGCAGAGGTTCAGGTCGCTATCCTGTCCGAGCGCATCCGCAACCTCACCGAGCATCTCAAGACCCACAAGAAGGACAACCACACCCGTCGTGGTCTCATGATGCTCATCGGTAAGCGCCGCGGCATGTTGAAGTACATCAAGAATCGCGACATCGAAGAGTACCGTGCTCTTATCAAGAAGCTCGGTATCCGCGACAACATCTAGCCAAGCATTAAGCCCGCTCGCGCGGGCTTTTGCATATTTCGGTCGATGCGGGCAGGGGCCCGCATTGCTCGAGAGGCCCTGTGAAAAGCGCAGGGCCCGAAGAAGAAGAGAAAGAACGATACTCTATGGAAAAAATTTCGACGAGCTTCGAGCTGTACGGTAAGGAGTACCGCCTCGAAACCGGCGAGCTTGCCAAGCAGGCCACCGGTGCTGTGCTGGTCACCCAGGGCGAAACTACTTGCCTGGTGACCGCCGTCGTATCCAAGGAACAGAAGGACTATGACTTCTTTCCTCTGACGGTGGACTTCATCGAGAAGATGTACGCCGTCGGCCGCATTCCCGGCGGCTACCTGAAGCGCGAGGCGAAGCCTTCCGACAAAGGCACGCTGACTGCTCGCATGATCGACCGTCCTATCCGCCCTGGTTTCGCCGATGGCTTCAAGCAGGAAGTCCACGTTGTCGCCACCACGCTTGCGTGCGACGGCCAGAACCCGCCCGACTGCATCTGCGTCGGCGGCGCTTCTGCAGCGCTTCTGTGCGGCGGCACGCCGTTTGACGGCCCGGCCGCCTGTGTGCGCATCGCCCGCGACAAAGAAACCGGCGAATTCATCGTCAACCCCACCTATGCCGAGCAGGAGAATTCCGATCTCGAGCTCACCATTGCCGGCACCCGAGACTACATCTCCATGGTGGAGGCGGGCGCCGAAGAGGTGACTGAGGAAGATATGCTCGCCGCCATGGAATTCGGCCAGCAGGCCATCGCCGCTTTCTGCGAGAAGCAGGCGGAGTTTTTGGCCATGGTCGCCCCCGAGCCCAAGGAATATCCCGTTCATGCGGCGGACCCCTGCATCGCCGAACGCGTTAACGCCCACTTCGACGAGATGAGCGCGGCGCTTAAAGATGCCGACAAGCTTTCCCGCATGGGCAAGGTCGAACAGCTCAAGGCGTCCATCAAGGAGAACGACTTCTCCGAAGAGGAGCGCGAAGCGTGGAAGAGCGACATCGCAGCCGCCTGCAAAGCCCTCGAGAAGCAGGCCATGCGCGCCATGGTCATCGAGACGGGCGAGCGTGCCGACGGCCGCAGCGCCGATGAGATCCGACCGCTTTATATCCGACCGGGTTATCTGCCTCGCGTCCACGGCTCCGGCCTTTTCCAGCGTGGTCAGACCCAGGCTCTGTCCGTGTGCACCCTGGGCCTTCTCAACGAGGCTCAGCGTCTTGACACCATCGATCCGCAGGAGTCCAAGCGCTATATGCACCAGTACAACTTCCCGCCGTATTGCACGGGCGAAGTAGGTCGCATGGGCGCCCCCAAGCGTCGCGAAATCGGTCACGGCGCCTTGGCCGAACGAGCGATTTTGCCGATCCTGCCTTCCGAGGACGAATTCCCCTACGCTATCCGCGTGGTCTCCGAGATTCTCGAGTCCAACGGATCGTCCTCCATGGCTTCCACATGCGGATCTACGCTTGCTCTGATGGACGCCGGCGTGCCCATCAAGGCTCCCGTCTCCGGCATCGCCATGGGCCTGATCAAGGAGGGCGACGACGTCGTCATCCTCTCCGACATCCAGGGCCTCGAGGACTTCCTCGGCGACATGGACTTCAAGGTGTGCGGCACCGCCAACGGCATCACGGCGCTTCAGATGGATAACAAGGCCAAGGGTCTTTCCACCGAAATCCTCGGTCGCGCCCTCCAGCAGGCCAAAGAAGGCCGCGCGCATATCCTCTCCGCCATGCTCGGCGAAATCGCCGAGCCTCGTGCCGAGCTGCGCGATACCGCTCCTCGCATCGAGACCATTCATATTCCGGTCGAGAAGATTCGCGAGGTCATCGGCAAGGGCGGCGAAACCATCCGCGGCATCCAGGATTCCACGGGCGCAAGCATCGAGATTCAGGAAGACGGCACGGTGCATATCGCGGCCGTCGAGCAGGAGGCCGGTCGCGCCGCAAGGGCCGCTGTCGAGGCCATTGTCAAAGAGCCCGAAGTCGGCGAGATCTACGAGGGCCAGGTCGTGGGCATCCAGACCTTTGGCGCGTTCGTCAAGCTCACGCCCTCCAAGGACGGCCTGCTTCATATCTCCCGCGTGGCCAACGGCCGCGTCGGCCAGGTCGAGGACGTGCTCAACGTGGGCGACACCGTCAAGGTAGAGGTCATCGAGATCGACCCGAAGTCCGGCAAGATCTCTCTCGATCGCCTCGACAAGCCCGAGGCTCCCGAGGGCAGCGCTCCTGCGCCAGCTCGCGCCCCGCGTGGCGAGGGTCGTCGCGAGCGCTCCGACCGTCGTCCTGGCCGCGCCAACCGCGAGGCGAATGCGGGCGATGGTCGCACGCCTCGTCGCCGTCACTAGGCATTATTTGATTCAAAGCGTCCATGTTTCGAGTCTTCGCGGCATGGACGCTTGAAAAACGAAGTGGCACGTTATATTATGTCCACTTGCATGTTTTTATAGCAGTTTGTATACATGAAGGAGTCTACCGAAATGGCAGTTAAGATTCGTCTCGCCCGCCATGGCGCAAAGAAGAAGCCCATCTATCGCGTGGTCGTGGCTGATGCCCATAGCCCTCGTGACGGTCGCTATATCGAGCAGGTTGGCCGCTACAACCCCAACACCGATCCCTCCGAGATCGCTCTTGACCTCGAGAAGGTTGAGAAGTGGATCGCGAACGGCGCTCAGCCTACCGATACCGTCAAGCGCCTCATCGAAGCCGCTAAAAAGGCTCAGTAGCAATGAATCGGGCGTCATCCGACATCGTCGCCCTGGTGCGTGAAATAGTCGATCCGCTCGTCGAGGATAAGGAAGCGGTCGAAGTGACCTCCTCCTTCTCTGAGGACGGAACAGAGCGTATTGAAATTCGCGTTGCTGCCGATGATGCCGGCAAGGTCATCGGCCGTCAGGGTCGCGTCATCAAATCCATCCGCGTGCTTGCACGTGCTGCGGCATGCACCGACGGCGGAGCCGTCGAGGTCGAGCTTGTCGAGGACTAATATGACGCGTCGTTGGGCTGACGTAGCCGAACTCATCGCAACGCAAGGTCTCAAAGGAAGGCTTGTCGCACGCTCCGTGCGCGGCCTTCCTTTCCTTCTGCATGAGGGGCTTACCGTTCATTTCGTACCGCCTACGCTCGATGGCCCTCGTACGGCCAGCGTGCGCAGCGTGCAGCATCTCGGTTCGCAAGAATATGCGGTGCAATTCAGCGGCGTCTCGAAACGGGATACCGCCGAGCTTTTGGCGGGCAGCCATTGTCTGGTCGCCCGCGCCGACCTTCCCGACGATTTCGAGGATATCGTGCGCTCTTCGGCGGAGTATCTCGCGGGGTTTTTGGTTGTCGACGAACTTTTGGGTGATGTTGGCACCATCTCGGACGTGCAGGAAATGCCCGCTCAGGATCTGCTCGTCGTAGCGGCGCCGGGCGGGGAGGTGCTCATTCCCTTCGTGGAAGAGTTTATCGTCGAATTCGACGATGCGGAGAGGGTCTTGTACGTGGATTTGCCGGACGGGCTTGTCGATCCCGGCGTTTTGAACGAATCGAGCGAAAAGGAAGACGCGTAACGCTATGAAGATCGAGACGTTATCGACCTTTCCCCATATGTACGATTCGGTCATGGGAGAATCCATTATGAAGCGCGCCCAGGCTTGCGGCGCGCTTGATTTTCATGCCTACGATTTGCGTGATTGGACGCATGATCGTCATCGCACCACCGATGACGACCCGTACGGCGGCGGACAAGGGCTCGTGATGAAGTGCGAGCCCATCTTCGAGGCGTACGACGATATTTCCGCATCGGGACCCGCGCCTTATACGGTGTTTCTCACTCCTTGCGGCGAGCCTTTCGACCAGGGAATGGCAACCGAGCTTTCCTCCCAGGAGCGCCTGCTGTTCATCTGCGGCCATTACGAAGGGATAGACGAGCGCGTCTACACGCTTGCTGACCGCTGCATTTCTCTGGGTGATTACGTGCTCACCTCCGGCGAGCTTGCTTCCATGGTGGTCATCGACGCCGTGGTCCGCCTGCTCGACGGCGTTTTGGGCGACGAAGGCAGCGCCATCGATGAGAGCTTCTACGACGGATTGCTCGAATATCCGCAGTATACGCGCCCCGCGAGCTATCGCGGAATGGAGGTTCCCGAGGTGCTTTTGTCAGGCAATCATGCAAAAATTGCCGCATGGAGAAGGGCTCAGGCCGTCGAGCGTACGGCCCGCTTGCGTCCCGATTTGCTGAAGTCTGCGAATATAACCGAAGACGAACGTGCTTTTTTGCTATCATTGCACGGCGACACACTCTAAGGCGTCTTCGGGGCGCCTTTTCATTTCATAGGAGGATTTGTCCATGGGCTATGGGCAGCATGCCACGCCGCGCTCGCGCGGCTTCTTGAGAAACGTTCTTTCCTGGGCATTCTACATTGCGCTTGTTTTCGCGCTTGTGTGGGGCCTGCAGACGTTCGTGGTCTGTCCGTATACCATTCCCTCCGGGTCTATGGAAGACACCATAGAGGTGGGAGACAACGTCTGGTCCGAAAAGGTGTCTTATTATTTCCGCGATGTCGAGCAAGGCGATATCGTGACCTTTGACGATCCCGAAATCGCCGGTCGAACGCTCATCAAGCGTGTGATAGCTGTCGGCGGTCAGACCGTAGATCTTGTCGACGGCCTTGTGTACGTGGACGGGATGGCTCTTGACGAGCCGTACACCAACGGTAAACCGTCGGCGCCGCTTACGCCCGTTTCCGGCGTGGAGATATCGTATCCTTATACGGTTCCTCAGGGCGAGATTTGGGTAATGGGGGATAACCGCACGAATTCGGCCGATTCCCGTTATTTTGGTTCTATCGACGAAGCGTCCGTCAGCGGGCGCGCTGTCGTAATCTATTGGCCCCTCGATCACATAGGAGTGCTTTAATCATGAGTCAAGCTGCAAAGCCCGACGCGCTCAGCTTCCAGGACATCATCCTGACCCTGCAGCGCTACTGGGCCGACCTCGGTTGCGTTGTGCTGCAGCCCTACGATAACGAGGTGGGTGCGGGAACGAACGCCCCGGCCACTACGCTTCGTTCCCTGGGTCCCGACACGTGGCGTACGTGCTACGTGCAGGGCTGCCGCCGTCCCACCGACGGCCGCTACGGCGAGAACCCCAACCGAACCCAGTTCTATTACCAGTTCCAGGTGCTCATGAAGCCCTCTCCGGACGACATCCAGGAGCTTTACCTGGGCAGCCTGCGTGCTATTGGCATCGATACGGACAAGCACGACGTCCGCTTCGTCGAGGACGACTGGGAGAGCCCGACGCTTGGCGCATGGGGCCTTGGATGGGAAGTCTGGATCGATGGCATGGAAGTCACCCAGTTCACGTACTTCCAGCAGGTCGGCGGATTCGAATGCAATCCCGTTCCCGTGGAAATCGCCTACGGTCTTGAGCGTCTCACCATGTATATCCAGGGTGTCGACAGCATGTTCGATATCGTCTGGAGCCGCGGAAAAGACGGCATCGTGTTCACCTATGGAGATGTCTATCTCGAAAACGAGCGCCAGTACTCCCGCTACAACTTCGAGGTCGCCGATACCGAATTCCTTTTCCAGGAGTTCAACGACCGCGAGGCGGAGTGCCTGCGCACCCTCGAGGCGGGCCTGCCCTTGCCTGCGTACGACAGCGTTTTGAAATGCTGCCACGCGTTCAACCTGCTCGATGCGCGCGGCGTTATTTCCGCAACCGAGCGCATGGGCTATATCTTGCGCGTACGCACGATCGCGAAGGCGTGCTGCGCGTCCTATATGAAGCATGTCGTAGGCGTCGACGTCGACGAGAAGGAGGCATAGGATGTCTAAGACCACTCTCGCATTCGAAATCGGCACCGAAGAGCTGCCCGCCTTCGACCTGCACGCCGCAACCGAGCAGCTTCCGTCGCTCGTCGCAAACGCACTCGGCTCCGTGCGCGTTCCCTTCGACGACGTAAAGGTGTATTCGAGCCCTCGTCGCCTCGTGGCGATCGTCGAGGGAGTCCCGGAGCGCACCGAGGCTTCCGTGGAGGAATTCCGCGGCCCAGCTGCCCGCATCGCGTTCGACGCCGAGGGCAATCCGACCAAGGCGGCGGCCGGCTTTGCGCGCGGCAAGGGCGTCGACGTGGCTGACCTCGAGCGCCGTGACGAAGACGGCGTCGAATACGTCTACGCCGTCAAGAACACGCCTTCCGCAGACGTTGCCGAACTGCTTCCCGAAACGCTTAAGGGAGTCATCGAGGGCATTTCTTGGCCGAAGTCCTGCCGATGGGGCACGACGAGCGAGTACTTCTCCCGTCCTGTCCGTTGGATCGTCGCTTTGCTGGGCGACAAGGTCATTCCCGTGCGTTTCGCGGGGCTCGAGGCCGGCAATAAAACCTGCGGTCACCGTTTCCTGGCTCCCGGCCCGCATACGGTCGAGCATGCCGACAACCTGATCGATGTGCTTCGCGGCGCCTATGTGGTGACCAGCGAAGCCGAGCGCGAGGCAAGCGTTCGCAAGCAGGTTCGCGCGGCCGAGGAGAAGACCGGTCTGACCGCCGAGCTTCCTGCGAAGACCCTCGCTGAAGTCGTGAACCTTTCCGAGTATCCTACGGTCATGGTGGGCGAGTTCGACGAGCTTTTCTTGACGGTTCCCAAGGAGATTATCGTTGACGCCATGCTCGTGCATCAGCGCTACTTCCCGCTGTTCAACGCCGATGGCACGCTTGCGAACAAATTCCTGATCACTTCGAACGGCAACCCCGAGTTCGAATGCAACATCGTCGACGGCAACCAGCGCGTGGTCGCTGCGCGTCTTTACGACGCGAAGTTCTTCTACGACGAAGACCTGAAGAAGCCTCTCGAGGCCTATGTCGACGACCTTGACGCGGTGGTGTTCCAGGAGAAGCTCGGAACGACCCTCGCGAAATCCAAACGCATCGTCAAGCTCGCCGATCATCTGTGCGAGAGCATGGAAATCGAGGGTCAGGAAAAAGAGGATATCTTGCGTGCCGCGCATCTGTGCAAGGCCGACCTTGTCACGGGTGCTGTCGTGGAGTTCACAAGCGTTCAAGGCATCATGGGCTCCTACTATGCGAAGGCAGCGGGGGAGACCGACGCTGTCTCCCAGGCCATCGCCGACCACTATCGCCCTCGCTTCTCGGGAGACAATCCTCCCGCGACGCGTGTAGGCAAGGTCGTCGCCGTTGCCGACAAGCTTGACACCATTTGCGGCCTTTTTGCCGTCGACCAGGCTCCCACCGGTTCTTCCGACCCGTTCGCCCTGCGCCGTAGCGCGCTCGGCATCGTCACCATGCTTTGCGCGGGCGACGACTTCGAGTTCGACCTTGTGCCCGCCATCGACGCCGCCCTGGCCGCCTATGCTGCCGACGGCATCGAATTCGACGCGCACGCCGTTCGTGAACAGGTCATCGAGTTCTTCGTTACGCGCACCAAGGTCATGGAGCGTGACAACGGTGTTTCCGCCGACGCGATCGATGCCGTTTTGGCGGCGGGCGTTCGCGAGCCTCTCGAGTTCGCAAAGCGAGTCGTCGCGCTCGAGCGTGCTCGTCGCGAAGACCCCGACACGTTCAACGACCTGGCGGTTGCCTATGGGCGTGCGAACAATCTGCGCGACCTCGAGCTCGGTGTCGACTACGACGAATCTCTGCTGTGCGAGGTCGAACACGCCCTGACGTGCGCTATCGTCCAGGCGGAAGGCCGCGTAGCCCGCGCCCTCGAGGCCAACGATTATCCTGCGGCGCTGGCCGAACTTGCCTCCCTGCGCAAGCCGGTCGACCTGTTCTTCGAGCGCATCATGGTCATGGACGAAGATGCGGCGCTTCGCGAGAACCGCCTGAAGGTCTTGAACCGCTTTGTCAACGTCTTTTCCAGCGTTGCCGATTTCGGTCTTCTTGCCAAATAGGCAAGAGGCACTGCATCCTTTCGTCGATGTATGAATGCCGTTCGCGTTGAAAAATAGCGCGTTCTGAAAACGAACCGGCCTGTCCGAGTCAATCGGCGGGCCGGTTCTGTATATTGATGCATTGCGGCAGAGCTGCACCGTGCGCAGCGGTTGCTTTCTGCGCAACGAGATCGATTCAAGGAAAGGAGCGCATGCATGACGACCGCGATTCACGATCACATGTGCGTTCACAACGATTCTCCGCTTCCAACCATCTATATCGTCAGCGACTCCCTCGGTGCCACCGCTCATGTGCTTGCGCGTGCTGCGGCAGGGCAGTTCGGCGTCGCGGAACCTTACATCGAGGTTCTTCCTAAGGCTCGCGATTTCGAGGAAATTAGCAACTTTCTCGAGATTCATCAGGCAATGTATCGCGAAGCGGGGTTGCGCGACGATATCGTCGTCTTTTTCACCCTCGTCGATCCCGACCTTCGTCACAAGCTTCGCGATTACTGCAAGGAAAAAGGCATTCATTTCGTGGACATTATGAGCACGCCGATTCATGCGCTCGCGGACGCTTCGGGCTTGCAGCCCTCCAACAACCCCGGGTTGCTTCGCACGACCGACGAGCATTATTTCCGTCGCATTGCCGCGATGGAGTTCACCGTCGAACACGATGACGGGCGCAATCCCCAAGACCTCACCGAGGCGGACATCGTGCTTCTGGGCGTGTCCCGTTCGTCGAAAACTCCCATTTCCATCTATATGGGCATGGAGGGCTACAAGGTCGCAAACGTTCCGCTGGCACTTGGCGTGGAGCCTCCGAAGGAGATATACGAATGCGACCCCTCTCGCATTTTCGGCCTTATGACGACGCCGGATATCCTCGTGGGAATTCGCACGCGCAGGCTCGGGGGATCGGGACGCGGCGCAGCGAGCGTCGCGGCAAGTTACGCGGAACCGGAAATGGTGTACCAGGACCTCGAAGAGGCCCGCGCCCTCATGCGCAAGCTGGGCTGCATCGTGGTAAGGACGGACAATAAAGCCGTGGAAGAAACCGCTCAGGAGATTTTACGCTACTATGAGCTTGCTCATCCCTTTCAAAAGACCATAGTCGAGTAATATCTCTATGTGCAGTATGGTATCTATCAGCGAAGGAGAATACAGTGACTGCTGACGTCAAGCGTGTCTACGCGTTCGGCAAGGACGCCGATGGCAACAACGTTACCGAGGGCAACAAGGATATGAAATATATCCTCGGCGGCAAGGGCGCTAACCTTGCCGAGATGGCCGTAATCGGCCTTCCGGTGCCTCCGGGATTCACCATCACCTGTCAGACCTGTATGGAATATGCCAACGCCGACAACACCTGGCCCGAAGGCGCTCTCGACGAAATCGAGCAGTATCGTCTCGACCTCGAGCGTCGTATCGGCAAGAAGATCGGCGATGCAGAAGATCCCCTGCTCGTTTCCGTGCGTTCCGGTGCCCCTATGTCCATGCCGGGCATGATGGACACCGTCCTCAACCTCGGTTTGAACGACCAGTCCATCAACGGCTTGATCAAGCATACCGATAATCCTCGCTTTTCCTGGGATAGCTATCGTCGCTTCATCCAGATGTTCTCCAACGTGGTCATGGGCCTCGACGGCGACTTGTTCGAAAACGCCATCAATGCGAAGAAAATCGTTCGCGGCGTGAAAAGCGACGCGGATCTGACCGCCGAGGATATGCAGGAGCTCGTCGAGGAATTCAAGGCAATCTTTTCCGAGAACGTTTCCGCCGAGGAGTATCCCTCTCTTGTCGTCGACGGCAAGGTGAGCTTCCCCCAGAATCCCGACACGCAGCTTCGTCTTGCGATCGAGGCCGTTTTCGGCAGCTGGAACAATCCGCGCGCCACTCTGTATCGCAAGCAGAATAAGATTGCTGACGATCTGGGCACCGCGGTCAACGTTCAGTGTATGGTCTTCGGCAATAAGGGCGAGACTTCTGCTACCGGCGTTGCGGTCACGCGCAACCCTGCAAATGGCGAGAAGGAATTCTACGGCGACTACCTGGTCAATGCCCAGGGTGAAGACGTCGTCGCCGGCATTCGCAACACCAGCCCCATCGCAGAGCTCAAGCATGTCGACGGGTTGCAGAAGGCAGGCGCCGAGCTCGAGGAGGTCTTCGTGACCCTCGAGAACCACTATCGTGACATGTGCGATATCGAGTTTACCATCGAGCAGGGCAAGCTCTGGATGCTGCAGACTCGTGTGGGCAAGCGTACGGCCGCCGCTGCTTTGCATATTGCGATCGAGATGGTCAAAGAAGGCCTCATCACCAAGGAAGAGGCGGTTTGCCGCGTCGATCCCGAGCAGCTCGACCAGCTTCTGCATCCTCAGTTCGACAAGAACGCAGAATACGATGTGCTCGCACGCGGCTTGAACGCATCTCCCGGCGCTGCCGTGGGTGAAGCGGTCTTTTCCGCCGCTGACGCCGTCGCGGCCGAGGCCGAGGGTCGCAAATGCGTGCTCGTCCGCTGGGAAACCAACCCCGACGACCTCGCCGGCATGATTGCCGCCGAAGGCATTCTGACCTCCCATGGCGGCAAGACCTCCCATGCCGCCGTTATCGCCCGTGGCATGGGTGCTCCTTGCGTCTGTGGCGTCGAAGCCCTTCGCATCGATGCCGAGAAGAAAGAGGCCGTTGTCTCCGGCACCGATACCGTTATTCACGAAGGCGATATGATTTCCATCGACGGCACCACCGGTATCGTTGTTTTGGGCGCTGTTGAGCTGGTCATGCCCGAGCTCTCCGGCGATCTTGACGTCATTCTCGAATGGGCCGACGAATTCCGCCGTCTTGGCGTTCGCGCCAATGCCGACAACCCTGCCGACGCAGAGCTCTCCCGCTCCTTCGGGGCAGAAGGCATCGGTCTCGACCGTACTGAGCATATGTTCCTGGGCGATCGCAAGCAGATTATCCAGACCTTTATCCTCAACGAGGATCCTGCCGTTCGTGAAAAGGCCGTCAATGAGCTCTTCGAAGCGCAGACGGGCGACTTTTACGGCATGTTCAAGGCCATGGACGGCCTGCCGGTCATCGTGCGCCTTCTCGATCCGCCGCTGCATGAATTCCTCGAAAGCCCGCGCGCGCTCGACGTGGAAATTGCCAAGCTCGAGGCAACGGGCGGCGATGTCAAAACGATCGCCGAAAAGCGCAAGCTCATGGAGCAGATCGACGCTATGAGCGAGGCGAATCCCATGCTCGGCCTGCGTGGTTGCCGCCTGGGTATCGTGTATCCCATCCTTCCCGTCATGCAGGTCCGCGCGATTGCGACTGCAGCCGCTAACCTGAAGAAGGAAGGCCTCGATCCCAAGCCCGAGGTCATGATTCCGTTGGTTTCCACCGTTAAGGAGCTCGAGAAACTTCGCAAGGTCGCTGTCGACACCATCAACGAGGTGGCCGCAGAGGCGGGCGTTGAGCTCGACATTCCTGTCGGAACCATGATCGAGCTTCCTCGTGCCGCTGTCACCGCCGATGAAATCGCCACTCAGGCCGACTTCTTCAGCTTTGGTACCAACGACCTCACTCAGACCACGTTCGGCTTCAGCCGTGACGACGTCGAGGCCGAGTTCGTTCCTCAGTACCTTGCCGAGAAGCTTCTGCCGTACAACCCGTTCGCAACCATCGATCCGGGCGTTGCCAAGCTCGTGAAGATGGGCGTCGAATTGGGCCATGAAGGTAATCCCGATTTGGTCTGCGGCGTGTGCGGCGAGCACGGCGGCGATCCCGACTCCGTCAAGATGTTCCACAAGATCGGTCTTGACTACGTCTCCTGCAGCCCTTATCGTGTTCCCTTGGCACGCCTCGCTGCTGCACAGGCAGCTTTGGCTGACAAATAAGAGGGTGTGTGATACAGGCCAGTAGCTCCAATTGGCAGAGCGGCGGTCTCCAAAACCGCATGTTGTGGGTTCGAGTCCTACCTGGCCTGCCATCTTCCCCTTATACGATGTTGCAAGCAAACGACCCGTTCAAAGAGCGGGTCGTTTTTTGTTCTTCAGACGGTCTCTATATCGATGTGAAAACCGAGGCTGTCAAAGTTTTTGGCTATGGCTGCGTTTCAAAAAAACATGTCCTGTTGGGTCATTCGCAGGCTGCGTTTCAAAAAGCGCGTTCTATTGGATCATTCGCTGCCTGCAGTTCGCGGGGATGTGAAGCTCCAGAGTTTGGGGGCTATAAAGTAAAAGCGTGGGTTATGGGCCGAAAAATTGTTCTGTTTTGAGCGTTGACGCACGCCAATGCTCTTTTTTGCGCGAGTTTCTCGTTCAGATATCGAAAAAGCCACGAAACGTATCAACGAAGCTCCAATGCGGGTTGCAAGCTGGGTTTTTTTCTTAAAATAATAGACAGAAATATAGAAAATGTTGAATAAAATCTCTTAATATAGACATCGCACGCCTGCGCTTGATACGTTTCGTGAAAAAACCGATATCGAAAGCGTTTGTTCGTGCATTTTAAAGAAGAAATGACGCATGTCTGGGGCGCAACCGCGCAAACGCGGTCTAGGAGAGCAGATTTCCCGAGAGCAAATGTCTTTCTCGGGCTTGTTTCGAAGTTGCAATCCCGATCTCGCTGGGTCGAATCGAATTTCGCTGGACCGAATCGGATCTCGCCGGGTCGCCTTTGATTCTCAAGACGACCCGGCGAGGGTTTCCAACCGATGGGTGCGTTTCTCGGAGACGTTGCGACCGTTAGCCGATTTTGAACCCAAGATAATGCTCGGCAGTATGCCAAGTCATCTTTTCGAACTCCTCATCGGTGAAATCAATCGACGAAAAGACCTCGAGCTCTTCGGCTGGGTCCCACATAGGGAAATCGGATCCGAAAAGGATTCTGTCGGCGCCGTATATCCTGCAGAGCTCTTTTGTGCGGCGCGTTCCAAGGTATGTCATGGAGCTCGATACGTCCAAGAAGCAGTTTTCGTTCTCGAGGTATTCCACGGCAAGGTCGTAGACCGACCAGCCGCCGAAATGTGCCGCATCGACGCGGAGATCGGGGAAGGCGCGTAGGACATTTTTGAGCCTGCGCGGATGCGAGTGGTCTCGGCGATAATCTCCGCAATGAATCATGACAGGCAGGTTTCGTGCCTGCGCGATCTCGTAGACGTTCATAAGCCGAGGGTCGTCCATGTCGACATGCTGGGAGTCGGGGTGAAGCTTGATTCCCTTGAGCCCCATTGATATTGCGCGGTCGATTTCAGCCTCGGGGTTCTCGTAGTCCTGGTGCATAGTGGCGAAGCCGATGAAGTTCGCGTGTTCTGCGCACGTAGCGGCTACGAAATTGTTGATGCTCTCGACGACCTTGGCCTTTACGGCAACGGAATGCACAAGGGAATGCGTGATAGGGGACGGCGCAAGAGCGTCGAGATATCTTTGCACCGATCCGGTGTCGTGCCGCATTGGGATGCTGTAGAATTCCCCGACGCTTTCAGAAGCGCGTTGCGCAACCTTGTCGGGGTAGATATGTGCGTGGATGTCGATGATTGCCATGGTTAGCCTTCTATGCCGTCTGCATTGCGAATTTCACGGCGCTTGATTTTTCCGCCGACCGTTTTCGGAAGCTCGTCGACGAATTCGACGATGCGTGGGTATTTATAAGGAGCCGTGGTCTTTTTCACGTGGTTTTGCAACTCTTTGACCAGCTCGTCGGAGGGCTCCCAGCCTTTAGCGAGGATGATGGAGGCTTTTACCACCATGCCGCGAACGGGGTCGGGTGCAGCGGTGACGGCGGCTTCCACCACGGCCGGGTGCTCGACCAGTGCGCTTTCCACCTCGAAAGGACCGATGCGGTAGCCGCTGCATTTGATGACGTCGTCGTTGCGGCCTATGAAGAAATAGTAGCCGTCGCTGTCGCGCCATGCCATGTCGTGCAGGTTGTAGTACTCGCCACCGACCGTTTCGGCGGTGCGTTTCGGATCCTGGAAGTAGCCGATGAAAAGTCCGGGAGGGTAGGCTTCCTTCAATTTGGTAACGCAGATGGCTCCCTCTTCGCCATCGTCCATCTCATTGCCGTCTTCGTCGAGCAGGCGGATGTTGAACAGCGGGCTCGGTTTGCCCATGGAGCCGGGGCGCGGCTCGACCCAGGGAAAAGTAGCGAGCAGGACGGGCCCTTCGGTCTGTCCGAAGCCTTCGCGGATTTTCTTGCCCGTCAGACGCTCCCATGCCAAAGTGACCTCCGCATTGAGGGGTTCGCCGGCGGTTGCGAAGTTCGCGACGCTGGACAGGTCGTAGCGCTCGACGTCTTCCTGGAGCATAAAGCGATACATGGTGGGCGGGGCGCAGAATGTCGTGAGCTTGTAATCCTGAATTTTCTGCAGCAGTTTAGCAGGAACGAACTTGTCCATGTCGTAGGCGAAGACCGTCGCTCCGCATATCCATTGGCCGTAGATCTTCCCCCAGCCGAACTTTGCCCATCCAGAATCGGAGACGCTCATATGCAGCCGGTCTTCTTGGACCTGCTGCCAGTATTTCGCGGTGATGATGTGTCCGAGCGGATGCACGAAGCTGTGACAGACCGCCTTCGCCATGCCGGTTGTCCCGCTGGTGAAGTAAATCAGCATGATGTCGGAATTTTTCGTAGCCTTATCGTCGGTAGGACGGATCCAATTTTCGGATCCCTTTTCGAGGAGGCTCTCGTAAGAAGTCCAGCCTTCGCGCGTGCCGCCGGCCACGACGATGTTCTCAATGCTCGGAGACTCGGGAAGCGCTTTTTCCACCTCGCCGCAAACATAGTCGTCGTCTACGCAGACCATGGCTTTGACATGGGCGCTTTGCGCTCGATAGACGATGTCTTTTTTCGTGAGCTGCAGGGTTGCGGGAATGATGGTGGCGCCGATCTTGCATAGCGCAACGGCGGTGATCCAGTATTCCCATCGGCGGCGGAGGATGCACATCACCACGTCTCCTTTGCCGATCCCCATCGCAGAGAAGGAATTCGCCATGCGGTTGGAGAGGCGAGAGATGTCGGTGAAGGTGAAGACTCGTTCGCTATCGTGATCGTCACACCAGAGCAGAGCACGCTTGTCGGGTTCGACGCGGGCCCATTCGTCTACGACGTCATAGGCGAAATTGAAATTTTCAGGAACATCTATGCGGAAGTTTTCCGCAAAGTCTTCGTAGGAGTCGAAGTCGATGCGCGGGCAGAATGTATTGAGCAGATGGTTCGCCATGGATGTTCGTCCTTACTCTGCGATGATGGTGACGAAGCGGGCCTGCGTGTCGCCGCCGCAACGTTGGCCATGAAGCTGTTCCGGATTGAAATAGATGCTGTCGCCGGCTTCGAGGACGAATTCTTTATCCTCAATAGTCACGATGACGGTGCCTTCGAGGACGAAGTTGAACTCCTGACCATGATGGGTGACCAATTTTGCCGGTTCGTCGCTCGGGTCCAAAAAGACCAGCAGCGGCTGCATGATCTTTCCGGTGTAGCGCCATGCCAGGTCCTGATAGTAGTAGCCGGGATAGCGGTCGACTTCCTTGCCTTCGCCCGCTTTGACCATATGATAGGTATTAAGCTTCGCGGCGGTGCCGGTGAGGATTTCGGTGAATTCGACGCCGAAGATGTTCGCCATATGGTAAATGGCGGAAATGGGGACGTCCGCTCCGGTCTTCTCCCAGTCCTGGTAGGTTTCGAGGCTGACTCCAAGCTCTGCGGCCATATTTTCCTGGGTGACGTCGCACGCATCGCGCAATCCTGCGATGCGCATGCCGATTTCGCTGAATTCGGTCTCCATTTCCGCTCCTTTGTCTCGATAGAATGAAAAACTCCCTCGCGCTCGATGAGGAATCGCGAGGGAGGGCAGTAACGAATGGTGAAGCGTTACGCTTCGATTCCCAGCCTGAGCGCTTTCAGATTCGGTTCAAGCAGATGCTGCTTGCGCGGGGGGATGCAGCGCTCCATGGCGGCGAACAGCGTCTCTTCGTCGCAGAATCCCGTCTCGGCGAAGAGTTTGCCCACGCAGATGATGTTGGCGAGTCCTTTGAGACCGTTCTCCTCGGCCATGGCAGTTGCGGGGATTTCGACGACCTTCACGTTTTCGGGGTAGCGCATGGTGGGCACGAGCGTGCTGTCCACCACGGCAACGCCGCCGTCGGACACAAGGTCGATGAACTTGTCGAATGAAGGCTGGTTCATGGCGATGATGCCGTTAGGTTCCATGACAAGCGGCGATCCGATGGGGTTGTCGGAGAGACAGACGCTGCAGTTCGCCGTGCCGCCGCGCATTTCGGGGCCGTAGGAGGGCAGCCAGCTGAGCTCTTTGTCCTCGATCAGTCCGGCGGTGGCGATGACTTTGCCGCCGAACAGCAGGCCCTGTCCGCCGAAGCCTGCCAGCACGAAGTTGAAATCTTGAGACATGGCTCCTCCTATTCCTTATTCGCAATCGGACATTCTGCGGCGCGTGCTGCGGCCGCTTCGTAGACGTCGGCGAAGCCTTCCGCCTTCACGTCTTTATAGACGCCGAGGGGGTAATAGGGGAGCATGTTCTCGCGCATCCATTCGAAGGATTTCTGCGGAGTCATGCCCCAGTTGGTAGGACAGGTCGACACTACTTCGACGAAGGTGTAGCCGACGCCCTCGAGCTGGTACTCGAATGCCTTGCGGATGGCTTTTTTGGCCTTGCGCACGTTGGCGGGCTTGTCGACGGTGACGCGCTCGATGTATGCCACGCCGTCGAGTTCGCGCAGCATTTCCGAAACACGGATGGGGAAGCCCGCGGCATGGACGTCGCGACCGTAGGGAGACGTTTGGGTGATCTGGTTCGGGAGGCTGGTAGGGGCCATCTGGCCGCCGGTCATGCCATAGATCGCATTGTTGATGAAGATGACGGTGATCTTCTCGCCTCGCGTTGCGGCGTGGACGGTCTCGGCCATGCCGATGGAAGCGAGGTCTCCGTCGCCCTGGTAGGAAAAGACCAGGTTTTCGGGGTGAACGCGCTTCACGGCGGTTGCGACCGCAGGCGCACGACCGTGTGCGGCCTCGATCATGTCGCAGGAGAAGAAGTCGTAGGCCATAACGGCGCAGCCAACAGGGGCCACGCCCACGCTGGTGCCCTCTACCCCGAGCTCGTCGATGACTTCGGCTATCAGGCGCTGCACAATGCCGTGACCGCAGCCGGGGCAGTAGTTGGTGACCGCGTCGGTCAAAGCGCCGGGGCGCTGGAAAACAACCTTTTCTTCAGCCATCGTTATTCACCTACCTTTTCAGCGAGGGCTTCGATCTGAGCCAGAATTTCGGCGGGCGTGGGGATGACGCCGCCCGTGCGGCCGTAAAATTCCACGAGGACGCGGCCGTTCACGGCAAGGCGCACGTCATCAACCATTTGTCCCATGTTCATTTCGACGGTCAGATAGGCCTTGGCGGTGCCGGCGGTTTCCTCTATGGCCTTTTTCGGGAACGGCCATAAGGTGATCGGGCGCAGAAGTCCTGCCTTGATGCCTTTCTCGCGAGCCTTCTTCACGGCGCTTAAGGTGACGCGGGCGCTGGCGCCGAACGCGACGAGCACGATGTCGGCATCATCGGTCATGATGCATTCGGCTGCCTGCTCGTTCTCTTCGATTTGCGCATAGCGTGCGAAACGTTCGATGTTGAGCTTTTCGAGGGCGTCGGCAGTCAGGTAAAGGGAGTTGGCGACGTTGTGCGGACGCTTGTTGTGGTGGCCGCAGGTGGCCCAGGGCTTTTCGGGGAGTTCGGTCTTGGGCTCAGGGAGCACGACGGGTTCCATCATCTGTCCGAGCATGCCGTCGGCGAGAATCAAGACGGGCGTGCGATATTCATCGGCAACGTCGAACGCCTTGTAGACGTAATCGGCCATTTCCTGAACAGAGCTCGGGGCGAAGACGACGCAGTGGAAATCTCCATGGCCGAGGCCGCGGGTGGCCTGCCAATAGTCCGCCTGGGACGGCTGGATGCCGCCGAGGCCCGGGCCGCCTCGCTGCACGTTGATGATGACGGCCGGCAAATCGGCGCCTGCCAGATACGAGATGCCCTCGCTTTTCAGAGAGACTCCGGGAGAGCTCGAGGACGTCATGGTGCGGGCGCCTGCCGCAGAGGCCCCGTAGACCATGTTGATGGCGGCTACTTCGCTTTCGGCCTGCAGATACGTTCCGCCGATTTTAGGCATGGTTTTGGACATGTATGCAGCAAGCTCGGTCTGGGGGGTGATGGGGTATCCGAAGAAGTGCCGGCACCCAGCCGCCACGGCGGCGGCCCCCATGGCCTCGTTGCCCTTCATGAGGACCTTGTTCTTTTCTGCCATATGTATCACCTCCACACTTTAATAGCTACATCGGGGCACATGGTGGCGCAGTTTGCACAACCAGTGCATTTGTTCTCGTCGACTAGACGAGCAGGATGGCATCCTTTGGCGGTGATGACGTCCTGGTCGAGCTCGATGATGCCCTGAGGGCAAAAATCGACGCACAGTCCGCATCCTTTGCAATAGGAGTCGTCTACTTCGATTTTCGGCATGGTCCAACCTTTCCTTAACGCCGTCTCGGCGGTATATTCCTGCCCGAATCAGCTCGGGTGCCGGCGTCGCGGCACGGGGCGTAAACGGGGCAGGCTCTTCAAGGTTCGTACAAAGCGCCCTTTGAGGGTAGTCTCTTCAGAATAGCGTCTCAATGGGCGTTGAACGCAAGGTGACGGGGCTTTTTCCGTTGGGCGGGTGCAATTTTACCTTCTGGCAACGTTTCTTGCGGCGCTTTTTGGACGGTCCCGACAAAGTGTCCGAAGCTATTCCCACGGCATGCGCACGTGGCGATCAACGGGGAATGGACGGACGACATGCGCCTGCTGCGCATAGCGGGCGGGTACGGCGGTGCACACGATGGGAAGCCCGAGCAGGGAGGCGGTCTTTTCCGCGAAAGGAGCCGATGCCTCGACGACGGAAAGCGTCGTCTCCTCGGAGAGGTGCGTGTTGTTCACCACGCCTGTCGCCTTGATCTTGCATCGCCGCTCTATATCCTTCAGCATCTGCGCCGTTTCTTCGGGTGATTCGATCTCTCGGCGCTCGTTTATCACATAGAGCATCGTATAGGGCGAGTCTCCCGATTTGATGGCGCTTGAGAAGCGCCCCATGGCCTTGGCCCCCTCGTCGTCACCGCCCATATCTATAATGAGAGGGTGCGTATCGCTTGCGTGTTCGATTGCTGCTTGCATGCTGCCGGGAAGGCTCGGCGTGTCGAGCATGCTTTGCGCGAATACGGGAGCGACGATGCGTATGCCGCGGCTCTCGAGGAAATCCGTGTAGTCGCTGCTGCGAAAGTACGGATTCACGATATCGACATCCATCAGGGTGACCTCTTGTCCGCGTTCTTGCGCGGCGAGGGCGAGATTGAGGGAGAAATTGGTCTTGCCGACGCCGTAGTGCCCGGCAATGGCGGTAATAGGCGAAAGGGGCAGAAGCTCATTCATGGTTCTCCTCTCGTTTTGCTTTCGTTTCGATTGTTTCCAATGCGATAAATCGGATGAAGTTATCATTTCCCGATTGCGCTAGAATACTATCGTACGCTAAAGTACAATAGCACACACGGAGAAGAACGTAAAAGTTTGCAAACCTACGAAGGAAGTAATCATGGAGCCCAATATCAAAGAAATCGTCAGCCGCGTTCGCGCGCTGCGCGAGGACCTGGGCCTCACCATGCAGGAGATGGCGGAGGCTACAGGACGCAGCGTTGCCGAGTATGCGGCGCAGGAGAGCGGCGAACAGGATTTGTCGTTCACCTTTTTGTACCGCTGCGCCGAGAAATTCGGCGTTGACGTGGTCGATATCCTGACGGGCGAAAGCCCGCATCTCACCGGGTATTCTCTCGTCCGCAAAGGCGAAGGCCTCTCGGTGAAACGTTATGAGGGATTCGAGTACCTTCACAAGGCGCCTAGCTTTCGCAATAAGCTCTGTGAGCCTTTCGTGGTCACCATCCCGTACTCCGACGAAGAGGCGGGGCTTCCCATGGAAGACATCCACCTTTCGTTCCACGAGGGCCAGGAGCTCGATTACATCATCAGTGGCCGTTTGCGCTTCGTCTACGACGGAAAGCATGTCGAGGAGCTTGCCGCAGGCGACGTCATCCTCTATGACAGCGGACGCGGCCACGGCATGGTCGCCATCGGCGGCGAGCCGTGCGTCCTTCTGGCATCCGTGATGAAGCCGCAGGACGAGAAGATTCTTTAGGCACTGCCCCTTTCTATAGGCAGTGCCGTTCGCGCCTCCACTTCTCGTTCATCCTGCCGCCGCTTCATCAAAAACAAAATCCTATAAGTTTTGGTTCGATTGCGGCGTACAAGTCAGAAAGACTACTGTTATGCGCAATATCAACCAGCGTTATCTTACCGAGTCCTTCAACAGCGAAGGACAGCTCGAGACGTTCAAGGTCAATGTTCCGGAGAATTTCAATTTCGGTTACGACATCGTCGACGATATCGCCGAGAACGACCCTGATCGCAACGCAATGGTTTGGTGCAACCCTGAAGGTGAAGAGCATGTGTTCACCTTTGCCGACATGAAATATTGGTCGGACAAGACCGCGAATTATTTCAGCGAGCATGGAATCGGCCGCGGTGACAAGGTCATGGTCATTCTTCGCCGTCATTATCAGTTTTGGTTTGTCGCCACGGCCCTGCACAAGCTCGGAGCCGTCATGGTTCCGGCCACTTTCATGCTGAAGGAGCACGATCTTGAGTATCGACTCAATTTCGGAGAAATCAAAGCTCTCGTCTGCACGTCTGTAGGAACGATCGCCGACGTGGTGGACAACGTCGAGGCGTTGTGCCCGGGCCTTGAAGTCAAGATGCTTGTCAACGGTGCCGGCGGCGGGCTCTCTCCCCACGACGAAAAGGGCGATTTTGTCGTTTCCGGCTCCGAGGCCACCTGCGGCATGGACTTGGGCCCCGCGCTCAGCGGCCCTGAGGGCATCTGCGCGGTTCCCGTCAAGCGAGATGGCTGGCTCGACTTCAACACCGGCGTGCGCAATGCCTCGGCCGATTTCGAGCGCCGTGAAACGTCTCCCGACGAGCCCATGCTTATGTACTTTTCCTCCGGCACCACGGGCAATCCCAAGCTGGTCATGCACAACAGCGGCTACGCCTTGGCTCATATCCTCACCGCAAAGCCCTGGCACAACGTGCAAAGCGACGGGGGCATTCACTTCACCATCGCGGATACCGGATGGGGCAAAGCCGTCTGGGGCAAGTACTACGGACAGTGGATCATGGAGGCATGCGTGTTCACGTATGACTTCGACCGCTTCGCTGCCAGCGAGATCTTGAGCCTTATCGGCAAGTACAAGATCACCACGCTTTGCTGCCCGCCTACCATGTATCGCATGATCATGCTCGAAGACGTCGATTCTTATGACCTTTCCTCACTTGTGCATTCCACCACGGCGGGCGAGGCTCTCAATCCCGACTTGTTCGATTTCTGGAAAGAGCACACGGGCTTGACCATCTATGAGGGATTCGGTCAGACCGAAACCCCGCTGACCATCGCGAACCTCGTGAACTCCAAGCCCCGTTCGGGCTCTATGGGAAAGCCTGTTCCGATGTACGAGGTCGCCGTTCTCGACGAGGACGACGAGCCGTGCGAAGCGGGCCAGACGGGAGAGATCTGCATCAAAATCGACCCTGTCGTTCCTCCGGGAATCATGATGGGCTACTACAACAACCCGGAAAAGACCGCGGCGGCTATGCGTGACGGCTGGTACCATACGGGCGATACCGCGTGGTGCGACGAAGACGGCTATTTCTGGTATGTCGGCCGCAACGACGATGTCATCAAGTCGAACGGGTATCGCATCGGGCCTTTTGAAATCGAGAGCGTCTTGCTCGACCACGAAGCGGTGCGCGAATGCGCGGTGACTGGCGTGCCTGACCCCTTGCGTGGCCATGCGGTCAAGGCGACGGTGGTGCTTGCCGAGCCGTTCAAGCCTTCCGACGATTTGACCAAGGAGCTGCAGACGTGGGTGAAAAACCAGACGGCTCCTTACAAGTACCCCCGCGTCATCGAGTATGTTGACAAACTGCCTCGCACGGTAAACGGCAAGATTCGCCGCGGCATCATCCGCGCAGAAGACGAGGCGGCGGCGAAAGTCGTCGAAGAGCCGCTGGAGCCCAAGAGCGTCGACGGGCTTGTGTAACGCTTCTTTGCGTTCATTTCGACTTTGTTAATTTTAACAAGCGAAAAGATGCAAGTACTTTAGTTGGCTAAAGTATTCAATCAACGCCTTTGAAAGCTGCCGCGCGAGGAAATCGGCGGCGGCTTTTCCAAGGCGAACGGTCGGCGGCAAGCCGACCTTGCCTTATATGCAGGACAGCGAGGACGGAGGATTCCATGTCTGACACCAACAAGCTTGGTCGCAAGATCGCCACGCTTCGAGAAGCCCACCACCTTTCTCAGCAAGACCTTGCCGACCGTTGCAGCTGCGACGTCGAAACCATCATCGGTCTTGAAGACGGGGAGCTTCCTGCCTCGCTTGCTCCGCTCATCAAAATTACGCGTGCGCTGGGGGTGCGCCTCGGCACTCTCATGGACGATGACGAGCAGCTCGGCCCTGCGTACATCGATTCGAAGCAGATGGAAGAGGTGGCTCGCCTCAAGAGTCTGCAGACTGCGAGCGACGCCGGCGACCTGAGCTATTTCTCCTTGGCGGCCGGGCGTCCTTCCCGCCATATGGACCCCTTCATTATCACGGTCGACCCCTCGGGCGCGACCGACCATGTGCTCACTGCCCATGAGGGCGAGGAGTGGCTCTACGGCATGGAGGGCTGCATCGAAATCGAGTACGGCAAAGACGTCTACGTCCTGCATCCCGGCGAGAGCATCTACTACGATTCCATCGTTCCGCATCAGGTGCGCGCCTACGACAACCAGAAAGCCAAGTTCCTGGCTGTTGTCTACACGCCGGTTTAAGGAGTTTCAAGAATGACAGAAGAGCATAACGAAAACGCATCAGATCCTGCGCGCGTTCCCGTGCCGGGGGATGTCGATTACCCTTTGCACACCGAAAAGACCATCGGACGCTATTTTCGCGACCAGGTGGCTATAGATCCCGACCATGAATTCGTGGTTTACCCCGACCGCGATCTTCGATGGACGTATAAAGGCTTCGATGAGCGCACCGACAATCTCGCCCGTGGTCTGTTGGCTATAGGCCTGAAGCCGGGAGATCATCTTGGCGTATGGGCGCGCAATATTCCCGACTGGCTGACGTTCATGTATGCCACGGCGAAAATCGGCGTCGTCATGGTCACCGTCAATCCGGTGTATAAGGGTCATGAGGTCGCCTACGTCCTCAAGCAATCCGATATGAAAGCCCTGTGCATCATCGATGCCTACCGCGATGTCGACTACATCAAAATCATCCGCGAACTGGTGCCCGAGTCTCTCACGCAGGAGCGCGGCTATCTGGAGTCGGAGGAGTTCCCGTGCCTGAAGCACCTTATCTACATGGGGCCTGAGAAGCATCGCGGATTCTACAGCGTTCCCGAACTCGTGCTGCTGGGCCAGCATGTGCCCGAAGAGGAGCTCGAGAAGGCCGAGGCGCAGTTCGACAACAATGATGTCGTCATGATGCAGTATACGAGCGGTACCACGGGTTATCCGAAGGGCGTCATGCTCACGCATCGCAACATCATCAACAACGGCTTCTATATTGGTGAGGGACAAAAGCTGGGGTCGGACGACCGCATCACGCTGCCCGTGCCGTTCTTCCACTGCTTCGGCTGCGTTCTGGGCGTCATGGCAAGCCTTACGCATCGCTCCACCATGATCATCATCGAGGATTTCAATGCGAGCCTGGTGTTGCAGGCCGTTCACAAAGAGAGGGCAACGGCCCTTTATGGCGTGCCTACCATGTTCATCGCGGAATTGAATTCTCCCGAGTTCGATCAGTACGACCTCTCCAGCCTTCGCACGGGCATCATGGCGGGTAGCCCTTGTCCTCCCGAGACCATGCGCGAAGTCATGGACCGCATGTATATGAAGGAAATCACCATCTGCTACGGCCTGACGGAAACGAGTCCGGTCTTCACGCAGACGTCCGCCGATGATGACATCGTGCATAAATGCGAGACCGTCGGCCTCAAGCATCCGCCGGTTTCCGTACGCGTCATCGATCCGGAAGACGGCCATATCTGCGGTCCGAACGAGCCGGGCGAGCTGTGCTGCAAGGGCTATAACGTTATGAAGGGCTACTACAAGATGCCCGAGGCCACGGCGAATGCGATCGATGCGGACGGTTATTTGCATTCCGGCGACTTGGGCATGGTTGACGAAGACGGCTACTATCGCGTGACCGGCCGTATCAAGGACATGATCATCCGCGGCGGCGAAAACATCTACCCGCTGGAGATCGAGAACTTCCTTTTGGGAATGCCCGGCGTGCTCGACGCCCAGGTCGTAGGCATTCCCGACGAAAAGCTCGGAGAAATCGTCGGTGCGTTTATTCGCACGCGTCCGGGTTATGAGGATATGACCGAAGAAGATGTGCGCGAATACTCTATTCCTCGTATCGCGCGTTACAAGGTGCCCAAACGAGTATTCTTCGTGGACGAGTTCCCCATGACTCCCTCCATGAAGATTCAGAAGTTTAAACTTCGCGACATGGCGGTGCAGCTGCTCGAGGAGCGCAATCGGGCCTAGCTTCGTTCAGGTTTGGGCGTCGTTTGGTCGTGCGGCAAATCGAAAATCGAGAGAAGAAGGCGGCGTTATTGCCGCCTTCTTTCGTCTGCAATCTCGAGGGCGGCCGCGTTTCGATACTCGACGATTGTGGGCGGTTGGGCGGCGGCTTTTCTGGAGGCATGGTATAGTTTTCGCAGGTACAGGTTCGAAGAGGGGGCTATCTCTCGCCTGCTCTTTGGCGATGGTTCGATTGGAGGTTGTCGCATGACGAAACGACGCCCCTGGATTGCCCGCGTAGGAGCGGGCGTGCTTTCTGCGCTGCTGGTTTTCTCTTTCATTCCGTTGACAGGGTGTTCCTCTACGGATACATCCGAATCCGAGAATTCCGGTTCTACGGCGGTTGATTCCGAGATGCTCGACAGAGCGCCCCGAAGCGCATCAGAAGATATTGGCGGAAGCGCTCAGGCTGCAACCGTTGATTACGATACCTCGACGTATGTCTCTCCCGAGGAAAAATGGGAATCCGCCGACGACGGTTCGGTGGTTCTCGATGTGGTCGAGCCCTATGTGAATGAGAACGCTGCCAGCCAGATGCTCACGGTGAAGACCGAAGGCAACGCCCGCTTTGCAGATGCCGTATCGGCTGATGCCGTAACCGCCACGGGCGGTATGGCGGAATGGGCCGTCGTCTCTGTTTCGCGTCTGTCCGACACGGAGATTTCAATCGGCCTTTCGCGTCCCGAATCGCCCTCCGATGCCGCCATGGCTGCGTCGAGTGCCGGCCTGAGCATCGCAGCATCCTGTATCGAGGTGCCGACCGAAAGTTCGTCCGAAGACGATGCCGCCATACAGGAGGTGCGCGAGAAATTGGAGGCCTCAAGCGAGGAAGACGGCGAAACGTTTCTTTCCGAAGACGATGATAGCATCGACCTTGCCGCTTTCGAGAACGACGCTGCCTACGACGTTTCGATTCCCTTCGTGCATCCTTCCTTGCTGGTGGACGTGGCCGATACGCAGGTAGGCCAGTCGGCTACCGTATATCGTATCGTCGCGAGTGAATTCTCGTTCCCGGCAAACGTCTCGGCAGGGGATTTCTCGGTGCAGCTGAGCGCATCGGCTCCAGCCGATGCGGCTGCGCCTGCCGTGCAGGACGTGGTGCGCGTGAACGATTTCGAGTTGGATGTCACCGTCTCCTCAGGCGCTTCCGTACAAGGGGGCCCGCTCGATTACGCCGCCTTGATTATGAGTGCCGCCTCGAGTGGCACGGGCGGGGAGGTCTGCTGTCCCTTGGTCCTTCCCGATGCCTGGGTCGATGCGGAGGTGGTAGCCTTCGACGGCAATTCCGCGGAAGATCTCGCCGCCAGCTCTGAAGAGGTGGCGGCAGCCGAAGAAGAGGCCGTTGCCGAAGGGGAAAACGCTTCCGAGGGCGGCGATTACTTTGACACGGTGACCGTGAGCACGACCCTGCATAATGCCGATGTTTCCGCCGAGGAAAACACCGCGGTAAGCGTCCTTGCGACCGATGGTACCTACAAGGAAGTCAAGGCTGTGCAGACGCAGGTCAATCCGGACGGCGTAGATAGAACGTTCAACGTCCAGGACCTCAGGGACGCGGCCTATGGCAATGCCGATGAACAGCCGCAGGCAAATGACGGGGATGCAGGGGAGGGCCTGGAGGACAAGATAGCCCTGGCTCGCAGCGCAGCCGAGTCGGACATGGTTGTTTTGAGCGTGGATGCTCCTGCGGTTGCGAGCGCCTATGGCGGCGCCGACCAAGACCCGCATCCGGAGGTGATGCTCGTTGCGCTCAAGAGCGCCGCCATGCCCAGGACGCCCCTTGCCGCTTCTGCCACCTCCGCAGCCTTTTCGTCTGTAGCGGCGGAAACGTCGGGGTCGCCGGTTGTTTCCGGGCTTTTCGACAAGGCGAAAGGCATGCTGGGTCCGTTGGCGTCGGTGGCGTGGGGAACGGCGCGCACGACGTTTCTTGCCGATACGGCGCTCGGCGACCGCTCTAACGTCGATATCTACAATAAGATCGTCGAGCTGCAATCTCAGATGAGCGATTTGTCCGTTCGCCTCGACCAGCTTTCCGACCGTGAAACGGCCCACTATAACGCGAACGTTGTCAACGAGGCGAACAAAATCATCTCGCGCGTGCAAAGCGAATACACCCTGATAAGCGGTATGTATCAGGAGGTCGTCGCCACGCAAGACGCCAAAGAACAGTCGGCGCGTATAGATGCGCTCATGAAGAGCTCGTCTTACACGATCGATTCGCTCATTGTCGATATGGGCGTTTTGTACGGCTGCATCAAGACGGCAGATGCTTCGAGCGGAGCCGGCCTTATCGACGTGTACGATTCCATGGCCATGAAGTCGTACAATTGGGGTGCTGGCGCCGCCGCTCCACGCCAGCAGTATCGCGACACCCTTTCGGAGGTTTGGGCGAACTGCACCATGATGCTGTACGTTGTATGCGGCGACGAGGCCTATGAGACAAAGTATCGGAACACGCTTGCCGACCTGCAAAACAAGACGAGCGATGTCAACGCTATAGTCAATGCCAAAGCCATAGACAGTTCTACCTACCAGAAAAGCTCGTACACCCTGAAAGGCAAGAACGAATTCGTCGATCCCACAGGTGCCAATGCCTATCTCTGCTACACCACCAACGAGTGGTACGTTCCTTTGACGGGGAATGCTTCGAAATACAAGTGGGACAGCGTTTGGACGAAGTTCAAGAAGCGCGGGCATACGCAAGACAGGATTTCCACGTGCCCCTTCATTCTCTGGAATACGGATAAGACCGTGCCTTCGTGGGACTCGTTGTATGTGGGCAAGGCGCAGATGGACCTTCTCCAGGCGCGTTCCCCAAGGACCCGTTCGTTGCAAGACGAGCTTCGCGCTTTCGTCGCGTCGGGTGTTCCCGCGCATCTGTTGACGAGCGTGTCTTTCGACTGCAGCAAGAAAACACGGGGAAAGGACGCCCGTCATAACGATTGGTATTTCTGCTCGTATGATGAGACCTCGTCTTCGACGCAATCGAAATACGTCGAAAAGACGCAGATGTTCGCCGGCGTGATGGACTGGCCGAGCTTCAAAAAGACCACGAAGGACGAAACCATGCGCATGGAACCCGATCAGCTGATGGTGCTTGCGAAGACGAAGTAGAAAAGCGCGCTTATTTCGATAGCGGCAAAACCACCGTGAACACGGTTCCGTCCTCGGCGGAGCTCTTGACTTTGATGCTCCCTCCATGCGATTCTGCTATTTCTCGTGCGATGGCAAGCCCGAGCCCGAAGCTTCTCGAGTCGTCGTGGGTTCGGGCCTTGTCGGCTCGATAGAAGCGGTCGAAAACGTGCTCAATGGACTCTTGGGGGATGGGGTTTCCCAGGTTGCGCACGGAAAGCACGGCCTTCTTTCCCTGACGGGAGAGGCGCACCGTCACGCTGCTTGCTTCCGCAGCGTATTTGCAGGCGTTGTCGATGAGCGTGCCGACGAGCTTTTCCAGTGCGCGGGCGCTTCCCTGCACGTGCAAGCCCTCGGCGATGTCGTCTTCAATGCTCACATTGTGCTCGAACGCGACCGATTCGAATTGCAGCGCCTCTTTGGAGGCGATGCTGCTTAGGTTCGTGCGCGCGAACTCGTACGTTTCTGTCGATTCCGCCTGCGCGAGGGAGAGCATGTCGCTGACGAGCTCCTGCATGCGCACAGCCTCTTCGCGGGTGCTTTCCAGCCATTGCATGTTTTCGCTCAGAGGAGTCTCGGGGTGTTTTTCCAGAATGGACGCGTTTGCCAGAATGACGGTCAGGGGAGTCTTGAGCTCATGGGAGGCGTCGGCTACGAACTGCCTCTGCTTTTTCCAGGCTTTTTCGACGGGGCGAAGGGCCCATCGTGCGAAGAAGACGTTGATGGCGAAGAGGACGGCCAGAGCCCCTGCGCCGGCCAGCGCGAGGGAGGCCGCGAGGGATTCCCAGCGCTCGACGAAAGAGGAATCGGCGAACGTCACATAGGTGCCGTCTTTCATGCTTCGCTTCATGTAGACGAGTCCGTAATCCGACAAGACGTCCATGCCGTCAGCCGCTTGAGCGATTGCCTGCGCTGCGCTTTCTATGGCGTCTTCATCGACGGAGATGGTGGATTGTTCGGGAAATGCGGCGGCAAGGCTTCCGTCTTGCGAAAGGCGGTATACGGCTACGGGAATGGTGGGGGACCCTTCGCCCCTTCCTAAGACCATGCCGCCCGTTTCTTCGGACTGCGCCTGCGTGCTTTCTCGGTCAAGGGAATCGGACGGCGATGTGTCGATCGGACCTTGCTGGGCGGCCTGCGATTCCTCAGCGCCGCCTTGCGGATTCAATTCTGTCTGGGCTTTTGCCTTCTGGTCTGCTTCGGCGGCTTTGTAAATGGCACCTCCGAGCGAGGTTTGCACCTCTTGGAAGTTTTGTTGGCGCTCGTTGAGGCAGATGCCAACAAACGCGACGACCATTACGAGGAATATGGTCGCCATGTTGAGCGCGATGAATTTGATGCGGAGTCGTTTGAGCATGGGTTCCTTCTCGAGGAAGCGTTACGCGGCCGCGGCCGTCGTGTTCTATTCGGTGAATTTGTAGCCTACCTTACGGATCGTTTCTATGCGCGCATCCGATTCCAGATAGCGAAGCTTCTTTCTCAGGAACGAAACGTAGGCCTCCACGTTGTTGTCGGCGGCACTAGACTCGATGCCCCAGATCTTCTCGATGATCATTTCTTTGGGAAGGATGCGTTCTTTGTTGGACATGAGCATCTTCGCCAGGGCGAATTCCGTCTTGCTGAGATGGATGGTTTTTTCGTCGCGAGCGAGCTCGTGGCTGTCAAGCTTGAGCGAAACGTCTCCTGCATCGATGCTCTCGAAGATGACCGACCCTTGCCTGCGCATGAGCGCGCGAAGATGCGCCATGAGCTCTGCGGGCGAGAAGGGCTTCGTCATGTAGTCGTCAGCGCCGTGGTCGAGCCCTGCGATTTTGTCCGACACGCTGCCTCGCGCCGTCAGCATGAGCACGGGCGTGTCGACGTTCGCATGGCGAATCTCTCGAACGACTTCATAGCCGTCCATGCCGGGCATCATAACGTCGAGGATGATGGCGTCGTAATCTCCGACGACGGCCCAGTCTCGTCCGGTCGTACCGTCGTGCACCATATCGACCGTGTAGTCGCTTTCTTCGAGGATTCGCCCAAGAGCCTGGGCGAGCTTTGTGTCGTCTTCGACAATGAGCACCTTCACGGCACGCCTCCATAGGGTAGATGTCTTTCTCGATATTGTAATTCGTCGCCTGAAATAAACCTGAAAGGAAGTAAGCCCCTCTTGCACGCCTATCTATAAGATTTTCCTGCCTTTCGTTTCCTGCCTGTCTTCGGCTCTGCTTGTGTGCGAAGTTCGTTTTCGCGGGAAGCCCCGGCCTTCTTTCTGAAAGCTTTTCTCGTATGAACCTGAAAAGAACGCTGCGTTTCAGGTTGTTTTCAGGTCGGCTTTCTATCTTGCGAGCCAGACGAAGCGTATGCGGCCGCCTTGCCGCAGGATGGAAAGGAGATTCTCATGGCATGCGACGTTCAGAGCGTCTTCGAACGCAAAGAAACGAAGTACAGGCTTCATGCCGATCAGTACCGCGCGATTCTTGCCGCATTGGAGGGCAGACTCGCTCCCGACGCGTACGGCAGCACCGTGATTAAAAGCGCGTATTTCGATACGGAGGATCGCGACATGGTGGCCCGTTCGTTGGAAAAGCCCTTTTACAAGGAAAAGCTCCGCGTGCGCGGCTATGGAAGCGTTGCTAAAGACGACACGGTATTCGTCGAGATAAAGAAGAAATACGACGGGGTGGTCTATAAGCGCCGCATGGGCATGTCTTACGCTGCGGCGCGCGCCTACCTTGACGGCATGCCGTACGAGGAGGCCCGTAGGACATTCCCTGCAAAAGAGGAGTTGCATGCCGCCTGTGTTCTGCGCGAAGAAGAGGTTCAGGTGGCGCGCGAGGTGGATGCCTTGGCGTTGCGATGGGGCACGTTGAGCGCGTCGATCGTCACTTCGTGCGTGCGGACGGCATATGGACCCATCGGCCCGGACGGCTTCGGGTGCTCGGACGAAGACGGATTACGCATCACGTTCGACTCGTCGCTTGCGTATTGCGATCTGCGGGCGTCAAGGCGCTCGTCTTCGTTTTTTCCCCTGATAGGGCCCGAAGAGGTGATCATGGAAATCAAGGTGCGCGGATCCTATCCGAAGTGGCTTGCCGACGTTTTGGCGCAGTGCCATGCGTACCCGTGCTCTTTCTCGAAATACGGCGAGGCGTACAAGCGCTGCATGCAAGGCGGCGCGGAGCATGCCGGCAACAAGGGAAAGGCGGTGGCCGCCTGTGCTTGATTTTCTGTTTTCTTCGGTGCTCTCTGCGACGGAATCGAGCGTTGCGGGGGTTTCGGCGGAAGGGTTTCTTGCCTGTTGCGGCGCCTCGCTTGTGCTGGGCGCCGCCGTTGCGATCATTTACATGTTCCGCCATACGTATTCTAAGAACTTCGTCGTAACGCTCGCGTTGCTGCCTGTCATCGTCCAGATGGTGATCATGCTGGTGAACGGGAACATCGGCGCGGGAATCGCCGTGATGGGCGTGTTCAATCTGGTCAGGTTTCGATCGATTCCCGGCAGCGCCAAGGATATCGGCAGCGTCTTTCTCGCCATGGCCGTCGGCCTGGCCACGGGAATGGGCTTCGTTCTTCTGGCTGTTCTGTTCGTCGCGATTGTGGCCGCAGCCAACGTTGTCTACGTTCTCTCGCCGTTCGGGCGGGCCAACGCCGAGGAGAAGAGGCTGCGCATCACCGTTCCGGAGGATTTCGAATACGAGAACGCCTTCGACGGCGTGCTCGCGCGCTACACGAAAGACCACGAGCTCGTTTCGGTGGAGACGTCGAACATGGGTAGCTTGTACCAGCTCGAGTACAAGGTGAAGCTCGAAGAGGGCGCGGGACAGAAAAGGCTCCTTGACGAAATCCGCTGCCACAACGGCAACCTCAAAGTTTCGCTTGGCCTCTATAGCGAAAAGGAGGTGCTCTGATGACGATGCGTTCCGCCGCCGGTCGCGGCGATTACGATGCGCTGCGCCGCAAGGCGGCACGCGCCGCATCCTGCTGGATCTTTTGCTCGGTCGTCCTTGCAATGTTTTTCCTTTTGTCGGCTGCCTTGCTTGCAGGATGTGCCTCTGGGGTCGATTCGACCTCAAGCGTCGACGCCTCCGACGGCTCGACGGCCGAGCAGGCGACGACGTCGTCTGAATCAGAGGCCGACGAATCGGGCATGGACTTCTCGTACAGCGCACGCGACCTGGATGCAAGCTATGATGCACAAAGTGCGACATACATTCGCCTGTCTGACGATTCTGCGGAAGTGCAGGGTTTGGGCGCTACCGCAACCGACGGCACGGTGAGCGTGAGCGCTGCGGGAACCTATGTCGTATCCGGCAGCATCGCCGATGGGGAGATCGTGGTGGAGGCGGGAGACGAGGACAAGGTGCAAATCGTGCTCTCAAACGCCTCCGTCTGTTCCCAGGACGGACCTGCGATTTCGATTCTTTCGGCGGACAAGTGCTTCGTCACGCTTGAGCAGGACTCGACGAATGCCCTTGTAGACGGGTCTGCCTATACGCTCGAGGAAGGGGCAGACGAACCGAATGCGGCGCTGTACAGCAAGGCCGACCTGACGCTGAACGGGACAGGGTCGCTTTCCATCGAGGGCAATTGGCAGCATGCGGTATGCTCGAAGGACGACCTTGTTATCACCGGCGGAACCTATGACGTCTCCGCCGTCGAAGACGCGTTCCGCGGTAAGGACTGCGTGAAAATAGCCGACGGGTCGTTTACCGTCGATGCGGGCGGAGACGGCTTCGTTTCGACGAACGACGAAGACGAAACCCGCGGATTTGTCAGCATAGACGGCGGCACTTTCGAAATCTCTGCGCAAGACGACGGCATCCAAGCGTACACGCATGCAAGGTTCGCGGGCGGCGAGTTCTCGATCCATTCGGGAGACGACGCCGTGCACAGCGACGGGTCGGCATCCATCGAAGGCGGCACGTACGACATTTCGGCGGTCGACGACGCCTTCCATGCAGAGACGACGCTCGAGGTCGTCGACGGCACGGCGCGCGTCGCTTCGTGCTACGAAGGGCTCGAGGCCCAGTGCGTCTACCTTCGCGGCGGAACCGTGCATGTAACGGCCGACGACGACGCGGTCAACGCCGCCTCGCCTTCCGCCGACGGATCGTCGTCCGAAGCGGCGGCTCCTTCCTCCGAACCCGCCGGCGAAGGCTCCCCATCGGCGGCCGATCCGTCCTCTGCGCCTGCCGCCGATGCTTCTGCCGGAGCACCTACGGGCGAGGCCGATGTGCGCGGCGCAACCCCTGAGAGCGGTATGGCCGAAGGAGGCGCCGGCATGGGAGATTCGTCCTGCGTAATAGAGATTTCAGGCGGGTATTACGTCTTGACGTCGGGCGGAGACACGCTCGATTCGAACGGGAGCATTTCGATCACGGGCGGAACGGTTCTTGCCCAGGGCGCGCCCGATACCGACGATTATGTGATCGACTACGACATCGAGGCCACCATCGACGGCGGAACCCTCGTTGCGCTCGGCGGCAGGGAGATGGCGCAGAATCTCACGAGCGGCACGCAGGCGTTCGGCATGGCAAGCGTCTCCGGCAGCGCCGGGAAGACGGTTGCAATCGTCGACGGGGAAGGCTCGGTCCTGGGCTTGTTCACGGCGGTCTACGACTTCGACACCGTCGTTGCAAGCGTTTCGGGCATGCAAGACGGCGAGACCTATGGCATTGTGACGGCCGATTCGGTCGAAGGCGCCAACGAGGACGGCTACGCGGATTCGGGCGTCCTGTCGACGGCCGATGCAACGGAGCTCGCGGTTTCGACGAGCGCTCAGAGCGGCCTGGGCGGGCTGGGCGCCTACGGGCAGGCCGCAGGGCCCGGCATGGCGGGAGATGTCAGACAGGGTCCGGGAGCGCGGCCCTGACAGGGCTAGCCCCGCATTCCTCCTTTGAGGGCGAAGGCGTCGTCTGGCGCCTTCGCCTTTTTCTATGCGAAATGACCAGTGGACGTTCCGTCCGAGGAGGACGCCGGTTCGCGCAACGAACCTTCCGGCGTTCCCTGGTCTATGACCTCGGCGTCCGCGGCGTCGATGAGGTTGCTTGCAAGGCCCGACTCCCCGATGAGCCAGATTCTGTCGCCGGCGGCGAGGCGGGTGTTGCGCGAGGGCTTCATGCGCAGAAGAAGGTTGTGCTCGATCGCGACCACGAGGCTTCCGTACGCCGACTTGAAGTCGATATTGGCGATCGTGCGCCCGACGAAGGCCGATTTCGCCTCCACCACGAATGAGAAGCAGGTGATGTCGGGGGAGGAGGGGGAGCTGGAGAGGTAGTCCTCGAGGGATTCGCCGAGCGCCTTGTCCTCGTCGATGACGTCGTCTTTCAGAAGGTGCTGCAGGTACGAATCCACCTCGTCCTCCGTGCCGACGAAGGTGAGCACGTCGCCTTCCCTGACGCAAAGCGGGTCTTCGGCGTCTGCGATCCTGCGCAGCAGGTCCGGCTTGGAAAGCCGGGCGAGGGTATCTCCGGCGATCCGTTGCCCGTCCCGTTCGATGGCTATCAGGTCAAGCCCGTGCGCCATGCCGAAGAGAAAGCCCGCCGAATGCTCCGTCTCTCCGGGAAGGGCGCTTTGCCCCACGATCTTCAGCATGGATTCGGGGGAGAGGGGCCGCGGCTTGGCCCGCAGCATGCGGGTGGTTTCGATGCGCGTCACGTAGAGGTGCTTTTCGACCCAGTGGACGTGTTCTTCGTCGCTGAGGCTCTCTCGGCGTTCGGCGATGATGTTCTCGTTCAGGTTCCGGATGAAACGCGTTTCTATTCTCAGGAAGAAGGAATGGACGGCTTTCGAGCGCGCCAGAAGCACGCTTGTCAGAACGGCGAAGAGGTAGGGCCATACGGTATGGCCGATCTTCGACGCATGGACGATGTAGACGATGGCGGCGACCGAAACGAGCGTGCTGAGGAGCGCGAGCGCCAAGAGGGGGAGGTGGTTGCGCCTGCTTTTGATCCAAAGCACGCTGAATTCGTTTCTACGTCCGCTTCGGACGCTGTGGAAGAGGTTGGATACGAAGGCGCTGGTAACAAGAATGGATATTCCGGCGATCGCGTATCCTGCGACGAAATCGGGGGCGAATCGGGCCAGAAGGGGCCCGGCGATAGCATTGAGCGCCTCGACGGATGCGATCGCGGCAAGCGCGATCAGGCCCACTTTGACCACCCAGCGCTTGATGTATCCCATCCAGAGCTTGGAAGAGGGGGTGGACTCTTTCGCCTTCGCCTGGGCTCTTTCGTCAATCGAGTCGAGGACGGTCTGGGGAAGCATGCGGACGATGGTCCGATACGCGGCATCGGAGCTTTTGATGTAAAAAGGCGTTGCGAGCGTGGTGAGCACCGAAACGGCCACGATGACGGGATGGAGGAAACCCTCGGTGACGCCGAGCGAGGAGCCGAGCGCTGCGATGATGAAGGAGAATTCTCCCACTTGGGCCATGCTCATGGAACATTTCACGGTGGTTCTCAGCGACTGCTTGGAGACGAGCGCTCCAAGCGATACGCAAAGAGGCGAAGATGACGGTCAGTACGAACCAGACGATCAGGTAGAGCGCCATGCGTCCGAGCTTTACCGAAACGGCCGCGCCGTCTATGTTCGTGCCCACAGCAAGGGTGGAGAGCACCACCATGAGAAACACGGCTGTGATATCCTGGATAACAAGCACGCCGAAAACGAGTCCTGCGAACCCTTTGTCTTTCAGGTGCAGTTCGTCGAACGTCTTCGCGATGATCGTCGTCGACGAGATGGCGATCATGCCGCCGAGAAACAGGCTCGTGAGAAGCGGCCAGCCAAGCAGGGTGCCGCACGTGAATCCTGCGACCATCATAAGCCCCATCTCGATGAGCGCCGTCAGAATGGCGGGGCGGCCTGCGGTGGCGAGCCTTGTGATACTGAATTCCAGCCCCAGGCCGAACATGAGGAAGATGACGCCTATCTCTGACCAGACGGAGATGCTTTCGGTGTCGGAGACGTCGGGAAACCATGAGATGGCGGGGCTCACCAGAAACCCCGCCAGCACGTAGCCGAGCACGAGGGGCTGTTTGAGCCTCCTGCATACGATGGTGGCAATGGCGGCCACGGCGAGGATGAGGGCGAGGTCTATGGCGAGCGGGGGAAGACTCTGCACAGGCTTCTCCTTGATAGCGTATCCGTTCGATTGTAGCAGCCTTCGTCTGCTTTCGATGTTTTTCCGGGCGAAGGGTTCAACGTGGTACACTGCGATGGCGTACATCGCACGTGGAAAGGCGGCATGCATGCATATCATTCGACGTGAAAACCAGGTAGAGCGCGAGCGCGCCAGTCTTTCTCAAGACGCTACGCTCTCGTGCGAAACGGAAGGGCGCGCTCGTTCCGCCGAGCCTGATTTCCTGCGCAACGAGTTTCAGCGCGACCGCGACAAGATCATTCATGCGAAGAGTTTTCGACGCCTGTCCCACAAGACGCAGGTGTTCATCGCTCCCGAGGGCGACCATTTTCGCACGCGCCTCACGCATACGCTCGAAGTGGCGCAGATCGCCCGCACGATCGCGCGTGCGCTCGGCCTGAACGAGGATTTGACCGAAGCCGTGGCCCTCGGCCATGATCTGGGGCATACCCCCTTTGGCCACGCAGGTGAGAGGGCAATAAATGAGCTTGTTTCTTTTGGCTTTTATCATTTTGAGCAGAGCAAAAGGGTTTGTGAAAAGTTAGAAAAAAACGGTAAGGGGCTTAATCTTACTTTTGAAGTGCTTGACGGTATTGAGCGTCACACAACAGGCGATTTTTCTAAAAGTCTTGAGGGCAGAATTGTCCGTATGGCGGACAGAATTGCATATATCAATCATGATATTGATGATGCTATTCGCGGTGGAATTATATCTTCGGGTGATATTCCAAAGGAAATCACCGAGATTTTGGGCGAAAGCAAAAGCCAGCGCATAAGCTCGCTTGTAAATTCTGTTGTTACCAATAGTAACAGTGAAATTGTTATGGACAGT